>SXGR01300482.1_pt1 | contig 17106 bp, 32 predicted proteins | sample 3174711 | NCBI WGS metagenome assembly SXGR01 (sample SAMN11356860, study PRJNA531348) | freshwater metagenome | isolation source: freshwater sample F1-60 | place: China: Fuxian Lake, Yuxi | collected 2017-12-25
CTTCAAGAGGACCTTTTTTTATGAACCAATTTTTTATTGAGAAAGGGTGTCCTTCTTTGGTGCCACGGGCTCGTCCATTTTAGTCTTGGCCGGAGTTGGTGGTTGAACATATCTGTAGACCGTGTCTTTGACGATAATCTCTTTGAACTTTTCGACGAAAACTGTGTCCTGTTTGTTTACTAGTTCTTCCTGGGTTTCCTCTCCTGAGGAATCTTTCCTGTTGATCTTGTTCCCGAGAGAGTTGATGACGGTCACTGAAATCCAAGAGATGAGAAGGGAAAGGATCAAAACCACGATGATTCCTGCCCTATATGCCCTTTTGAATCCTTTGTTGGGTTTATTTTCCTGCTGATGTCTCATCTTGTTTGTCCATTGATTTTAAAATCGTCTTCAGGGAATATTTAATGTTCGTGTTAATCTCATCTTCAAACCCCTTTCTTCTGTCCTCAAGCTCGTAATTAAATTCCTCCATTAGGGTTTCCCAGGTCTTATCGTCCAGTGACACTGTGTAGTTGTAAACGTGATTCACTACTTCGATTGTCCTCCCGTGGAAGATGATGTAGATTCCATACTTCTCGTTCTTCATGTACCTCTTAGAAGAGATCGGAGCAATTAAGAGCACGGTCTCTTTGCTTTCTAGCATTTTTCTGCAGATGCCAACGCATTCGTTATGGTAGGGAGATTTTAGGTCTTTGGGCAGGGACGTTTTTCGGTGCACCTCGATGTATGCCTTCTGGATCATTCTTCTAAAATCGTGGGCCTTTCTTTCTAATGCTTTTTTGATTATTTCCATTCTTTGATTCTTTTAGATGTGCTAATTTATTTTGTTTCTTATGGTAGAATATACGGACAAACCACAAAAAACCCGGAAAAATTTTTGAACTTTTTTCCGGGCTAATTAAGTTTGCCTTTTACCAGTTTATTTAGTTTGCTTCAGTTCCACAATTAGGGCAGAACTTCCAGGTTTGTTTTTTGATCCTAGATCCACAACCTGTGCAGTAGGATCTAATCTCTTGGGTCTCCACGGGCTTCTGAGATAATGGGATGATCTGAACCGTCGTGGTATAGGAAGCCCATGATCCAAATGTTCCATAGCCTTCTTCGAACTTCTGATCCGATTTTTCCCCCTTCTCGACTCTTCCTGTTTCTATCGAAGCATCGTTAACGACGGAGGAATAGTTGGCAGATGTGGTGTAAGTTGTTCCACTCGCAACTGTTCCGCTTGTGTATGTGATGTTGTTAACCGTGGATCCTGCAAGGGTAAGTGTGCTGGAACCTCCTACGTTGTTGAAAACGCCGGCGGAGGTTCCGCCCCAGAAGGTGTGCGGATTGGTTGTCCAAATTGGTTGAGACCAGTTGGGTGTGTTGTAGATCCTTGGGTAGCTGATGATGGCTCCGTGCATGAAAGTCTCTGCGTAGAACTCGACTTCCAGAAGACCGTTCTTTTCGATCGCCTTCTTTGCTGCTTTGGTGTCCTCAACCTCATAGGTGGAGAACTCTAGCTTTTTGTCCTCGTCGATGAATCTGTCTAGGAAGTACCGTTGTCCGGGATTTAGAATAAGACCTCTATCTGCCTGATAGTTTCCGTTGATCTTGAATTTAACCAGAAATCTGGTCTGAGATGGATTGTGGAGTTCAATCTGAAACTCCTGTCCGTCTTTGAGGTAGACCTGAGTCTTTCCCCCTGTGTTGTAAATTTTTTGCCTGTTTCTCTTGATGGCAACCCAAGCCTGTGGGAACTCCGTTCCGGAATTCACCACGTAGGTGTTTGTTGTTGTTTGCATTTAGTTTTACCTTTCTTTTTGTTTATTTTAAAATCCCATCGTGACCCCTAATTGATCACTCGAAAGCCATTGCTGACTCGGGACATCAAACGGTAAAAGGCACCGCTTAATTTCTTTTTATATGTAAGAACGTGGAGAAAGTTTCTTTAGATCGGGATAATTTCGTTCGTCGATGTAAAGTTTTTCTTTCTCATGATTGTTTTGAGAACTAGATCCAGTTCACCAGTTCTTCCGTCGTACTCGATGATGAAAGGGGTGTTGATGTCGGTTCTCATGTCCTGCAGAACTGCTTCTGCATTTGGAGACATTTCTGCTATCTTCTTGCCAGACTTTTGGTATGCTCTCTTGAAGAGTCCGATGAGTTCTGCAGCCGTGATCGGTTTTGCATTCCTTGGGTCGTTTAGCCTATCCCTGAAGTGCCTGCTGAATTCCACATCTAAACCAAGCTCACCAAAGAGTTTATCTGCATAGTCTTCCACCAGTGACATCTGCTCCAAGGACATCCCCTCGTTAATAGAGCACCATCGTGTCCAGGAATAAATCATTATGCCGTCCTAGAAGTCGTGTCGAAGTCGTACTTACGGGATGCTGCAAGTGCAGCGTCGTAGGACTGTTTTAAGAATCCACTGTTAATGTCGTTTCCCGGCCCTGCATTGGCGTTCACTGCAGCTTTAAGGGCGGTAATAAAGTCTTTAAAATCATTTGGATCTTTATTTCCATATTTCTTAATGATTAAAGGATTGGTGAGACCCTGGAAAAAATAAAGGGCATTTGTCTCTGCAGCAATTTCTGGATCATAAAGAAGATTAGGGTTTGACACCAAATCCGCATTGGTTCCGTTTTTTCTCAGCAGTTCTGTGTATCTCTGGTAGTTGCTTCTTCCGGTAATTCCGTTAAATCCTCTGCCAATAAATTTAGCACCGTCTCCGGGCTGGGTATTACCTAGATTTCTCCTTCCCCATTCTCCCCCGTAGACTTTGTCCCAGAATGTGTTATCGTCCTTTTTAATAGCATCGATCTCTGCGTCTGACATTCCTTTAAATCTAGACCCAAAAACAGATCTGATTCTGGCCGCAGATGTGTTCTTATATGATGTTTCGGAACGATTGATTTTGAAACCAGACTCCTTTCCAATTGTGGACAGGATTGCTTTTTGGGTTAATGGATTTGTTATTCCATATTTGTTGAGGGACTTCACCACTAGATCTGCCATCTTCTTGGTGTCCCCCGAAAAATTATCGGTGGAGACAGGGGTGGAGGTAGATGCTGCAGGGCTACTGGTATTAGCAGTCTGAGCATTGGAGCTAAATCTCCTAGATAGTTCTGCTTTAAACCTCTCGAATCTAGTCTTAAAGGTTGGATCTTCATCAGGAAAGTCTCCGGAATTAATCTCCTCCAGTAAAAAATCTTTGTAACTCTTAATCATTGGAATTTATTTTATGTATATATATCACCAGCCTTCTAGAGAAGAATAGTATTTATCCTGGTCTACGAATTTATATTTGAAAGCATTCTCTCTAATCTTTACCGCTGAGTCCAGCATCTTCTGCTTGTGGTCGGAGAACGATGGAATCTCCCTTGACACCATCGGCCAGACCGTGTAGTTGTTGATCGAAACCAGCTCTGAGGTGAAGTAGTGGTCGATGTCCCTAATTGACGGAATGGAGTTTCTAAGACCCCCATGGTCTCTTGCCTTCTGCAGACAAGACTTGCGAATCACGCAGAAGTTAAGGGTAGATGCCCTTCCAGTTGGTTTGGCCAAGTGGTCGGTTAAAATTTCGATGTGCCCAAAAAAGTAATGGTTGCCGATGAGTACGTCCCAGTCCGGGGGTAGGTCTTGCCAGGCAAACCTCAACTTGTCTATTCCCCCCTCTGCAAGATAAGCATCGTCCTCCATGATGGCGACAACTTCGTCCTCTAAAAAGGCATTCTCCATACACGAGATAAAGCTGCCGAAGATTGCATCCACAACGTTTGGACATGAGAGTGAGGTAGGAGTTGCCTCCCACCGCTGGACATCGAACTCGTTAAGAAGGTAAAAATTTCTGGCCTTAAATTCCTCCCATCGATCGGGTCTGGAGGAAAGATTAATTACAAATATTTTCTTAGGAAACTGGCAGGGATTTTTCCCCTTTATTAACTTCTCGGATCTTCGATCCAGAATGCTCTTCTCGTCTTCCTCTCTATTTTTCTGGGACCTAATTTTAAAGTTCCCAAATGCTGATCCAAGCGGATTGTTCATATTCTATTAGTTCCACTCGTCGTTCCATTCTTGCCATTCGTCCTCCCAATAGGTGTCCTCCTCCCAGGATCGATCGTCATCTATCTCTTCTGCCAGATCCCACGCATATTCCCCTTTGACCCATCTTTCGATATGGGAGGGATGCTCTTTGATCCATTCAAAAGAACTTCCAGGGATAAACCCGCCTAGAAAATTTTCTAGGGACTTGACGAACGCCAGAACTTCTTCTGCCGAGCCATCACTTATACCCTCGTTCTCAAGGTAAATTTCAATTCTGCCATCTTTGGTTAGCTGGAGGGTCTCAATAACTATATCGGAAAAACTGAGATCTTCTCCGATTCCCTCGATCTCTTTCCTAACGGGGCCTAGATTTTCCTCGGCAAAAGTTACCTTAGAAATCAAATCCAAATTAAAAAGGAAGTTTTTTACCATAAAGGTTTTTATTTCCCCTATATACCAACGGAAACCCTAAAAAATCAAAACTTTTTTTCGGCGAGAAAAGAATGGATATTCCCCCTAGTCCGATATCTGTTTCTCAGTTCTTCCCTCAGGCGATTCAGCTTCTGCTCTAAGCCTCGGACTAGATTCTCATCTCCTTTGACCTTAGCCTTTTCTATCTCGGAGTACACGTGGTAGATGAGGTCCAAGGTGTCCATTTGCAGATTAAATTCCTAATGGGATCTCCTCTCCGTCTTCCGAATAGAATGCATACTTTAGTTTGTTCTTCTTCTCGATCGATTTTAGGACAAGGAAAATTCCTGCGGAGGATGCTCCGATAAAAATTAAAATAAGCGAAAAAATAGCCCAGAATGACATAAACAGTAAGGATTTGGATCGGAACTATATATCATTTTTCCCCCGAAAATTCTCCCTTGCTGTTAATTTTTTTTCAGTGATTCAAGAACTTGTGCAACCCCAATTTCCCTCTCCAGCTGATCGAAGAAATCAGAGATAAATTTACACTTCTCAAACTCCTCCGTCGACTCGTAATAATCTAGTAATGAAGACTTTATAGTTTCCCTCTTCTGAAGGAGATGGGGAGACATAATGGACTTTACCCCAAATTTTTCCATTCTAGAAATGGCATTTTCGTAGATTCTTCTCTCGATAATAGATTTTTCTTCGCTCATTTTCTAGATTTCTTAATGGATAATTTTTCCAATAGGCCCTTAGAATTGTGACTTAGAACTAAAAACATGTCGTAACACTTCTCGTATTCTTCAAATTCCTCCAAGATCTGAAGGCAGATTCTGCTCTCGTCCAGGCGGTTACTTTTCGACCCAAACTTAATCACGTCCGAATAGACTGTAAGAGCCCAGTTGAGCTGCGATATATCTTTTGCTGCGTCCATTTCTGCATAGCGTTGGTTGTTAAGCTATATATCGCAGATAAAAGAAGTCTCTTAGCCCATCATTAGGGACAAAGCCCCTAGGGGAACAATCTTGGTGGACCCATAAGCTCCTGGCTCCATGTCTTCGCACTCGACGTAGTAGTCTCCTCCTTCGTACTTTCTGTACACCCCAACGACTTTTAACACCTTCCGGGTTCCGTTCTCTCTCAGCATGTCTCCGCTTTGAATTCTAATTGTTCCTGATTCAGTCATCAGGGGAGCTGCCCCCACTAGACCTAGTTCTTTTCTATCCATATTTTAATTTTTTAATTGTTTTATTTATCTCTTCGCACTTTTCATATCTCTCCAGAGTTTCGCACCAGACCAGATAGCTTCTAAGCAGAACCCCAAACTGGTCCTCAGATATGACCGCAGAATACCCTTCTCCTGCCTCGTCTTTCTCCTTGATGAGACCGGAAAAGACGATGGCAAAATTTTGGTTTCTCCCAACTGCTTCGGAAATCTTATCGTACAGGAGATTCCAGATGCGGTCCTTCTCCTCAAAGGGGGTGTCATCTTCCTCGTCATATAGCTCTTCCGGATTCAAATTAATTTGCGTTTGTTCCCTTTAAGAACTTGGACTGAACTGCATTAGTGATGTGTTTAACAACCCTATATGGATCTGCGTTAGATCCAGGTCTTCTGTCCTCCAAGTAGCCCTTCCATCCGCTGGAGGAAACTGAAACTGGAATTCTAATGGAAGCACCCCTGTCGCTTAGCCCCCAGGAGAACTTTTCTATGCTTTGAGTTTCGTGTTTCCCGGTCAGTCTGAGGTGGTTGTCTGAACCATAGTCCAAAATTGCTTCTACGTGGGTCGGCCTAAAAGACTCGCAGATTCCTTCAAACAGGGACTTTCCCCCTTCTTCCCTCATTTCTCTGTTGGAAAAGTTAACGTGCATACCAGATCCGTTCCAATCTCCTTCGGTTAGAGGCTTTGGTCTTAAATCAATCTCAACGCCGTACTTTTCTGCAATTCTCATGAGAATGAATCTGCTGACCCATAAATCGTCTGCTGCACGCTGCTGGCCCTTGCCCAGAATCTGATATTCCCACTGACCCAGTAAAACCTCTGCGTTTGTTCCCGTGATGTGTAGCCCGCAAGAGAGACATGCATCTAGGTGCTCCTCTGAAATTTCCCTTCCTGCCGACCAAGGAAACCCAACCGAGCAATAGTACTTGCCCTGAGGGTCGGGGTCACCCTCTGCAGGAAATCCCAATGGTCTTCCACCTCTTGAAAACACATACTCTTGTTCGAAACCAAACCAAAAAGACTCGTCGTTTGAAAGAGAAGATCTAAGGTTGGACGAGTGCGGAGTTCCATCAGGGTTTAAAACCTCACAGAAGACTAAATAAGAGAATCCGCCTTTAGTTGGATCCTGGTAAATTCTAACTGGATTAAGCACGCAGTCCGAAGAGCTGCCTTCTGCCTGCATTGTTGAACTTCCGTCGAAAGACCAATGAGGAAGATCCTCTGGAGATGGTGCTGCAAACAGTGGATTTTGGAGGGAACTCTGAGATTCCTGCCAGTCGAAGATTTTAATTTTTGACCTTAAATTCGGTTCTGGGGTATACCCGTCCAGCCAAATGTACTCGAGCTTTAACTTCATATTAATTTTTTATTTTTATATTTTCTTTATAGATCAATCCCCAATTTTTATTCCACAAAAAAACCCTTTTAAGAGATAAAAGGGTTTTTTATTAAATGTTTTAAGGGTCATTTCTTACGCTTGGGTAAAAAACATCATTTTGGTCAGGATTCCGACAATAGCGGTAAACACTATCCACATTGCCTTGGTCATATTATTTTTCCAGGAAAGAAGGTCTCTGTGCTGGTCGATCATCTCATCGTAGTAGTCCTCCATTTCTTTCTTGTCCTGAATGTACTGGGTGTTCTGGTTTAGCCTAACCACCACTCCTGTTTCTGGGTCTAACAGCTTCTTCTTCAGCTCAGACACATCGGCCTTGATTGAGTCCTGGGAGTGCTTGAGATCGTCGATGCTGGTCTGGAGGACCTTTAGTTCTCCGTTGGGAAGTTTGGATCTCATGAAGACCAATTCTTCTAAAATTCTCTCCATCATTTTGGAGGATTCCTTCGTTTCCGACATGCTTTATAATTTTAGTTCGATCCCCATCTTTCCAAAATTATACCTTATATATCCGGAGCTCTAGAGGAATTTCTAAAAATTACGATAAATTTTATTCTCTAATTTCTAGAATAACACCGGGAACGTGGTAGAGAGCCTCCACCATATCAGGAGATCCATCTAGGAAGAAAAATCCGTAGTTTTTATCACCCTTGGGAAAGATCCCGGAATCTACTATCTGAGGTCCAAAGGTATTGATCGCACTGCAGATGAGCAGATGAGACTTGGGATCCTCCGATTTCACCTTGAAGTTCACCTTAATTTTTCAGAATAGCAGCAGTCACTATGTCGGAGTGCACCATATAGAATGTTCCGTCTTTTAAATTTTTAATCACCATCTCGGTTGGGTTACCCGCTCCGATCAGCTGATAGGCATGTCCTTCTATGACAAACTCCGAGTCGACGTGCTCTGGTTCTAAAAGGGATCTTCTCATAAACTTTCTTTGGTTTCTTCTGAACATGTCTGCGTAGTAGTTCTGCATCTGTTCAGACTGGGGGTTAATCTTTTTCCAGGTTTTAACTTCCATATATTTTTTAGGGCTTTGGTGATTCTTTAAAAATTTCTTGCTCTTTAATTTCTTTGTTGTCTCTGTAGGAGTTTAGGATCCTTCTTACTTTATAGCCGAAGGTGTAGTCATTAGTTTCTTTTTTTAATAATTTTAAAAGAAGGGAGAACGTTTTAATTTTTTTAAGTATTTTTCTTATCATGAATTATTTATTCTTTTGCTTTAAAACTTCTTTTTCTTTATTGAAGCAGTGGAGGGAAGTAATTGTCATCATGTACCAGCCTGGATCTACCCCCTTCCACGACTCTGGATCTCTGATCTTCAGCTCGTCAAGAACCCACATTAGCTTCCTGCATGCCATATATATGTCGTCCCTAAAATGCCTAAGATAATCGCAGGACCTGATATGATAGACTAGATGAAGATTATTCCCTCTTCTCATAAACTGATATCCAAGTGTGCATGGAACTCTTTCCCCATGGACAGATCCGGTGTCTTCGGGAAACCACATTGGAAGGTATGCCTGTCTGGTGAACGGCTCTTTCTGAAGTAAATCGATAACATCTCCAAAGTCTCCATATTCGTATCTAATTCCCCCCATCACCGAATCAGGATCTTCCCCTGAATGCTTCGGCCAGAGTCTTTCTGGATAGGTGTGGGAGAACTTCTCTTCAGTCTTAAACTTTTCGTTCTTCTTCTGGTTGAATGGCCACCACTCGTTGGAAGGGGGTGGATTTAAAGGTCGACCCCCGATTCTCTCCCCGAAGTGATCGTCCGCCCAGGGGAGATTGGGTTTTACCTCGGAAACTAGCTCTTCTAGACCCTTAGGGATGGCAAACCTAAAGGCGTGCATCATCACCTCGTTCATGTCGTCTGGAGCAGCTATCCCCTGCCACTTTTCGGTTTTAACAACTTGTCCGTGATAGTAGAGTTCGTCTTTAGACCACTGGATTGCTTCAGATGGTTTATAGAATGTCTTCATTGATAGTTATATCAACAAAGGGAAGAAAGTTTTCTCCTAATTTACTTTTTTGGCCAGGTGGTGATCTGGTACTTTGTGTAGTCCGATGTGGGGGGTTTGACGTTCGGAAAGTAGTACATGTAGATTTTATTCCCCGCAAAGATTCTCTTGAAGAATCCAGAGGGAACAGTAGCTCCAGTCGGGAGTTTAGTTGGATTTTTAAACTCTAGAATAATTTCTACTTTCACCGAAGAACCTGCAGCAAGTTGTCTTTCATATGCTTCTAGTAGTCTCCAAGTTCCTCTGTTTAGATATTGATTCTGAAGTGCACAGTTTAAATATGAGAATGTCTTGTATAGCATCTGGGGGGTGCAGGTGAACGCTGCTGCTGGAGCTAAGTGTCCTTTGTCGTAGATGTTATTTTCGTAGTCTGCATTGTCTGAAGTCATGATGGAGTCGTTCGTGTAGAAGTCCATTCCTTTTCTAGAAGCAGTCCCATTTGGACACTGAATAAAGTATTCTATTCTCAAGGGCTGCTGATAAATCTCGGAGTAGTGGACGGTGAAGATGTCGGTCTTCACTAGCACATCCTCCCTCTGGGAGAACAAAAGGGTTGGGAAAAGTAAACAAAGGAATAAGATTTTTTTCATGCGGGGCTTTTTTTCCTATATATTTTTTTAAAAAAAAGGCCGGGGACTCCCCGACCTTTCGATCATCTAGTTGTGAATTTTATTTAGTTGTTTTTTTCCCCGAGTTTTTTTTAGCAGGAGTCTTCTTAGCAGCAGTCTTTTTGGCTGGAGTTTTTTTGGCTGGTGCTTTCTTTGAATCTGCAGAAGGTTTTTTTGCAGTTGGTTTCTTGACTGGAACTGAGGTCCCAATAGACTCGGAGGGCCAAATGGTTCGATTGGATTGCCAGGTGGGGGGAAGATCTGATTGGTGTTCTGGAGTTTCATGAGTTTTCTCTTGATCTGCTGAGGAAGTGTTAGAATCTTCTTCCCGGACTCTTTCTTTTCTTGTAGATCTAACAACCCCAATAGTAAGAAGGATTGTTAAGACTACGATAATTAATGTTGTTGTCATATTTTTATTTTTTTTATAATTTATTATAGTCTAGAGTTCAGAAAAGATTTCATCTACCATGGAAAGGTACCTCGGAAGAACCCGATTCTGACACTCCTCCTGGGACATAAACTTGGCGTCGCTGAGTTCCTCCTCCTGAAGCATATACTTGGGAATTTCCCCCTTTATTAGGCTGGGGATCCCAACCTCGTCCAAAGAGTTTATCCTGCATTCGAAAATGTAGACCTCTTTGTACTTCTTCCCGTTTAGCCCCTTAGTGTAGGGAATAACGTGTCTTTTCCCAAGCATAGATATGGGTACTAAAATGCCACACTCCTCTTCGACTTCTCTGCAGGCTGCCTCCTCCTCTGTTTCCCCCTCCTCAAGTTTACCCTTGGGCGGCATCCAGGATCTGAACCAAGGAGCATTGGCCGCATGGGACATCAGAATTTGATTTCTATAGACGATTGCTATTCCTGCTGATTTTTCCATACTGTGTTTGTTAAAATAATTTACTGAGATAATTAAAAAATAAGTCCTTCTCTTTTGCAAATTTCAGTTAATTCTTTATATTCTTTGTCTACCACAAAAATAAAATTGTAGCCAAGATTTTCTGCAGATTTTTTCTTTGCTAAATTTTTATCAATATCAGATTCTAAGGTATACTTAGATTTTATTTCAACTATAGTATTTATCTGGGTTATTATAAAATCTGGGTAATATATACTTTTTTTATCGTTAAACAAATAAGTTAGAGATGGACCATTATCGACTAGAATTGAATTCATTTCGCAAAATTCTAAAAAATGAAACTCGTAGCTTCCTTGATAAATTAGATGAGTTTCTTTATAAATACTAGTTTTATATGCGGATCTTTGTATTTTTTCCCAGACAGATTCAATTTGATTTGTGTGTCTAACCCCATATTTCAATAAACACGTCTCTTGCTTCTTTTCTTGATTATTGTAATTTTCATTTCCATATCTAAAAAATAAAGTTATTTTTCTTTTCTCTGTGTTATTAAAATTTTCATCATCATATCTGTTTTTTAGTGTGTTTTTCCTTTTTCCTGAATTATTATAACATTCATCCCCATACTTATCCAATTTATTTTTCTTTCTTTTCTTAGAAGAATCTTGATTATTTCTTAGCGATAGTTCTTTTTGTAGTTCTGGATTACTAAATACTGATCCTTTCTCTTTAATCCTTTTTTTAGCCGAACAGGATCCACAAGAGTATTTAAAATCTATCTTATCTTTTATCCCCCTGAATTCTATTTGTTTTATTTTTTCACAGATATCGCATATCACATTAACTTTGGTATGACTTCCTATGGGTAAATGATGGGGTAGAACATACAAAAAATTTGAAACTTTAGCATCATAACCTAAATTTTTATAGTGACTTAGATGATTTGAATTAACTTTAGTAATGACCTTTTCCTGTGATATCATTTTTTCTATTATATATCTATTTTATCCTAAAAAACGCCACGATCAAAATAAAGAGTTACTCTTTTTTAAATTCTCAATATAGTCTTTTTCGAGATAATATTTTATACACATTTTTTTAAGTTTAAAATATTTTTGAATAATTTGTCCATGACATTTTAATTTATCTCCTGGATTCCAATCTCCTGAATTTGTACACCAACACCCAAGGGTTTTACCTTCTAATTCGGGAAGACTCGCCATCAGCTCCTCGTTGGACAGAAGATACTCTTCAAACTTCTGGATTGCTTCCCCTCTGGTCCCAACCACGTGTTCTGCTAGAGTTCCCTCCCTGTGGGAATAGGGATTTCCCCAAACACTTCCCCTTCCAATATAAACGTCGAATTCTTCCTTCTTGCAATGAACAACTCTAGGGATCATTAGAAAGTAATCCCTAGAAAATAGGCGCAGAAGAAAAACCAGAGCACGTTTAATAGAATGATCAGAGTCATAAAGTTTACCTCGTATCTAAAGTCGCCAAACGGAAACTTCTTTGACCAGAGAAGTCTTGATGCGATCGAGACCAATAGAATAAACCAAAGACTAGGCATCTTCCATCCCTTCCAAAAACTCCCAGAGACTCTCAAAGCTGTAGCAGATTGGATTCCCGTTTGCATCAATTGCTGCGTGGGTTGGCTCACCGTCCTTGCCGGCCCATTCCCTCTGCCCAAAATCGTTCTCATAGCAGAACCAGCTAAACCAGTCCAGACCCTTCTCCCCATAGATTGATTTGACAAGGGTGTGGATGATTTCGTGGAAAGGGGCCATAAACTCGATCAGATCCACCCTTCTATCGGAGAGTTCGGACACAACTCTGCTTTCCTTCTGGAGACCTAGGATCACCTGAAGAAAGTCTTTATATTCCATTTTATGCTTTCTCATTACTTCAAAAATTTCAAAATCTTGTCTTTAATTCCAACTTGTTTAATTCCCTCGTTAGATCTTGGGGTGAGAACAAAGTTGTCCAGACCATATCCCTGTTGGGCTTTATTTCCCATGTCCATGTCATCGACTGCTACCCAGTGGGTTATTTTTGGATGATCCTCGAGATACTTCTTGATCTCTACAATTCTCATTCTGTCTCTCCAACCCTTATACTCGTACATAGATCCCCCGTGTTCGTCAAACTCTCTCATGTTAAGAGTCCTGTCTATTGGCTTCTTTGAAATCCCATGGAGCTCGAAATATTCTCCGAGTTCTTCCACCGTTGCGAAGATCTTCCAGTCCGAGGAGACAACGATCTCTGCCCCGGTCTCTTCCAGAATCTGATTCAGGATCCGAACTGCCTTTTTGTCGAAGTCGTCGAACCGAACAAAAACCGGAGCGTCCATCTTATTGGTGCTGGTCTCTGGATTTTCCGACCGGTACTTAGCCCACTTTTTGGTTCTTCCCCCCCAGTTGTTGGAGAGACAAATTACGCCGTCATGGTCCAGAAATATGCACTTCATGATTATTCTCTTTCCCCGATCTTCTTAACCCTGTATGTGTGGCCAGAATCGCTGTTGATATTTAAAATTGCAGCCATCTTGTCTGCTTCTTCCCTCGTGTCGTACTCCATCACATCTGCTTGCGAGTCCAGCAGAACAACGGGAAGAACCTTCCCGTTGTCCGATTTAATTTCTTTTATGATTAGAAATGACATGTTTTTACATTTTAATCCAATGGTATTCTTTGTTGACTACCGCCCTTGCGTAGTCGTTCATAACGGGCTGGCCAGTGTTGTAAGCTCCTGCTGCTAGACCCCAGCTGTGGTGGATATCGTACCACTTGCGGAGCATCTTCATGGAAACCTTGACATTCAGTTGAATGTTGTTTCTCAGCTCCTGGGGGGTAACCCTTCTTCCCGCAAACTTGTGGGCATATCGAGGAATGATCTGCATGGGGCCGACTGCTCCCCCTGAAGAGGTCAGCCGGTGCTCGTAGTTCAGGTCCAAAGGTCCTTTGTATCCAGATTCACGATATGCAACTGCAAAGGCGTAGGCCTCGGGAACTTTGTACTGTTTAGCATACTTCTTGATGTAGAAATACATCTGGATTGCCGGAGCAGAATTAACAACCCCATCTTCGGACATTTCCCCTAGATATGGATCTTTGGGTTCGGGTGCAAAGAAGATGCTGGCCAGGAGACAGGTTACTGCACCAGCCAAGAAGGACAAAAGAAGTTTTACCTTTTTCATTTTCCTGGGCTTTGGGTTATTTTGTTGCCGTAAGCCTTAAAGACATTCAAACCCACAGTTTCGTCATAGATTTCGAACTTTCCAGTTCCTCTGTCCATGACCATTAGTTCTCCTCTGTCGGTCACAGACACCGTGATCTGTGCAGAAGTTCTGGGAACAACGAGTGCCTTTTGATCCCCTACGATTGTTTGTTTAATCTTCGGATAGTAATATCCCAAGAAAAAAGCTGATAATGCTGTGATGGCAACTAGAAACCAGTTTCCCACCGATTTAATCGCTTTGGTGGCCTTTTGAATGGTTGACTGGCTGATGAATTTCGTTTTTATCATAACTTTGTTTATTGGTTTTTAATTTTAAATTTTCCAGTAGACTCTATCATTTCGTCTACCCGATGTCCTCCCTCTGGGAAAAATCTAACTATCGCCCTCTCTGTTCTCGGAACTTCTTCGTTCTCGAATCTCCCGTCCATCTCCGTCAGAACGTAGATCGGCTCCTTCAGATCCTTGGACAGGTCGGACAGGGAGTTGTAGCTGAGGGTGATGTCCAGGTCCCCGTACCAGATCTTTCCCTCCTTAGTGCAGACGTTGGAGTTGAAGATAACCAAATTTTCCGGGAACCTTTTCATGTAGCCAGATTTGGATAAGGAAATCATCTTATCACACCTCCCGAGGTGTTTTTCTGCTATTTCTAGTGCTTGATCTTTCATGGACATTTAAATATACGGTCTCAATTTCTTTTATAGACCGTCTACATATGAAAATTTCATGCCACAAATCTCTCTTCCTTGAATATATAAGTAAATTACCTATTAATTAAAATTACATCGGAGAAATTACGGCTTGAACGGATTCCCGTATGCGGGATTTGTCAAAAAGGCGTTGTCCGTCATCGTCAATAAAAAAGATTTCAAGTCGGACTTTTGTTGCGCCGTTAGCTTCAGCTGTCTGTCTCCATGAGCTGCCATCATCGGACTAATTGTTGGAGAAAAATAATTGACATTGTCGCTATAATGATCAATTACCTCATCCAATGTCGAGAACCGACCGTCGTGCATATACGGACCCGTAACAGCTACGTTCAATAAACTTGGGGTCTTGAACAACCCCCGATCAGCCGGGTTACCCGTAATTCCTCCGAAGCCTTTATCCGAAAAATTTCCATCCAAACCGTTATTGACAATGCCACCCATGTCGGGGTTGTTCTGTTGAGCCAAAGCACCACCGTGGCAATGAAAACAATCGGCCCCAGTGGTTAATCCCGTAACAGCGTCAAAGTCCAGCAAACCATTAAACAACAAAGCACCACGTTTTTCAGACTCACTGAGCATACTGAACTTACCCGGGAAAAACCCATTAAATCGACTGTCTTTGCTTACAAGGGTGAGCAAGAACTGCTCCAATGCTTTCGACATGTCAAATACATTGGGCTTACTGCCAAAGGCTTTGTCGAAGTATCCTATGTATCGTTCGGTACGAGCCAATCGCTTTGACAACAGGGACAAAGTCATCGCCATCTCATTGTGCGCTTGAATGGGCTCAAATACCAATTCTCTGAGGGTGTTCTGACGAGCATCCCAAAAGAATTTTCTACTGTAAGCGAGGTTGAATAAAGGACTAGCATTCCTGGACACCTGAAGTCCATTGATCCCCGAACTCAACTTCTTGGGCTCAGCAAAAGCATTTTCTTGTCTATGACAACTACCACACGCTATGCTGCTATCAAACGATAAAATGGGATCATAAAACAACATGCGCCCCAACTGAATACCCTCTTCGGTAAAAGGATTGTCTGAAGGCAAGGAGGGCATACCAAACCTCCCCCCAGGAAAAATGGTTGTAGGGTCAACCTGGGTGGGTTTGTAAACCGACGGGGTCTTGTGTACAGGATCATTGGGATCTTTCTCACAAGATGAAAAACCCAATGTCAACAACCCTATGACTACCCAACCGAATTTCATCCTATGATCCTTAAGGAGCGGGTATCTCAAAGGCAGAATACGCCGTGAGATTATTCAATATTTTCTGCATGAGCGCTTTTTCCTTTAACCCTTCAGAGTGAGATACAGAATTCTTCTTCATCTCAATACCCTGATAAAACTTGTTTACGTGGTAATTAAACTGAACCGCGGTTGCCATCTTTTCCTTAACCTCCAACATTGTGGAACCTATAGAACCGCCAACAGGCACTTCGAAGGTTCTCACCATTGGCATCGTGGCCGTATGAAAGCTCATGCCCTTTGTGTACTTGTCGGTCATGCTGTCCTTGTAATTGCCGTCAATCGCCTGGAAGATATAACCGCCAGCCCATCCCCAATGCATCCCTGTTAGATTGCCATTCAAAGGATGTTCAGCGCCCCACTGATTAGGATCGCCATGGTTGACCGCAGAATCCATGCCCAGCATAAAACGGACCGCTTTGTATTTGCCTGCAGGTACCTCGTAATTAAACTTGGTTCTTTGCTTTTTAAAATCGATCCATTGGTAGCCATCGCCCAGCATCACTTCCGTTCCGTCCTCTTTTACCAGGCGCAACTTGGACACAATCATCCCAAAATTGAAAAATTGTATGTATTCTTTCTGTGGAGATGGCTGTTCAAACCACCCCGATAAAAATGTTATCTGTTGATCGTTCCACAGGGCCGTAAAATTCAATATTATCGATGTATTGGGATCAGTAGTCGGGGGGACGGGGAGATTGTCCTCGCAAGATTGCGTCGAGAAATTCATCAGAAGGACGACAGCCACACAAGCCCATCGGTTTAGTTTTTTTATAAGCTTCATTGTTTTTAGTTTTATATATCGGGTCTATCTGTTCCCTCTAGATTTTCTGGTTCTCCCGAGGGGACAGAAAATTGATAAAATGTTTCTGATAGATTAACCCTCTTCGAGAATTATAAACTTGCTCCCGTTTCTGTCGATCAGCTGCCAAGTGCAGTTGACGAGGTCAAACTTCTCGTCGATGTGATTCAGAACCGACTCTGGACTAAAGTCTTTGCAGCTGTAGATGTCGAACTGAAACTGACTTGGGTTTGGAGTGTCCCAGATGTGGATGGAAGCATGAGAAGTCGATAGAACTACGGTTCCAGTAATTCCTTCGTTTCCCTCGTGGTCGCAGTAGACCGAGTGAGGACCATGGAGAATTTCCATTCCGACTCTATGAACTAGTTCTGTCAGCCAGTGATTTAATTCATCGGTGGATTTTGTTGAGGTTAGGATTTCTCCCTTGACCAGGAGATGAAGATGATTGGGTGTAAACATAGTTGACTTTATTTTTGTGTGAACTATATACCCACAAAAAAGTTTCAATTATTTTAGACTGTCGTAGATCTCCATGGCTGCTTTAACTACGCTGCC
>SXGR01041354.1_pt1 | contig 17102 bp, 17 predicted proteins | sample 3174711 | NCBI WGS metagenome assembly SXGR01 (sample SAMN11356860, study PRJNA531348) | freshwater metagenome | isolation source: freshwater sample F1-60 | place: China: Fuxian Lake, Yuxi | collected 2017-12-25
AAGGGCTACGCCACCGCCGATCACCTCGCCGCGGTGGCCCGCCACGGCTATTCGGCGCTCCACCGGCGCTCGTTCAGGCCGCCGTCGCTGTTTGATACGAGTGATTGAACCCGCGGGTCCCCCCGAAAGTCCCTGAGTGGCCGTAGACCGAGAGGCACTCCTCAAGAAAGCAGAGAAGCTGCTCCGTCAGGGCAAGATTGACGGGGCGATTGAGGAGTACGTGCGGCTGGTCGAGGCGCAGCCGCGCGACTGGAACAGCATCAACGCCCTCGGCGACTTGTACCTCCGCGCCAGCAAGAACGACCAGGCGGTGGCGCAGTTCACCCGGGTGGCCGACCACCTCTTCCAGGAAGGCTTTTTCCCGAAGGCCGCCGCGCTCTACAAGAAGGCGCTCAAGGTCAAGAGCGACGACGAGCACACCCTGCTCCAGCTGGCGGAGATTGCCGCGAAGCAGGGACTGCTTGCCGACGCGAAGCTGTATTTCCGGCAGCTGTCCGGCCAGCGGAAGGCGCGCGGCGACGCCCGCGGCGCCGCCGAGTGCCTGATCCGACTCGGCACGCTCGAGGAGGCGGACCCGGAGTCGCGCATCGCCGCCGCGCGCGCGGCGCAGCAGCTGGGCGACGCCAGGCAGTCGGTGGCGCTGCTGAAGGCGGCCGCAGACGACGTTGAAAAGGCCGGCCGTCACAAGGAGGCCCTGGAGCTCCTGGTGGATGCCGCGCAGCTCGACCCGTCCGACGTCGCGCTCCGGGGGCGGCTGGCGCGCGAGCTGGTCAAGAGCGGCGACCTCGGTCGCGCGCGCCTCTTCCTCACCGCGGAGACGGCGGGCGACGAGCCCGATCTGCTGTTTGCGCTGGCGGAGATCGAGCTGGCCGCCGGCCACAACCAGCAGGCGCGGGCGCTCTTCAACCGCCTCCTGAACGCGGCTCCCGACCGCCGCGACGATGTGCTGCGGGTGGCCAACGAGCGGGCGCAGGCCGGGCAGGTGGACAGCGCGTTCGGGTGCGTGGAGGTGGTCGCCGATGCGTCGCTGTTCGGCGGCGAGGCGGAGGGGGCCGTCACCGCGCTGCAGTCCTTCCTGAAGGCCGTGCCGGGCCATGTCCCCGCCCTGGTCAAGCTCGTGGAGATGTGCGTCGACGTCGGCCTGGAAGGGCCGCTCCGCGAGGCGCAGGCGCAGCTGGCCGATGCCCACCTGGCGGCGGGCAACGGTGCGGACGCGCGGTTCATCGCCGAGGACCTGCTGGATCGAGAGCCCTCGTCCGAGGCGAACGTGACGCGGCTGCGCCGCGCGCTCGAGCTGCTCGGCGTCGCCGATGCGGAGCAGGTGATTGCCGACCGGCTGCGCCCTGCCGAGGAGGTCGCGGACGTTCCGGACACGCCGATCGAAATGTTCGATGCGCCGCTCAAAATCCCCGACGCGCCGGTCGACACTGCGAACACACCCATCGAGATGCCCGCCCCTGAGCAGCCAATCGCCGGGGCTGTCGAAGAGGACGACACGGTCGTCATCAGCAACATCGAGATCGACCTGAGCGACATGCTGGCGGAGCTGGGCGGCGTCGTCGTGCCGGTGGCGCCGGCGCCGCGGAGGTCGGAGCCGGTCACGCCGCCGGCCGAGCCGCCGGCCGACTCCGGTCCGCCGCCGGATCTCGCCACCGTCTTCGAGGGGATCAGGAACAAGATTGCGCGCGGCCAGGAGCGTACGGAGGCGGACGCGCAGTACGACCGCGCCCTCGAGCACATCCGCGCGGGCAGGCCGGAGGAGGCCATCGCCGACCTGCAGGGAGCGGCGCGCGTCCCGATGCTGCGGTTCACGGCGGCCTCGCAGCTCGGGCGGCTGTACATCCGGAGTGGCGACCTGAAGGCTGGCGTGGACTGGCTCGAACGCGCGGCGGAAGCGCCGGCGCCGACCGCGAACGAAGGGTTCGCGCTGCTCTACGACCTGGCGGACACACTCGAACAGATGGGAGAGACGGCGCGCGCGCTGGCGATCCTGATGGAGCTCGAGACCGACGCCAGCGATTACCGCGACATCCGCAGCCGCATCGAACGCCTGTCGCGCGTCCAGGCGGGGAGCCATCGCGGATGAAACGGCTGGTCTACGCCGCCGGCTTCCTCGAGCTCGGCCTCGTCCTGGTCGTCGTCCCGTGGTCGATGTACTGGGACCGCAACTACTTTGCGCAGGCGCTGCCGGCCGTGCACCAGCTCATTACCAACAACTTTGTCCGCGGCGCGGTCTCGGGGCTGGGCGTCATCAACATGGCGATCGCGATTGCGGAGCTGATGTCGATGATCGCCGCGCGGCAGAGCCGTCCCGCCTCGATCGCCCCCTCTCAGCTCGCGCAGGATTGAACCGTCCGTGCGCCCGGTCATCTGCATGATCACCGACCGGCGCCGCTATGGCACGAACTGGGAGGACGCGCTCGTCGAGCGCGTCGCGGCCGCCGCGCACGCGGGCGTGCACCTGGTCCAGGTTCGCGAGCGCGATCTCGATGGCGCGCCGCTGGCGCGCCTCGTCTCGCGGTGTGTCGACGCGGTCCGTGGGACCCCGGCGCGCATCCTCGTCAACGATCGGCTGGACGTCGCCGTCACGGCACGCGCGCACGGCGTCCACCTGCCGGGCGATGCGATGCCGGCGTCGCGAGCACGCGCGATCGCGGCATCCCCCTTCGTGATTGGCCGGTCTGTGCATGCAGTCGAGGAGGTTGGCGAGGTGACGGGTGAGGCCGGTGTCGATTACGTGGTCTTCGGCACCGTGTTCGCGACGGCCTCCAAGCCCGGGGCCGCGGCCGCAGGCACCGGGACCCTGGCCCGGGTGGTGGCCGCAACGACGCGGCCGGTGCTGGCGGTGGGGGGAGTCACGGTCGACGGTCTGGCGGAGCTCGGACTGGCCGGGGCGGCGGGCTTCGCGGCGATCGGCCTGTTCGCCGACTGTTCGCCCGGAAACCTGCAAGTCCTAGTGCAGCAGGCTTCTATGGCGTTTGACACACTGCGGCGCGTTCCCTAACATGAGGCGCCAAGTGGCAATGGTGGCTGAGGCGAAGCCTGATTTCGGCAACCGGATGAAACGCCAGCGCGAAGAGCGCGGCGTGTCGCTCCGCCGTATCGCCGACGCCACGAAGATTTCGGTGAGCGCCCTCGAGGCGCTCGAGCGCAACGACATCTCACGGCTGCCGGGGGGCATCTTCTCCCGCGCCTTCGTCCGTTCGTACGCGATCGAGATCGGGCTCGACCCCGAGCAGACGGTCCGCGACTTCCTCATCCAGTTCCCGCACGATTCCGTCACGGTCGGCAGTCCCCACGCGCCGCCGGATACGTACAGCCCGCCGCGGCGATCGAGTCGCTGGGGAACAGTCCTCACCGCCCTGGCGATCTCCGTGCTCATCGGCGTGATCTTGTTTCTTGTGAGCCGGCAGCTGGCAGTAGGCAGCGGGCAGTAAAGCCTCCGTGACTCTCACTGCCGACTGCCGGCTGCCGGCTGCCAGCTAGTGGACGCTGGCTACCGGACCCCTCTGCTCGATTTCTTCCGCCGCGGGGAGGTGGCGCGCGACGTGCGCCTGCTGGCGGCGCAGGGCGGCATGGCGCCGCGCGCGCACGAACAGCTGGGCCTGCTGATGGTGCTCGTCGACGATTCGGATCCGGAGATCGCCGCCGCCGCGGAGCACACGCTCGGGTCCATTCCGCGCGCGTCGCTCTCGGCGTTTCTCGCGCGGTCGGACGTGTCCACCGATATGCGCGAGTTCTTCCTCAAGCGCGGCATCGAGCCCGCCGATGTTCCGGCCGCTGACATCGACATGCCGATCGTCGACACCGCCCCGGAGGACGAGCCGCAACCGGAGGCGGCCGGCGACCTATCCGACGAGGAGAAGCACGAATCGGCGCTGAACAAGATCGCGTCGCTGGGGGTCGCGCAGCGCGTGGCGCTGGCGATGAAAGGCAGCCGCGAGGAGCGCGGGATCCTGATTCGCGATCCGAACAAGATCGTCGGCGCCGCCGTGCTGTCCAGCCCGAAGATGACCGATTCGGAGGCGGAAGCCATCTCCAAGATGGCGAACGTCTCGGAGGACATCCTGCGCATCATCGCCCACACCCGCGCGTGGGTGAAGAACTACAACATCGTGATCGCGCTGTCGAAGAACCCGAAGACGCCGGTCGCCGTGTCGATGAACCTGCTCTCGCGGTTGAACGAGAAGGACCTGCGCATGCTGTCGACGGATCGCAACGTGCCGGACGTCCTGCGCATGACCGCGCGCAAGAAAATAGTCATGGACAAGTAGAAAAGTAGAAAAGTAGAGAAGTGGAAGAAGTGGAGAAGTTACTTCTGCCCTTCACTCTTTCCACGTGTTCCACTTCTTCCACTTTTTCTACTTCCTCCACTTCCTCCACTTCCTCCACTTCTTCCGCGCTCCCATTCCTTGCGCATCTCCGCCAGTCCTTCCATATAGACCGTCGCTTTTTCGCGCTCGTCCTCGGTCGGGAGGCTCTTGAGCAGCTCGATCGCGTGGGCGAAGTCGTGCTCGATCGTCTGGCGTGATGTCTTGAAGTAGATGCGGCGGATCTCGTCCAGCGCCGCCCCGGGATCCGGCGGCCCCTGTTTCAAGGTCTTCAGCGGCACGAATCCCCTGGTCATGATCGAGCTCGCCGCAGCTGGGCGCGGAGCTCGTCGAGGCTCCTGGTGTTCAGCACGTCGTCGGGCGTCGCCCACGCGCGCCGCGCGACGTGGACGCCCCAGCGCAGGTTGCCGAGCGCCGTCACCGAATGCGCGTCGGTGGAGACCACCAGGCGGACACCGCGCTCCCGGGCCAGCCGCGCGTGCGCGTCGTTCAGGTCCAGCCGATCCACCTGCGAGTTGATCTCGAGCGCGACGCCGTTCGCGGCCGCTGCGGTCATCACGCGCTCGAGGTCGAGGCGGACGGGGTCGCGCTTGAGCAGCAGGCGTCCCGTCGGGTGGCCGAGCACGTCCACCCACCGGGACTCGAGCGCTCTGAGGACGCGGTCGGTCATCTCCGCTTCGTCCTGGCTGAAATGGGAATGGACGGAGGCGACGACGATGTCGAGCTGCGCGAGGCAGTCGTCGGCGAGGTCGAGCCGGCCGTCGGCAAGAATGTCACATTCGATGCCGGCCAGCAGCGTGAGCCCCTCGAACCGGCCGTTCAGCGCCCGGATGTTTGCGGCATGTGCGAGCGCGCGATGCTCGTCGAGGCCGTTGGCCATTGCCAGGGCCTTGCTGTGGTCGGTGATCGCCACATAGCGGTGGCCGAGCCGGTGCGCCGCGGCGGCCATCGTCTCGAGATCGTCCCGGCCGTCGGTGACGGTGGTGTGCATGTGCAGGTCGCCGAGGACGTCCGCGGACGCGAGCAGGCGGGGAAGCCGCCGGTCGGCCGCCGCCTCGATCTCGCCGCGGTGCTCGCGCAGCTCGGGCTCGATCCACACGAGCCCCAGCGCCTCGTAGATCTCTTCTTCCGTCTCGCCGCACACGCGCGTGTCGTCGTCCACGCGGAAGATGCCGTACTCGTTCAGCTTGAACCCGCGCTGGATGGCGCGGTCGCGGACGGCGATGTTGTGCGCCGTGGAGCCGGTGAAGTACTGCATCGCGGCGCCGCGGCTCTCCGGCGGTACCAGGCGGAGGTCGGCCTGATAGCCGCCCAGCAGCCGCACCCTCGATTTGGTGTCGCCCTGCCCGAGGACGCGCTCGACTTTCGGATGCGCGATGAACAGGTCCATCAGCGCCGCGTCGCCGCCGATGGCGAGGATGTCGATGTCGCCGCACGTCTCGCAGCCGCGGCGAAGACTGCCGACGGGGATGAAATCGACCGCCGGCGCGCGCTCGCGCAGATAGGCGACCAGTTCGGCGGACACCGATGCGGTATCCGGCAGCAGGTGACGCCCCGCATCGCGCTGGCGTTCCTCAACCGCCTTGAGAACGAGCGCTTCCTTCTTGGCGCCCATCCCCTTGATGTCGCGCAGGCGGCCATTGCGCGCGGCCGTCTCCAGCTCGTCAACGGTACGGATGTTCAGCGTCGAGTAGAGGAGAGCCACCGTCTTGGGTCCCACCCCCTGCAGGCGGAGCAGGTCGAGGATCGTGGGCGGGAATTCCTGCAGCAGCTCCTGGTGGTACTGGCAGGTGCCGGTGTCCGAGAGCTCGCGGATCTTCGAGGCGAGATCTTTGCCGATGCCTGGCAGATCGCGCAGCTGCTTCTCGTCGAGCCGCGCTACCGAGTCAGCCCAGGTGCCGACCGTATCCGCGGCGGTGCGATAGGCGCGCGTGCGGAAGGCGTTCTCGCCCTTGATCTCGAGCAGGTCGGCGATCTGGCCGAAGACCTGGGCGATCTGCCGGTTATCCACGCGCCAGGCCGTGCCGCTCGATCCGGAAGTCGAGCAGCCGCGCGCCGCCCGCGGCGAGTGCCGCGCTGATGGCGTCGCGCCGGTCGGGCGGGCCGAAGCAGAAGAGGCAGCCACCCCCTCCGGCGCCGCACACTTTCGCGGCGGTGGCGCCGGCCGCCATCGCCCGCGCGATCAGGCCGTCGATCGCCGCCGTCGTCACACCAGGAGCGAGCCGCTTCCGGTTGTCCCACTCCTCGGCAATCGCGCGGCCCACTGCCTCCCAGTCACCCGCCACGAGCGCGGTCCGCATCGTCGCCGCCGTGTCGCGGATCCGCTCGAAGCAGTCGAACACGTGCTGATCGCCGTCGAGATGCTTCTTGGTGATCTCCCAGTTGTTCGTGCCGGAGTTGCGCGGCTCGCCGGTGTAGCAGAGGACGAGACGGCTCTCGAGGTCCTTGAAATCGAGGCTGAGCGGGATCCGGCGGATGCCGTCCACGTCGAGCTCCAGCGCGGCGATGCCGCCATACAGGGCCGGGCGGTAGTCCTGCAGTCCCGTGGGGACGTTGATTGCCTGCGCCTCCACGTTCATCGCCACCTGCAGCAGCGCCTCCGGCTCGTAGTGCTCGCGGTTCCACTGCGCGAAGGCCGAGCAGACCGCCACATTCAACGCCGACGAGCCGGCAATGCCGGCGCCGGCCGGCGACTCGCACGAGGTCGTCAGCGTGACGCCGCGCGCTTCGAAGAAATGGGCCAGCAGTGAGAGCAGGCGAAGCGACTTCTGGTCCCGCAGCGCCGGCCAGTCGTCGGCCTCGACGGTGGCGCCGGTGTCTTGCGACCGGATCACGACGCGCCCGTCCTCCCGCGACTCGAGCACCGCACGGGCACGCAGGCTGATCGCGGCGTTCAGCGTCTGGGCGCCGGGATGAAACAGGTACAGGGGCCAGATGTCGATCGTGCCGCCCGCGAGATCGATGCGGGTGGGCGCGGACGTGACGATGCGCACAGGGCATTATAGAACCGTGTCGTTCACCGTTCCGGGTTGGAACGAAGCTCGGTCAGACCGTCGTGATGCCTAGGATTGAAGGCGGCAATGCCTCGGAGTCGTTTACCGCTTTCGCAGGCAGTCCGCGACCGCGTTGACCAAGCTGTCCACCGAGATCGGTTTTTTGAGAATGCACGCGAAATCCGTCAGATCGAGATCGCTGGTGTCGCTGCCGGTGACGATCAGGATTGGGATCGTGCTCGTATCAGCATGTGCCCTGAGCTCGCGATAAACGTCGCGCCCTCCGACCCGCGGTAATTCCAGGTCGAGGACGATCGCGGTGGGAAGAGTCGAACCGTCAATCAGACGAAGCGCATCGAAGCCATCTTCGACCGCCACTACCGCGTATCCTTGCGCAGCAAGGGCCATACGGTAGAGCTCGCGCAACTGCGGATCGTCCTCGACGATCAGAATTATTCGCGTGCTGTTGATTGCGATCACTCGCGGCGAGTCTAGAGGATTTCTTTCCACACCGAAAGCTGAGCCGCAGCTCGGCAGCGAGTTTGCTAAAGCGTGACGTGCGATGGGCGACGTCACGAACCAGGCGCGCCGCGACTTTAAAGCGTTACCTGGCCACGCGGATGATGCCCGCCGCGAAGGTCAGGACGTTCGTACTCGCGTTCAACGGTTCATGGCTCGGCGACCTGTCTGGCCAGAACAACACGATCGTCTGGACGGTGGCGAAGACCCACCGGACAACAACCAAGCCGCGTAGATCCGAATCAGCAGTCCCCCCTAGAAGAACGCGTCTATACACCACCCGTCGTCATCACATCGACCACGTCTTCCCGTGTCGAACCGAACCTGAACACGAACCGAGAAGCGAGCACTCGGAAGTGTGAACGACGGGTTCTATAATCGTTGCGGTGCCTGCGTCCATCCGCCATGACATCGGACAGCTGCTGATCGGCAGCCTGCCGGGGACGACGATCCCCGCGGAGCTGCGATCGCTCGCGCGCGAGTTTCAGCTGGGCGGCGTCATCCTGTTCGCGCGCAACATCGAGGCGCCGGAGCAGATCGCCGAGCTGTCGCATGACGTTCAGGCGCTGGCCTTGGGCCTGCCGCTGTGGGTCAGCGTGGACCAGGAAGGCGGCCGCGTGGCGCGCCTCCGCGCGCCGTTCACCGAATGGCCGCCGATGGCGGTGCTCGGTCGCAGCGGCGACCCGTCGCTGGCGTCGCGTTTCGCCGCCGCGCTGGCCGCGGAGCTCAAGGCGGTCGGCATCACGCTGGACTACGCGCCGGTGCTCGACATCCACACCAATCCGAAGAACCCCGTCATCGGCGACCGCGCGCTCGCCGAGACCGCCGATGCGGTGGCAACGCTTGGCGTCGCCATCATCCGCGGATTGCAGGAGCACGGCGTGGCGGCCTGCGGGAAACACTTCCCCGGGCACGGCGACACGTCCGTGGACTCGCACCTCGAGCTGCCGATCGTCGAGCACCCGCCCGACCGCGTCCGGCGCGTCGAGTGCGTGCCGTTCCGCGCGGCGATCGAGGCCGGCGTCGCGTTCATCATGACGGCGCACGTCCTCGTGCCGTCGATGGACGAGCAGAACCCGGCGACGCTGTCGCCGGCGATCGTCCGCGGGCTGCTGCGCGAAGAGCTCGGATACGAGGGCGTGATCCTCAGCGACGACCTCGAGATGAAGGCGATCGCCAAAACGTGGACGCCGGCCGACGCGGCAGTGGAGGCGATTGCCGCCGGCTGCGACGGGGTGCTGATCTGCAGCGGCGACGCCGCCGCGCAGGTGGCTACCCTCGAGGCGCTCGTCCACGCGGTCGAGGACGGCCGCATCCCGTACAAGCGCCTGGACGACGCGCTGGCGCGGCAGCGGCGGGCGAAGGAGCGTTTCCTGATGACGATTGCCGCCGCTCCTGGGAAGCAGGCGGCGATTCGGCATGTGCTCGGACGCGACGAGCATCGGCGCATCGCCGAAGAGATGGCCCGCCACTTGTGATCAAGCCGCGCGCGCTTCGTCCGGGCGACCGCATTGCCCTCGTTTCGCCCGCCAGCCCGTTCGCCCGCGACGAGTTCGATCGCGGCGCCGACGAGCTGCGGCGCCTCGGCTACGAGCCGGTGCACCATGAGTCGGTGTTCGACCGGGCGGTGTTCACGTCCGGCCCGCCGGAGCTGCGCGCCGCCGCATTCGTCCGCGCCTGGTCGGACCCGTCGATTGCCGCGCTGATCGCGGTTCGCGGCGGCTACGGCAGCGTGCACCTGCTGCCGGAGATGAACGGGTGGACGCCGCAGCAGACGCCGAAGCTGTTCATCGCCTACAGCGACAACACGTCAATCCTGTCGTGGCTCACCTGCCAGTGCGGTGTCACCGCCATCCACGGGCCGATGATCGAAGGACGGCTCGCGAAGGGGAGCGAGGGCTACGACGAGGAGTCCTTCACGCGGGTGATCCAGGGTGGCGGGGCAGGGTTTGTGATGTCGCCGCCGGAGCTCAGCGTCGTGAATCCCGGCGAGGCGAGCGGCCCGCTGTACGGCGGCACGCTGACGCAGCTGGCCGCGTCGCTCGGCACCCCGTATGCCTTCAACCCGCCGGCGGGATGCGTCCTCTTTCTCGAGGACGTCAACGAGCGGCCCTACCGGATCGATCGGATGCTGACGCAGCTTCGCCTGAGCGGCATCCTCGGCCGCGCCGCCGCGGTCGTCTTTGGCGAGATGCGCGGCTGCAACGAGCCGGACAACGGGCCGACTGTCCGCGGTGTGATCGAGACGTTCTTCGACGGCCAGGAGATCCCCGTGCTGTGTGGCTTTCCATCCGGACACACCACCGGGCCGTGCTGGACGCTGCCGCTGGGCACTCGCGTGCGCATCACGAGCAACCCGGCATCGATCGTGATCGAGGAATCGCCGGTCTCATGAGAATCCATCTGATCGGCGTCTGCGGCACGGCGATGGCCACGGTGGCCGCGCTGCTCAAGGGGCGCGGGCACGACGTGCGCGGCTCCGACCAGAACGTCTACCCGCCGATGAGCGACTTTCTCGCGGCAGAGGGAATCCGCACGTTCACGGGCTACGCCGCGGACCACATCACCTCCGACATCGATCTCGTCATCGTCGGTAACGCGATCTCGCGCGGCAACGCGGAACTGGAGACGGTCCTCGAGAGGAAGATTCGTTACTGCTCGCTGCCGGAGGCGGTGCGCGATCACTTCCTGTGGGGGGCGCGGTCGATCGTCATCGCGGGCACGCACGGGAAGACGACCACGACGTCGCTGGCGGGGTGGCTGCTGACGCACGGGCGGCTCGACCCCACGGTGCTGGTCGGTGGCATCGCGCTGAACCTCGGCGAGCAGGGGTCGAGCTACCGTCTTGGCGGCGGCCGCGACTTCGTGATCGAAGGGGATGAGTCCGACAGCGCGTTCTTCGACAAGACCGCAAAGTTCCTCAAGTACCTGCCGGACGTGGCCGTCATCAACAACATCGAGTTCGACCATGCGGACATCTACGCCGACCTCGAGGCGGTGCTGCTGGCATTCCGACGCCTTGTGACGCTCGTGCCACGGAACGGCCTGCTCCTGCTCGGCGCGGACAGTCCCCACGCCGCGGCGTTGCTCGAGCGGGCGGTCAGCCCGGTCGAAACATTCGGCCTGGCTGAGGGCGCGACGTGGCAGGCGGAAGACGTCGAGCACCGCGACGGGATGACGTATTTCGCCGTCCGCCGCGGCGGTCAGGTGTTCGGCTCGTTCAGGTCGCCGCTGCTCGGCGTGCACAACGTGCGCAACGCGCTGGCCGCGATTGCGGTGGGCGCGTACACGGGTCTCTCCGCCGCGGATCTCGCGGAGGGGCTGGAGCGCTTCCGCGGCATCAAGCGCCGGCTCGAGGTGGTCGGCGTCGCCGGCGGCGTTACCGTGCTCGACGACTTCGCGCACCATCCCACGGCGGTCCACGAAACGCTGTCGGCGCTGCGCACCGGCTATCCGGGACGCCGTGTCTGGGCGGTGTTCGAGCCACGCTCGGCCTCGTCGTGCCGCCGGATATTCCAGGCGGATTTCGCGCGCGCGTTCGGCGCCGCCGACGAGGTCGTGGTGGCCGCGGTGTTCCGATCGTCGCTGCCGGAGTCGGAGCGGCTGTCGGCCGAGGAGCTCGTCGACGACCTGCGCCGGCAGGGCCAGCGTGCCCGCCACGTCCCGCAGGTGGACGACATCGTCCGTACGATTGCGGCCGAGCGGCAGGACGGCGATGTCGTCGTGATCATGTCGAACGGAGGATTCGGGGGCATCCACGGCAAGCTTGTCGGGGCGCTCGGCGCGTGAGCGCGGCGCGGGTCCGGGAAGCAGGGGATTCGGCGCTGCTGCTCGAATTGGACGCAACGAATTCGTCACCGCCATCCTCAGACCTCGACTGGAATGTCACCGCGCACGCCATTGCCGTGGCCGATGAGGTGCGACGCCGCGGACTGGCCGGCGTCCGTGACGTCGTCTCGACGTTCCGATCGGTGGCGGTCTTCTTCGACCCGCTGGCCACCGATGTGGCGGCCCTCGCAGCGGCGTTGCACGAAGCCGCCCACGCCGAGCCGGCTGAAGCCGGCTCCTACGGGCACCTGGGTTTCGACGTGGGGGCCGGGTTCAGCCGGCTCATCGACGTCCCGGTCGTGTACGGCGGCGATTCGGGTCCAGACCTCGAAGACGTGGCGGCGTTCGCCGGCTGCACGCCCGAGGCCGCGATCGATCGTCACGCGTCCCGGACCTACCGCGTCTTCATGCTCGGATTTCTACCCGGCTTCACGTACATGGGTTCCGTGGACGAGACCATCGCCGCCCCACGCCGCGCGACGCCGCGCGTGAGGGTCCCGGCAGGCTCGGTCGGCATCGCCGGGCGCCAGACAGGCATCTACCCGCGCGAGTCGCCGGGAGGCTGGCAGATCATCGGCCGCACGGTGCTGCAGGTCTTCGATGCGGAACGTACGCCGCCGGCGCTGTTCGCGCCCGGGGATGAAGTGAGGTTCGTGCCCGTTGCGGTAGACGTGGCGGCCGGCTTTAGCCGGCTCAATGCGAGCGCCACGAGCCGCCTGAAGGCGACCCCTACGAATCGATGGGTAACCGTCCTGCGTCCGGGCCTGCTCACCACCGTGCAGGACTCGGGGCGATGGGGGTATCAGGACCAGGGCGTACCAGTGTCGGGACCGATGGATCCCGTCGCGCACCGGCTGGCTAACGCGGTCGTCGGCAATCCACGTGACGCGGCGGCGCTCGAAGCGACGCTGCTTGGGCCGGAGCTACTGCTCGAGCAGGACACAACAATCGCGGTTGCAGGGGCTGACCTGCGGCCTACGCTCGGTGGTTCGGACCTGCCGCAGGACACGCCGGTGCGCTGCCGCGCCGGGGCCGTGCTTCGCTTCGGGGAACGCCGTTCCGGCGCCCGCGCGTGCGTTGCCTTCGATGGCGGTATTGCAACGGCGCCCGTGCTCGGCAGCCGCGCCACGCATCTGCTCAGCGCGCTTGGTGGAGTCGAGGGACGCGCGCTGAAGGCGGGGGACCGCATTCCGTTGGGCGCCGCACGCGCGAGGGTCGACCTGAAGGTCGGTCCCTACACGCGAAACGTGGAAGGCAAGACGGGGATGGGGCGCGCCGGCGCGCGGGTTCGCGTGCTTCCTGGGCCGCAGGCGGACCTGTTCGCGCGCGATGCCTTCGACCTGCTGCAGCGGACCCGGTTCGCCATCTCGCCGCAGTCCGATCGCATGGGCTACCGGCTGACCGGCGATCGTGCGATCGTTCGCGCGACGGACGGAGCGATGATCTCCGACGCCGCCTTCGTCGGCGCGCTGCAGGTGCCGCCGTCGGGCGATCCGATCCTCCTCATGGGGGACCGCCAGACGACCGGCGGGTATCCGCAGATCGCGATCGTGATCACGGCCGACCTGCCGCTGGCCGCGCAGCTGCTACCAGGCGACTGGATCGAGTTCGAGGTCTGCACGCGCGCGAATGCGATTGCCGCGCTCGTCGCGCAGGAAGGAAAGCTGCTTGCCGTCCGCTGAGCGCGCGATCGAGCCGCGCGCCCGGGTACCACTGGCCCCCCTCAGCACGCTCGGCGTCGGCGGAGACGCGGCCTGGTTCGTCCGCGCGGACACCGCCGGGGACGTCGCCGCCGCGCATCGCTGGTGCGCCGAGCGGAAGGCGTCGTTGTTCGTGCTCGGCGGCGGCAGCAATCTGGTGATCGCGGACGGCGGCATCGACGGCCTCGTCGTGCAGATGGCGCTGCGTGGCATCGATTTCATCAGCGACGGCCGCGACACGGTGTTGCGCGCCGGTGCCGGGGAAGCATGGGACGACGTCGTCGCGGCAACGATCGCGCGCGGACTCGCCGGCTTCGAGTGCCTGTCGGGAATTCCCGGCAGCGCCGGCGGTACGCCGATCCAGAATGTCGGCGCGTACGGCCAGGACGTATCGAATACCCTTGAGGAAGTCACGGTCTTCGATCGCCACACGGGGCAAACAGTGGCAATGAGCGCCGCCGACTGCCGGTTCGGCTACCGGATGAGCCGCTTCAAGGGAGACGATGCGGGGCGGTTCGTGGTGTGCGACGTGACGTTTCGACTGCGGCCAGGGCCGCCAACGGTGACGTATCCGGACGTTATCGCGTATCTGGAAAAGGCGGGGGTGACCTCACCGGACGTATCGGCCGTACGCGGCGCCGTGCTCGCAATCCGCCGGCGGAAGGGGATGGTGCTCGATGCGTCGGATCTGGATACCCGCAGCGTCGGCTCGTTCTTCATGAATCCCGCCGTCACCGCTGCGAACCACGCGCGGCTGGCGTCGTCGTCCGGCGGTCCGGCCCCGGGGTTCGTGCTGCCAGGCGGCGAGGTGAAGGTGCCGGCGGCGTGGCTGATCGAGCGGAGCGGTTTTTCGCGCGGACATGCGAGCGGCCCCGTCGGGCTGTCGTCGAAGCACCCGCTCGCCATCGTCAACCGCGGCGGCGCTACGGCACGGGACGTGCTGGACTTCGCCGGGCGAATCAAGCGCCAGGTCGCCGACCGGTTCGGCATCATGCTGCGGCCGGAACCGGTGTTTGCCGGCTTCGACCCCGACAACAGGGACGTTCAGTACCTACGCGAGGCGTAATGTCGACACTGCTCATCGAAGGCGGACACCGGCTGCAGGGCCGCGTGGCCGTCGAAGGCAACAAGAACGCGGCGCTGCCGCTGCTGGCCGCCTGCCTGCTGACCGGCGACGAGTGCGTCCTCACCAACGTACCCCGCATCGGCGACGTGGAGGTGATGGCGCGGCTGCTGCTCGACGTCGGCGCCGAGGTGGACGGCATCGGCAGCACGACGCTTCGCATCCGTGCACCGCATGTGAACACGCACGCCCCCGACCGGTCGCTGGTCGGGAGGCTTCGCGGGTCCGTGCTCCTGCTGGGGCCGCTGCTGGCGCGGACGGGTCGCGCGCACATCGCGCCGCCCGGCGGCGACTTCCCGGCCCGGCGCTCCATCTCCACGCATCTCGAAGCGCTCGGGGCGATGGGCGTCCAGCAGAGCCGCGGCGCCGACCACATTCTCGAAGCGCCGGACGGGCTCAAGCCGGCCTCGATGTACCTCTACGAGGCGTCGGTCACCGGCACGGAGACCGCCCTGCTCGCCGCCGCCACCGCCGAGGGCGTGACCGAGATCCGTCACGCCGCGACCGAGCCGCACGTCGTCGAGCTCTGCGAGTTCCTGAAGAAGATGGGCGCCGGCGTGTCCGGCATCGGCAGCTCGAAGATCCGCATCGAGGGCGTGCCGCGCCTGCATGGCGCGCAGCACCGGATCAACGGCGATTACATCGAGGCCGGCAGCTGGGCGGTCGTGGGCGCGATCACCGGCGGGGAGATGGCGATCGAGGGCGCGCGCGAAGAGGACATCGAAGTCGTGGCCGCAGTGATGAAACGGATGGAGGTCCGCTGCGGCATGCGCGACGGTGTCTTCGAAGTGAAGCCCTCGAAGCCGAAGGCTGTCCGCCGCATCACCACCGGCTTGTGGCCGGCATTCCCGAGCGACCTCGTCAGCCTCGTCACGGTGCTCGCGACGCAGGCGGAGGGAAGGACGCTGGTGCACGACTGGATGTACGAGCTGCGGCTGTTCGCGCTGGAGCAGATGAGCGGCATGGGGGCCGACATGTTCCTCGCCGACGCGCACCGCATCATCGTGCAGGGGCCGACCAAGCTGCGCGGCGGCCGCGTGCTGGACAGCCGCGATCTGCGGTCAGGCATGTCGCTGATTGCCGCCGGCCTCGCCGCCGACGGGCAGACGCGCGTCCAGCCGCTCGAGATCGTCGAGCGCGGCTACAGTCATCTGGTGGAGCGCCTGCAGGCGCTGGGGGCTAAGGTCGCGAAGGTGGAGTAGCGGCGAAGCTCTCGCGTACCTGATCGTCGGTCTCGAACACCTCGAAGAGCGTATTCAGCCTCGTCACCGCGAGCAGCTCGCGAATGCGGGTTGCCGCGTTCAACAGCACGATGCGGCCGTCCTGCTTGCGGACGGCGATATACGCGCCGACGAGCGTCGTCAGCCCGGACGTGTCGACGTGCGACACGTGCACCAGGTCAATCGCGAACTGCCTCCGGCCCTGCTGGAGGAGCGTGGCCATCCTGTCCCTGAGCACGCTGTCGGAGGGGTTTTCGCCGAGCACGAGCCGTCCCTGCGGTTCGAGCACCGTGATGGTGCCGATCGAACGTTCGACGAGGGGATTCATGACGCGGGCTTCGCCTTCAGCACGCCGATCTGGACGAGCAGGCCCGTGAAGTCGTAGATGCGGCGCTCGTGCACGATCTTCCGCTCGCGCATTTCGTAGATCGCGACGAAGGGGGCGCGGAAGTGTTTCCCACTGGGCGGAAGCCCCATGAAGTGGCCGATCTGCGTGCCTCCGATCGTGGCGACCTGGGCGACGACATCGCCGTCGATCAGGATTCGCTCGGTCTCGACCGTCCAGTCCTTGAAGGCGGAAAAGACTCCATGCAAGGCTTTTTCGACGGCAACGGGTCCGGTGTGGCTCCCCAGCATCGGACTCTCGATCACGGCATCGTCGGCGTAGCCGCTGGCGAGCCCTTTGGCGTCGAGGGCGTCGTATTGCGCCTGCCGCCGATCGAAGAACGCCTGGATCTCGTCGCGCGTCATCCCGCTACGATCCATAACGCACCTTCTCCCAACACTGAACGCCGCTTTCAATCCCGAGGAACGAGCCGTTTCAACTCGTCCGTCCAGTCCTGGACGATGATAACGCCCGGAGCCGAGGCGGTCTGGTCTTCAGGGCGACGTCGCGCTGCAGCCGTGCGTCGTGCGCGCGATACACCCTCGCCCATGCCGCCCACGCCAAGAAGGGGGGTGGCCTCGTACGCGCCGCTGCGCGTGCCGGCGGCCAGGGTCATGATGGTGTGGCGAGATTCTGCCACAGAACTCAAGGCTGCAGTGGACGCCGCAGAGGAATGTGGTTTCCGCCGTCAGGCGGTCGCTACTGCGGCGGACGGATCGGCGCCGTGGGCGGCGTCGGCTGGATCGGCTGCGCCGGTGCCGACGGTGTCCCGGTGACCGGCGGCGGCTGCTGCGCCGGCGGCTGATCCTGCGGACCCGGCGGAACGGGCAGCGGCTGCTCGATCTGCAGCGGCAGGTCCAGCAGTTGTGCGCCCGAGCCGGTGGTGGTGCGCCCCACGCGGAACGGGCGCAGATCCTCTTCCGTCACTTCAAGCGTGCGGACAATCCGCGGCGGGAGCGTCAGGACGGTGTCGGTTTCCTGCGTGTCCCGGCGGGGGTGGGCA
>SXGR01241565.1_pt1 | contig 17098 bp, 17 predicted proteins | sample 3174711 | NCBI WGS metagenome assembly SXGR01 (sample SAMN11356860, study PRJNA531348) | freshwater metagenome | isolation source: freshwater sample F1-60 | place: China: Fuxian Lake, Yuxi | collected 2017-12-25
GGTGGTGACCGGCGCGAGCAGGGGGCGCGGCCTGGCGAAGAAGCCCGTGTATGTCAGGGGAATGTCCGATACCGTGTCGCATCACTACACGCCGTTCGACGTGCCGGACTGGCTCGAGACCGGCGTCCGCGCAACGGCCGAACAGGCGTTCCGGCAGGCCGACGTCACGCGCGAGGATATCGACGTCGTGCAGATCTACGATCACTTCACGATCGGCTTGCTGCAGTCGCTCGAGGAGCTTGGGTTCTGCGCTCGCGGCGAAGGGAGGGATTTCGTCGCGGGCGGCACGCTCGCGCCGGGTGGTTCGTTCCCGATCAATACTTCGGGCGGCGGCCTGTCGTACAGTCATCCCGGGATGTTCGGAATCTTCCTGGTAGTCGAAGCGGTCCGGCAACTGCGCCAGGAGTGCGGCGACCGCCAACTGCCGGACCCGCGGCTCGCGCTGTGCCATGCCCCCGGCCTGGTGTTCTCCGCGAACACGACGATAATTCTGGGACTATGACCAAGGCGATGGCGATGACCGACCTGAAACAACGCCCGCTGCCCGCGCCGACTGGGCTGACACGGCCGTTCTGGGACGCAGCCCGCGAAGGCCGGCTGCTGGTCCAGAAATGCAACGCATGCGCACGGCTGCAGTTCTATCCGCGCCCGTTCTGCCTCGCCTGCATGTCCGACGACATGGGCTGGCGCCAGAGCGCCGGACAGGGCGCAGTCTATACTTTCACGGTCAACCATCGTGCCGCGATTGAGTACCTGGCGGACCAGGTTCCGTACGTCGTGGCCGTCGTGCAACTCGACGAGGGACCACGGTTGATGGGCCGCGTGCTGAACGCGAAGCCCGGCACAGTGGCCATCGGCGCACGCGTCAACGTGGTTTTCGAATCGACGCCCGAGGGCATCGCGCTGCCCTGCTTCGGGCTGCAGGCGGCGCAACGACGGCCGTGACGAACGCATGTGCAACAACGGAAGGGAATCGTCCCTGGTGGGACGGCCAGACTTCAAATCTGGAAGGGGCTGTTGACAGTCCTGCGCGGGTTCGACTCCCACTCCTTTCCGCTATTTCGCGAGCAGCGTGCGCGCCGGATGAGCTTTCCGCCGCACCGATCGCCGGACATAGACTATCCAAGCTCAAATCGGAGAAAGACGATGGCAACTGATTCGAACCACGGCTGCTACGATGTCGTATGGCCGCGTAGCGCGCGCCAGGTCAAGGGCAAGGTGCTGGCCCCGCGGCTCGATACGCTGCAAGGCAAGACGGTTGCCCAGCTCTGGGACTTTCTCTTTCGCGGCGACCAGGTCTTCGCGGCGCTCGAAGAATCGCTGTCGGCCCGCTTTCCCGATGTGCGCTTCGTGAGCTGGCGCGAGTTCGGCAATACGCACGGTGGCGACGAACGCGCGATCGTCGCCGGCCTTCCCGTCCGGCTGCGTGAACTGAAGGTGGACGCCGTCATCTCCGGGATGGGTTGTTGAGGGAGCTGCACGCCCGCCGTGTTGCGGGCGAGTGCAGTGTGCGAGGCGGCAGGAATTCCGTCCGTCTCGCTGGTGTGCGAAGGATTCATTCGCCAGGCAGCAGCCACGTCCGTGGGGCTGGGGCTGCCGAGCATGCCGGTCGCGCTGGTGCCTGGCCATGTCGGCGCGCAAAGCGATGCCGAATTGCACCGGAACATCGTCGAGGTGACGAGCGCCCGCGTCGTCGACAGCCTGCTGCGCCAGGTTGCAACGCACCAGGACGAGGTCGAGCCCCACACGCGCGACATCGTGTTCAGCGGCAGCTTCGAAGAGGTCAATGATTTCTTCTACGACCGCGAATGGAGCGACGGCCTTCCGTTCGTGCCGCCAACGGTGGCCAAAGTCGAGGCGTTCCTGAGTTGCACCGACCGGAATCCGGACGAGATCCTCGGCGTCGTGCTTCCCGACAACCGGGCGGCCACCGTGTGGAGCGTCGCCGTCAACGGCGTCATGGCCGGATGCCGTCCCAAATACATGCCGGTGCTCGTCGCGCTCGTCGAGGCGATGGTCGATCCGGTCTATGGTGTCGAGCACAGCGGCAACACGCCCGGCGGCGAGACGCTGATAATCCTGAACGGGCCGGTGATCAAGCGGCTCGGGTTCAACTGCACCGAGGGCGTGCTGCGCGACGGATTCCGTCCGAACACGTCGGTCGGCCGGTTCTGGCGGCTCTACCTGCGCAACGTCGCGGGCTTCCTGCTGCACAAGACCGACAAGCCGACATTCGGTAACACGTGGCGAGTCGTCGCCGCCGAGAATGAAGACGCGCTCGCGCGCATAGGCTGGAAACCGCTCAGCGTGGAGCAGGGCTTCGCCGCTGTCGACGACACGGTCACGATCGCGCGCTATACGGGCGGCAACGTGATCGCTTCGCTCACCGGCAGCACGCCCGAGGAAATCCTTCCAATCCTCGCAGACGCGGTGATCCGGCAGACCTCGTGGCAGCTCACGTTCACCGTCGGAAACGGCTACGGCAACCTGCGGCCGCTGATCCTGCTCAGTCCGATTCTCGCGGAGACGATCGCCAAGGCCGGCTGGTCGAAGCGCGATGCGCAGCGATACTTGTTCGACCACGCGCGGCTGCCGGCGCATCAGTTCGAACGGATCCTGCGCGACTGGCTCGACAAGCCGATCTGGAACCTGGCTGAGGAGGCCGACGCCGGGCGGATACCGAAGATCTTCCATGAGTCGGACGATCCGGAGCGATTGGTGCCGCTGGTATTCACGCCCGCGGACTTGATGATCGTGGTGACCGGCGATCCGTTGCGCACCAACGCATACGTGTTCGCGCATAACGGACGGCTGGGCTTTCCGGTCACAAAAAGAATTCGTCACGAAGGAGTGGAAAAATGAGCGCGTTGGAATCGCGGCGCTACCGGACGGGGGCCGATGTATCGGCCGTCTTCGCAGACATGTACAAGCGCGGTTTCACCGATGGCTTGCCGGTGATACCGCCGACCGAGGACGCGGTGCTCGCGATGCTAGCCGCGGCGCAATTGCCCGCGGACGCGCTCATCGCGGTCGTCGCGCCAAACAATTCGCTGGTCACCGCTGAGAAAATCGCGATCAACGCGGTAATGGCGGGCTGCCTGCCCGAATACTTTCCAGTCGTGATCGCCGCGCTGAAGGCGGTGGCCGAGCCGAAGTTCAACTTGCTCGGCGTTCAGGCGACGACAAACCCGGTCGCGCCGGTGCTTGTCGTCAATGGACCGGTGCGCAAGTTGCTCGACATCAACTGCGGTCGCGGCTGCATGGGTCCCGGCTGGCGTGCCAACGCGACGATCGGGCGCGCGCTAAGGCTGACGATCGTGAACTGCGGCGGCTCGCCGCCCGGCGAAATAGACAAGGCGATCCACGGGATGCCGGGTAAGTTCACGTTCTGCTTCGGCGAGATCGAGGAGGCCAGTCCGTGGCCGGGGCTGCACGTCGATCAGGGCTTCGCACCGGAAGAAAGCACGGTTACCGCGTTCGGAGGGCAGGGCACTCACAACATCCTCGCCTTCTTCCGCTCGCCCGAGAGCATCGTCCATGTCGTCTCCGATGCGATGCGCTGCTACGGCTACAACGGCTATCTGCGCGCCAAGGGCAACCCGCTACTCGTGATGACGCCGGGCCACGCAAAAATCTTCGCCGATCACGGGTGGGGCAAGAAGCGGATCCGGCACGAGATCTTCGCCAGCTCGCTGATCCCGCGCTCGCACATTCCGCTCGAGCAGCAGCTGCTGACGCCGGTCTATGTCGACCACGCGCCGGACCAGATGTGCCTGCCCTGCGAAAAAGAAGACGATATTACGATCGTCGTCGCCGGTGGCCCGGAGGCCTATCACATCACCTACATACCGAGTTTCGGCAACACCGAAATGAGCACTGTCGTAGTATCACTTGAAGAAAGGACAACGCAATGAGCGGCACGACCCTGGAATATCTGGATCCGACGTCGCCGAAGCCGGGCGGCGATCTGTTCGTCCCCGCGATCGGCAACTTGCGCGGCAAGGTCATCGGCTTCCTTAACAATGGCTGGAGCAGCTTCACGAAGATCGGCGCGCGTCTGGAGACGATCCTGCGCGAGCAGCACGGGATTCGCGAAGTGAAGCGTTACGACATCCCGTCGTCGGGACCTCCAGTCAAGGGCCTCCTCGACACCGTGGCCAGGGAGTGCGACGCAGCCGTCGTCGGCATGGCCAACTGAGGGGCGTGCACGTCGTGGAGTGTCCACGACACCGCACAGCTGGTGAAACTGGGCATCCCGGCCGTCGTCGTCAACACCGAGCAGTTCAACAGGCTCGCGAAAACGGTGATGAGCTCGCAACGGGTGCCTGAGACGATTGCCATCGAGATCAAGGGCAATCCGGAGTGGGTCAGCGCGGAAGCGCTTGAAGCGATCGCGGTCGACGTGACGGCGAAGGTGGTCGAGCGCCTGACGCGGCAGCACCGCATGAAGTGAGCACAGGAGCGAAAGCCGTCCGGCAAGGGGTCAGTCCCCGGGCTGGATTCAAAGGAGAAATGATGAAATCACTAGGAGAAATGATGAAACCGTTGATCGCAATCGCCGCGCTGATGGCCTCGCTGTTCGCTGCCCAGGCATTGGCGCAGACCGCCTATCCGAACCGGCCGGTGAAACTGGTCGTGCCTTACGCCGCTGGCGGGGCATCGGACGTGCTTGCGCGCGTGGTGGCGCAAGGAATATCGGACAAGCTCGGCCAGCAGGTGATCGTCGAAAACAAGGCGGGTGCGGGCATTGTGGTCGGAACCGAGTTCGTCGCGCGTTCGCGACCCGACGGTTACACGCTGCTGATCACCACGCTGGCGCACGCGACGAGTCCGAGCCTTTTCAAGAAGCTGCCGTACGACACGATCCATGACCTCGAACCGATCGCGATGGTTGCGACGCTGCCGCTGGTGCTGTGCGTGAATCCGAACCTGATCCCGGCGACGGACCTGAAGGGCGTGATCGAGTTCTTCCGCGCCAATCCGGGCAAGTACAACTACAGCTCCGGCGGCAAGGGCAGCGTCGTCCACTTGGCCTCCGAGCTCTTCAATTCGCAGGCGAATCTCCAGATCCAGCACATACCGTACAAGGGCGGCGCGCCGGCGATGACGGCGCTGCTGTCCGGCGACGTCGCGTACTACATCGATGTCGTGTCGACCGCCCAGCAGTTTGTCAAGAGCAAGCGGGTCAATGCGATTGCGGTCACATCGAGTGAGCGTTCGCATGTCTTCCCCGACACGCCGACGATGAAGGAAGGCGGCCTATCCGACTACGACGCGTACACCTGGAACGTGGTTCTCGTACCGCGCGGGTTGCTGCCGGCGATCACCGCGAAGCTGAATGCCGTGGTCAACGCCGCGGTCGCCGATCCCGCGGTCAGTAAGCGGCTGCTCGATCTGGGCGCCAAGCCCGTCACGGATTCAACGCCCGGGAGCCTAGAACCCTATATCCGCGCCGAGATGGTGAAATGGGCGCGGATCATCAAGGCCTCCGGCATACAGCCGGAATAGGGAGCCGGTGATGCCTTCCTCGTCCGACCTCGAACCGGCACCCGTCCGGCTGCCGCAGGGTTGCCGGCAATGAGCTCGAACTTCGACAACCTGCTGTTGACCGAGGCGGACGGCGTGGCCGAGGTCATCATCAACCGCGACGACATACGCAACGCGCTGGCGCCCGGGGTGCGGCGCGACCTATTGCGCTGTCTCGAAGCGCTGCGCGATTCTTCAGAAGTGCGGGCGATCATTCTCACCGGCGCCGGAAAGTCGTTCAGCGCCGGCGGTTCGATCAAGCACTACAAGGACCAGCCGAACAAGTCTCCGGCAGAGGTGCGCGTCGAAGTCGATGAGACCGTGAAGCTCTTCCAACTCGTACCGCGCCTCGACAAGCCGATCATCGCGGCAGTGAACGGGCACGCGCTGGGAGGTGGATGCGGGCTCGCGATCGTGTGCGACATCACGCTGGCCTCCGATCGGGCGACGTTCGGGTTTCCCGAGATCACGCGGGGCTTCGTCCCGGCCCTGGTCTCCGTGCTCTGTCTGCAGCGCGTCCCGCTGAAGCGCACTCTCGAGATCCTGTTATTCGGCGAGATGCAGAACGCAGCAGCGGCCGTCGAGCTCGGCCTCGCCAATCGTGTCGTGGCGCACGACGCGTTGCTGGACACTGCGCGCGCGATGGCGCGCCGCGTCGCGGAGTTCAGTCCGGATGCGGTGCGGACGCTGAAACAGCTTATCGCTTCCGTCGCGCTCACCAACTACGACAGCGAACTGTTCACCGCACGCGAAGTGAGCACGATGATGCGGTTCTCCGCCGAGTTCGCGGCTGGCGCCACGGCTTTTCTTTCCCGCAAGACGTGCGGTTGACGCGATGAAGATGGAACAAGTACTCACCGAATGGGCGGCCCGCAACGAACTCCTGGCCGCTGGCATTGCGTTCACACAGTGCGAGCGCGTCACGAGCGATGCTGAGGCGGTCGCAGCCGCGGCGCGCATCGGCTATCCGGTCGTTGTCAAGGTGCAGGCAGCAGAGATCAACCACAAGACTGAGGTGAATGGCGTGCACGTCGATCTCCGCGATGCCGGGGCGGTGCGGACGGCATGCATCGTTATCAGCGATGCGGTGTCGCGCGCGCAGTCGGGTGCGCAGTCGAATGCGTCGCCCCCAGCGTTCCTAGTGCAGCCGTTCGTCCGGGGCGGCATCGACATCTTTCTTGGGGGCGCGCGTGATGCGAGCTTCGGCCCCTACCTGTTGCTCGGACTGGGTGGCGTGTGGGTCGAAGTTCTCGACGATGTCGTCGCGGTGGCGCTGCCGGCGACACCCGCCGACGTGATGCGGGCGCTACGCGGACTGCGCGCGTTCGCGCTGCTAACGGGCGCGCGCGGACAGCGCGGCGTCAATCTTGACGCGCTGGTGAAAACGGCATTGCTCCTGGGCGCCTACATATTGCGCACGCCCGCGGTGGTTGAGGTCGACGTGAATCCGCTCCGCGTGTTCGGCGAGGCGCACGAGGCCGAACGCGCAATCGGCCTCGACGCCCGGGTCGTCATGACGGACCGCCGCGACGGCGAGAAGCCCGTGCCGGAACGAAGCGTCCTCGATGCGCTGCTTGCTCCGCGGGGCGTCGTCGTCGTCGGAGCCTCGCAGGACAACGCAAAGTTCGGCTCGCGGCTGGTGCGCTCGCTGCTATCGCACGGCTTCGACCGTCCCTTGTGGGCGCTGCATCCGCGCGACTCGCAAGTGCAGGGCATTCCCGCGTATCCGTCGGCCGCGGCTTCTCCGCACCGCGCGGATCTTGCCTACATCACGGTCGAGGGTCGGCAGGTGGCCACGATCCTGAAGGACGTGGCGCAGGCGGGCGTCCGCGCCGCCGTCGTGTTCGCGTCGGGCTTTGGCGAATCCGGGCCCGAAGGCGAGGCGATGCAGGCAGACCTGACCGCCGCCGCGCGCGAGGCCGGCATCGGCATCGTCGGCCCCAACACGCCGGGAATCGTCAGCGTGCCAGTCAACATGTACGGGTCGTTCGTGGGCACGATGAGCATGCAGCCGCTGCCCGGCGGCGACATCGTGCTGCTCACACAGAGCGGGTCGATCGGCAGCGCGCTGATGGGTCGCGGCTGGGATCGCGGACTGGCATTCCGCGCCTGGGTCGCGACCGGCGACGAAGCCGACATCTGCGTCGAGCACCTGCTCGACTACTACGCCGCTGATCCGGGCACGCACGTAATCGGGATCTTCGTCGAGATGATTCGCGACGGGCGACGCTTCCGGCAGGCGGCGCGACGCGCGCGCGCAGCCGGCAAGCGGCTCGTGGTCTACGCGATCGGCCGTTCCGAAGCCGGGCTCGCGGCGATCCAGTCGCACACCGGGTCGCTCGGCGGGAATCACCGTCTTTACGATGCGGTGTTCCGCCAGGACGGGGTAGCGCGCGTCGCCGATCTCGACGAGATGCTCGACACGATTCAGGCGCTCGACTGGTGTCCGCTGCCGGCCGGTCCGCGGGTCACCGTGGTGTCGTCGAGCGGCGCGTCGTGCGGGATCGCGGCCGACGACTGCGAGGCAAACGGCCTGGTGCTGCCGCCGCTGACCGACCGCTGCAAGCAGCGGTTGTCGAAGATCCTGCCTTCGTTTGCCGCGACGAACAATCCGCTCGACTTGACGGCCGAGATCGTCACGCGGCCGGCGCTGATGGCCGATGCGCTGGCGGCGATCGTCGACCAGGGTACTTCCGACGCGATCCTGATTACGCTGGGCACGCAGCAGGGGCCGATGGCGCTAGAAGTCGGTCGCGCGATCGTCGACCTGCGGTCGCACGTCGATATGCCGATCGTTATCAGCCGCCTGGGCGCCGACAGCCTCAACGCGGAGCTGCTCACGTTCTATCGAGACCAGAAACTGCCGCTCTTCAGCACGCCGACGCGGGCGGCGCGCGCGCTGCGACATCTGGTGCAGCAGGCTGCGAGCGTCCCGCCGGGCGAACCCGTATAATGTGTAGTTCCAGAACGAGCTAGGCGGGTTCGCACACTACGACGGCAAGTCTGGCGGGAAGTCCAACCTCACCTCGGGAGCCACACGATGAACCTCAAGTTCTTGCGTATCGCGTTCCACGCTTTTGTATGTATGGGCCTGGTCCAGTCCGCGCTGGCGGCCTATCCCGAAAAGGCGGTGAAGCTCATCGTCGCCCAGACGCCGGGCGGCGCTGCCGACATCATGGGCCGGATGGTCGCGCAGAAGCTGTCGGAGCGATGGGAGCAGCCGGTGACCGTCGAGAATCGCGCCGGCGCCGGAGGCAACATCGGCAGCGAAGCGGTCGCGAAGTCGCCGAACGACGGCTACACATTGATGCTGAATAGCGACGGCCCGATGGCGATCAACGCCACGCTGTACAAGTCGCTGCCGTTCGACCTGCAGCGTGACTTCACCCCTATCGCCAGCATCGCGACGTTTTCTTTCGTGCTGCTGGTCAACAACAACGTGCCGGCGAAGACGTTTCCCGAATTCGTCAAGCTGGCGCATGCAAAGCCCGAGATGACGCTCGGTAACGCCGGCAACGGCTCGACCAATCACCTGGTCGGCGAAGTCATCAAGTCGTCGGCGAAGATCAAGATGACCAATGTGCCGTACCGCGGCGTATCCGAAGCGATGACCGACCTGCTCGGCGGTCGGATCGACGCGATGGTCTCCAGTGTCCCTGGCGCCGCGACGCGCGTCGACAACGGGTCGGTGCGGGCGCTGGTCGTCTCGACGGAAAAGCGCCCAACCCGGCTTCCCAACGTGCCGACGATGGTCGAATCTGGATTCCCGCATGAGGTGAGCCCATCGTGGTTCGGCCTCTTTGCGCCTGCGAATCTGTCACCAGACATCGTGCGCAAGATTCATGCGGACGTGTCGGTGATCCTGAAAGGGGCAGACATGAAGGAGCGCATGGCGACGCAGGGGCTCGAGCCGTTCGAGAATTCCATGGAGAAGTTCGACGAGTTGTGGAAGTCGGCGATTCGCAAGTGGGGCGTCGTCGTCAAAGGAACCGGCGCCACGATCGATTGAGCGCGGCGAATCCACACATCGCCGGCGCCGCGGCCGCGGGTTCCGCGTGGTTGCCGCTCGCGAGCCTGCGCGTACTCGACTTCTCCGGGCTATTGCCGGGGCCTTACGCGACGGTTGCGCTGGCAGACTTGGGCGCCGACGTGGTGAAGGTCGAGCCGCCGGGCGGCGACCCGGCGCGCCAGATCCTCAAGACGATGTTTCGGATGGCGAACCGCAACAAGCGGAGCATCGTCGTCGATCTGAAGAATCCTGCCGCACGCGCCGTCGTCGAACGACTGCTCCACGATGCGGACGTCGTCGTCGAGGCGTTCCGTCCCGGTGTGGCCAGGCGTCTAGGCATCGATTACCCGGCGGTGGCCGCGATCAATCCGTCAATCGTCTATTGCTCGATCTCCGGCTACGGGCAAACCGGTCCCGACCGGTTGCGTCCCGGCCACGACGTCACCTATCTGGCACGATCCGGCGCGCTCGCACTTGCCGGTCACTGGAACGAACCGCCGCGGCGCTCGGGACTGCCGGTCGCCGACATATCAGGCGGGGGCCACGCGGTGATTGCGATTCTCGCCGCGCTGCACGATCGGCACAGCACCGGCGCCGGCGCCTACGTGGATCTGAGCCTCGCGGAAACGGCCTTGGCGGCGGCAGCGCTGCGCCACGGCGTCGATTTCGACGGCCTCGCGCAGTCACACGTGCGGCCCACGAACGACCTCTTCCGGACTGCGGACGGCCAGTGGATCGCGATCGGCATCGTCGAGCAGCACTTCTGGGAAAACTTCGTGCGCATCGTCGCCGACATCGCCCCCGACCTCCGCGACGAACGCTTCGACAGCATCGACAAGCGCCTCTCCAACGGGAACGAAGTGTCGGCCCGGCTGCACGCACTTATCGGCAGCCGCGACGCGGCATACTGGCTGCCGGAGTTCGAGCGCAACGATGTGCCGGCCGAGCTGGTCCTCCCCCCATCGGCCGCCAGCCGAACCGCGCAGGTAGTCGCGCGCGAGTCGGTTGCCGAGAAGAGCGGCGAACGGCACATCCCGTTTCCCGTGCATGCGAATGGCCGGCGCGGCGCACGACTGGGTTCGACGGCGCCCGCGCTCGGTTCCCACACCCGACCGATCCTCGAAGAGGTCGGCTTCGCATCCGCGGAGATCGAGGCATTGATCGCGGTCGGCATCGTCGCATGAAGGCGGCCCCGTTGCCGAGTACGCCAATCGCGCTATCGATGGAGTGCTGGTTCTAGCCTTCGGTCGCGCCTCAACTGGAGAACGGGAGCAATCGCGATGAATCATTTCCTGCGCTATGAGCAGGCGGCCCATGTGGTTACGCTGACGATGAACAAGCCGGAGATGCGCAACGCGGTCTCGAACGACGTTGCGCGGGACTTCGTCGCCGCGTGCGCACAGATCGCGCTGGACACGAGCGTGCGCGCGGTGATCTTGACCGGCGAAGGCACCGTGTTCTCCGCGGGCGGCAACATCAGGGTGATGAAGGCGCGGCTCGACGCGGGCTTGGGCGATCCGGCGAAGCTGCGCTACGCCAGCCGCGACGGCATCCAGCAGATTCCGATTGCGCTCTACAACCTCGAGGTGCCCACGATCGCCGCCGTCAACGGCCCGGCGCTCGGCGCCGGCTGCGACCTTGCATGCATGTGCGACATCCGTCTCGCCTCCGACCATGCGACCTTCGCCGAGAGCTTCGTCAAGGTCGGGCTCGTGCCGGGCGATGGCGGCGCGTGGCTGTTGCCGCGCGTGGTCGGCATGTCGAAAGCTTCCGAGATGGCGTTTACAGGTGATCAGATCGGCGCGCAGGAGGCGCTCGCCTGCGGCCTTGTGTCGCGCGTGGTGCCGGGCGACCAGCTCTTGGACGAAGCGCGCAAGCTCGCTGCGCGGATCGCCGTCAATCCCGGCCACGCGTTGCGGATGGCGAAACGCCTCATTCGCGAAGGGCAACACTCGCGGCTCGAATCGCTGCTGGAGCTTTCCGCCGGATTTCAGGCGATCGCCTTCCAGTCCCCCCAGCACGCGGAAGCCGTGAACGCTTTCATCGAGAAGCGTCCGCCGGTCTTTACCGACGATTGAACACAGGTGACCAAAGGATATCAACGATGCAGGCACTGACCATTCCGCCGTACACGCTCGACGACTCGTGCGAGGCATTGCGCCGTGAAGTGCGAGCGTTCCTCGCGGAGCGCCTGGCCAACCGTCCGCGCCCGCGCCGCGCACAGAGCTGGCAGGGCGTCGATCCGGAGTTCAGCCGTGACCTAGGCCGGCGCGGTTGGATCGGCATGACGTTTCCGCAGCGCTACGGCGGAACTGACAGCAGCGCGCTCGAGCGCTACGTGGTTACCGAGGAACTGCTGGCGGCCGGCGCGCCGGTGCGCGCGCACTGGCTCGGCGACCGCCAGACCGGGCCGATGCTTCTGCGCTACGGCACAGAGGAACAGCGGATGAAGATCTTGCCGCCGATCGTGCACGGCGAACTCTTCATCTGCGCCGGCATGAGCGAGCCCAATGCAGGGTCGGATCTTGCATCCGTGCGCTGCCGCGCCGAGAAAGTTGCTGACGGCTGGGTGGTCAACGGCAGCAAGATCTGGACGTCGCTTGCGAACATCGCGCACTATATGGTGGCACTGCTGCGCACCGATCCCCATCCGGCGAAGAAGCACGCGGGGCTTTCGCAATTTCTGATTGACATGCGCACGCGGGGACTCACCGTGCGACCGATCCGCGACATGCGCGGACACCTACACCTGACCGAAGTGTTCTTCGACAACGTACATCTCGCGTCCGACGCGATCATTGGCAACGAAGGCGACGGCTGGATGCAGATCAGCCACGAACTCGCGTTCGAGCGCAGCGGCCCCGAGCGCTACCTTTCCAGTATTCAGCTGACCATCGAGATGCTGAACGCGGCATCGCCCGACGATCCGCGGCAGGCGGTGGCGCTCGGCAAGCTGATCGCAGAAACGGCGACGCTGCGACGGATGTCGCTTGGCGTCGCCGGGATGCTTTCGCGCGACGAGAACCCCGCGCTCGCGGCGTCGATCGTCAAGGATCTTGGCGCGACGCTCGAACAGAAGGTGCCCGAGATCGCGCACGACCTGTTCTACATGAAACCGCCGGCCCCCGACTCAATGCTGGCACAGGTGATGGAGCCGACGCTGCGCGCCACGCCGTCGTCGAGCATTCGCGGCGGCGCACGGGAAATCCTGCGCAGCATCATCGCGAAGGGATTGGAACTGAAATGAGCGACAACCGCAGCATGATCGCCGAGAGCGTTGCTAAAATTCTAGCACAGCAGATGAGTCCGGCGGTCCTCGCCGCCGCCGAAGAAGGCAGGTGGCCGGATGCACTGTGGCAGGAACTCGAGGCCGCCGGATTCATCGATGTGCTGAAGCCCGAGAGCGACGGCGGCACGGGAGGCGGCTGGGCCGATGCGTATCCGGTGCTGCACTCACTGGGCTATGCGCGCGTTCCGTTGCCGGTCGCCGAAACACTAGTCGGCAACGGACTCCTGGCACAGGCGGGTATCGGGTCCGGGCCGGGCACGTGCGCGCTGGTCCAGCAAAGGCTCGGAGATGATCTGCGTCTAACGATTGACAGGGGACAGTTGCGGCTCGACGGCCAGTCGAACGGGATTCCGTGGGCGCGACAGTCAGAGCGGCTGGTGGTTGGCGGCCGTGTTGGCGACCGCGCGGTGATCGGCGTCGTGCGCTTGCCCGATCCAGGAGCGGTGGTCGTCAACGGCCGCAGCATCGCATCGGAGCCGCTCGATGCGATCGCGTTCGACAATTGTTTCTGTGCCGCGTTCGCCGAAGTGACCGGCGCGCTGGCCGGCGATCAGCTGCTGGTCGGGGGCGCGCTCGCTCGTTCGGTACAGATGGCGGGCGCATTGCAGTGGGTGCTCGAGCAGACGGTGCGTCACGCGACCGAGCGCCAGCAGTTTGCACGGCCGCTCGCCGGGTTCCAAGCGGTCAAGCAGTTGCTGGCGGTGATGGCGACCGAAGTCGCTGCCGCGTCGATGGCCGCCGAGGTCGCATGCGAAGCGATGACGAAGGGTGACGCGCGCTTTGAGGTCGCCGTCGCGAAGATCCGGACTGGTCAGGCGGTCGCCATCGCAGGCATGAACGCGCATCAGGTGCATGGCGCGATGGGCTTCACCTACGAGCACACGCTGCACTTTGCGACGCGCCGGCTCTGGTCGTGGCGCGCCGACTACGGCAACGAAGCGCACTGGGCGCAGGAAATCGGTCATGCCGCGATCGCTCGCGGCGGCGATGCGTTCTGGCAGGACCTGACGGCGGCCTGAATCCCGCCGGGTCCCTGCAGCTACCCGGTCGACTTCAACAACCGCCGGACGATCTCAGGCGCAGCCGCTTCGGCCTTCCGCCGTTGGTCGTCGTCGGTCTGGTCGCCGGTCCGATGCGGAATGACGATCATTTCGAGATTCGGAACGCCATGCAGGCGGGCCTGCGTGCGCGCTGCATTCTCGAAGTTGTCCCACACGATCGTGACCGTATGGATACCTCGCTTTTCGAGGGCTGCGGAGTCGAGCACACTGCCCGACGTGCAGGACCCTCACAAGCCGATACCGACGATGGCGACCTGCGACTGCGCCACCTTGTCGATCAACAGTTTCGGCGACGGCGCCGAGCCGAGCGGTTTGATGAATGCAGTGACGACCGCGCCGTGCGTCTCGCGCAGCACTTTCTCCAGTTGCTCCATGAACGGCATATCGTAGTTGTCGTCGACGATCGCCACTTGCGCGCTGCGAATGTCGGCGATGCGTGCACCGCCATCGGCTAGGCCGGTGTACGCGGGCCAGACGGGAATCATAATTTCCATCGAAATTCTCCTCAGGGTTGCAGCGTTGCGAGTGATCAGCGTTTGACCGGACGGGTGACAGCCAGCCCACCAAAAGTTCCCCAGCCGGGAAGCACGGCGGCGAAGTAGTTGCGCCCTCCCGCGACTATGATGTGTATATCCTCCGGCCGGGCGGTGACCGGAACGCGAGTGGTCGGGTTGTTCAGGTTGTAGCGCTTGGGGTAGTGGCCCGTATCTTCCTGTGCCTTGCGGAACTCGTTGTACGAGTCGCCGCAGGCCTGCAGGTCGGCGAGGCTCCGCCGGGCGTTTTCCCAGAGGTACATCCGAACGTCCTGCTTCGACCACTTGCGCTTGGCGAACTCCTGAGAGTTCAGCGGATTGACAACAATCAACATTTGGCCGCCGACCTGCTGATTGTTGTTGCCGAGCGTGCACATCGAATCGGCGATCGAATGCAGCATCTGCTCGGGCGTGCCGTTGCAGAGAACGCTATGCGGGCCTTCGCAAGCGAATACGGTCACCGCATTGGACCCAGCCGGCATTCCGCGCTCGACGTGCAGCGGCTCCCACGGATTGTCGATCTCCTCCTCTGCGATGCAGAACGCGTACTCGCCCGGATGCGACAGGCACGCCTTGTCGGTGTCCCACGGCACGGCGCCGCCGAGGTTCCAGATCGCGAGACGGATTGCGCGGCCGACCGCGGCGTTGGCGCGGTAACCGTTGCCGAAAACGCCGTCGCGCGAGTTGAACTTGAGTTCGCGCGCGATTGGGCCGTTGACGATGGCGAGCGACACGCACATGTGGGTGGTCTGGCTGACGCCGTTGAGGTTGTGCTCGGGCGCGAGCGTCGCTTCGATCGCCGCGAGCACGACCGGGAAATGTTCCGGAAGGCAGCCGCCCATTACCGCGTTGATCGCGAGCTTCTCAATTGTCGCTTCGCCGCCCTTCGGCGGAATCGGACCGAGGCTTTCGTTACGATCGCGTCCCGAGCGCGCGATCATCGGCTCGACCAGCATGCGCGTTGGCAAGAGGATCGGCAGGCCGTCGGTCCAGCCGCTCTCGTAGAAGAACTCTGCAGCTTCCTCGTAATTGTCGATATTGATCGAGCTTTGCAATTCGGTCTGCATCAAGCTGCGTCTTCCTGTCGAAGTGATTCGGTCATTGGTGCACCCTGCTGCGCGCCACGGCCCGGGCCGCATCAGCACCGTCGGCCCTCGCATCCGCGAGCATACCATCATTGCCGGGGCGCGCACTGCGGTGGCGGCCAAGACGCTGGGCAGCCTTGTCTGCAACGCGTCGGACGCGATCAGGACCCCCCCGCCGTCGCGCTCGAGCGCCGGGGCGAAATCGCAGACGCTTTCCACTCCGATGAAGGCGAAAAATCCACTGCAGCGAATCAGCGTGTCAGCGCCGCAATTGCCCGGCACGACGCCGGCGATCCTCACCGCATCGACCGCCGTCTCGCCGAGGACTTCCTCGGCGCGCGTGCACCAGCAAACCGCGATGTTCGAGCAGTTTATCACCTGCCTGACGAAATGCGGCGCGGCGGTGAAGCGCTCGCCGCGATGGAGCAGGTGCACCGTGCTGCAAAAGCTGGCGAGCACCAGCGCCGATTGGAGCGCCGAGTCGCCGCCGCCTACGACGGTGACCTCGCGGCCCTGGAACATCGGTACGTCGCAGTCCGCGCAATGCGATACTCCTCGTCCGTAGAACCGCTTATCGCCCCGAATCCCGAGCGTCCGGAGTCGTACGCCCAAGGCGGAAATCACCGCTTTTGCGCGCCGCTCGGCGGTGTCGGTAGCGACGATGAAACCGCCGCCGTCTTCATGCAGCGCGACCGCCTGCTCAGCGAGGTTGTCGGCGCCGAGATCGAGCGCTTCCATCATCAGGCCAGACGCGACATCGGCGCCCGAGCCCGCGAAATCGCCGTCGAGCTCGGTCACGTTGAGCACGAGACCTCCAAACATCGAAGGCTCGAGGATGGCAGTCGAAAGATTTTCCCGCCGGCACGCTCCCGCAGTGGTGAGGCCGGCGATGCCGGCGCCGATCGCGATCACATCGTGATTCGATTCGGACGTTGCGCTGTCCTCAACGAGGCATCGCGCGGCGCTGGGACGACGCGTTGCCGTGGCGGCCCCGGTTGTCGATCGGTGATCGCGGTTTTGCGGCTGCCAGCTTGCTCCCTGCCCGCGCCGCGGGGGTCGCCATCGATGCAGCACTCGTTGCCGCGGCCGGACCTAGGGAATCACTGAACAAGTGATAGTTGAGACGAGAAACGTTGGAATCAAAGTCAATTTGGTGATAAATCGGGCGAAAATATGGAAGAAAGGGGGCTATGCCCCCGCTAGTTCCTCACGCAGGGCGCACCTCTCCTGTGAGGGGCATTCCCCATTTGTTCAGATTGATCAAGGCCAGCATCGCAAAGGCACGGTTGGCGTTCTTGGCAAGGCCGCGATAGCGCGCCTTGGCGAATCCCCAAATGCGCTTGAGTGTCAGGAATGGCTGCTCAACCTTGGCGCGCACACTCGATTTGCGGCGATTGGTTTCTTTGTCCGCTGCGCTCAACGGGCGGTTCTGCCTGCCACGCCGGTTGGTGAAGTCTTTCGCCTGCGGCGCGATGTCCTTGAGTTGCTCGCGCAGATCCTTACCCCGGTAGGCGCTGTCGCCGTAGAGCCGCGTCTCCTCCCCGTGCAACAGGTTCGGCAACTCTTTGCTGTCATGCACGTTGCCCGATGTAACA
>SXGR01012795.1_pt1 | contig 17094 bp, 9 predicted proteins | sample 3174711 | NCBI WGS metagenome assembly SXGR01 (sample SAMN11356860, study PRJNA531348) | freshwater metagenome | isolation source: freshwater sample F1-60 | place: China: Fuxian Lake, Yuxi | collected 2017-12-25
AGCACGACGCGCGAGCGAGTGGTTGTTCTTGCGACGTTTTGACCACTCACTCGCGCGTCGTGCGAGGTTCTGCAATGGCTTCTAGAATTAGAATGTTGGTTCCGGGAAAATAAGGATTGCCGATTAAGGATTGCAGAAGGAAGAAGTCTGATCCAATCCTTCGCGGTCTTCCTTCATGATTCTGCAATCCTTACTCGGCAATCCTTATTCTCCGGCGGTTCAGCCGCAGCTTGAAACAGGAACAAGTCATGTGGTCGATGGCATTGCATTCGGTCAGCTACGCCGGCGTCTGGCCGGGACAGGCTCGGTTGAGCCTCGATGACTTTCTGACCCGCGCGTGGTCGTTGGGTTATGAAGGTGTGATGCTCATGGCCAAGCGACCGCATCTGTCGGTGCTCGACTTTGAGAACGTCGCCACCGAACGCTTGCGCTGGCGGATCGACGAACTCGGCCTGAAGGTCGCGTGTCTCGCGGGGTACACCGACTTCACGATCGGTAGCGATCGGCCAGACATCCCGACGCGAGAGATGCAGGTGCTCTACATCACTCAATTGGCGCGACTGGCCGCGACGCTGGGATGCAAACTGGTCCGCGTCTTCACCGGCTACAGCCGAGCCAACGTCGGCTACGACCAAGCCTGGAATTGGTGCGTTGAGTCGCTCAAGGAATCGTCTCGCCGAGCCGCCGATTTCGGCGTGACGCTCGCATTGCAGAATCATCACGACACCGCTGCGCACTTCGAGAGCTTCGCTGATTTGCTTGACGACGTGGACGAACCGAATTGCCAGGCTGCGTTCGATGCGTGGTCGCCGGCACTGCATGGATCGGACTTGGTCACGGCGGTGAAGCGTTTGGGTTCGCGGATCGTTCACACGACCGTCGCCGATTACGTCCGCCGACCGCGATTCAGTTATGTGCCGAACCTCGTCAACTACGTCTCGGAACCAGACGCAATCCGCGCTGTTCCGATGGGGGAAGGCTTCATCAACTATCGCTCATTCTTCACTGCGCTGCGCGAAGTCGGCTATCAAGGATCGGTCGCCTACGAGATGTGTTCGCCACTGCAGGGCGGCGGCAGCGAGGAGAATCTCGATCTTTACGCCAAGCGATTCCTCGAATGGATGAGCCTCGCGTAAGCCGCATTCGGATTACGCAGGGTTGCTCGGTCGCGGAGCATCCGTCGCGATGCGACTCAAATTGGTACTGTGAGGAATTATAGAATTCTGGGCCCTTTCCAAGCGTCACTGATTCGTCACCTCGAAGTGGAACAGGATTCGCTTTCCATGACGGACGCATTGCCCCACTTTCCCGTAGACCTGATTTTTGGAAATTGAATGACCCAGTCGCTCTCGTCCCCGCGAACGTCGAAGCAACCGATCCTGACTCTTCAGCAACACATCTTGCAGGAGCAGAAACGATTTCCTGGTGCTTCGGGAGAGTTTTCGTGGTTGCTGTCCGGGATCACGCTGGCCACGAAGATGATCCAAGCTCAGGTGCGCCGCGCGGGCCTGACGGACATCTTGGGAGCAGCCGGTGAAACCAACGTACAAGGTGAGCTTCAGCAGAAGCTCGACGTTTACGCCGACGAAGTGCTGATGCATTGCCTGGGAGTGCGCGAGAGCATCGGCGTGTTGGCATCTGAGGAAAATGAGCATCCCTTGATTTTGCGAGCCGGCTCGCCGGATGCGAAGTACGCGGTCGTATTCGATCCGCTCGATGGTTCCTCAAACATCGACGTGAATGGTGGTGTGGGAACGATCTTTTCGATCATGAAGCGACCGAATGATGAGTCGGCCAGCGACCCACTCAAGTGGCTGTTACAGCCAGGGACTCAGCAGGTGGCGGCCGGATATGTTGTCTACAGTTCATCGACCATGCTCGTTTACAGCGTCGGCAATGGAGCTCACGGCTTCACGCTAGACCCCGCGATCGGGGCCTACGTGCTCAGCCACGAAAACATTCGTATGCCGAAGGTCGGCAAGTACTACTCCGTCAACGAAGGAAACCGCGACAGCTTTCCGCCCGCTTACAGCAGGTTTCTCGATCGCCTTCGTAAGGGAGACTTTGGCCATCCGTATTCGTCTCGCTATATCGGATCGCTAGTTCCGGACTTTCATCGGACGATGTTGAAGGGAGGCATCTTTCTCTACCCGCCGACGGCTGATCATCCCCAGGGAAAACTCCGCTTGTTGTATGAAGCCAACCCAATTGCCTTCATCGCCGAGCAAGCTGGAGGCATCGCCACCAACGGCCAAGGCCGAATCCTCGATATTCATCCTGAAAGCATTCACCAGCGCACGCCGCTGATCGTCGGCAGCGAAACTGAAATGCGGGAGCTCGCCCGCTGCGTTGCCGAGCCGCGTTGACTTAGCCGGTCGTTCGCATTCCCGCAGCGACGCCTTGAACGGAGAGCCGTAACAATTCGCGGAGCCGTTGATGATCCTCTGCATCGGCTGCGCCGTTGAGTTTACGACGACGGCGAAGCAGTTCGATTTGGATCAGATTCAGCGGATCGACATAGGGATTGCGGACCTCGATAGAGCCTTGGAACCAGGGAGTCGTCGCTAGTAGTTCCGAACCACCGACGATGTCGAGAATCGCTTGGCGTGACCGATCCCGTTCGCTGGCGATAAGTCTCCAAATTGCGCCACGATGTTCCGCGTTGGTGCAGAGTTCCGAATAACGCTGCGCAACGTACATGTCCGCCTTGGCGAGTGCTGTCGCCGCGTTATCGATGGTGGCTTGGAAGAAGAGCCACTGAAGATACATCTCTATAACTATTTTGCCAGGCGAAGCGGTCGTTGTATTTCACGTCGGACAACGCACTCCCCAAGCCGTACCACGCGGGAATCAAACAACGGTTCTGCGTCCAGGCGAAGACCCACGGGATGGCTCGCAGATCATTGAGCGTCCGCTTGCCCGTGCGACGTGAAGGTCGCGAGGCGATCGGTAAGTGTTCGATCTCTTCGATCGGTGTTACTTCACCGAAGAACTCGATAAAGCCCGGTGTGTCGACCAGATCGCGGTACGTGGTCAGCGAGTGTGCGGCGAGTGACTCCATCAATTCGCGCCATTCAGGGCGAACCGTCGGACGCGGGATGTTGCTGGCGACGAGCGTGGCCCATGTGACTTGTTCCAGATGTCGATACGCAACGTAAACGTCGTCGTAGCGTTCGGCGAGAACCTCTCCTTGTTCGGTCAGACGGAGCGAACCACCCAGCGCATCGGGCGGCAACGACAAAATGCCGCGTGCGGCCGGGCCGCCTCCGCGTCCGAGCGAACCACCTCGACCGTGAAAGAACGTCAGTCGAACTTCGCGGGCGGCAGCGATCTTGTGCAGCGCGTCTTGGGCTCGATCGAGTCCCCAGCAGGCCGCGAGATATCCGCCGTCCTTTGTGCTGTCCGAGTAGCCGACCATCACAATCTGGCGGTTGCCTTGCTCTCGCAGATGCTCGGCGTACAACGGTTGATCGAAAATCTCGGCCATGACCTCCGGAGCGGCTCTCAAGTCACCGATCTTCTCGAACAGCGGGACGATTCGGAGAGCATGCAGCGGCGGCGATGAACCGGTGCGGCGTTCGGCACACGCGCGTCGCCACAGCCACAACACGGTGAGCAAATCCGACGGCCAGCGCGTCATGCTCACGACATGGCCGCCCAAACAATCGGGGCCGAAGCGTTCGATGGCGACTCGCAACATCCGAAACAATCGGAGCGTGTCGCGCGTCAGCGGCGCGAGGTGCTCTTCATCAAACGGTTTCGCGATCCCCATCGTTTTCACGAGCACCGCCTGACGCTGCGGTTCGTCGAGCGATCCGAAGTCCGCGCAATCGCCGCTGAGCCGGAGAAGTTCGGTCATGACCTCGCGGTATCGAGTCGCATCCTGACGCACATCGAGTCGCGTCAGATTCAGGCCGAACACACGGGTCAAATCGAACCAACGTTGAGCCTCCATCGCAAACGCCGATTGGCCGTGTCGCCCCTTCAAGCCGAGGATCATCGCCTCGACGTCCTGTTCCAGTTCTTGACCGTCGCGATACGCTCCCTCGAGCATCGGTTCGGCCATCACCGCACATCGCGACTGTTGCAACCGCCATTCGATGAGCTTGATCCAGCGGCGATAGACTTCATGCGGAGCGACTCGGCCGAGCGTCGCGGCGAATTGTGGCCAACGTTGCTCGGCCTGTATGACCATCTTCGCCAGATCGTCGTCGGGCGACGCGTTCCGCGCCGAGACCGACAAAAAATCGTACAGTTTTTTGCACCATTCGAGATGCCGGTCGATCGCGGTATCTCGCAGCCAGACAAGCGTTCGTTCGGTGATATCCCAAGTCACATCCGGATGACCGTCGCGGTCTCCACCCATCCAAGATCCGAATCGGAGGAAACGTGGCAGCGCAAATTCGTGATCGGGAAACTCACACGCGAGTGCCTGACGCAGCGAGAGGTAAATTGCCGGGACAACCTCCCACAGTCGAGGCATGATCGACAGTCCGCGTTCGACTTCTTCGAGAACGGACGGTCGCATCGGACGCAAGAACTCGGTTTGCCAAAGGACGGTCAGGCCCGCTTTTAGCCGTGTCATCACGGCGGTTCGTTCTCGTGGCAAGAAGTCAGTGCGGTCGAGATCTTGCAAGCACTGCCGCATGCGACGCAGCTTTGCCCGAATCGAACGCCGTTTGGCTTCGCTGGGATGCGCGGTGAAAACCAACTCGACGTCGAGCTTCTCCAACGCCTGCTGAACTTGCTCGGCATTCAACCCCGCCGCTTTCAATTGCTGAATCGACGCCCCGATCGATTCGCTGATCGGATCGGGATGTTTGTCTTGCTCGCGCTGCCGCAGCACGCGGACTCGTTGCCGGTCCTCGGCGAGGTTGGCGAGGTCAAAAAAGATGCTCAGCGAACGAGCCACCAAGCGGGCCTGATCCTCGTTGAGTGCGGTGATCCGTTTCGAAAATTCCGCTTCGGCACCGGGGACGTTTGCTCGGCGGTCGCGGGCCAAGTGTCGAATTTCCGTGACCAATTAAACGGCTTCGGCTCCAGAATCTTCGGTGATGATTTCGCCCAGCATGTCTCCCAAGAGACGGACGTCGCGGCGGAGTTGATCGTTTTTGACCATGAGTTTGGAGCGCTTTCGGTGTGTTTACCTTGATGGGGAAGCTCACTCCTTCACACCGTGTGCCGAAGAAGAGTCATCTTTCGGAGGAGTCAGTCCCAGGCGAGCAAAGTTCCACGAACCGCAGGAATCTCGGAATATGTTTCGCGTTAGACCTCCGGTAACGTCTCCGACAAGCGTTCGAAGGCTCATTGGCGGAATGGCCCGCTGATGCTTTCGCACGCAGCGATTGCCCTACGTTGCTGCACTCAATGGCCGGTGTTGGCTTGAGCTTCGGTAGATTTTGAGATTACGGACTCGGCACGCGAATTGCCTCTTCCTCAGTTCGAACGGACGCCGTCGCGCGCGGTGAGTCGATGGGGCCGGGCATGATCCAACAAGAATTTCTGGATGTGAAAACGCTGGGGATATGCCGCATCGCGTCGCCAATGGCGGCGATGTTGGAGCAACGTGCTCCCAGCTTGCATTACGTCGATGAGACCGACGGTGTGCTGTTCGATAGCACTTTGTCGGCGCTTCGCGTACGTCAGGCGGAAGGGGTCGATCCTCCAACGTTCGAGCCGGCCGGGCCACGCAAGAAGATCTTCTTCGATCCGTCCAAGACGCGTGCCGGCATCGTCACCTGCGGCGGATTGTGTCCCGGAATCAACGATGTGATCCGCGGGCTGACACTGACGCTCAACTACGGTTATGGCGTTTCCAAAGTGTTCGGTTTCTGCCACGGCTATCGCGGATTCACGGCGAAGCATGGGCACCCCGTGCTGGAACTGACTCCGAAAAACGTCAGCGCCATCAACGAGAAGGGGGGCACGATGCTCGGCACCTCACGCGGCAGCGAGGACTCGAACGAGATCGCCGATTGCCTGGAGCGAATGAGCATTAACATGCTGTTCGTCATCGGTGGCGATGGCACGATTCGCGCAGCGATCGAGCTCAACGAAGTGCTTGCCGAGCGTGGATTGAAGATCGCTGTCGTTGGCATTCCCAAGACGATCGACAACGACATCATGTATATCGAACAGAGTTTCGGCTTTCAGACGGCGTTTTCGGAAGCGACGCGGTCGATTCGCAACGCTCATGCGGAGGCCAAGGCGTCTCCCAATGGAGTCGGGCTCGTGAAGCTGATGGGACGGCATTCTGGCTTCATCGCGTGCTACGCATCGCTGGCCGGTAACGATGCGAACTTTGTATTGATCCCGGAGGTTCCGTTTCAGTTGGATGGCCCGCAAGGTTTTCTCAGCAGCCTGCGCAAGCGAATTGTCGAGCGTCAGCACGCCGTTGTCGTCGTGGCGGAAGGAGCGGGGCAAGATCTAATGGAAGGGGCATCAGGCCGTGATGCGTCGGGAAACAAAAAGCTGCATGACGTCGGCAGCTTCCTCAAGCAACGCATACACGAGTATTGTCAGGCCGAAGGGACCGAGCTGAATCTGAAATACTTCGACCCCAGTTACGATATCCGCAGCGTTCCGGCCAACGCCTACGACAGCGTCTACAGCAATCGTTTGGCTCACTCCGCCGTCCATGCCGCCATGAGCGGCCGAACCGAAATGGTCGTCGGCCGCTGGAACAGCCGCTTCGTGCATGTCCCGATGCGACTGGCCATCCGCGAGCGATACTGCGTCGACCCCAACGGCGACCTGTGGATGAGCGTGTTGGAGGCGACTGGGCAATCACTCCAATACTGTTGAGCGACACACCGGCGTCAATGTCATTAAATTGCAATTCACCCTGTCATCCGGAGTCCTGCGCTTCTTGTCACAATTCTTGATGCCGACGCTCGTCAAACCGGCCCGGCGGTTGGCGGTCGCGCAGAGGATTACCCAGCCTGTATCGCGCAAAAGTTGCTGGGTTGGCGGGCATATGGCAGTCGTGTCCAGCGACCAGAGCGAGAATCGGGGCTGGTTTTCGTGGCCGCGTGCGGCCTGGAATAAGATTCGCTCCTTTCCCAGGTCGAAGTTTTCTGCGCTCTCCGTGTCTGAAAAATTGTTGGTCCTCGAATTAGACGAGCAGGTGGGGTATGTCGATCCGTGTCGGACTAAATCACAAAACCGAATACCGCTACGACCGGTTGGTCACGTTGCTGCCGCACGTCGTCCGATTGCGGCCGGCTCCGCATTGCCGCACGCCGATCCTGAGCTACTCGCTTCGCATTGAACCGGGGGAGCACTTTCTCAACTGGCAACAAGACCCGTACAGCAATTATCTCGCGAGGCTGGTGTTCCAGCAGGAGGCGCGGTCGCTGAAGGTGGAGGTCGATCTGGTTGTCGAGATGACGGCCATCAATCCGTTCGATTTCTTCATCGAACCGAGTGCCGAGAAGTTTCCGTTCGTGTACGACGCATCGCTCGCTCACGAGTTGGTGCCGTATCTCGCAACGCTGCCAGCCGGGCCGAAGCTCACGGCGTTGGTTGAGTCGCTGCAAAAAGAAGGCTGCCAGACCAACGATTTTCTCGTTGGGATCAATCAGCGGTTGCAGAGCGAAATTAAATATCTCATTCGCATGGAGCCGGGAGTGCAGACTCCCGAAGAGACGCTGACGCTCGGCTGCGGGTCATGTCGCGATTCGGCATGGCTGATGGTGCAGGTGCTTCGACGACTGGGACTCGCGACGAGATTTGTCTCTGGCTATCTGATTCAATTGGTCTCAGACGTGCCGGCGCTGGATGGTCCTTCGGGACCGACCGCAGACTTCTGTGACCTTCATGCGTGGGCCGAGGTCTACTTGCCGGGTGCCGGCTGGATCGGGCTCGATCCGACCTCCGGGTTGATGGCCAGTGAAGGTCACATCCCGCTGGCGTGTGCGGCCGATCCGACATCGGCGGCGGCGGTCACCGGTTCGTTCGCGTTTACACCGGACCCGTCAAAGGCCAACGGTGAGAAGGTTCACGAGGAGTTTTCGTTCGAGATGTCAGTCAAACGCGTCGTCGAACATACGCGGGTGACGAAGCCATACACCGAAGAACAATGGGAGACGATCAACGCTCTCGGTCGACGCATCGACGAAGAACTCGAAACGCTCGACGTACGACTGACAATGGGAGGCGAGCCGACGTTCGTGTCGATCGACGAGCGAGACGCTCCCGAATGGAACATGACCGCGCTCGGCCCCACCAAACGCAAGCAAGCGGGTGAGTTGTTGCTGAGGTTGCAAAAGAAGTTCGCGCCCGGTGCACTGCTGTTTTACGGACAAGGGAAATGGTATCCCGGCGAGCAACTCCCTCGCTGGGCGTTCGGCTGCTACTGGCGAGCTGATGGCGAGCCGCTGTGGGATGATCATTCGCTGCTCGCGGACATGAACCGCGATTACGGATTCTCGTCCGAGTCCGCTCGCGCGTTCATCACGCGGCTGGCCGAACGGCTCGGCGTCGATTCCGAGTTCTGTCTGCCAGGCTACGAAGATGCTTGGTATCACCTCTGGCGTGAGCGGCAGTTGCCGGTCAACGTCGATTCGCTGGAGAACAAGCTCGAAGATCCGCAGGAGCGTTTGCGGCTGTCGAAGATCTTTGAGCAAGGGTTAAAACACGTCGTTGGCTACACGCTGCCGTTGCGGCGTGAGGCGACCGGTTGGCAAAGCGGCAAGTGGTTCTTGCGTCGCGAGCACCTGTTCTTGATCCCCGGCGATTCGCCGATGGGATTTCGGCTGCCGCTCGATTCTCTACCGTGGGAGGCTCCGGAAGATCGGCGTCAGATTGTCGAGCAAAGCACGTTCGCGCTTCGCGAACCGTTGTCGTCCGAACGTAGCCACGTACGCCAGAACGTGGGGGTTCGAGATGCCCACCCACGGTCTGGCGACCGTGGCTACGAGAATTCAGTGCCGTCACCACTCGTGCGTACCGCATTGTGCGTTGAGCCGCGCGAGGGACGGCTGCACGTTTTCATGCCGCCCGCTGAGACGTTGGAAGATTACCTCGAACTGGTCGCGGCCATCGAAGCGACGGCGGCGGAACTCAAGATGCCAGTGTTGCTCGAAGGGTACAAGCCGCCGTCGGATCATCAGGTCAAGCATTTCCAGATCACTCCCGATCCCGGTGTGATCGAGGTCAACACGCAGCCGTCACACAACTGGCAAGAACTCGTGGACCTGACGAATACAGTTTACGAGGAGGCTCGGCTGACACGACTGAGCACCGAGAAGTTCATGCTCGATGGTCGGCACTGCGGCACGGGTGGCGGCAATCACATCGTCATCGGCGGGCCGACGCCGGCGGACAGTCCGGTCCTGCGGCGACCGGATCTGCTCCGTAGTTTGATTGCGTGCTGGCACAATCATCCGTCGTTGTCGTATTTGTTTTCGTCGCTGTTCGTCGGGCCGACGAGTCAGGCTCCGCGGATTGACGAGGCTCGCAACGACAGCCTGTATGAAATGGAGATCGCGTTCCGGCAGATTCCTGATGATGGTGGAGCTCCGCCGTGGCTGGTCGATCGAGTCTTCCGACATCTGTTGACCGACGTGACCGGCAACACGCATCGGGCCGAGTTCTGTATCGACAAGCTTTACACACCCGACAGCGACGATGGCCGGCGCGGGCTAGTCGAACTCCGAGCATTCGAGATGCCGCCGCACACGCGGATGAGTCTCGTTCAACAATTGTTGTTGCGAGCGTTGATCGCTCGGTTCTGGGAGACGCCGTACAAGCACAAGCTGGCTCGCTGGGGGACCGAGTTGCACGATCGGTTCCTCCTGCCGCACTTCATTGAGCAAGACCTCGGCGACTTGCTGCACGAGTTGGACGATGCCGGGTACCCCTTTGATCGTGCGTGGTTCAATGCGCACATTGAGTTTCGATGTCCGTTGCTCGGCAGCGTCGTTCATCACGGGGTCGAGTTGGTCCTGCGGCAGGCGATTGAGCCGTGGCATGTGCTCGGCGAGGAATCCGGTCCCGGCGGAACAGCGCGGTATGTCGATTCGTCGCTGGAGCGGATCGAGGTCAAAGTCCGCGGTCTGACGGACGCTCGGCACATCGTCACCTGCAACGGCCAGCGGGTGCCGCTCCGTTCGACAGGAACGATCGGCGAATATGTCGCCGGAATCCGTTATCGAGCCTGGCAGCCGCCGTCCTGTCTGCATCCGACGATTCCAGTTCACACGCCGTTGATCTTCGATGTGTATGACTCGTGGAATGGCCGTTCGATTGGCGGCTGCCAGTATCATGTGTCGCATCCTGGCGGCCGATCCTACGAGACATTCCCCATCAACGCCGCTGAAGCCGAGACGCGACGGCACTCGCGGTTCTTTCCGTTTGGGCACACGCCGAACGCCTGGAAAGCCGCGCCACTGGAGATTCAACCGGAGTTTCCGCTGACGCTCGACCTGCGCAAACCGCCCATTCCGCAAGTTGCCGCTACATCGTTGGCCGACTCGGTCTTCGCCGCGACATCGGCTGGGCAGCCTCCGTCGAAATCTTTTAGACTGGCTTCGTCCGTCGGCAAGTGAGTTCATCGAAAGTTGAAGTCGCTGGTTTTTCCGCCGATGGCCGTTGGCCGAAAGCCGTTGTCCGTTTTCAAACAAGGAAAAGGATCGCGGCCATCGGCCTGCCACGAACAAAAGCCAGTCGAGCCGGAGAGCTTTCTTGGTGACAACGGCCAATTGGGATCAGACAGCGATGCAGAGTACGCGCGGGACTCCGGCAACGAATTGGCTGGGATATGTCCCGGCGTTCGGCGCGTCCGATGAAGTCTTCGGAGCCAACGGCGAGGTGCATGCGCACTGGCAAGGCTTCCTCGACTCGCTCGAACTGCTCGGCTTGCCGGAGCTGACGCGGCGTTGGGAAGAGGCTCAGCATCTGATCCGCGAGAACGGCGTCACCTACAACGTCTATGGCGACCCACGCGGCATGGAGCGGCCGTGGCAGCTTGATCCGATCCCGTTACTGATTTCGTCGGAGGATGCGAAGTCGTTGGAAGAGGGGCTCATCCAGCGCGGCCGATTGCTGGAAGCGTTGGGGCAGGACCTTTATGGGCCTCAGCGTTGTGTGTCGTTGGGCTATTTGCCTCCGGAGGTCGTCTACCCGAACCCGGCGTTCTTGCGGTCGTGTCACGGGATTCGCTGGCCGAAGAATCGGCAACTGCATTTGTATGGGGCGAACATCGGCCGTTCGGCGGACGGTGGGTTCTGTGTGTTGGGGGATCGAACGCAGGCTCCGTCGGGGGCCGGTTACGCACTAGAGAATCGGCTCGTTCTGTCGCGTGTGTTGCCCGATGCGTTTCGCGACTGTCGTGTGCAGCGGTTGGCGTTTTTCTTTCGCACGTTGCAGGACACTCTTCGAGCGATCGCGCCGCACAATCGAGACAACCCACGGATCGTGTTGCTCACCCCCGGCCCGTACAACGAGACCTACTTCGAGCACGCTTATCTCGCGCGGTATCTCGGCTACACGCTGGTCGAAGGTGGCGACCTGACGGTGCGAGACAATCGCGTGTACTTGAAAGTGCTCGGAGCATTGCAGCCGGTCGATGTGATTCTGCGGCGGCTCGATGATGATTTTTGTGACCCGCTCGAACTGCGGCCCGATTCGTTTCTGGGCGTGCCCGGACTCGTGCAAGCGGTGCATGCGGGGAACGTCGCCGTCGCAAATGCGCTGGGGACAGGGCTTCTCGAAACGCCCGCACTGTTGGCGTTCTTGCCGGGGCTGTGCCGATTTCTGTTGCGTGAGGACTTAAAGCTGTCGTCCGTGCCGACGTGGTGGTGTGGTGAACCGCGTGCTCGTGATCATGTTCTCTCGCATCTGCGAGACATGGTCATCAAGCCGGCTTTGGCGAGCATCCGCATGGAGCCGATCTTCGGCGACGAACTGACTCGCGAGCAGCGCGAGGAGCTCGCCGCCAGGATCAAATCGAGACCGCAAGATTTCGTCGGCGAACATCGGCTGCGACTTTCAACAGCACCGGTGTTCGCTGGCGATCAACTGCAACCGAGGCATCTCGTTCTGCGAACTTATCTCGCCGCTCACGAGGACTCGTTCGTCGCGATGCCCGGTGGACTGACCCGCGTGAGCGCATCGGCCGACACGATGGTCGTCTCGATGCAGCGCGGGGGCGGCAGCAAGGACACCTGGGTGTTGTCCGAAGGTCCGGTGCAACAGTTGACGTTGCTCGGCCCTGGCGGCGTGCCGTTGGAGATCACGCGCGGAGGGAGCGATCTCCCCAGCCGAGTGGCCGACAACCTGTATTGGCTCGGTCGGTATGTCGAACGAGCCGAAGGACTGACTCGCTTGCTGCGCGGCGTGCTCGTCCGGCTGACGGAAACTTCGGGTCTCGCGGAATCTCCCGAATTGCCGACGTTGCTGCGGACGGTCACGCTGATGAGCGACTGCTTCCCCGGCTTCATCGGCGACGGAGCGGAGTTGCATCTGCCTGCTCCGGGAGACGAATTGTCTGCGGTGATTCACGATACCCAGCGAGTTGGGAGTTTGTCCTCAACAGTCAACATGCTCTGGCAGCTTGCCGCGACGGTGCGCGATCGCATCTCGAACGATATGTGGCGTGTCCTGGGAGACCTATCGTCGCTGCGCGGCGATCAGCGTTTTGCTCACGCCAGCCCGACACGCGAGCGAGGGGCTGCCACGGAAAGCCACTCGCTGACGCGTCGTGCTGGTGACGGAGACGGTTCGATTCATCGCACGCTCAGCGATGAACTCGATCTGCTTGATCGCGTTGTTATCACGCTGGCCGCATTCGGCGGGCTGGCGGTTGAGAGCATGACACGCAGCGCCGGTTGGCGATTCCTCGACATGGGCCGCAAGCTCGAACGGGCGTTTCACACCATCACGTTGCTCCGCAGCACGCTGACGACATTGACCACACCGGAAGGCCCGCTACTGGAGGCGGTGTTGCAAGTTGCCGACAGTTCGATGACCTATCGCCGCCGCTATCAAGGAAGCGTCCAGACCGCTGCCGTCTTGGACTTGTTGTTGGCGGACGAAACGAATCCTCGATCGCTCGTCTTCCAGTTCGCCGCGCTGGCTGACGACGTCGAGTTCCTGCCGCGCGACACGAGCGTCCAACCCCGACGCACCCCCGAACAACGCTTGATGCTTTCCTCGCTGACGGAACTTCGACTCGCCGATGCCGAACAACTCGCACAGCCGGACGAGTCCGGAGATCGGCCGCTACTGCAGTCGCTGCTCAGCCGCCTGAATGCCAATCTGCCGGCACTGTCGGACGCGCTGACGCAGACGTATTTGAGCCATTTGCAAACATCACGACATTTAGGAACGAATCTGGAATAACCAACTGAGCGGCACGGCGCTAGCCGCCGGTTTTCCAACATCGGAATTCGCTCTCACTCCACCGGTGACTAGCGCCAGTCCGCTCAAAGTCAATGTTTCTCACCACCATGCTCTACCAAATTACTCACACCACGACCTACGAGTACTCCTCCTCAGTGACGTTGTGCCAGAACCTGGCGCATCTGACGCCGCGCGAGACGGCCGAGCAGCACTGTCGGCGGACGACGTTGTTGATTCAGCCGCAACCGGCCGTGCTGTCGTCACGCGCGGATTACTTTGGGAACTTGCTCACGTTCTTTGCGGTGCAGGAGCCGCATCGCACGCTGAGCATCACCGCCAGTCACGAGGTCGAAGTAATCCCGCGGGCCGCGATTGATCCGACGCAGACGCTCGGCTGGGAAGCGGTCCGCGACCGGCTGCGAACCAACCGCGATGCCGTCAGCCTGGAGGCGTATCAATTTGCGTTTCCATCACGGCATGTCCCGTTCAACGCCGAGCTTGCTGATTACGCCCGTCCCTCGTTCACTCCGGGCCGGCCGCTGCTGGAGGGAGTGCTGGAACTGACCGAGCGAATTCATCGGGACTTTGAGTACGACCCGAAGGCAACCACGATCGCGACGCCGGTCAGCGAAGTGTTCAAGCAACGACGCGGTGTCTGCCAGGACTTTTCGCATTTACAGATCGCCTGTCTGCGGTCGTTAGGTCTCGCCGCCAGGTATGTCAGCGGGTATCTCCGCACGATGCCTGCGCCTGGCAAGCCGCGACTTATCGGAGCCGACGCGACACACGCCTGGGTCTCGGTGTTTTGCCCCGACAGCGGTTGGCAGGAAGTCGATCCGACCAACAACGTGCAGCCGAGCGACAAGCATCTGGTTCTCGGCTGGGGCCGCGACTTTGAAGATGTCAGCCCGCTGAAAGGGGTAATCCTGGGAGGCGAGCAGCACTCCGTCGGCGTCTCGGTCGATGTGGCCGAGGTCGGCGAAACTGGGACCGCATAGCAAAGCAAAGCAAAGCAACACAGACACAAATCCTCAAGACGGAGCCGATCGGTCGTGGCCGATTGACTGTCCATTTCCAGAGAGTACCGTCTTGGACCGGTTCGGTTTCGGCAGCGGAGTAATGAATGGAATAGATATCTGCGTGGCCACGCAGTTTGCTGGCCAGCAAGCGATTGTAGACATGGCCGTTCCCGCCTCCGTCGGCGGCGACGAAACTCACCACGGCCGGCTAATTTGCCTTGATGGAAGTGTCACGCAGAATACGAAGAGATTTTGGGAGCTTGGCGCGACACGCATGTTCCGCCGTTGTTGGTCCGGGAGATTGCGAAGGTTTTGCCGTGAATGTTCAGCCCGCCGGGGGCTTGTTGGAGTTTCTCCAGCGAGTTCCCGATGCTCGCGGGCGCTTGGGACGGCGTCATCCGTTGTCTGCCATGCTGGCGGCCGTGGTTTGTGCCACTTTGTGTGGGTTTCGAGGGACTCGGCACGGTGAGCATCGTGCGGAACAAGTCCTGGTTCGCATTCAGCACATGTTGGCGAAGGTCTTGTCCAGCACCGCCATCCCGTCGGACACCAACGAATCGAAGACGGCCTACGATCTGGTCCGCAGGCTGATGCTCAAAGGGAAGCTGATCGTCGGTGATGCGGCCGACTGCCAACGCGAGATCTGCGAGGCCATCGTCGAACAAGAAGCCGACACCTCGTGACGGTCAAAGGGAATCAACCGCAACTCCTGCACGACATCGAGCAAGCCTTCGTGATCCCACGAAGCTTTTCCCCTCTACGCCGTGCGTGAAACACAGGCTCAGCAACAAACCGCCACGACCATCGAGAAGAATCGCGGCCGCCTCGAAATGCGAATCGTGACCACGACCACCGCGACCATCGACGAACAATACCTCGACTGGCCCGGTGCCAAGCAACTCATCCGCCTGGAACGCCAGACCGTCGAGAAGGGCCAGACTCGCCGCAGCACCACCTATGCGATTACCAGCCTGCCGCGTGCCGCAGCCGATGCGGCCTTTCTGCTGAAACACCCGCGTGGCCGCTGGCACATTGAGAACCGTTGCTTCTATGTCCTCGGCACGGTCTTGGGCGATGACGTCAGCCGCAGTCGCACAGGTCATGCGGGTCGCGCTCTGAACGGCATTCGACTCGCAACCCTCAACCTCGCCCGCCGACTCGCACAAAACGTCGGTGCTCTCTGCCGCGAACATGCCCTCAAACCCAACCTCTTGATGAGTAGGCTACGCATCTTCAAAAACTAGCCTGCCGTGATCATTGATGACGGTTGATGATTCCGCTGTCCGAGCAACAGGCGATTCACACCCAAACGCCAAAAGCCGCAACCCTCAGTCAACGATGACGTTGAAAGAAGATTGCGGCTGTCTGATGGCGATTGATAAAGCGGAGAGGGAGGGAGACTACTTCAGCTTCTTCGCAATGACCATATTGGCAAGAGGTTGTGAAATCAACGTCTTGGTGTGTATGGCATTGCGATAGGTCAAGTGTTGTCAGCGTTGTTCAAGGATTCTCAGGATTGGTCAAGTTGAATGGCACACTGTGCCATTCGTTGGAACGGCTTCTCCTCTATCAGGAGAAGTTAGTCATGAAGAAGTTTACGTTGAACCCGCCGCTCATTCCGAAGCGTGGTCGCAAGCTGGTCGTGTTGGTCATCTGCCGGATCAGCAAAAAGTCTCAGGACGAGAAGAGTCTCGAAGATCAAGAGGCGCTCTATCGGGATTGGTTGGGCGACAACACCGACTGCGAAGTCGAAGTCGTTGTGATCGCTGGACAGGGTGGCGGAGAGCGACTGACTCGAAAGGAATACGAGCAGGCCTGTGCTGAGGTTGAGTCCGGCCGGTTTGACCTGGTTCTCGTCGAGGATCTAGGGAGGGTCTGCCGGCGAGTTCATGCCTTTCTGTTTGCCGAGTCCTGCGAGGATCAGGAGACGCGGCTGATCTCGCTCAACGACAACGTCGATACCGCCGTGGAAGGATGGCGGCTGCACTCCTTTTTCGCGGTCATGCGGCACGAGCTGTACAACTCCGATACGTCGAAGCGGATTCGCCGAACTCAGCGGAACCGTTTCCTGGCGGGCGGCATCGTGCAGTTTGTGATCGCTGGTCACATCAAGCCCGAAGGGGCCAAGTCGGATGCCGACCTTCGTAAAGATCCCGCGTTTGAAGCCATCTATGACAAAGTGTTTCAGATGTTTGAGGATGAAGCGCCGTTCGCTGAGGTGGCCGACTGGCTCAACGCGAACAAAGTTCCCGTCGGCCCGTACTCGCGAAAGAAGGAGTGGACGGGGCCGATGTTGGCGAGGGTCGTCAGGAATCCGATCTTGAAGGGCGTGCGTCAGCGCAATCGGAAGATCAGCAAGCGCGTCAACAAGTCTGGTGATCGGCATTCCGTGGATGCTCCGCCGGAAGAGCTGTTGCAGCGAGAGTGTCCGCATTTGGCGTTCATCGAGCCTGAGCGTTACGACCGTGTGATGCGGAAAGTGAATGCCCGGACGAAGAAGTTCGGGCGCAAGAAACGGAATGGTGTTGACTCCCGGCAAGGTAAGGTGTGGAAGCAGACGAATTGGCCGGGACAGCACCTTGGTTGTGGCGTTTGCGGACACATTTATTATTGGAACGGCGTCCTGGGTCGTCGGTGCATGATGTGCTCCGGGGCCTACGACTACAAATGCTGGAACTCGTTGACGCTTGAGGGGCAGGCAACCATTCGGCGTCTGACTCAGGCGATCTGG
>SXGR01558124.1_pt1 | contig 17094 bp, 14 predicted proteins | sample 3174711 | NCBI WGS metagenome assembly SXGR01 (sample SAMN11356860, study PRJNA531348) | freshwater metagenome | isolation source: freshwater sample F1-60 | place: China: Fuxian Lake, Yuxi | collected 2017-12-25
CTGCATTACCGCTTCGGGCACCTCGCGCTATCGGCGCATTGCTTGGTCGTTTCGTCCCTGGCGGGTTATTTCTACCGTTCGCGCGGAGCCGTATTAAAAAGCGAGCTGGCGGAGTGGTCACTCTACTTCCTGGCCTTGCTGACCAATATCTATCTGGCGGCCATGTGCGCCGCGATATTCGCGGCCTCGACCGTGAGGGCAGCCGCTTCACGCGAGCTTACCGTGTTCTCGGCGGCATTGCGCATGGCGATGCTGATTGCCGGTAGCCTCGTAATACTCCTGGCTTTGGGAATGATCGGGGGCGGCGTGCCGTTCGGGGCATTCGGCTTCGGCCACTTTTCCATGAATCTCACATCGCTCGTCTGGCCGGATCACCTTGGAGTCCTCGGTCAACAGGAAGGCTATGCCTTCATCGGTTTAGGAACCTTGGCGCTACTGCTGGCCGCTCTTACAAAAATCGACTCCAATCTATCGGCAACGGCCCGCCGTCACTGGCCGCTTATGGCGGTGTTGGTGTTGTGCGCGGTGTTCGCCATGTCCAACGAGATCTACTTTGGACCGTGGAAAGTTCTGCATATCCCGCTTCCGGATGTCCTCATATCCGGCGTCTTCGGCATTTTCCGAAGCAGCGGACGCTTCATCTGGCCGGTGATGTACTTTCTGCCTTTTGCGGCCGTCGCGACGGTCCTGCGCAATCAAACCCCGCGAAAAGCCGCCGCTTTCATCGGCTTGGCACTGGCGCTGCAATTCCTCAGCGTCTCGCCCTGGCACCGCGCAGTAGCGGAGGCGGCGGCGGTACAGCGACCACCGCAAGCGGACAAAGACCTCGCCGATCTCCTCGCCGCGAGCGAGCGCGTGGAGATATATCCCTCTTTTCAATGCGCCGGCAGGTCATCGCCGCTCGCCAGCTTGCAAAGACGGGTGAGCTTGCAAATGCTTACCGCGCCGACGCTAAAACCGATCAACAGCGTGTATCTCGCGCGTTCCCAGCGCGATTGCGAGGCGGAGGTTCCGCCGCGGGAACTCGTACCCGGAACTCTGTATTTCTTCTTCGACGATGAGGCCGCGGAGAGCCTGAATCGCTATCCGGCCCAAGTGTGCAAGGCAGGACCGGAAGAGACAATCTGCGCCCTTCCCGCTTCCAGACCGATCGCCCGCGAAACGGTAAGTTTTCCGTAATTGCGCGGGTGTTAGGCTTTAAGCATGGAAAGGGCGAAGCTTCCCGAGATCGTCGTCGTAACCCCGGTTCTCAACGACTGGGCGTCATTCCAGACGCTGTTGGACAGACTGGACACGCGCCTTGCCGGCCATTGCGCGCGCCTCAAGATCGTCGCGGTGAACGACGGATCGGCGCTTTCGCCTCCCATCCACCTCGAACGTTCCTACCGCACGATCCGCTCGGTCGAGATTCTCGATCTTGCGGTCAATCTCGGGCATCAGCGCGCCATCGCGGTGGGGCTTGCCCATGCCAGCCGCTTGAAGCCGGATTGCGTCGTCGTGATGGATAGCGACGGCGAGGACAAACCCGAGGATGTCGTCTACCTCGCCACACGCTTCGCCGCCGAACCAAACCACATCCATGTGGTCGAACGCGGGCGCCGTTCCGAGACATTCGGATTCCGGCTGTTCTATTTCTTCTACAAGCTGGCGTTCTTTTTCGGCACCGGAACGAAGATCGCGCACGGGAATTTCTGCCTGATCCCGGGCCGCAGCCTGCAAGGGCTGCTGCATAGCCCCAATACTTGGAACAATCTCGCGGCCAGCATCGTGCGCTCGCGCCTTCCCTATCTCGCCTGCAAGATGGATCGCGGAGTGCGCTACGAGGGACGCTCGCAAATGAGCTTCACCGGGCTCCTGCTGCACGGCATGAGCGCGGTTTCGGTCTATCTCGACATCGTGACGGCGCGACTTCTCATCGGAAGCGGCTTTCTGCTCGCGCTCCTTGTCGCCGCGATGCTTTCGGTGCTGGGTATCCGCTTCTTCACCGATCTTGCGATACCGGGCTGGACGACCGCGGCGGCGGGCATCATATCCATCATCATTCTTCAGATCGTGCTCCTGGCATCTAGTGTTCTTTTCACTCTTCTGCACAATCGCGGGCAGATGCTCGCGGTGCCCGCGAAGATGGCCGAAATCTACGTCTTGGCCGCACGTACCGTGTACGGAGCAAATCCCCGCCCGGAACTCACCGCGAGCATGGGCCGAACCCGGCTGTGACGCGGACGGGTGAGTACGAATACGCAGGTAACGAACTCGAACTCTTCGCGCATGCGCGGAACTGGAAAAGCTATTTCGCGGCGTCCATCGCGCGCTATGCCGGTGAGCGTATCGCCGAAATCGGCGCCGGAAACGGCGGCACGACGGAAGTGCTGGCAAGACTGCCGCACACCGCCTGGTACGCCATGGAGCCGGACCGCGCGCTCCTGTCGGCCCTGGAGGATAAACGCGCCAAGGGGGCAATCCCGGCGAGCGTCACTGCCGTCGCGGGCACGTTGGACGACGTGCCAAAAACGGCGCGCCTCGACACGATCCTCTACATCGACGTGCTGGAACATATCGCGGACGATGCGGGAGAATTGAAACGCGCAGGCCAACGCCTCGAACCGGGCGGGCATGTTGTGGTCTTGAGCCCAGCCTATCAGACCCTCTATTCCCCCTTCGACGCCGCGATCGGCCATCATCGGCGCTATACGCGCGCTGGGCTGAAGCGGCTGACGCCCGATGAACTCGAATTCGTGAGAGGCTTTTATCTCGACTCCGCGGGCGTTCTCGCCTCCGCCGCCAACCTACTGTTCCTCAAGCAATCGCAACCATCGGTTTCGCAGATCATGCTTTGGGACCGCTTTATCGTGCCATGCTCGAAAGTGCTCGACAAAGCGACCGCCCACAGCTTCGGGCGCAGCGTGATCGCCGTTTGGCGGCGGCGCGGAGCGCGCTAAAAACGGAAATCGCCTTCTAGCCTCTCCCATTTGCCGCGACTTCGCGTATGCTCGCTCTCCTTGGGTGTCCTGGGTCTGCAAAGAGAACAGCGCGGATTTTCGATGCGTTTGCGAGGCACAGAGAAGTGGCTCACCGGCCTTTGCGTGGCCGTGACGGCGCTTGTCTTGTCTCTGGTCATCGTCTCGCCCGCCGCCGCCGAAAAAGGCAAGCTTCTGGAACGGCTCACGCCCGACGTCATGCGGGTGATCTACCCAGAGGGTGCGGAACGGCTCGGCCCCGAGGAAGGCAACCCGCCCGCCATCGCGGTTTATAAGGGCGATAAACCCGTCGCCTATCTGTTTTCGACGCTCGATATCATCGCCGCGCCCGGCTATTCGACGACGCCTTTTGACGTGATCGGGGGAATTGACACTGAAGGACGCATCACGGGTGCGAAGGCCGTATTCCACAACGAACCCCACATCACGCACGACACGCGGCGTCAGCGCGAATTGGACGAGCTTTTGGCGAGTCAGGCGGGCCGCCTCTTGCGCGGCGGCACCGACAAACTGACGCCCGATTATGTCGCCGATTCCACGGTCAGCGCCCGCGCCATGCGCACGGCGGTTCTTGTAACAGCGTCCATGGTGTTCCGCTCGCGTGCCGCGCGCGGCACGGCTGCGGCCGCTCAGGCGGCCTCGGACGCGTTCCGGATCAAATCCGTGCCGGAAATGCTGGCCGATGGTTCCCTGGTCAAACGGCGCGTGACGTCGGGCGAGGTTGCAACCGCGCTCGCGGCGCGCGGCGCGCAAGGCGCGAAGCTGGACTGGCCGCTCGGCAAGGAGGACGATCTCTATATCGAATTCACGGCCGCGCCCGTCACGCCCACCGCCATCGGCGGCAATCTTCTCGGTGTCGTGCGGCACGAGGAATACAAGAACTCCCTGCCCGAGGGCGCCGAGGCGATCTATATCGCCTCCAGTGGGCCGTATAATTTCCTCGGCTCGAAATACTATCAATCCTCGGAAGGCAACCGTTTCGACCGCCTGCGCGTGGTGCAAAACGGAAAGACCTTCACTTTCGTCGAGAAGGACTACAGCTACTCGGTGCCGATTTCCGGGCAGGAACTCGCCGGATTGTTCGTGCTGGTGCCCAAATCGGGCTTCGACCCGAAAAAGCCCTGGCGTTTGGATCTTCTCGTCAACGCGACGGGCAATCGACCGACATCAATCGCCTTCGGCCTCGATTACAAATTGCCGGACTTGCTTCTCAATCCTCCCGCCGCCGAGGCACAGGCCGGCGCGAATGCGGCTTCGTCCGATACACAGGACACAAACCTCGCGCCTGATGACGATTTCGACCTTGAACTCCCCGCCTTCGTGCCCGCCTGGGTCGAGGCGTGGGAAGGAGCGCGAGGCAACGCGGTTATCCTCGCGGGGCTTCTAACAGCGCTGACGGCGATCTTTCTGTTTCAGGGCATGCTGTCGCGTAATCGTCTCGCGCATAAGGTCGTGCGCTTGGGATTCCTCGCCATCGTTCTCGTCTGGCTCGGCTGGACGGCAAGGGTGCAGCTCTCGACCGTGCATGTGATCAATTACGTAACCGCGGGCTTTCAAGGCTCCGATATCGGTTTCTTTCTTGCCGAACCTTTGATCCTTATCGTCGCCGTTTACACGCTGATCTCGGTGCTGCTGATCGGACGCGGCGTGTTTTGCGGCTGGCTCTGCCCGTTCGGCGCGCTTCAGGAATTGCTGGCGCAAGTTTCGCGCGTCCTTCGCGTGCCGCAATGGAATCCGAAACCCGAATTGGAACAGCGGTTGTGGATGGGAAAATACATCGCCGCCGCCGCGGTCCTCGTTCTCGTCATGACAGGCATCGACGCGGACGGAATGAGCCTCGAACTCGAACCGTTCAAGACTGCGATCACATCGAAGTTCACACGCGACTGGCCCTATATGCTCTATGCCGCGATCATCATCGCGATAGGGCTCTTTTCCGAACGCGCGTATTGCCGGTTTCTCTGTCCGCTGGGGGGCGTGCTCGCCGCCATGGACCGGCTGCATCTTCTCAACCTGCTCAAGCGCAGACCCGAATGCGGCAGTCCCTGTCGCCTGTGCGAACGCTCATGCCCGGTGCGCGCCATCGTGCCGTCGGGAAAGATCGTCACCGCGGAATGCTTCCAGTACCTGGATTGCCAAGTGGAATATTACGACGATAAACGCTGCCCGCCCCTCGCCAAGGCCGCTAAACTTCGCGGCGAAGGAAGGAAAGCCACCGCCACGGTGAAACATGCCTGACGCGCACGGAATCGATAGACCCGGACGGCGACGCGCGTTGCGTATTCTCGCGGCGCTCGCGAGTGTGCCGTTGACGATCTCGACCGTCCGCGCCTTCGCCCCGAAAGCCGTAAGGCATAGCTGGCGCGGAGAGGTGCTAGGCGCCTTATCGTCGCTCGACATCTGGCATGCGGATGCGGCTTTCGCGCGGGCCGCCATCGCCAAATCCGCGCGCGAAATCGAACGTCTGGAAAAAATCTTCAGCCTTTATCGTGCGGACAGCGAAATTTCCCGACTGAACGCGGCGGGAAAAATTATTGCCCCCTCGCGCGAATTGCTGAAGCTCGTCGAGGAAGGACGGCGTCTTTCGGAACTCTCCGGCGGCGCGTTCGATATTTCGGTTCAGCCGCTCTGGAAACTCTACGAGACGCAATTCTGGACGGCGCGCGGCGCGGTCACGGATTTCACAGCTCGCGCGCAAGAGACGGCGCACACTCTGGTTGATTACCGCGCCATCGATACCGGCGCGTCCTCGATTGCCTTCGCGAAAGCAAACATGGCCATCACGCTCAACAGCATGGCGCAAGGCTTCGTCACCGACCGTGTCACGGAGATTCTCCGCAACGAAGGCTTCGAAAGCGCGATCGTCGATCTCGGCGAGTTCCGCGCCATCGGCCGCCACCCGGAAGGAAGGCCTTGGCGCTTCGGCCTGCACCAAGAGGGCACCGGGAACGGCGCCATCCCTGACATCGATATCGAGGACATGGCGCTCGCGGTTTCGCGCGGGAGCGGAACGGTGTTCGAACCAAGCGGTCAGCACCACCACATTTTCGACCCGCGCACGGGACAAAGCGCATCGTGCCTTCTTCAAGCAGCCGTGCTCGCGCCCTCGGCCGCTGCCGCCGATGGGCTTGCCACCGCCATTTGCGCTGCGGGCGCGGAATGCGCACCGGTCTTGCTTTCCGCCTATCCGAATGCCCGCGCGATACTGACGCGTACGGATGGCGGCATCGCGACCGCCACCGCACACGGATTATCGTTCGTTTGATGCCGTTTCGTTCCCGGAGGAACACGGCCAAGTGAGTGCTATGCTCACGCGTCCGTGTAGTCGAGTAGCAGGAGCCTTGTAGCCAGTCGCGAATATGGAGGGGAGTTCAATGCATCTCGTTCCTCAGTCGTGGTCGCATCTGCACATTTTGATTGGCGTGTTTCCGACAATCGGTTTGCTGTTCGTGCTCAGCTTCTATGCCGCCGGGTTCGCGACCAATAACGATTTTCTCAGGCGCACCTGCCTCGTGATGTTCGCGGGGCTGGGCTTGCTTGGCATTCCGATCTACGTGAGCGCGGCAGGCTCCGCCGCCGATTTGGCGGGAAACGCCCGTTTTGCCCGGGCCGCGATCGACACCCATGCCCTTTGGGGATATGCGGTTTTCGCCCTCATGGCGGCCACCGGCATCGCCGCCGCGCTCGAATTGTGGAGGGCTAATCAGGAAAAACGCCCCACAAGCGATCCATACCGGCTTGTGCTGGGCCTTGCCGCGGCGAGCCTTCTTCTCTCCGCCATCTCCGCGCAGCTCGGCTTTCAAGTCAACCACAACGAACTCAAGATCGCCGTGAGCATTCCCGAGCTTTCGACCTCCCAAGTGTGGTCGAACGCTCATATCGTGCTCAACCACATTCCGACGGCCGGGTTCGTCTTCGCGCTTGCGTTCTTCGTGGTGGCGCTCGCCTCGGACAATGCCGTCATGAAGCGCGGAAGCCTTGTCGCCTTCGCGATTTGCAGCGTCGCTGGCGTTCCGACCTATGTGGCGGGTACGGCGGCGATGTGGGCTCTGACCCAACCGACGATTCCCGAAATCTCCAAGGCCGTCATCAATTCCCATCGCGACATGGCGCTTCTGACGCTTCTTGGACTTGCCTTTACCGGCACCGTCGCATGGGTCGAACTCTGGCGGTCGCGTTCTTCCGGAAAGCTGGCGCAATCTTCGCTGAACGCGGTTCTGGTTTCCGCCATCGTGACGCTCGCGATCATGGCGGAAACGGGTCACAGGGGCGGCCTCATCAATCACCCCGAAATCCGCACCGCGATGGACACCCTTGCCTCCGATCCCGAGGCGGGAATCTCTCAGCAACTCGAAACGACGATGAGAGAGTTCATCTGGTTCGTGCCCTGGCAGATCGTGCATTTCTTCGGCTACTGCTTCATCTTCGGCGCGGTGGCCGCCGTCACGCTGCGTGTGCTCGGATTCTGGAAAAACGTCTCCTTCGCCGCGATGCACCGCGTTCTGGTGATCGGCGTGATCGGCTTGCTGATGAATGTCGTCAGCGGGATGCTCATGATGATGTCCGACAGCTATCGCTATGTGGTCACCTACACGCCCTTCGCGCCTAAGATCGTTTTACTGACGGTTGGTTCGATCGCCGTTCTTTATTTCACGGTATCGGACCGGATCTGGAACGTGCAGGCCGGGCAGGACGCCTCGCTCAGCGCCAAATGGATCGCGCTCGCGGTGCTCGCCGCCTGGGCGGGCGTGATCGCATGCGGGAGGATGCTCGCCTTTATCTGACGGGACAGCGCAGCAATTGAAACAGAACGATAACAGGACCTACCCGCGCCAAGCGGAAGGCCCAAGGGGAGGAGTGAGCCGTGCTGGAATTATTAGAAGGCTCTTCGTTTTCGGCGATGGTCCGCGAGCAGCTTTACGGATGGCCGCTGTTCCTGACCATTCATGCGTTCGGAACCGCGCTCGTCATCGGCCTCATGCTGATCCTGGGCCTAAGGGTCATGGGAATATTCAGCCAGATACCTTTCGCCACGATGAACCGCATGGTTCCGGTGGTGTGGGGCGCCCTCTGCGTTCAATTCATCAGCGGATTCGTCCTATGGGCGGCGAAGCCGACACGCTATGTCGTCGATGGCGCATTCCTGCTCAAGGTTATCCTCATCATCGCCGGCATCGTCCTGACGCGGCAATTCCAGGCGATGCTCGAACAGGAAGCGACCGTGTGGGACAAGAAGGGCGCCGTCTCCCCGCAAGTGACCACATTCGCCGCCGCGTCGTTCCTCGTATGGTGCGGAGTCTTGATCGCGGGACGGCTGACCGGGTTCCTGGGGTCGATCTGACGCGAACGTCGCTGGCTTAACCAGCCGCCGCTTCCGGCTTCACGGCCACTTTCCCGAGCGCCGCGCTCTCCGGGAAAATCAGCGACTTGATGACCACCGCGACGGCGCCCGATGTGGCGAGGATCGCGCCGATGTCGATGTAATCGAATTCCTTCAACTCCAGCCCGTCGATGGAAACGACGGGGTAAGGATGTTTCATCTCCTCGCGGATATGGATGCCGATAAGGCCGCCGACATCGCCGTCGCCGACGAGAACGATCGGATGCCCGCGCGCAATGGCGGGTTCCAGCCCCTGCACGACGCCCTGACAGAAAGCATCCAGCCGCGCGAAGGTCGCCGAACCCCGGAACGGCGAGAACACGGCGACGGGTTTTTCGCCATTGTCGAGTTCGAGCCGCTTCAGAACGGATTTGATCGCCGCCGCGATGGACGCGCTGTCCAATTCCTCCGCCGCCAAATCCATCTCGGGCGCGATCACCGGCACGTTGCGCAAAGGAACGATGTCCAGGGGCGAAACGAAAATCGTGCTGCCGGATACTTGGGTCGTGTATTGGGAAGCGCCGATGACGGTCGCGCGAATCCCTTCCGTTGGTTTTTCGAGACGCTTGCCCCATGCTTCGACGCGCGCGCGTATTTCGGCGGCTATCAACGGACCTAAATCTCCGAAGCTGCCTTTCTCGCGCCCGTAAACGAATTCCGACACGCCGCCCGAGATCGTGACCGACGCGATATCGCCGCGACGCGCAATCGGATCGAGGCGCAGCAGAGACGAAGCGCCGACCTTGGGCGTGCCGCCCTCCATCGCCTCGAACAAACGGTCCACCATGCGCCCGGCGAGCCTCTTGGCATCGTCCGGTTTCAGAACGGAGCCGATGGAAACATCGATTCCGAGTTCGGCGGCGAACTGCTTTCCCGCTTCCTCGGCGCGCGTTACCCGCCCCTGTTCGTTCGTGACCACGAGCCTTGCGCCGACGTCGGCCGCCGTCACGTCGGCGACCTTGCCGTTCATGCACACTGCGATTTTCGAGGTTCCCCCGCCGATATCGACATTCATCACGGGAGCGCCCTCGCGGACGGAGCGCGCGACCGCTCCCGAGCCATAGGCCGCCATCACGGTTTCGAGCGAGTCGCCCGCGCTCACCGCGACGAGCTTACCCGTTTCCTTGGCGAACAATTCGCCGATGGCGCGCGCGTTCTTGCGCCGGACCGCGACACCGGTGAGGATGAGTGCCCCCGTGTCGATTTCCTCCGGCTTTATCTTCGCCCATTCGTAATGCTTGCGGATGAAGGCCCCGAGCGCCGCCGCGTCGATGGTTTCTTCCTCCGTGTACGGAGTGAGAAGAATGTCGGATTCGTAGAACGTCTCCCGCTGGGCGACGACGTAGCGGGAATCGAGCCGCTCCAGCACGATGCGCGAAAAGACGAGATGGGAGGTGGATGAGCCGATATCGACGCCGACCGAGAGAATGACGATCTCGTCCTCGCCTTCGAGCGTGCGGCCCTTGCTGGAGAAGAATACCCTTCCCCCTTCTTCCTCGCTCATGTGCCGCTACAAGGCTCCGAACAGAAGGCCGCGATAGAGTTCGAGCATCAGAACTTGCTCGAAGACGAACCATATTCCGCCGGTGACGCTGGCCGCGATCAGGGCCGAAAACCACCAGGAGAATTTCCCACGCAGCAGCATCGAGGCGAACACCAGGGCCGGCACCGCGACGAGAATGCCCATGAAAATCATCAGCACGACGAACGCCACGACCCAGCCGATCGCGATCAACTGCTTGGACACGGGATAGGAGGGATGCGCGCCAGATTTTTCCGCGGCGGCGGCGGGGTTGAACCATCGAACCAGCATTTGGCCTGCCGGTGTCTTGGTGCGCGAGACGATGTCGAGGCTTGCGAACACCAACGAGGCCCAGGCGACCGTCGCAGGGAAAGCGCGTGCCTCTGGCGAATAGGTGTAGGCGGTCGCCAGATAGACGAGGGTAATAATAAGGATCACGACAGGCGGTGCGTAATCGGACGCTTTTGTTCCGAAGAAGGTCTTCACGACCGTCCTCCTTCGGCGCCCGCCGTACTGGCAAGACGCAGGCGATAGAGTCCCCTGACGATCGGCATCGCCAGCAGAACGAAGATCCCCGCCATCAGGAAGATCGAAATGCCGCGATCGAAAAACACCGACCAGCCGCCTTCGCCCATCAGCATCGACTGATGGAAATTGCGCTCGATATTGCCCCCGAGAACGAGCGCCACCACCACCATCAGGCGCGGGTAATCGTAACGCATCATCAGATAGCCGATGATTCCGAAGACGAGGCTGACCACCACATTCTCGATGCTCATGTCGATGGCATAGGAACCCGCGAGCGCGGTCGAAAGCACGAGCGGCACAAGGATGCTCGAATCCAGCAACGTCACCTTGGAAAGCGGCCTCGCGAACAACAGGCCGACAAAAGAGGCCAGCACGCAGGAAGCGGTGAGCGCCCAGATGAGGCCGTAAATCTCCACCTGATGGTCACGCAGCATCAACGGCCCCGGCTGAAAGCCGTGGATGATGAGCAATCCTAAGAACACCGCCATCTCCGCGCCCGCCGGGATGCCGAAGGTCAGCGTCGGAATGAGCGCGCTGCAATCATGGGCGCAGACCGCGGCTTCGGGCGCGATCACGCCCTGTATATTGCCCTTGCCGAAGGATTCGGGATTCTTCGAGGCCTGCGCCGTCACGCTGTAGGAGAGAAAGGCGACCACCGTGCCGCCGACGCCTGGAATGGCGCCGACCGTCGTGCCGATGAGCGAGCCGCGGATCACCGTGCCGAAATGACGGAAGGATTCGAACAGCCCCGCCGTCATGCTGCCGAGCTTGAGCTCGGCGGCGCTCTTGGCGACCGATCCGCCCTTGAGACTCAAATTGAACATTTCGGCGACGGCGAACATTCCGATCAAGGCGGGCACGAGATGGATGCCGTCCCAGAGATACTCGATCCCGTAAGTGAATCGCTCTCCGCCCGATACGTCGTTATAGCCGATGAAGGCGACCATCAGCCCGGCCGCTCCCGCGACCAGACCCCGAAGCATCTTGCCGCGCGAGGCCGAAGCCACGACGATCAGCGCGAAAAGACTCATCAGAAAAAATTCCGGCGGCCCGAACAGAAGCACGACGTCGCTGGCAACGGGGAGCACCGCGAGCACCGAGATCGTGCCGATGATGGCGCCGATGGCGTTGGCGCTTCCCGCCGCTCCGATGGCAAGGCCCGCCTTGCCCTGCTGCGCCAGCGGATAGCCATCGAGACAGGTCGCGGCATTAGGCGCGGTTCCCGGCGTGTTGAGCAGAATGGAGGTGATCGAGCCGCCCATGGGCACCGAACCCATCACCCCGCCGGCAAGCGCGAGAGCCGTAAACGGCTCCATGCCATAGGTCAGCGGCATGAGAAGCGCGATGGCGGTCGAGCCGCCGAGGCCCGGTATCGCGCCGAAAATCAGCCCGATCACCATGCCGAGCGCGACAAAGGCGAGTACCTCGGGTTGGAGAAGGCTCTGCAACCCGCCGAGCCAGACTTCGAGCATGCGCGTTCATCCTCCCGCCGGGTCCATGCCCGGCTTGGCCGAAGTTAGTGGCGCAAAGGCAAAACCGGGTCAACCGGCGACGAGGTACTGTTTCCACCTATCGAAGAAGGCCCGCTGTTCGTTCAGCGTCGCAAGCGTTTGCTGCGCATTCTTCGGCTTCATGATGACGTAGTTCTCTTCCGCCCATTTGGTCACAAAGGGATCTGAGACGGCCTTGGCCAACACATCGGAAAGAACGTCCCGGAATTCTGCGGACATGCCGGGCGGCCCGGCGACCAAACGCTCGACCGCGATCTTGTCGAGGTCGGGCAGATTCAGGGAGGTCGCGTCGGGAATACCCGGCACCGTCGATTTCGTCTCGAAGCTCGCGAGCGGGCGGAGTTGGCCGCCCTTCATAAATCGCATGACGCTGGGCAGGGCTGCGATCACCGCGTCCGAATCCCCGCGTATGGCGGCGACAATGTAATCGACCGATCCCTTATAACCTGTGATGAGCTGGCTCCTGATACCCATCATCCGCGAACCGATGAGCGTTGCGGCATAGGCGGTGCCTTCGGGTCCCGTCACCGAAAGCTTTACCGGACGGCGGGCGGAAAGCGCCTTGATATCGTCGAAAGTCTTGAGCGGCGAATTCATGCCGACGCTGATGAGATAGCGCTCGCCCTCGCCCATCGAGCCGATCCAGGTGAATTTATCGAGGTCGTAAGCTCCCGTTCCCTGCTGCTGTTGCAGGATGAACATGCCTGGAATGTTCAGAATGCCGATGGTGTGACCGTCGGGGCGGGAACGATAGAGCTGCGAGACGCCCCGGCTGCCCGCGCCCGAGGCGATGTTCATGGGCACGATGGACACTTTGCGGGGTAGGTATTTTTCCATCACCGGCGTGACGAGGCGCACATAAGTGTCGAAACCGCCGCCCGGCGCGTAGGGAACAACGAACTGGATGTTGCGCGCGGGGTAATTGGCGGGCGCGGCGGCGGAGGCAAGGCGCGGCATGAGCAGCGCAGGCGCGGCAAGGCCCGCGGTCAGAATCGCATCGCGGCGCGTCAATTTGCTCATGCTCTTCTCCCTTGGCCCTCAAGCGGCCTCTTTGAATAATACCGTCCGCGCCTCGGCAAACCTAGACACAAAGGTGCCATACGCGCCGCGAATGCTTCTACGCGTCGTATTTCTGCCGTGCCGGGAATCGGGCAAGGTGCTTCCCGCATAACAATGGCCGAAAGGAATTTTCATGCGTCCTGTGCCGCTCGGCGCGAAAGGGACCTATTCTCTCGTCGCCCAGCCCTTCCATCTTGCCAGCCAGTTCAAGGATTCGATTCTTCCGCCGGTCTTCGCGACCCCGATGATGGTCCTTTTCATGGAGAACGCGGCGCTGAACGCGGTTCGCGAGTATCTCGAACCCGGCGAAAGCTGTGTCGGGGCGGGCATTGCGCTCAAGCATATGGCCGCGACGCCGGTAGGGCACCGAATCTTCGCCGAAGCCGAAGTCACGAAGGTCGACGGAAGAAAAATCGAATTCGCCGTGATTGCGCGCGACGAGGTGGAGATCGTTGGCACCGGCACCCATGATCGCGTGGTCGTCAATCTCGAACGATTCGGCCAAAAACTCGCGCAGAAGGCCAAATAGCAATCGTAGGGTTCAAGAACCGAGCCGGTGTTGGGCGGTCTTCATTTGGCCACCTATATATAACATATAATTATTGTAATTTCATAATATGAACAGTTGTACTACGTATATACAAAGAAATAACTGTATAGTTAATGTAAATAAGGGGTTCCCATGAGCCAGGCGCAATCCGAATCCAACCTTCCTATCGCGCAACAAAGCGGCGGCTGGAGCGAGCTTTGGAGCAAGGAAGATTACTGGGCGATCTGGATCGGGCTAGCCATCGTCATCATCGGCGCCGTTCTGTTCGCGCAAGGTGAGAGCTGGCGCTACGTCGCGGTCCTGCCACCGCGTTGGACGGCAGTAAGCGAACGTGTGCAACACTTGGCCGGAAATTGGCCGCGCTACCTCGTTCAATTCGCGCTTTGGACCCTGGCGTTTTCCGGAGCGCTGGCGGCCATGGGACGAAGCGTCAAAGCCTTCGTGCCGTCCTTTGCGCTTCTTTACGGTCTATCGCTTGTCGTCTTCATTATCGGGCAATGGGACCGCGCCAATTACTACGGCTTCGAGGCCCCGCTCGTCGCGCTGCTCCTTGGCCTTGCCGTCGCCAATCTCGCGCCAATTCCCCGCTCCCTGGAAGCGGGATTTCGGGTCGAGTTCTACATCAAGACCGCAATCGTGCTTTTGGGCGCGACGCTTCCCTTCACACTGATCCTATGGGCGGGACCGGTCGCGATTCTGCAAGCCTCCATTGTTTCGCTCGTTACCTTCGGAGTGATCTTTGCCGTCGCGGTCAAACTCGGGCTCGACAAGAGACTTGCCGCGACGCTCGGCGTAGGCGGGGCGGTGTGCGGCGTCTCCGCGGCGATTGCCGTCGCAGGCGCGGTCGGCGCCAAGCGCGAACATGCGCCCATCGCGATCACGCTCGTGATCGTCTGGGCCATCGTCATGATTATCGTCCTGCCCTTCGCGGCACAGGCACTTGCGCTTCCCCCCGCCGTCGGCGGGGCTTGGATCGGAACCTCCGAATTCGCCGATGCGGCCGGCATCGCGGCGGCGCAAACCTATGCCGGACTTGTGGCGGGCGATGATCCCGCGAGCGGAGAGCGCGCGGTGCTCGCTTTCACGCTGATGAAGGTGATCGGCCGCGACGTGTGGATCGGAATCTGGTGCTTCGTTCTTGCCTATATCGCTACGACCTATTGGGAAAAAGGCGCGCTCGGGCGCAAAGCTCGCTCTCAGGAAATCTGGCAACGGTTCCCGAAATTCGTGCTCGGTTTCCTCTTGGCGTCCCTGCTCGTTACCGTTGTCACGCGCGATTACGCGCTCGACGACTTCAACAAGATCGTCAATCCCGGCTTCGTCGCGCCGATCAAGGACCTGCGCACCTGGGCCTTCATCTTCTGTTTCCTCAGCATCGGGCTGACGACGCGCTTTCGCGACCTTGCCGCAGCGGGGGGAAAGCCCTTTGTGGCCTTCACCGCAGGCGTCGCGGTCAATGTCGTGCTCGGGCTTTTCCTGTCGGCCTATGTGTTCGGTTCTTATTGGGCGGCGCTGTAGAGGTGGAACTCGTCCGCACACGGAATTGCCGGAATTGCGCGCATTTCAGGGGCGACCCCGCCTATCTGGAGCGCGCGTTTCCTGGCTTGACGGCGCTGGGCTCTGCCTATGGCTCGACGCGGAGCGAGGATGGGATTTGCGAGAAGCATGACCGTTACTTGCCAGCGGACTCCGCCTGCGCCGATTTCTCCGCGCGGGCTTAGCCTCACGGGAATGCTCGCGACCCCTCGCCACAGTGACAGGGCCAGCCCCAGGTGATGGATTCATCCCATGGGGGATAAGACGGAACCTCGTTTAGGTTTTGCGATGTGGCGGCGCCATGCCATATGGCTGGCGCTTGCCGGAATCCTTCTGCGCGCCCTGTTGCCGGTTGGGTGGATGCCCAATCCCGGCGGTTTGGCGCATGGCGCGCCGATCATCCTCTGCACCGCCGAAGGCGTCCGATCGATCCTGATCGGCGAGGACGGGCAGCCTCTAGAATCCGGTGAACAATCACTCCCTGCCTATCACGATGCGCCCTGCGCCTTTGCGGCCGCCGTGCCTTTGTCGCCGCCTTCCGCCGGGATTACCCTTTCTGCACCTAGCCTTGCCGCCGATGCACCGGTGCTTCTGCAATGGCAGGATGCGTTCTTCAGTTTACGCTTCTCGCCGGCCACGCCGCGCGGCCCCCCTTCCCTAGTCTGATTCAGAACATCGCCATTCGCGCTTAACGGCGCGGAGCAAGCTCACGCGAGACGTGACGGCCCGCTACCATACGCGAATTCCAATCGGGAAAAGACGCGCAATCACCCGCGCGCACAAGGGGAATGCCATGACGACTCTCTCATTTTCGCATTCGCGAAACATCGCCAAACTGCTGACGGCCATTTCGGTTCTCAGCTTCGCCACACCATCTATCGCCGCCGAAGGCATGGGCCCACGGCCCGACGATCACGCCCCGTCCGGCATCATGTACGATCACATGCACAAGGCCGGAGAGTTCATGATCGGCTATCGCTACATGTACGATCATTACGGCAGCACCATGCTCAAGGGCAGAACAGAGGCGGATGACAGCGTACTCGCCGCGGCAGGTTTCTCCTCGACTGCCGACAAGATGACCATGCGGATGCACATGCTCGACATCATGTATGCGCCAACCGACTGGGTGACGCTGATGGTCATGCCGATGTTCATGTCCATGGATATGAGCATGCGCGATGTCGCTGGCGCGGCCGGCGGTGGTCATGGCGGCCATGGCGGCGGACATGCGGGGCCTCATTCCCAAAGCACGAGCGGCCTTACCGACACGATCCTCGCCGGGCTTTTTCGTTTGCATGAGAGCGAGCAAGACCGCCTCATCTTCACCGCCGGTATGAGCGCGCCCACGGGTTCGGTGAATCAAAAAGGCAGCGATGGGCGGTTCAACCATTACATGATGCAACTCGGCAGCGGCACCTGGGATTTTCTCCCAAGCCTCACCTATACCGCGCGTGGCGAGACTTGGTCCTGGGGTGGGCAACTCGGAGCGACGTACCGTTTTGCGCAATTCAACAAATCGGGTTTCCGTTTCGGGAACCGGTTCTACGCGACGGCCTGGGGGAGCTACAGCCTGACCAATTGGCTTTCGGCATCGCTGCGCGGGATTTACTCTCAACAAGGGGCCATAGAGGGCCATTACAACGGAGCGCATAATCACTCGGCCCCGCCCGATTTGCAGGCCAATTACGGCGGCCGGTTTTTCGATGTCGGTTTCGGCGTGAACGCAGTCGTTCCCGAAGGAACCCTGTCGGGAATCCGCATGGGCGTCGAATGGCTTCAGCCTGTGAGCCAGAACGTCAACGGGTTCCAGCAGCAACGCACCGGAACGCTCTTCTTCACTCTCAGCAAGGCTCTTTAACTTAAGCCCGGCGAAGGGGACGGCCTTGTCCCCTGTTGCCGGGGCTTTCCCTGCGTTACGTTGAGGCAAAGTAGCTATACTCGCGTAACAAGGGGAACCCAGTATGATCCGTCCGGCCCTCGGCGTATTCGCAGCCCTTCTGATCGCGTGCGCGGCGCCTGCGAATGCC
>SXGR01348944.1_pt1 | contig 17091 bp, 17 predicted proteins | sample 3174711 | NCBI WGS metagenome assembly SXGR01 (sample SAMN11356860, study PRJNA531348) | freshwater metagenome | isolation source: freshwater sample F1-60 | place: China: Fuxian Lake, Yuxi | collected 2017-12-25
CACCAACTAAAGCCTCTTTTACTTCATCTAATTTCTGTGGCTTAATGATTGCAGTAATTAGTTTCATGAACTAAAACCTCCTCTTGAACTAGATGTTAATTCATATCCAGTTTCAGCATGTTGATCGTAATCAATTCCTGCAATCTCTGCCTCTGCTTTAACCCTAAAGCCAATTGTCTTATCGATAATAAATCCGATAATTAAAGTAGCTATGAATGAGTAAGCTAGAACAAAGAATGCACCAAAGGCTTGCTTGCCTAACAAGGTAGCTCCACCGCCGTAGAAGAGTCCATCTAGACCAAGACTATTAATGCTGCTGCTTCCAAATAAACCAATAGATAAGCAACCCCATAATCCACCAATTAAGTGAACTCCAACAACATCTAGAGAATCATCAAAATTAAATAGGTATTTAAAACCTACTGCTAGTGCACAGAAAATTCCTGCAAATAGCCCGATTAAAACAGCAGCCCAAGGTGCTACAAATGCACATGCTGGAGTAATTGCAACTAGACCAGCAACCACACCAGATGCCACACCAAGTGATGTTGGATGACCATCTCTTATTTTTTCAACTAATAACCAACCAAGAGCGGCAGCGGCAGCGGCTACTTGCGTATTTAATAATGCAAGAGCAGCAACACCGTTAGCACCTAATGCAGACCCGGCATTAAATCCAAACCAACCAAACCAAAGTAAGCCGGCGCCAACTAATACCAATGGCATTGAGTGTGGTCGCATTGATTCCTTGCGCCAACCAATTCTTCTACCTAAAACTATTGCCAAAGCTAAACCAGCTGCGCCTGCATTAATATGAACTGCAGTACCACCAGCAAAGTCTTCAACACCACGAGCAGCTAAGAAACCTGCTCCAGTTACTGTATCGCCAACCTTGTTACCGAAGGCAAATACCCAGTGCGCTACTGGGAAATAAACCAATGTAGACCAGAATGTTACAAATAATGCCCATGCTGTGAATTTTGTTCTATCTGCGATTGCTCCTGAAATAAGAGCTGGAGTAATTATTGCAAACATTAACTGAAAAGCAGCAAATGCTAGGAGTGGAATCGGATAAACGCCACCATTATTCGTAAGTTCATTGACCGCACTTCCAAGTCCTGAAAGTGAAAATTCGCCATACCATTGTGAGTTATCTTTGTATCCAAATGCCAATTTAAATCCATAGATCACCCATAGGACACTTACGATGCCAATAGTTATCATTGACATTAACATCATATTTAAAACACTTTTTGCTCTGACCATACCGCCATAAAAAAGAGCAAGACCAGGTGTCATCAATAACACCAATGCTGTGCTTGCTAATACCCATGCGGTATCTCCGGTATTTAGTACTACATCTGCCATAGCAGCTCCAATTTCGCTATTCTGATAGCGGTTATAGATTTAAGGTTAAAAACCTCGTCATTGAGATAGGCAACTATGACTCGGGTCGGTTAAATCAAGTGTTGATTTAGATTTCGACCTTGTGACAGTTTTACCTGAATTGTTAAAAGTATGTTACTTATTCAAATAGGCCGGCGATATACGCCTCTGGATCAAAGTCATCTAGGTCTGTGATTACCTCACCAGTGCCTACAAACTTAATCGGCAGACCGGTCTGCTTCTCAATCGCCAATGCAATACCCCCCTTGGCTGACCCATCTAATTTAGTAATAATAAAGCCAGTAACTCCAACTGCTTCAATAAATATCTTTGCCTGGTTAATTCCATTTTGCCCAGTTGTGGCATCAATAACTAATAAAATTTCATCTACTGGTGATTGCTTACTAATCGCTCGTACTACTTTGCCTAGTTCATCCATTAAATCTTGTTTAGTATGAAGTCGGCCTGCTGTATCAATAAATAAATAGTTAAAACTTTCAGTTTTTGCTTTAGTAACTGCCGAAAATGCAACAGAGGCTGGATCACTATTGATCTCACCAGTAACTATTTCAACTGGGATCCGCCTCGCCCAAGTCTGTAGCTGTTCAGTAGCAGCTGCGCGAAAAGTGTCAGCTGCTGCTAATAACACCTTGCTACCACTCTTAGTTAATCTATTTGCCAGTTTTGCTGTAGATGTTGTCTTACCAGTTCCATTAACACCAACAATTAATACAGTATTTAGACGATCTGAATCTATAAAAAGCTCTCTGCTCATATTACTTAACCAGCTCTTAACATGAGTAGTTATTGCCAAAACAGCATCATCTGGTTTAGCAGACTTTACTTTCTCAATTACTTCATCAACTAATTTAACGCCAAGGTCTGAGGCGATTAGCGTGCTCCGAATTTGATCCCACTCATCAGATGAAACTGATCCAGAGCGTAGTGCGGTAAATAATCTATTAAATAAACTCATTTACCCTTTAAGATACAGAATCAACTTCGCGAATGCGCTGCGAGATTACCTCGCTAACACCATCACCTCGCATTGTGACTCCATATAAAGAATCGGCAATCTCCATGGTGCGCTTTTGGTGAGTAATAATAATTAACTGTGATTTCTCTCTTAGCTCTTCAAAGACACCAAGTAGCCTTCCTAGGTTTGTATCATCTAATGCAGCTTCAACCTCATCCATTACATAAAATGGTGAAGGTCGTGCTTTAAAAATTGCAATTAATAATGCCACTGCTACTAATGATCGTTCTCCACCCGATAGAAGTGAAAGGCGCTTTACCCGTTTTCCTGGTGGCCTTGCTTCAACATCAACTCCAGAGGTCAACATATCTGATGGGTTAGTAAGTATTAACTTTCCATCTCCTCCTGGGAATAATCGCGAAAAGACAAGTTCAAATTCTCTAGCAGTATCTTCATATGCCTGCGTGAATATCTGCTGAACTCGATCATCAACTTCTTTAATGATATCTAGCAAATCCTTCTTAGTTTTCTTTAGATCTTCAAGTTGCTCAGCTAGATAGCGCAATCTTTCTTCAAGTGATGAATACTCCTCAAGTGCAAGGGGATTAATTTTTCCAAGTAATGTAAGGGATCGCTCAGCTTGAGCTAATCGCTTTTCTTGTTGGTCTCTACGGTAAGGAATCAGGTCACCAGGTACAAATTCTCCCTGTTCATTTTCATAAAATGTTGGAACATCATTATTTGGACCATACTCATTAGCAAGAGTCTGAACATCTACTCCTAGCTCCTCAATCGCTTTATTTTCTATCTGTTCAATTCGCATTCGATGCTCTGCCCTTGCAATTTCATCTTTATGAACACTTGAAGTCAGTCTTTCTAATTCAGTTGCTAACTCTCTACTGCTTGTGCGCAGACTTAGTATTTCACCCTCTCTAGCAGAACGTGATGCTTCTAATCGCTCTCGCTCAGAGCCCGCACGTAAAATTGATGATTCAATTTGAATTAAAGCTTCATAAGCTGCATCAGCAATTTGTTGCGCAGTTATTGCTGCTTGCGCACGAATTTCTCGACGTGAAATTGACTTTGACGCAGCATCGCGTTCAATTCTTGCTTGATTTTCTAGTGCTCTAGCTCTTTGTTCAATTGCATCCTTGCGCTCTTCAATTGTTCTTAAGTTTAATCTCGCTTCAACCTCTTTAGATCTAGCATCAGAGACTTGTGAACGTAAATCTTCTAAGTGAGTTAAATCTGGCTCCACTGGGGATTGATGTGATTCAAATTGCGCAATTGCTGCTGCCAAATCTCGCTCATCTGATGTGCGCTGCTCAGTTGCTGCAGTAAGTGCAGAAGATAATCGATCCAACTCCTCACCTGAGTTTTTAACATTTTGCCCAGCAACTGCTAGTTGTTCAGCAAGCCCGGTCATAGCTGCATCTGACTCATTTAACTTTGATAATGCGATCTCAAAATCTTGATTAACCCTATTTAATACCTCTTGGGCAGTACTTAATTCAAACTTAACTCGATCACAATCAGCTGAAACTTTAACGAGCTCTGATTCACAGGTTGCAGTTAATGATGAAATTTTCTCAATTAATCCACTATTACCCGAACTTTTTACTAGCTCATCTATCTCTTTAAAGGCAGTTAATCTTCCAAGTGAACCTGCTCTTAGTTTTTCAACTGACTGAAGTTTTTCAGTAAAAGTTTTTAAATTTATCTCAGATGCTTTTACTTCAACTTTTAATTTTTCAAAAATAGCATCTAGCCCTGGTTCTGAAGCAGTAAGTGATGAGATCTGAGTTTCAATTACTCCAAAACTTTCTCTGTGCACTTTTAATCTATCTTGTACCAAGTCACGAACTGTTGTTAAACGATTTATTTCACCAGTTGTTGCATCAATTCGGGAGCGCAATCCATTGATATGTCCTTCTTGTCTAGCTGTGCCCTCACGTTGATCAGCTAAAGCTCTAAGAGATGCAGAAACTCTATTTTCTTCTAATGCTAATTGCCCTTCAATTGCTTTAAGTGAATTTGAATCAACGTTTAATTGTTCTTGAGAAATTTTTACTTGTGCTGTGATTGTTGCTTCTTCCTTACGCAGTAACTGTGCCTCGTCTTCTAACGCTTTTGGATCGCGCCCAGTCGCCTTTGCCTCCTCTGCTTCTTCAGCTAAAAACCTTGAACGCTCAGATGATAAATTTTGTATACCTCTAATTTGCTCACGCTGTGCAGTAAGTCGATAGAAATTTTCTTGAGCAGAAATTAATTGTGGATTTTCACTTGCCGCAATCGCATCTAATTCAATCTCTCGATCTCTTGCAGTATTTAATTCTCGCTCAACTTGTTCTTTGCGATCACGCAGTACGGTTTCATCGGCAACTTCCTCGGCCATCTCTGAGCGCATTCGAATTAGATCATCAGCTAGTAAGCGTAATTTTGCATCACGCACATCTGATTGAATTATTGTTGCTTTCCTGGCTACCTCAGCTTGTTTGCCAAGTGGTTTTAATTGTCGGCGAAGCTCCACAGTTAAATCTTGAATTCTTGCAAGATTTGTCTGCATTGAATCTAATTTTCGAATTGCCTTCTCTTTACGCTTTCTATGCTTAAGGACACCAGCAGCCTCTTCAATAAATGCTCGTCTCTCCTCTGGATTTGCAAGCAAGATCGCATCTAGTTGTCCTTGTCCAACAATCACATGCATCTCTCGCCCAATACCGCTATCACTGAGCAGTTCTTGAATATCTAATAATCTTGTTGTCTCACCATTTAATAGATATTCAGATGAACCATTTCTAAATAAAACTCGAGTAATTGTTACTTCCGAAAAATCGATTGGCAAAACACCATCTGCATTATCTATTGTTACTGAAACTTCAGCTCGGCCTAATGGTGCTCTTCCGGATGTGCCAGCAAAAATTACATCTTCCATTTTTCCACCGCGTAAAGATTTAGCACCCTGCTCACCTAATACCCAAGATAAAGCGTCAACTACATTTGATTTACCTGATCCATTTGGACCAACGACACAGGTAATGCCCTGCTCAAAATTTAGGATGGTGGAAGAGGCAAAAGACTTGAACCCCTTTAGGTTCATACTCTTTAGATACATAGCTTCGCCCACTTACTCCACATAGGCGCAAACCTATCTAAAAATAGGGTGAAATCGGTGCTACCTACCGTTGGCAACGCGGGCAAAAGTGGGAGGATCGATTAGCAAAGGCTATTCTGCGGATCAAAGTTGCACATCTTGAACATGGCTGCCCATTCCTGCCATAAACACTCAATGACTTAGAAAAGTAGCCACTCACCCCATTCACATTTTTATATTGTTGGTCGAAAGAAGTTCCACCTGCTTTTATTGCAGATTTCATTACCGCCTTTGCACTATTAATTAGCTTTTTAATTTCATCTTCGGATAGATCCTCACAAATAATCTCTGGATGAATCTTTGCTCGCCATAGAGCCTCATCAGCATAGATATTTCCGATTCCACTAATAATCTCTTGATTCAATATTGCCGGCTTTATTGCAGATTTTCTAGAACTGATGTTTGTAATAACTTCTTTTAAGTTAAAATCTGCTTCAAATGGGTCATAGGCAATATGGGCAACTGATGTCGGAATTTGATCATGCATCTGCTCTATAGATAGCCAACCAAATGTGCGCTGATCAATAAATCTAATTTCATCACTAGTACTCTTTTTTCCTGCTAATCCTCTTGCCTTTTCGAGTTCAATTCTGGCACGTAAATGTGATTGATCAGGTAATTGCTTAGATGAGATTAGTAACTGCCCACTCATACCTAAATGAGCTACTAAAGTGAACTCTCGATCAAGTTCAAACCATAAAAACTTTCCCCGCCTTTTAACTGCCCTAATTTTTGCGTCAACAACTGCTGCCAGTGGGGAAATTGAAATGGGCTTAATCGCTCTTAGATGATAGGAATGAGCAGATGATATTCGCCTATTTAGTACATACTTCTCAAGGCCTGCACGTACAGTTTCAACTTCAGGTAGCTCTGGCATTTTATTAAGAAGAAGAGTTCTTACTTTTTATTTTCTCTATTACTAATTGCTTCATGAGCAATTCTTGCGGCTGCTTGCTCAGCCTCTCGCTTACTCTTTCCTGACCCAGATAGAAATCTTTCACCGTTTAAAATAACAGTTGCTACAAAACTTTTATCATGATCTGGGCCAGATTCAACTATTTCATATTCAGGTGATGGCATATTAATAATTGCAGCTAGTTCTTGTAACGCAGTCTTTCCATCAAGTCCAGCACCTTGTGCGGTAGCTGACTCAATTGCAGAACCAATCCACTTTAAAATAACTTCTGAGCTTCTTACATATCCATGTTCAAGATAAATTGCACCCACTAATGCCTCAAGTGAATCGGCTAAAATTGAATTTTTATCTCGTCCATTTGTGGCCTCTTCACCTTTACCAATTCGAAGATACTCACCTAATTTAAGATCGCGAGCAATTTGTGCGAGCGCTCTCATATTTACAACACCTGATCGAAGTGGACTTAATCTACTTTCATCTAAATCTGGAAATTTTTTATATAGTTCATCAGTAACTACTAAACCAAGAACGGAATCGCCTAAAAACTCAAGACGTTCATTTGTTGGAATACCACCAGCTTCATATGAAAATGATCGGTGAGTTAATGCAAGTTCAAGCAACTTATCCTTAACCGAAATTCCGAGTTGCTCGGTTAGGCCAGAGTACAGATCAGACCTCTAGAACCTGGCGACGGTTATAAGTTCCGCAGGTTGGGCAAGCTGTGTGTTGTAATTTTGGTTGCTGGCATTGTTCACATGTTGCAAGGTGTGCAGGGGTTGTCTTCCACATGCTTCGACGAGAGCGAGTGCGTGCTCGCGACATTTTTCGCTTTGGTACTGGCATGATCATTACTCCTTATAAACACATTTGCTAAGGTGAGAATTATCTAGGAAAAGTTGGATCTTGTAAAAACGGCTTAATTTTTGAGCGGAAAATCCTTCAAGGCGGCCCATCTTTGATCAGCTGGTGATTGAGATTCAACTACTGGCAGATATGACCAATTCTGTCCCTGCTTTTCCTCAAGGCCAGGGCAATCCTCATTACAAAGTGGATTTACTGCTAAATTTAAAATTATCGCATCCCTTATCGCAGGCTCTAAATTAATATCATCACCAATCATAAAACTTAAATCATCTTCTTCAAGATCTAGATCATCTTCTTTACTAGATTTACTTCCTCGCTTACCTGCAGATTTATTTGCTAAAACTTCATAGTAATAAAGCTCAGTAAAATTTTCATCAATTGGCCAGCTAATTGGCTTTAAACACCTAGTGCATTCACCAGTTGCATTTGCTATTACTCGGGCTGTAGCTAGTACTCCCTCATCAACTGATTGCAATCGCAGATCAACCTCGATAATTTCACCAGGCTTTACTGAAAGTAGGTCAACTCCCACTGCCTCGGTGATTTTAAGATCTAATTCATGCTCTCGCATCTCACCTGCCCGATGAGGCAGATCATGGGTGTTAAAGATATAAATTGATCTTGCCATATAACTAATTTTTTAGTTCAGAGAGTGCGTGCTTAGTTTCAAACCCATCTAGCTTATCTCGGCCCTTACTAATCACATCTAAAGTCTTATTTAAAATCACTTCAAGTGTTGCCAATCTGGAATCAATATAAGCATCAATTTCCTCACGGCTCTTCTCGCCATCAGAATTTGCCTCAGCAAGAATTCGATTAGCTTCTTTGCGTGCACTACTCACGATTGTAGTTTGCTCAACTAGGCGAGCAACCTCCTCTCGTGCTTGTTCAATAATGGCATCGGCTTGCTCATGGGCATCCTCTAAAATTTCTTCTTTCTCGCGCTGAATAGAAATTGCTTTAGCTAAATCATTTGGGAATGAAACTTTAATTTTATCTAATAGTTGAAGCAACTCACTTCTATTAATTACACAGGATGCAGAAAGTGGAACTGAGCGTGCCTCTTCAACCGCTGCAATTGCTGCCTCTAAATTTTCAACTACATCCATGATTAATCCTTTCGATCCAAGCGAGATCTTAACTTATCCACTATTGCAGCTGGCATATATGCCGAGACATCCCCGCCGTAACTAGCTATTTCTTTAACCAATGAAGATGATAAAAATGAGTGGGATGGAGCGGTGGACATGAATAATGTCTCAACTCCCTGAAGTTGTAAGTTAACCTGGCTCATTTGTAGCTCATAATCAAAATCACTTACTGCCCGTAATCCCTTAACAATTGTTGGAATCTTGTTAGTACGGCAGTAATCAACTAATAAGCCAGACCAGGAATCAACCTTAATATTCGTATATCGGGTAGTTACCTGCTTTATCATTTCAATTCGCTCATCTACTGTAAATAATGAGCTCTTCGTTTGATTAACTAGTACTGCAATTACAACCTCATCAAATAACGTACAAGCTCTGGCAATAATATCTAGATGTCCATTAGTAATAGGATCAAACGATCCTGGACAAACAACACGTCTCATGGATAAAACGCTAGCAACTAATTGCTAAGTTAGCCATTTTTACTCACGCATCGCGCTCAGTATGCACTCCATAATGAATGCCACCTGCGCCATATGAGCGAACCTTGAGCTCTGTTAAGGGAGGTGGCCAAGTGAATGCTTTTACTTTCCCATCTCGTTCAATTGCAATAACTCCAAACTTACTTAACAAATTAAGTGAAATAATTTTCTTTAATATCTTTTCAATTTCTGAATTAGCAACCTCATAAGGTGGATCTATATAGATAATCTCATAAGGATTAGAAGCAGTATGGTTTAAAAATTCAAATACTGTTTTATTGTGTACCTTAAATTTTCCAACTCCTGTAAGGGATGAAAGTAATGCAAAGTTTTCTTCACAAATATCTGCACTAGTTGAATTACTTTCAACTGCCTCAACAAGGGCTGCTCCTCTAGATAATGCCTCAACTCCCACAGCTGCTGAGCCAGCAAATAAATCTAGAAAATGAAGTCCTTCTAGTGTTCCAAAAGTTGAAATTAAAGATGAGAATAAACCCTCTCGTGCTCGGTCAGAGGTTGGGCGGGTAATTGATGGTGGTGAAAAAAGTTTTCGCCCTTTACCAATTCCGGCAATAATTCGCATGCTCATGATTTATCCATAAATCTTGCTGCTTCATCAATCTTAAGTTTATCTACTTCACTCTTTAGCTCTTGCAAATGATTTATCTCTGGATCAACATCTAAAATCTTAAGTGCAACGCCTCTAGCAGAATCAATTAGATTCTCATCACGTAATACTCTTAATAAGCGAAGGTGTGATCTACCGCCAGATTGGGATCTACCTAATACATCACCCTCTTTACGTTGTTCAAGGTCAAGGCGAGCTAATTCAAAACCGTCTAAAGTTTGAGCCAGTGCATTTAGTCTTTGCATACTTTGCGAATCCTCTTGCGCACTTGTTACAAGTAAGCAAAGCCCTGCCACACTACCTCGACCAACTCGACCACGGAGTTGGTGAAGCTGTGAGATACCAAAACGATCAGCATCCATAATCACCATCATTGATGCATTTGCAACATCAACTCCAACCTCAATTACGGTAGTGGCTACTAAAACATCAATTTCACCTTTTGCAAACGCGACCATTGTTTGCTCTTTTAAATCACTAGATTGGCGGCCATGAAGTGTGGCAATTTTTAACCCAGATAATTCCCCACTTGCTAGTTCAGGTGCTAATTCTTCAACTGCGCTCATCTGCTCATTATCTAAGTACTCTTCACCTAATAATTGAGTAGCAATAATCTCTCTTTCAGTTAGTTTCTTACCAGGATTAACGATTCTAGGCGCGACGATATAAACCTGATGACCTTTTGCTACCTCCTCCTTAACACGGGCCCATGCTCGATTTAAAAAGTGTGGTTTTTCAAGTACTGGAATTATGTGTGTGGTAATTGCTACTCGCCCACTAGGTAACTCCTTAAGTGTTGAAATATCTAAATCACCAAATACTGTCATTGCCACAGTTCTAGGAATTGGAGTAGCGGTCATAACCAAAAGATGTGGTGGCTGCTTTGCCTTCATACGAAGTGCATCTCGCTGCTCAACACCAAATCGATGTTGTTCATCAACTACGACAAGTCCAAGATCTGCAAATGTAACTCCATCTGAAATCAGCGCATGAGTACCAATCACAATTCCAGTTTGCCCACTTGCTAACTTTGCATGAATCTCTTTTTTCTCAGCAGTAGATAAAGAACCAGTTAGTAATTCAACTTCAGTGCCTATTGAGCCTGCTTGCAGTGTGCCAGCTTGGGCTAATTCACCAAGTAATTTTTTTATTGTCCGAAAATGTTGCTGAGCTAGAACCTCAGTTGGTGCAAGCAGCGCTGCTTGACCGGATGAATCAACTACGGAAAGCATTGCCCTAAGTGCAACAACTGTTTTTCCTGAGCCGACCTCACCTTGTAGTAGTCGATGCATTGGATACTTATTTGATAAATCCTTTTCAATTTGCGCATTAACTTCAATCTGACCAGCGGTATATTTAAATGGTAACTTAGCTTCAAAAGCAGCAACTAAAACAGGGGTATTTGGTGTGCGAGATTTTGTTACTAATTTAACTATTTCATTTCGTCTTTGACCTAACAACAACTGCAGTAACAAAGCCTCATCAAATGTAAGCCTTTCTCTTGCATTTGCTGCGCTATCTAGATCAGGTGGTTGGTGAATATCAGAGAATGCTTTCATTAAATTTGGATAATTAAATTGCTTAACTACATCCTCCGGTAGATAATCTGCTAGATCATCTAATGAATCTAATACTAATTTCATGCACTGCATTATCTTCCATGACGGTAGTTTTGCGGTAGCTGGATAGACAGGTAAAAATTTGCCGGCAAACTCAGCAACTGCAGCATCAACGTCATCTCCATCTGGAATTAATTGATAGTCAGGGTGTGATAACTGGCGCTTACCTTTAAATACACCAACTTTTCCTGCAAACATTCCTACTCGTCCGGCTTTTAAATCCTTCTCCCGCCAAGCTTGGTTAAAGAATGTTAAAGACAAGTTCGCACTTCCATCTGTAACAATTACCTCTAATAAGTTTTTCCCATTAGCCCGTCGTAATTTAACCGCCTCAATTTCAGCCAAAATTGTGACCTCATCATCAGCTAATAAAGTTGAAATATCAGTTAATTCACCCCGTACTACATACCTTCTTGGGTAATGGCGAAGTAGCTCATTGACAGTAGTCATCCCAAATGATTTTTCTAAAACATCAGCAGTTCGATCACCTACTATGTTTTGCAATCGGGTCACAAGGCTGGCCATAGTGGAAGTATCCAATGCCGCCTGCTTTATCTCGCGTAATTACCCACCGGATTAGCCATTTAATACCCCTGCGAGGTAATCTTTCGCCTCTGATTAGTTCAATTAGGAAATAAAGGGAGTAAATAAAGTGTCTTCAGTATGCGATATCTGCGGCAAAGCCCCAAGCTTTGGTAACAACGTCTCCCACTCAAAACGTGCTACTCGCCGTCGCTGGAATCCAAATATTCAAAAAATTCGCACGCTAATTAATGGGCAAACCAAGCGCAAGAATGTTTGTGCCTCATGCCTTAAGGCAGGCAAAGTAGTTCGCTAACTAGAAGTGCTGGTAACCGCTTTTTTTAACTTCTACACCATCTAGTAGTAATTTCCCCTCACCTTTTGCAACACTACCTATTTGAATGCCTAATTCACTGCTCTCATTCTCCTTGCCAACAGTTGCCAAGAAGAAGTGATCCTCACCTCCAGTAAGAATCCAATCAAATACATCTTCATTTAATTCTTTCGCAAGCTCTGCAAGATCTTTAAAATCTGCTGCCTGTGAGATTAAATCCTTGCTCAGATTAAAATTAACATTTGATGCGTAAGATAAGTGTGCAGCATCTGTTGCTAACCCATCACTTACATCACACATTGAAGTTGCTACTTTAATTAACTTTTCCGGTGCTACTAGTTTTGGATTTAAATGAGCCTCAACTACATATCTTGGCCGATCTAGTTCTCTATTTAATATTGCAAGTCCGGCGGCAGATAAACCAGTAAGTGAAGATAAATAAATCAGATCTCCCACCCTCGCACCGCTTCGAAGAATTGGTTGAGCTGATAACTCACCAAGAGCGGTAATACTTAAAGTCATTTTCTCAGATTTGCTTAAATCACCACCAATAACGGTGACCTCAAATCTATCGGCAACAGAGCGAATTCCTTTAGCAAGTTCGGTAACCGTCTCACTATTATTTAATTCATTAATACCAGCTGCTACTAATAGATATTTAGGAACAGCTCCCATGGCAAAGATATCGGCAAGATTTGCTGTTGTAAGTTTTGCCCCTATTTGAAACGGTGTGGACCACTTTTTACTAAAGTGAATATCCTCTACTGCCATATCTACAGTTGCAACTAACTTGTTATTTGAACTCTTTATAACCGCAGCATCATCACCGATGCCCACTTGCACCTGGGTTTGAAATGAGGTGTGAAATAGATCGCGTAAGCGCCCTATCAGCCCTGCTTCAGATTCAATCAATGCCACTCCCCAATTAACTCGCTATAGGCTACCCTTTAATATCGCTTTGGTTCACGGCCGAACTTAAAGCAATAATTGAAAGGCTTCAAATGTCTGTTCAGGCTTACATTCTTATTCAAACTGAAGTTGGTAAGGCTTCTAGTGTTGCAAAAGCTGTCTCTGCCATTGCTGGCGTAACTATCGCTGAAGGTGTTACCGGTCCTTACGATGTAATTATGCGAGCAGAGTCTGCAAGTATGGAAGATCTAGGTCGCACAGTTTTAGCAAAGGTGCAAGCAGTTGCTGGCATAACTAGAACTCTTACCTGCCCAGTTACTACTTTTTAATTTTCACCAACTATAAGTGGTCTAGCACTAGTACATTTAATTAATTCGTTATAGGTTGTTGGATAAACTGCGTGAGGATGACCTGCTGCTGCCCAAACTACTTCATAATCATTTAGTGCTTGATCAATAATTATTATCTTAGGCTGATTTATCCAACCAATTGGTGCAACGCCACCTATTGAAAATCCTGATTTCTCTTTCACATAATCAGCATCGACCCGATCTAACTTATCTTCTCCTAATTGTCTTGCGACTAACTCAGTATCAACACGATGCCTACCTGATGTAATAACTAATAGCGGGCTTTGATCAGGTAGTTTAAAAATAATTGATGAAGCAATCTGACCAACTTCGATGCCTAAAGCTGCTGCTGCCTCAGCTGCACTCCGAGCGCTATCTGCTAAAACTTTAATCTGCCCCTTAGCACCAATACTTATCAAAGCTTGTTGCACTCGTTTAACAGCAGATTTTTCTAAAACTCCATCCATCAATTACCTAGTTACATTTATTGAACGCTTTTGAGCAGTTTCAATTAATTTAGTAATGAGTTGCTGATATGAAATGTCGGTTTTCTCAATTAACTTTGGATAAACCGAGGTTGGAGTAAATCCAGGCATAGTGTTGATTTCATTAATTACGATCTGATTATCACTTGAATAGAAGAAATCAATTCTGGCCAATCCTTCACACCCTACTGCGCTAAATGCGAGTAAGGCAGCCTTTTGAATTTTTTCTTCAATGCCGGCTGGAAGATCTGCTGGTGATACAAGTTGCATAGAATTATCTAAATACTTAGCCTGAAAATCATAAAACTCATACTTATCTGAAATTACAATTTCCCCAACTGGTGATGTAGATAATTTGCCATCGGCTTGCAAGACTGCGCATTCAATTTCTTTTCCAATTATTGCCTGCTCAATTATTACCTTAGTATCAAAAGTCAGTGCGTGCTCAACAGCTGCAGTTAACTCAGTTGCTGCTTTAACTTTTGTTGTACCACGGCTTGAGCCACTTCTGGCTGGTTTAACAAATAGTGGATATTTAAGACTACTTGGTAGTTCAAATTTTGAAGATGTTACAACTGTGCCTGCTGCAACATTTAAACCAGCAGATGCGAAAATAGGCTTTGCATAAGATTTATCCATACTTACCGCGCACGCTAAAACACCTGAACCAACGTAGCGCTGCCCAATCATTTCAAAAAGCCCTTGGATAGTTCCATCCTCTCCATATGGCCCGTGCAAAATTGGGAATGCAACATCAATTGCTAAGTTTTTTCCGCCAGAAAATAGTCCTTGGCTAGTAACACTTATCTCCACCCCAGATTCTGGAACTACTGGTAACGCACCGTTTTGAATAATAAAACTGGTGTCTGCTGGTAAAAGAAGCCATTTACCTGATTTAGTAATTCCAATTAGTACTGGTTCAAATTTATTTCGATCTATTGCGCCAAGAATTCCATTTGCTGAAACACATGAAATTTCGTGCTCACTACTTTTACCACCACAAATAATTCCAACTCGGACTTTACTCATTAAATATCTGCCTTAATACTTACTTTCATTAATCTATCAACTGCATCTTTTGGATTTAATGTACCGGCAACGACATCTGAAACAACCTCGATTATTGGTGCTTCTACTCCTACCCGATGTGCAAGTTCTAGCATCGCACCCGCTGAATAAACACCCTCAACTGTTTTAACAATCTGAGCTCTAGCTTTAGTGATTGAACCAGTTTTTCCTAATACCTCACCAAAACTTCTATTTCGTGACAGAGGTGATTGCGCACTTGCTACAAGATCGCCAATTCCAGCAAGTCCTAAGAAGGTAAGAGGATTAGCGCCATATGCTTCACCTAATTTAGCAACCTCAGCTAATCCCCGAGTAATCATTAATCCTTGAGTATTTTCGCCATATCCCATACCAACTGCAATACCAACTGCAAGTGCAATCACGCTTTTTGCGGCGCCAGCAAATTCACAACCGATTAAGTCAGATGATGGGTAGATTCTAAAATAATTAGTTGAAAACATTTCAACCATCAAATCAATGTTTTTTTGATTCTCAGAGGCAGCAACTGCTCCTGCTGGCTGTCTCATAATGATTTCACTTGCTAAGTTTGGTCCAGTAATTATGCCTAATCTTGATTGATTTACTGATAACACATCCTGAACAACCTCAGTCATTCTAAATTGGGTTTCAACCTCTATACCTTTTAAAGTACTTATAACTGGTAGTTCTGCTGGGAAAAAACTCTTCCAACTTACTAAATTCTCGCGCAATGTTTGAGCTGGAATCGCTAATAAAATAACCTCAGCAAACTCAAGTGCAGCTTTAATATCAGTAGTTGCTTTTAACTCTCTTGGTAGATCAATTCCTTTTAAAAACCTCCGATTTGAATGGCGACGATTTATTTCTCGCACTACTTTTTTGTTTCGTCCCCAAATCAAAACCTGCTGACCAGAATCAATCATTACCTGACCAAGCGTTGTTCCCCATGCTCCAGAACCTAAGACAGCAACTTTTTTCATTTTACTTCTTTCTTAAAATTACCAGTTCGAGGTAGTGCTGATTTTTTTGGATCAAATACCTCAAGCGGTGCTTTCTCGCCTCGAATGTCTTCTAGTAATTTTGTAATTGCACTCATCACATAGGCGGTTGCCTCTTCAACTGCAACTGGATCCTCTGCCTTTCCATACCATTTTGAAAAATCAAGTGGTGACCCAGCTTTAATAATTACCTTTGTGCGTGGAAATAACTTTGGCTTTTTTGAATACGCTGGCAGGATCTTTTGCGCACCCCACTGCGCGCATGGGATAACTGGAACTTGGGTAAGAATTGCAAGGCGAGCAATTCCGGTCTTAGCCTTCATTGGCCAGTAGTTAGCATCTCGAGTTAGTGTTCCTTCTGGATAGACACCTAGCAAATGACCAGCTTTTAAAAAAGCAATCGCATGTTGAAGTGCGTCTGAGGCAACACTGGTCTCGCGTTCAACTGGAATCTGACCCGCACCAAGTAAAACTCGGCCAATAATTGGTAACTTAAAAAGTGATGCCTTACCTAAATACCTTGGTGCTCTGCCATTATCATATAAAAAATGTGTAAAAAGAAGTGGATCTACATATGAAATGTGATTACAAACTGCAATTGCTGCCCCACTTTTTGGTAAGTTTTCTACGCCACGCCAATCCCGCTTAGCAATTAAATTTAAGAGCGGTCTAATTAAATCTGCACCAAATCGGAACCAACTAGTTACGCCTAATGGTTTTCCGCTAGGGGGTGCATAGGAAATCTTCAGATCTGTAGACACAACTTAATTCTACGACTATTACCGTTATTGGCCATAAATGAGCGTAAAAAACGGGACCTCATAGATGAGATCCCGTTAATTAATTTACTTTTTTAGCGACGCTTTGACTTCTTCGCTTTTCTAGCAGGCTTACGAGAAACTTTCTTTGCCTTGCCAGCTTTTTTAACAGCCTTTACTGGCGCTACTTTTGCTGGTGGCGTTGGTGCTGGACCTAATTTACGTGCGCCAGAGATAACTTCTTTCAAACCCTTTGCAGGTAGAAAGCGAACCTTCTTGCTGGCTTTAATTTGAATTGATTCACCGGTAAATGGATTACGTCCCTTACGTGCTGGACGATCAACTTTCTTAAACTTACCGAAGTCATTAACCATTACATCTTCACCCTTTGAGATATTGCGAACTACCGCATCAAAAACAACCTCAATAGCGCGAGCAGCTTCTTTCTTACTATCACCAAATTGTGGTGCTAGGTAAGCGATGAACTGGGCCTTGTTCATTATTTCCCCTTA
>SXGR01438278.1_pt1 | contig 17090 bp, 19 predicted proteins | sample 3174711 | NCBI WGS metagenome assembly SXGR01 (sample SAMN11356860, study PRJNA531348) | freshwater metagenome | isolation source: freshwater sample F1-60 | place: China: Fuxian Lake, Yuxi | collected 2017-12-25
GTCGCATCTTCTACGTGCACAACGAGCGCGACCGCATCGAAGACGTCGACATGATCCACATCAAGGACCTGACGTTGCCGGGTGAGATGCGCGGCAAGTCGCGCATCGACCTCGTCAAAGAGAACCTCGGTCTGGCGCGCGCACTCGAGGAGTTCGCGGCACGGTTCTTCGGCCAGGGTTCGACGACGACCGGAATCATCCAGTTCCCCGGCAACCTCACCCGCGAACAAGCCAAGAACCTGGTCGAGGCATTCGAGGAAGGCCACAAGGGTCTGCGTCGTTCGCACCGCCCGGGCATCCTGTTCGGCGGGGCGACGTTCGAGAAGACGGGTGTGAACCCGAACGAGTCGCAGTTCATCGAGTCGCGCCAGTTCGCGGTCGAGGAAATCGCGCGAATCTTCCGTGTGCCGCCGTCGATGATCGGCGTGACTACACCCGGTGCGATGAGCTATGCGTCGGTCGAAGCGAACAACCTGTCGTTCTTGGTGCACTCGTTGACGCCGATTTTGGCGAAGGTCGAGTCCGAGTATTCGGTGCTGTTGGCCGGGCGTGCGTTCATCCGCTTCTCCACCGCAGGACTCCTGCGCGGGGACATCGCCGCACGCAACGCCTCATACCAGTCAGGACTCAACAACGGCTATCTGTCGGTCAACGACGTGCGCCGCTTCGAGGACATGTCGCCCATCGAAGGCGGCGACGCGTACCGCGTACCGCTCACCAACATCGACATCACCGCAGCCAACCTCGCCGACCTGGACCGCAAGTCGCTCATCGCCCAACGCTTGGTGCTGGCCGGTTTCCAGCCGGCCGCGGTGCTCGCCTTCCTCGGGATGCCCGACATCGACCACACGGGTGTGCCGTCGACGCAGTTGCAACCCGTCTCCACCCTCAACCCCATCGCACCACAAACGGTCTACGATCCCGGCACGCGCGACGTCAACCTGCACATGCCAGAGCAGGTCATCAACGTGCAGCCGCCGTCGGTGCGCGTCGAGCCGCCCATCGTCAACGTGCCCGAGACCGTCGTCAACGTCGTCGTGCCGGAGCAGCGCACCGTGGTGCGGACCGTGGAGCGCGACGCGGACGGACGAATCCTGCACATCGTAGAAAAGGTCGGTGAGTAAATGGCGACCGGAATCTCATCCACTCTGGCCAACGCGTGGCTGGATGCGCTGGGCAACAACACCTCGTACGCGGTCACCCAGGTCTATGTAAAACTGCATGTCGGTGATCCAGGAGCCAACGGGACATCCAACGCGGCGACCGAGACGACGCGCAAAGCGGCGTCGTTCGCAGCCGCCTCGGCGGGCTCGCTCGCATCTGACGCCGACATCACGTGGACGAACATCGCGGGCTCGCAAGACGCCACCCACTTCACCGCCTGGGACAACGTCTCGGCAGGAAACTTCCTCTTCTCCGGAACAATCACCGCCAACGCCTACACGGCGGGCGACACGTTCACGATCTCGTCGGGCGCACTGACCGTTTCACTCACGCTCGCGTCGTAAGGAACATCCGTGGTCGCACGGTTCGTCCTCGACACCTCGGCACTTGACGACGCCGACTTCGGTCTTGATGGCCTGTCGCCAGCGTTCACGCTGGACACCTCCGCCCTCGACGGCGACGGCAAGCTCGACGGCTTCACCTTCACCACCACCGCCGTAGCGGCGGCGGCGCTCGGTGCCGGGTCGGCGACCGCATCCGCGACCGTCACCAAGATTGCGTCTGCTTCGGCAGACCTCGGGGAATGCGTAGCCGAAATCGCCGAAATCACGATTACCGTGACCGGAGAAGGAAACGCTGCACTCGGCGCAATCGCAGCAACCGCAACCGGCACGGTCACCGCCGCAGCCACCGCAACGGCAGCTCTCGGCGGCATGACTGGTGCGGCATCGGCGACCGTCAGCAAGATTGCCGGCGGCGACGCTGCCCTGGGCGGCATGTCGGCGACGGCCGACGGCAATGTGTTCGCCGACGCGGTGCTCACCGCCCAACTCGGTCCGATGGTCGCAGCCGCCACCGGCACGGTCACCCCGCAACCGACCGCCGTCAGCGGAGGCTCCGACTATCCGCGTCCGCGTCGACCGCAACCCAAACCGAAACCGCGACCACGACCGCAGATCGAGGAAACACCCGTCGCCGCGGTCGCAGTCGTCGAAGCGTTCACCGCACCGCTCGTGGTATCGCTCAAAGCGTCGGCAACCGCAGCGGTCACGTTCTCAGCCGAGGACGACGACCTGCAAGTATTGTTGATGCTCTGAGGTAAATCATGGGCATCACACAAGGTCAAATCACAGTCGGCACCGCAGCAGTGGTCATCAACCTCGCGCAAGCGAACCCCGGATTCCTGCACATCACCAACCAAGACAACACCGACACCGTGTTCGTCGGCGGTGCGGCAGTCACCACGACGACAGGTCACGGCATTCTCAAATCCGACTCCATCGACTTGCAGTGCTACGCAGGCCAAGTGTTCTACGCAATCTCCACCAAAGACGGTCACACCATCTCCTGGGTTCACATCACACCCTGATGCCGTACTTCATCACCGATTCATCGCCCGATTGCGACGGCTGGGCAACCATCAAGGAAGACGGCGAAGTCATCGGTTGCCACACCACCAAGCAGGCCGCCATCGACCAGATGGTCGCCGTGTCGATAGCCGAAGACCTGGAGCCGGGCGGAGAACGCGACGTGCGCATCTCACCGAACCTGCCCGACGCGTACCGTCCCGCATCGTCGGCCGACGTGCCGGCGAACCACAACTGCGGCAACTGCGGATTCTTCTACAACTACTACTGCAAACGGTGGGATGCGCTCGTGTCGCCGCACTACTACTGCGCCGCCTGGGCACCAGTATCAGTTCGCAACCCAAACGATAATCCGGGCTCCACCGTCGAGTCGGGCGACATCTCCGGGTACGACCTCGACTACTACGGTGGCGGCACCAACATCCTGCGCCAGCTCTCCTTCGACGTGCCGCAATACATCCGGCGGAACGCACGCAAAGGACTCGACTACTACGGGCAGGGACTCGGCGGCGACGGGCTGGTGGACCGCACGATCCGCGAGGCGCGCGACATGGCAGCCGGGCGAATCACCGAAGACAAGGTCGTGCGCGCAGCCGCCTGGGGAGCACGCCACATGGGCGACCTCGACGCGGTGCAGAACAGCAACCCGAACAACGAACAGTTCCCCGGCCCGGGTGCGGTCGCGTTCTACTTGTGGGGCATGGACCCGACGAAACCGCAGCAGGCGTTGCAGTGGTTCGAGAGCCAGGCCGAACGCGTGAAAGCGGAACGTGCCGACGCACCCGCACCGAAGAAAGACCAGATCAAAGGCTCGGAGAAGAACCCCGAAGGTTCTGCTTCCGGTGCCGCCGGGTCGGGCACCATCGAACTCACCGAAGCCATCGAGACGGGTCTTCGCAACAAAGTGACCGAGCACAACGACTCGCTCGACTCGGGCGACCCGTCATGGAAACGTGCGACGACCGGGATGTTGCGCGCCGTCTACCGTCGCGGTGCCGGTGCCTATTCCACCTCGCATCGTCCTGGCATTACCAGAAACGCGTGGGCTATGGCAAGAGTCAACGCTTTCTTGGTACTCTTGAAGCGGGGCAGACCGGCAAATGCCTCGTACATTACCGACAACGACCTTCTGCCGAAGGGACATCCACGATCTTCGAGGAACTGATGAACGACACAGTTGAGACACGTAGAGTCAAGTTCGCAGACTTCGAGGTTCGTTCGACGACCGAAGACGACACCGACTACATGTCGTTCCGCGGCTACGCCGCCGTGTTCGATTCGCCGTCGCAACCGTTGCCGTTCATCGAGACGGTGAAGCCGGGCGCGTTCAAGAAGTCGCTGCGTTCACGCAACAACGTGCGGATGTACCTCAACCACGACTCGAACATGCTGCTGGCCACCACGCGCGCAGGCACGCTGCGACTCGAGGAAGATTCGCGCGGCCTGATGGTGGACGCGGACCTGCCGCCCACCACGGTCGGCCGCGACCTGTCGATCCTGATGCAACGCGGCGACGTCGACTCGATGTCGTTCGGGTTCTCGGTGCCCCGCGGCGGCGACAAGTACTCCGACGACGGCTCGACCCGCGAGCTGCACGAAGTGCGCCTGTTCGAGGTCTCGGTCGTCACCGGGTTCCCCGCCTACGAAGCCACGACCGCCAGCGTCCGCAGCCTCGATGCCTTGGCGTCGCGCACGTCGGTGGATGCCGACAAACTGGCGGCGGCGATCACCGTGCTGGAAGCCGGGTCGGAACTTGACCACGACCAGGCGGCCCTGCTGTCCGACGTGGTCGCCAAGTTGCGCAAGCAACCCGAGACCAATCCGGGTCGCGTCGCGGTGATGCAGAAGCAACTTGACCTGTTGAAGAACATCGCCTAGTATCGTCTTCACGGTCGATAAGCGGAGCCGCTGCGACTGCCAGCTGAGGAGCCTCGCTGGGTGCGATAAAAAATCCTTGCGTACCCAACACACCACTATGGAGACCCACAGTGAACGAATACATCCAGCGACAAGTTGAACAGCGTCAGCGCGTCTGGGAAGCGGCCAAGGCCCTTCTCGACACGGCTGCCGAAGCCAAGCGCGACCTCACCGCAGAGGAAGAGTCGTCGTACAAGAAGATGAACGACGAGCTCAACGAGCGCGCCGCACGCATCGACGCCCTCAAGGCCGATGCCGAGCGTGAAGCCAAGATCGAAGCGGCCACCCGCGACATCGTGTCGCAGGTCCGCCCGGAGACCCGCGCGCCCAAGGGCGACGAGGAAGTCCTCCGTGCGATGGGTCGCGGCGAACTCCGCGGCTACACCTTCGAGACCCGCGACGTCGTCAAGACCTCGACCGGCTCACCGGTGCCGACCTCGTTCTTCAACCAGGTCATCGAGCAGGCCCGCTTGGTCGGTCCGATGCTCGACACCTCGACGGTGCTGCGCACCGCCGGCGGCGAGAACCTCCAGATTCCGTCGCAGGCCGGATGGTCCACGGCGGCAATCACCGGTGAAGGCACCGCGATCAGCGAGTCCGACCCGACGTTCAACAGCTTCATCACCCTGGGCGCGTACAAGTATTCGTTCTTGCTGCAGCTGTCCCGTGAACTCATCGAGGACTCGGGCGGCGACATCTTGTCGTTCATCGCCACGCAGACCGGCAACGCCATCGGCTACGCCGTCAACGCGGCCCTGACCACCGGCACTGGTTCCAGCCAGCCCAACGGCATCGTCACCGCAGCCGCCTCGGCGGTCACCGGCACGACCTCGGGCCCGACGTTCAGCGCGGACGACCTCGTCACCCTCGCCTACTCGCTCGACGGAGCGGCTCGCCGCCTCCCCGGCGTCGGCTGGATGATGAACACCGCTTCGCTCGGCGTCGTGCGCAAGCTGAAGGACAACGGCGGCCGCTACATCTTCGAGCCCTCGCTCGCAGACGGCAACGACCGCGTCCTGAACTACCCGGTGTTCGAGAACCCGGCGATGGCCTCCAACGCTTCGGCGACGAAGTCGGTCATCTTCGGACATCTCCCGAGCTACTACGTGCGCATGGCCGGCGGCCTGCGCCTCGACCGCAGCGACGACTACGCGTTCAACACGGACCTCGTCACCTTCCGCGCCACGATGCGCGTGGACGGCAACCTGCCCCAGACCAGCCACGTCAAGTTCTACAAGAACGCCAACAGCTGATCCGGGGCCGGCTGAGCCGGTCACAACACGAATCGAAGCGGGCGGCGGCACACACGCAAGGTTGTCGCCGCCCGCCTAGACTCGTCACGCAAACACCCAAGGAGGGAAGGCGTGAATGAAAGTCATCATCAAGGGCGTGCCAGTGGAGCTGCCCGAACCGACGGCGATCCTGCTCTTGCAGCGGGGCGCAGCGCACTTGTACGAGGAGTCAGTCGTCGACCCGAGGACGCAGTCCGAGCACTCTGGTACTCCAACGCGCCGTGGGCGGGAACGGGCTACGGGCAACAAACCCAGCAAGCGGTCACGCGCCTCATCAAAGACGGCCACGAAGTCGCAATCCACTCGATCTACGGACTCGAAGCGTCGACCTCGACGTGGAACGGAATCAAAATCTACCCGCGAGGGATGAGCGCGTACAGCGACGACATCCTCGCCGCACATTGGATGGACTGGACCAACGGCTCCAGTCTCCCGAAACTCCTGATGACGCTCTTCGACGTCTGGGTGCTGAAGGCCCCGAACCTGGACAAGGTTCCGAACATCGCGTCGTGGGTGCCGATAGACCATCAGCCGGTTCCGCCTGACGTCGCCAAGTGGTGCATGAAGCCGAACGTGATGCCGATTGCGATGAGCCAGTTCGGCAAGAGGATGCTCGACCAGCAGGGAATCCGCAATCTCTACGTGCCGCACGGAATCGAATCGGTGTTCCAGCCGACCGATCACGTCATCGACAACCACGGCAAGAAAGTCACCGGGCGAGACTTGATGGGGTTCGACGACGACAAGTTCGTCGTGATGATGACCGCCGTCAACAAAGGCGTGCATCCTCCGCGCAAGGCGTTCGCCGAGAACTTCATGGCGTTCAGCATGTTCGCCGCCAAGCATCCCGACGCCGTGCTCTACATGCACTCGGTGCAGGCACCGTCGATGGGCGGCATCGACCTGAAAGCCCTGGCCACGATGGTCGGCATCGAAGAAGACCGCATCAAGTATTGCGACGAGTACCTCTACCGGATGGGTCTGCCGCAGCACGCGATGGCCGCCCTCTACACTGCGGCCGACGTCTACCTCGGTGCGTCGATGGGCGAAGGGTTCGGCATCCCGGTCGTCGAAGCCCAGGCGTGCGGAACGCCGGTCATCGTCTCCAACTTCTCGGCGCAACCCGAACTGGTCGGCGACGGCTGGCTGGTGGAAGGTCAGCCGTTCTGGGATGCGGCGCAGAACGCGTGGTTCATCACGCCGTCGGTGCCAAGCATCCTGTCGGGGCTCGAGGCTGCGTACGCACGCGGACGCGGCAAATCGCAGAAGGCGGTTCAGTTCGCCGCCCAGTACGAAGCGGACACGGTGTTCGACAAGTTCTGGAAGCCTGCGATGAAAGAGCTCGCCGCATGGTGCCGCTCGTCCCAGTCCTGATCGTGCCGGTGCTCACCGAGCACCACCGCGTCGACCAGATGCTGGCATCGTTCCATGGCCGTATCCGTGACTTGGTCGTTATCGACAACGGGCCGTGCGCGTGGGAACCAGACAAGAGCAAAGCGGAACGCACGTGGCATCTGCAGATGCCTTCCAACCTCGGAGTCGCAGCTTCCTGGAACCTTGGTATCAAATCGACACCACGGTCGCCCGGCTGGCTCGTCGTCAACCACGACATCACCTTCGGCGAGAACGCGGTCGCCGACCTCTTCGCGTCGTGCACTCCAGGAAACATCGTGCTCTCCGGGAAACCACCGTGGTCCTGCTTCTGGCTCGGCTCCGAAGTCGTGGAGAAAGTCGGCCTGTTCCACGAAGGATTCCATCCCGCCTACTTCGAGGACAACGACTACGAGATACGTTCCCAACGCAAAGGCGTGCCAATCGTGCGGTCGTTGGCGGCGATCTACCACCGCAACTCATCCACGCTGCAGTCGAAGGCCGAGTTCCAGATGCGCAACCAGGCGACGTTCGACGCCAATCACAAGTTGTTCTTGGAACGCATGACGCAGGACCATCCGCTCGACTGGGACCTGCGACGGAGGCTTGACCTCGGATGGGACTGAAGGTCTTCGACGGGGTGCTCTACAACGGCGAAGTCGACGTGCTGGAATGCCGCCTGGTGGAACTGGCTGAAGCAGTGGACCTGTTCGTCATCGTGGAGGGAGACAAGACGTTCACCGGCAGACCGAAGGAACGTGCTCCGCGTGAACGGTTCGCCGCATGGGGCGACAAACTGTTGTGGGTCGACCACGAGACTCCGACGAGCACCAATCCTTGGGACGTCGAGTCCGCCACTCGCAACCACTTGTTCGAGGTGTTCGAGCGGCAGGGTGTCGCCGACGGCGACGTGGTGACGGTGTGTGACGCAGACGAAATCTGGCATCCGTCGATGGTCGAATCGTTCGCCCAGGACTGGCACGCGGTGCACATGCGGCATTTGCTTTTCTCGGTGCATTGGCAGGGTCCGACCGAGGTGACGTGCGTCGGCGGACCGTGGGGCAAGCGGTTCGACACCGCTGATCGTTTGCGTCGCAGTCATCGTCAGACGATGCCGTGGCTGTTCGGCGGTTGGCATGTGGCGTGGATGGGCGGTCCGAAGTGGTGCGCCGACAAGATACGCAGCTTCTCGCATCAGGAATACAACAAGGGTGAAGTCGATGCCGACATGGTCAGGTGTTTCTCGGAAGCCAAGTTCATCGACGGTCTGCAGTTGACCGAATCGGAAATAGAAGCTGATTGGCCGAAGTGGATCGTGGACGGCAAGCATCCGACGAGTTGGGTGTGGCGCAAGTGAAGCTGGTGGTGGTGTGCCCGGGCGGGGCGGTGACGGGCGGACCGGAAGCGATGCACCAGTTGGTGCACGTCGCCAACCACATCGAGCGCGGCTCGGCAGCGATCCTCTACTGGCCGTTCAATCAGCAGCACCAGACGCCCGACGCCTACGTGAAGTACGTGGTGCCGTAGATCCGCCGCGCCCTGGTGCCGGTCGTCGCGCTGGTGGTGCTGCCGGAGATTTGGCCGGACATGGCGCACACGTTCAAGAACCATTGTGCGTTGTGGTGGTTGTCAGTGGACAACTTCGGTACGCACGGACAACGCGACCTGTCGCTCATCTCCATGCATCTCTGCCAATCGGAGTACGCGTGGCGGCACACGCTCGGCATGGGGCATCGCATCATGCTCACCGACTGGGTGGATGTCGGGCAGGTGGACGTGCCAAGGCAGAATCGGATCGTGGTGAATCCTGCGAAGGATGCCGGGTTGCTGCGCCCGTGGCTGGATTTGACCGACCGGCACATCGTCCACATGCAGGGCTTGGACCGCGAAGGCGTGTCAAGGTTGCTTTGGTCGTCGGCGGTGTACGTCGACTTCGGGCGTCACCCGGGGCGTGACCGTCCGCCGCGGGAGGCTGCGCTCGCCGGGTGCACGGTCTTCACCACGACACACGGGGCGGCCGCGTTCTGGGCGGACATGCCGCTGCCCGACTGGTACAAGTTCTCCACCGTCGAAGAGTTGGAGGACAAACTCGAGCAACTAGAGACGCGCGACGCAGACTCCGACCAGGCGATCTACCGTGAGTGGGTCGCCGGCAACAAGACAGAGTTCGAGATCGAAGTGAGGGCCCTTCTGCGTGTCTGTGATTGACGAAGTCCGCTCGCCGCGAGTGGATTGAGTAGAATCAGCACACCATGCCCATCACCAACGGCTACGCCACCCGCAACCAGGTCAAGGCTGCGTTGCGCATCGGGACCGCCGACACCGCTGACGACGAACTCATCGACAACTGCACCGAAGCCGCATCACGCCTCATCGACGGCTACGCCAACCGCCAGTTCTGGGCGGTCGGCTCGGCGACCACCCGCATCTACACCGCAGAGGACGACTTCTACTGCAACATCGACGACGTCTACTCCACCGCATCGCTGGTGCTGAAGACCTCCACGATGGCCGACGGCGTCTTCGACGTCACCTGGTCAACCACCGACTACCAGCTCGAACCGTTGAACCAGGTGCTCGACGGCCAGTCGTGGTCGTACACCAAGATTCGTGCCGTCGGCGACTACCTGTTCCCGACCGTCAACGCCAACTACGGCAGCGAAGCCCTCGTGCAGCTCACCGCGTTCTTCGGTTGGGCCGCCGTACCGGCACCGATCACGCAGGCGTGCATCATCCAGGCGTCGCGCATCTTCAAGCGGTACGACTCGCCGCTGGGCGTCGCCGGGTTCGGCGACCTCGGCGCAATCCGCGTCTCACGGGTCCTCGACCCCGACATGCAACAGTTGGTCGAGCCGTTCCGTCGACTGCGGATGTTCGCATGACGGCCGCGACACCGAGCCAAGTCAAAGATGGGTTGAAGGCCCGGCTGCAAACCATCTCCGGTCTGCGCTGCTACGACTACCAACCCGACCAGGTGAACCCGCCGTTCGCGTTCCCCACCCTCGAAGAAATCAGATACCACGCAACGGCGATGGGTGCGGGCGGAGTCGAGATGGACTTCACCATCAGCCTCATCTTGTCCCGCCAATCCGAACGTGTCGCCCAAGACCAGATCGACGCCTACACCGCGTACGACGGGGCACAATCGGTGCGTGCCGCCATCGAAGGCGACCGCACCCTGGGCGGAGTCGTCGACGACTGCGTCGTTCGCCAAGCCGGCAACGTCACCAACATCGACGCCAACGACACCCTCTACCTCGCGGTCGACTTCCGAGTCACCGTGTATGCTTGAACCCATGAGCAAATACAGAGTGAGCGGACCGTTCCCAGTCACCGGTGTGCAACCCGGCGGCCTAGTGGACGGCAAAGGGATTGACGATGTAGAGTTGCTTATCGCGGCCGGCATCCTTACGCCGGTCGAAGAATCCCACAAACCCTCGAAAGCCGATAAGGCAGGAGACAAGTAATCATGGCAAAGCTGGTCCTCACCAACGCGAACATCACCTTCAACGGGACCGACATCTCGGCCAACGTCGCATCGGTGACCCTCAACACGACGGCCGCTGAAGTCGCCACTACCGCGTTCGGTTCGACCGCAGTAACCCGCGTCGCGGGCCTCATCGACAACTCCGTGACGTTCGCAATCCACAACGACTACAACGCCATCGACGGCCTGTTCTTCCCGCTCGTCGGCTCGACCGCGGTCACCTGCATCGTGAAGCCCAACGGCACCGCAGTGTCGACGGCCAACCCGAGCTACACCTTCTCGGTGCTCGTCACCGAATGGACCCCGGTCAACGGTGCGGTCGGCGAACTCAACACCGCCGACGTCACCTTCCCGATCTCGGGTGCCATCACCAAGGCCACGAGCTGAACAAGTAATCCACAACAAGGAGGAGATGAATGAAACTTGCGCTCTACATCCACGCCCACGACGGCGGGGAACGCGAATGCTTGGCGGAGTTCGTCGACTTCGTCAAGTACGAAGAACAGCACAACGTGTCGATGTCCAAGGTCGAGCAAGACATCAAGATTCGGGACCTCGCATGGCTCGCTTGGCACTCCGAGAAGCGTCGCGGAAAAACGACTCTCGACTTCGACAAATGGTTGGAGACCATCGCCAACATCGGCGTTGATTCAGAGGCAGGCAGAATCGTCCCTTTGGAGAAGACTCCGCCCACTGGCTGATCGCCTATCTGGCGTGCGAGACGGGCATCGCCCCGTCTCAACTGTTGGCGGAGTCACCACGAATGTTGTGGACGATGCAGAAGTATCTCTACTGGCGGGCGGTCAAGCAGAATCCGACGCCGTACAATCGGTGACATGGCACGCGTAAGAACCGGCACGAGGATTGCTTCTGGTCGCGCCGGTGACGTGTCGTTCGCTGCACCCGGCTTGATGGAGTTCCTGCGAGAAGCATCGCAAGCTCTTGAAGGTTTCAACAAGGCGATGCGAATCGCCGCCGAGGCAGTCGCCCAGAAGGTGGTTGACGACGCCAAGAAGAATGCCGCAGCTCAACCTCCGCACGGCAAACCCAATCCGCGATCGTCGGGCCGTTCCCAAGCCCAGGTGGTGGTGAATGGGTTGCGTGCCAGACGCGACCGCATCCCGACCATCAAACTGGACCACAAGAAGCTCTTTACGTCCCGCTCACGGACGAACCGGCAACGTGCCAGGAACGCCAGGCAAGGTCCGTCGTTGCCAGGCAAGGTTGGCGGGTTCACCCGCAAGGTGACGATGGGCGACGTCTTCTACGGAGCCGAGTTCGGTGGCCGGGCGCGCAACACCACCAAGCAGTTCCTCCGCCACCGCGGCCGCCAGGGCTACTTCTTCTGGCAGGCCGTCCGCGACAACAAGTCCTACATCGTCAAGGAATACAGCGACGCCATCGACCGCGTCCTGAAAAGCCTTGCGGCCGGAGCCAAGTAGCGGTACGCTGAAACCAACAACGCCGAGGAGCCCGCCATGTTCCAACCGACAGACGACGTACGCGCCGTCCGCTTCGACTTCCTGAAAGCAGTCGTACCACGCGAGTTCGCAGGCTCGTGGCCGCAGCTGTTCTGCCGACTGTCCATCACCCGCGAGACCCTCCGCAAGGAGCGTCGCGCACTCTGGTCCCCGGTGATCTACGCACCGAACTCGACACGAGCGAACCGCAACGTGCAAGCCGTGACCTGCCTGGTCGTCGACATGGACGGCGAGGCATTCGACCACGCCCGACTCGACGGCCTCGAGCACATCGCCTACACCACCTGGTCGCATTCACCCGACGACCCGCACTGGCACTTGGTGCTGCCGTTGAAGCACCCGGTGCCTGCGCACCGTTGGGAGGAAGTCTGGACCAGCCTGCACGAGCGCATCAACGTCGTCGGCGACCCGGCCACCAAGGACCCTGCACGCATCTTCTACCTCCCTCAGCACCGCCGTGGCATCATGCCGGGCTTGCGTTGGGGTCGCGGCGAGATGCTCGATCCGCAGCTCGACGAACTGTTCGTCGCACCGAAGTTCACACCCGGCAGGGTGCGCAACCCGAAAGCTGCGCAGAGCCGCGTCAACACCTCGGAGCCGTGGCGCAACGAATCGTGGTGGAAAGAACCGCAGGACTTGTCGCGGTTCAACGGAATGACGCAACGCGAGATCGCCGCCAAACTGTTGGTCGAGTTCAGAGAGCTGCGAAAATCGCTCGGCTACTGAGCAAGTAGAATCGCGGCCCATGGCCGTAGAGCGACAGTTCATCGTCAAGCTATTGGCCGACCCGTCGGGGCTGATCGACGATTTCAAGACGATACGCGGCGAAACCGAAAAGACGTTCGGAGTCGCCAACGAGAAGCTGCTGCGGCTGATGCCAACGTTCAAGGTGTTGACGACCGCGGCTGCGGGCGTGTTCGGCGGTCTCGTCGCCGGAGCAGGTCTGGCGGTCAAGGCTGCGGCCGAAGCTGAAGCCGAGCAACATCGACTCCGTCAAATCCTCCTCACCACCGGCAAAGCCTCGGCCGAACAAGTCGACGCTCTGAACAAACAAGCCGACGCCCTGGAAAGAGTCGGCGTCGTCTCGGGCGGCAACATCACCGTCCTGCAATCACAACTCGCCACCTTCGACCTCCAAGCAGACACCATCCAACGCTTGACACCAGCGATCGTGGACTACGTGGTCGCCGAGAAGGGTGCGGCTGCGACGGCCGAAGATTTCAAGCAAATGACCAACGGTCTCGCCCAGGCGTTGAACGGCCAGTTTGGTGCGCTGACCCGCGTCGGATTCACGCTCGACGACAACACCAAGGAGATGATAAAGAACGGCACCGAAGCCGAACGCTCCGCCGCCCTGGTCGAAGTCCTGAACTCCACGTACGGTGGATTCAACGAAAGCCTGCGCGGCACGACCGAAGGCGGGATGCAGGCGTTCCGCAACTCGCTGAACAAACTGTCGGAAGACTTGGGCAAAGCGTTGCTGCCCGTGCTCAACGTCGCCGTGAGCGTGCTGGCGAAACTGGCGCAGGTCGCAGCCGACAACTCGACTGCGGTCGGCGTCTTGGCCGTCGCAGTCGGAACCTTGTCGGGCGGCATCCTGCTGCTGGCCGGCTACCTGAAGGTTGCCGCGTTCCAGAAACGTCTGATGAACGACGAGTTCCTTCGCGGCATGCTGACCATGAAGACCGCCGAAGGTCAAACCACCACCCTCGGCAAAGCGGTGCAGGGATTGGGCAAAGGTTTTGCGGTTATCGCCGCAGCCCAAGGCGTGTTCATGGTGCTCAACGAAGTCGGTGATACGGCTCGCAAAGTCGAGGACCAAATCAAGCGCACTACCGTCGCCGTCAAACTCTTCGGTGATGCAGGCACTGGCAGCGCGAAAAATGTCGTCGTTGAGTTCTCCAAGGCGGCACGCACCATCCAAGACCAGTTCCGTCTTGGGGACATCATCAAAGAGTTCGGGCGCGACTTCCAGTTCACAATCGACGGAGTCAAGGTCAACATCGAAGCGGCCGACGAAGCGTTCCGCAAGTTCTTGGACAGCGACCCGGCCAAAGCGCAACAAATCATCGACGCACTCAAAGAACAACTTGCCGTCACCGACCCATCAAGCCGTTCCTACCGGGACTTGAAAGATGCCATCGACCGCTACCAGGGCTCCGTCAATCTTGCCTTTGCCGCACAGAAGACGTACAACAAGGAACTCAACATCACCGAAGCCAACTTGAAGGCAACGCGTGATGCCTTTTTCAAGAACCAACTCGAACTCGGCAAGATCACTGACGTCACCACGCGCGCCAAGGACAATCAGAAACAGTTTGACGCCGTCGCCAAAGACGTCGCCAAGACGCTCAAATCCCAATCTTCGGCCACGAACACTTTGACCAAAGCCAAGGAGAACTTGAAGACCGCGGTCAAGGGCGTCGAATCGGCCCAGATCAGCGAACGCAACTCCAAGGAGAAAGTCACCGAAGCCACCAAGGCGTTGGAGCGTGCCGACGATACGGTCACCAAAGCGAAGGAGAAGTTGGCGGCTGCAATCCGCGGAGTCGGCAAGGAATCAAAGGAAGGTGTGGCTGCGGCCCGTCAGCTGCGCGACGCGCAACGAGGTCTGGCCAAGGCACAGCAAGGCGTGTTGGATGCCCAGAACCGGGTCATCGCCGCCGAGAAGGCGTTGGCCGAGCTGCGCAACAAGAAAGCCAATCCTGACGAAATCACGAACGCCGAGTTCGGATTGGAGAAATCGAAGCTTGACGTCGAGGAAGCGACGCTGCGGGTCGACGAAGCCGAGAAGGAGTTGGCGGACACGTTGGCTGATCCGAACGCGTCGCCGTTGGAGAAGCGCAAAGCAGAGTTGGGATTGAAGGATGCCAAGTTGGCGTTGCGCGACGCCATCATGGAACAGGGCAACTCGGAACGGGAACTCATCGCCATACGCGCCACGGGTGCAACGGCCGAGGAGCTGGCGGAAGCAGAACGCGAACTCAAGGACGCCAAGGACGCGGTCCAGGAAGCAATCGACAACCAGGCAGAAGCGTTGGAAAGATTGAACGAAGAACAGGAGGCCTACCGCAAGTTGGTCGAAGGCATCCGGGAGGGCGACAAGGAGTTCATCGAGTTGTCCGCGGAAGTCGTCAAAGCAGAGGAGGCCCAAACCGATGCGGCACGCGATCTCCGCGACGCCCGCGAGGCGGCAGCCAAAGCCACCGACGAGCTGCGCAAAGCCGAAGAAGAGCTACGTGCCAGCCGCAAAGAAGAGCGCACCGCTACTGGCAGCGCACCGGGCCGGGCGTTCGGCGGACCGGTGGCGGCCGGGCGTGCCTACACCGTCGGCGAGATGGGACCCGAGTTGTTCGTGCCGACGTCATCGGGCACCATCATCCCGAACAACAGAATGGGCGGCGGCACCACCGTGAACGTCGTGGTCAACGCGGGATTGGGCACCTCGGGCATCCAGGTCGCCCAGCAGATCGTCGACGTGCTCAGCCAATACACCAAAGTGTCGGGTCCGTTGAGCCAATACGTGAGCGTCTGACATGCCCAAGACCGCCGGCTGGGGCCAGCAGTACGAAGTGCTGGTCGACACCGGGCTCACGCAGGATGCGTTCATCCTCGACTCCTCGACGCTCGACACGGGACCCGACGTGCTGGATGGTCGGACCGACTTCGCCGACGTCACCGAGTACGTGCTGTCGGTGTCGATCCGGCGAGGCCGCTCCACGCAGCTCGACACGATGGGCGTCGGCCAGTGCACCATCGTCTTGGATGACCGTGCGTCGCAGCGTGCGTTCGACCCGGCGAACACCGCGTCACCGTACGTGCAGTCGGGCTATGGTATCGCTCCGCGACGCTTCGTCGAGGTGTACGCCGGTACCGCCAGCCAGGAGCCGTTGTTCGTCGGTCGCGTCAACGACCTGAACATCGACTACCAGCAACCCAACAACTCGGTCGCCGTCGTCACCGCAGTTGACGACCTCTCCGCTCTCGGTCGCACCAACCTGCTCGCGTTCACGCCGTCGTCGCAGCTCACCTCCGCCCGCGTCTCAGCCATTCTCGACCGACCCGAAGTGTCGTTCTCGACCGCGGCCCGCAGTATCGCCACCGGTGTCGCCACCTGCGGCACCGTCGCCTACGACGACAACGACAACGCGAAGGCAGCCATCGACGCAGTCGTCTACGCGGAGGACGGACGTTTCTTCATCTCGCGCGGCGGCACCGCCACCTTCCAATCCCGCATCGACTTCACGTTCGGCACGGCGATCATGTCGTTCTCCGACGCTGCCGGCACCGCCTACCCGTACCAAGAAATCTCCATCGGCTACGGAGCCGAGACGCTCTACAACCGTGTCCAGGTCGGCGTGCAAGGTTTCTCCGTGTCGACTGCCGTCGACTCCACGTCGACCTCCGAGTTCGGTGTGAACACGCTCGCCCTGGGCGATCTGCCGCTCGAAGACCAGGCGGCCGGCGACACGCTCGCATCCAACCTGCTCGACAAATACAAGAACCCGGTGTTCCGCTTCGACGAACTCTCGGTGCTGCTCAACGCGATGGGTTCGGCCGCGGGCGAGGACGTCTGCCAGCTCGACATCGGCGATCTCGTCTCGGTCACCAAGACCTACACCACCGGCAGCCCCGCAACCGTCAGCGAGACGATGTACGTCGAGAACATCAGCCACGAAATCACACCCTCGTTCCACCGCGTCCGGCTCGGCCTCGGCCAGGCTGCCCTCGTCACGCCGTTCATCCTCGACACGTCCGCTCTCGACGACGTCACAGTTGCGCTATCCTAAAGACCTATGACGACGCCCTTCCCATTCCAGGCTGGAGCCACGCTCCTCGCGTCACAGCTCAACTCAATCACCGAACTCGTCATCAACGACAAGACCGACTCCTACACGCTCGTCGCCGGTGACGCAGGCGAGTACGTCGTCATGAACAAGGCGACCGCGACCACGATCACCGTGCCGAACTCAGTATTCACGACTTCGCAGGTCGTCCGCATCATCAACAA
>SXGR01142895.1_pt1 | contig 17075 bp, 13 predicted proteins | sample 3174711 | NCBI WGS metagenome assembly SXGR01 (sample SAMN11356860, study PRJNA531348) | freshwater metagenome | isolation source: freshwater sample F1-60 | place: China: Fuxian Lake, Yuxi | collected 2017-12-25
AGCAGAAACACTCGGAACTGGAACCCAATTCAGCAGGTAGTCCTCAACCCAAATCAGGTACCCATTCGACACATCGGATGACGTTCATTGAGGCGGCAACTACCTTGACACCCGCCGCGGTTACATCACTGTTGTCACAGTTGGATGACAGGATGTCGTCGGCGCTGATGACGCTCACGACGTTGCAGTTGAAGAAGTGAGATATGACCGTGCCGCCTAACCATGCGCTGCAGCGAACCCGGCCATCGCGTCGCGGTTGCAATCGCACGCCCTCGTGGGCCGGGTCGCTGAGCTTGGGTCGTTAGGCGAACATCATGAACGCTCGCTTCGGACGAGAAACGTGGTCGCTTCGCCCACCCGAGGGATGGCGTGCATGGCACGACGCTGAATGCGCGACGCTCGTGGCGAATGACGAGATCGGCGCGCTCCAGATCAGTGCCGCCTTCAAAGACTCCGAGGTTGGCGATGACGATCTCGGCGGTGCCAACGGCCCCTAGGGTCAAGCAGCAGCTCTTCTTCGCCTCCTGCGCGAATTCCCTGGCTGCACAGACGATTCTCTCGACTTGCTCGAGCAAGGCATGCTGTGCCTTCTTGACTCTACGTTGCCGCTTCCTGTCCTTGCTTACGGCGTACCGCGTGATGATAGAGATGCTGCTTCTTGACCTTGGCTTCGTGAAAACGGCTTTCGACCCCGCCAGGAAGTTCCTCGCGGGCCGCATTCAAGAGGCGATAGAGGGTCCTCCAGCTGTCCCACAAGAGAGAGCTATCGGTCGGCCAGTGGAGGTTGGCATCGACGACTGTCGTGTCGACCCGGAGGGTGGACTGGTCTGCTCGGCCTTGCGCGACAGCGTAGTCCCGCAAAGCGGAGTTGAGCTTCTGCCAGGTCTCCGGCCCGATAGCTTTGAAGCACTTGTCGAGGAGTGTGAAATCCATGACCATGCGAGGACCCAGCCGGGCAAAGTTCTGAAGGAACGCGCTATGGGCCACCCGGATCATGGTTTCCCGCAGCGACGTGCCCTCGATTTGGTGGATGACCAGAGCCCGGAGGATGTTTTCCGAGGTCTACGTCGCCTTTCGAAAGGGGCTTGAGGTCCTTGTGCGCCAACTCCAGGAGCCGAGGGTTCTGGTCCAAGATCTTGCTGATCCGATCGTACTTCTCCTCGTAGAGTCGAACCGTTCTTGCTCTGGACCCGATCGACCAGTCGAAGTACTGTTGCGAATCAAATTCTTGGCGCATTCAATTCCTCCTGCTTGGTTGTGCTTGCGGGAGAATATCAATGCGCCTTTCTTGTTCAAGAGAGAATTTGCGATTTCACTGCATTTTGCAACAGGAACTATTTAGCAGCCCGGGTAGAGCGTGCACCCCAGCGCTCCGGCAGTGCCATCGGGGTCCGGATCGAGGCCGCAGGCCTCGCCCACGGGACCTGGCGCTGCCGGTGGGAGCCCGCCCTTGAAGAGGTGGCTCAAGATGAGTATCGCATCGGAGATGTTCACCTTTCCGTTGTTGTCGGCGTCTTCCGTCTCCGCACACGTAGAAGCGGCGCCACCCCGAAACAGATGGTGGGCAATGAAGACAGCGTCGGCAATGTTCAGCCGCGTGTCGGTGTTTGCATCTCCTCGGTGAAAGAATCTGCCCTGGCATTCGTCGGGGATTTGATCCCGGTTCGCATCGCGGCTAGCGGCCGGCGTGGTGTGGTTAATGAGCGTGGAGACAACGTCGCCTCCGATCAGAACGAGGTCGAGGTCACCATCCTCATCGAGGTCGATGGCTGGCTGCGCAAAGGTCATGAGCTCCGCGTATTCGATATCACTCGTCACCCGGAATCTGAGCCTTTGAGGTGCCTCGGAAGGTGGCACCAGCTCAAGAGTGCCATTGCCGCGGTTGAGGAGCAGCTGGTTCAGGTAGTAGCCATCAGCGACCAGCAAGTCCTGCCGCCCATCTCCGTCATAGTCATCTGCACGGATATGGCAGATGCTCATACCAAATGAAAAAGTCTTCAGTCTTGTGAAGCCGCCACGACCATTATTTTCGAACACTGTGATCTCCGAGGCGGCAACACCAGGGTTGCAGGTTGGATAGCAGTCTCTGGACACCACGAGGTCGATGTCACCGTCACCCTCGAAATCCATTCCGACGACCTCGACAGAATGATCGCCAGCACCGAGGTCCATGCTCGAGCGGGAAAACGTCCCGTCCCCGTCGCTCAAACCCACGGTTATCTTTTTCCTGAAACCATAACGCACCAGGTCAGGGAGAGAATCGCCGTTCAAGTCCATGGTGAATCCCGGGGAGTGGAAGGGGAGATAGTGGACCCTGTCGCGGTCCTCAAAAAATGAATGTTCCAGAATTGGGGGGCCGAATTTTCTACGGCCCTCATTGAGCCGAACTGCCAAACCCCAGTCTGGTTCGTAATAGGCGAGGTCCGGTAGCGCATCAGAGTTCATTTCGAACATATCAAAAGGGTATCCATCAAGCGACTGGATGGGCTCTTCCGCGGGGAACAAGGTGAAGGATCGCCCCCCGTCATTCCAGAAAAATTCGAAGTTCACTCCGAGAAAGCTGGATAGCAGGTCCAGGCGGCCATCGCCATCCATGTCTCCCACCTTCATGAGGCCGCCCCGGGCCTCCGCCGGGGCTTCAAAACCCAGGGTAAAGTTGCCGGTGCCATCCCCATAGTAGAACGCGACGACGCTCTCGGTCTCCTTCGCGCAGCTGTAGCAGAAATGGTTCCGCAGCGCCACGTCAACGTTTCCGTCCGCGTCGAAGTCACCCACCTCGGCCGTGTTGGGGTAGTTCATGGTCTCGATGGGAATTCGATCGGAGATGGTGCCGTCGCCTTGATTCAAGTAAACGGACGCGCTGCTTTCATAGGACCACAGGAGAAGATCCTTGCGCCCATCGCTGTTGAAATCCTGGATAATGTAGTTGGGATTTTCAGTGTAAGCGAGGCTGCCGGAGCCGGCGCCCTCAAACTCGCCACCTTCCTTGCCGTGGAGGATGCGAATGCCCGCCTCGCCTCGGTTGGCCGTCAGATCGAGCCAGCCGTCGTTGTCGAGATCGGCAACGGCAACGGCTCCCTTTTCTAGCCAGGGAACGAGATAGGTCTTGCCCAGCTCGAATTTCCCCATCTTCCTGTCATGGACGATCGTTATGGCCTCCCCGTGGGCGACCACAAGTTCCGTCGAACCATTCCTGTCGAAGTCGCCGAGGGAAACGCCAAAGTTGGATCCGGGCATTGGCAACGGATCGATGGGCTTCATGAATCGGCCCGTGCCGTCGTTTATCTGGACCTGCAAACTACCAGGCGCACCCACGATGGCAAAATCCGGGAAGCCGTCGGCGCTCAGATCCAGAAATGCAAAATTCCGATCACAGAAAGGCGGAAGGTAGTAATTTTGTAACAGAAAGTTTCCGAGGCCATCACTCTTGTAGACAAGCGAAACGTATCCAAAGCTGTCGCGGAAATTCCTACACATACCAGAGGCCACGATGTCTGCCTGGCCATCCAGGTCAAGATCCACGACTTTGATGATTGGATCCGAAGGGGCAACAATCTCTACGGAGGGCCGGAGCTTGGCGCTCCCAAGGTTTTCGTAGATGAAGATTTTTTCCTTCTGCTCCATGCCGACGATTACGTCCGGCTCCGGCGATCCCACGAGATCGGCCACGGTGATGCCGTTAATCGACTGGTCGAATTCGTACGGCGCATCGGCGGAGAACTGGCCCTTGCCATTGTTGAGGTGTATGAAGATCTGGCCGTACACGCCGACGGGGCAGGCGTTGCAGCGCAAGTTAGTTGTCAACAAGTCCAGGTCTAAGTCACCGTCCAGATCCGTCAAGGCGATCGACCCGATGGTCTCCTCGAAGTATAGCCGCGTTGCTGCTCCATGGCGGCGATTCCCGAGGTTCTCAACAAGATAGGCTTGATTTTCCATTCCCAGGAGCACCAGGTCCACCTTTCCGTCGCCGTTCCAGTCGCCAGCGAGGACTTCGCGTGTCGGGACGTCGAGGTCGTTCGTTGCCAACCGGTCGAACCCGACACCGGTGGGGAACACATCCCTGGCATCGTCGATGCCGTTTTGGTTGCAATCAGCAGCTGGTGAGGTGCCTCGACCCAATGTGCATAGCACGGCCAGCAAGGTTACAAACCGCAGCGAAGGAGGAACTGTGAGCACAATGCACCTGCTTTCTACTCGTTAGACCCTGGCCCAGAGGCTGTCCCAGGACTTGATGCCGGCTCCGGCCGGCTCAAATGCTGTCCCATTTCGTCGAGCCGAAGGACGAATCCTGGCGTGGCCTCCACGCAAGTAAACATCGATACTGACGCATTGTGACGAATAGCAAGGAGCCAGCGCCAGAGAAAACTTGGGCATTGCGACCCCGTGTACGGGAGGCTTTCGGGGGCTCCATCAGCCCGTTGTCAGAAGAGCGCCCGGGAGAGGTATCAAGCCCGTCGGGCCTTCTGGATCTTCAGCACCAACTCCGCAGCCATGCGCTTCACGCTGCTGACCGATGTGTCCAACTCGTCCGCGATCTCCTGATTCGTGCACTCCTCCACGAACTTGAGTACGAAGAGCTTGCGGGAGTCCGGGTCGAGTTTCTCGAGGATCCTCTGGAGGCTCTGGTACTCGTCGTGGGTCTCGATTCTGTGGGAGATGGATGCTGTGCTACCGGCGAGGCTCGCGAGCGAGAATCCTCCTCGGCTCTCGCTGGCCGAGCTCTCCCGCACCTCCAGCTTCGAGTCCCGTTTTTGAGTCTGGAAGTGCTTCTCGTAGAGATCCTTGATCCGGTTCTCGATGAGACGATAGACCGTACGGTGGACTCCGCGGTTCTCCACCTTGTCGAGAAAACCGTCCCGATTCTCGAGCAACGAGGCAAAGAAGTCCTGGAGCACATCTTCCGGTTCGACTTTGCCACGCAGCCTGTCGCCGAGCTTGTAGTTGATAAAGACAAGAATCTTGGGACCGAAGGCTCGAACGAAATCATCGAGGCTGCGAGGCGCTCCGTTGCGGAGGCGATCGATGAGCTCGAGGGTGAGGCGGCCAGTGGAGTCCATGCAAGGGGCGTTCTTACGGCAAGATTAGCTTCAAACGGAAGCCAAAGCGGTCCGAAACATAGGTCTTCGAGGTCGAGCGGCGCACGGACAGCCGGCAGGGCTCTCCAGCGAGCGCCCAGTTTCCGCCTCTCAAGGCGGCGATGTCAGGACGTTCGGGGTCGTCGAAGTGACACCAGTCTCCGACATTTCCCACCATACCACGGACGCCGTAAGGCGAACAGTCCTGGGGGAACGCGTCGACCTCGACCACTCCGGGGGATCGATCCCTGGCGGCAAAGAAATTGTTCGCGTATTCGTTGTCAAAAAGATTTCCCCAGGCGTAGTACCTGCCGTCGACGCCCTTGGCTGCCTTTTCCCATTCGGCCTCGGTTGGGAGATCGTAGTGGCGGTTGTCTCGTGCAGAAAGAAAACGAGCGTAGGCGAGCGCGTCATCGAACGAGACCCCGAAGACGGGCAGGCGTGGGCTCCATGGGTATCGATCCCGGATCGAAGGAAGTTTGAATTCGCCGTTTTCGATGGCCCACAGCGCGCCGCTGTTCTCGGACTCGCGCGGCACGCGCCGGGGCGCCTCTTCCGGGTTCGTACGCAGGAGGTGATTCAGGAACTCGAGGTATTCCGAGCACACCACCGGGTGAATTCCGATCGCGAAGCCGGGAAGGTCGACAACCGCTCGAGCGCCATGGCTCGAGATCACGTAGGGATCGCTGTACATCAGGAAGGAGCCCGCGGGCACGTAGGCAAACCCCTCGGGGATGGCGCTGGACGGGTAGAGCTTCACGGTCGAGCGGATGATTGCGTTTCTACGGATGAGGATGGGATAGCGAGTGGGTGAGCAGCCGGGTTCTTCGATTTTGAGGAGGTATCGCCCCATGGGAATTTCGGGCAAACTCAGCGAGCCCTTTCCCGTGGAGATCCTTGTCTCTGGCAGGAGGATCGCATCCCGCTCCTCGTATCGAAAAAGAATCAGCGTGGCATCTTGCGCTGACTCCTTGCCGGAGGCATCGGAGGGGCCTACAAGCTCGGTTTCGATGGAGAGCGTTCCGTCTCCCTTGAGCGCGCGAGAGAAGTGATTCGCGTCGTTCACTTGCTCGATGAGGCCGGAGTAGAAGATCACGTCGGCCCGGTTGCCTTCGGCGTCGGCCTTGAGGAACCGCTCGAGGTAAAGCTCGCCGAGTGCACGACGGGCCCGAGTGTTTTCGGGCCAGATCGTAAGAGCTGCCGAGAGAGCTGTCTGTGCCTCGGTGTACTTGTAAGCCAGGTTGGTCTCCAACCTCTCGACCTCTGTCCGCAGCTCGCGCAGCCAGCGTTTTTGCTCTCCCGTCGGGTAGTTGCCCGCGGAACGATCGAGCTCCGCCAGGCTGCGCCGCCTCTCCTCGAGGCTTTGCTTCACATGGGCATGCTCCCGGAGCGTTCTTAGCGCCTGCGTGACGCGCTGCTCGGATTCCGTTCGTCGTCTTTCGTCTTCCTTGGTGCCGTCGATGAAGTTCTGGATCGCCTCCGCGAATTCCGCTGCCGTCTGGTAGCGGTCGTCCGGGTGATATTCCATCGCCTTCATGCAGATATCCTCGAGGGCCGGGGGAATTTTCAGACGTGGAGCTCGCTGCGATGGTGCGATCGTGAGGCCTAGCCGGCTCTCCTCCAGAAGCTCCCGAAGGTTTTCCCCGGTGCGGGGGGGCAGGAAGCTGAGAATTTCGTAGAGCGTCGCACCCAGAGCGTAGATGTCGGCCCGACGGTCAACGAGGTCGTTGTGGGCCTGCGCCTGCTCGGGCGACATGTAGAGGAGAGTGCCGTGCACGAGCCCGACCGCAGTGACGATGCCTTGCTCGGCGCGGAGAGAGTTTACTGGCTCCTCCAATGTGAACCGCCGCTCGGGTACGTCGAGCACCTTGGCAAGGCCCCAGTCCATGAGCTGCACTTCGCCGTAATCGCCGATCATGATGTTGTCGGGCTTGATGTCACGGTGGATGACGCCCTTTTCGTGGGCGAAGTGAACCGCGTTCGCCACTGCCTGGAGGATCATGAGCAGCTTGATCCGGGAGAACCTTTCCCGGATCTCCGTCCGACCCACGTGGAGGTCGCGAATGATCTCCTTCAGAGTGCGCCCCTTGAGGAGCTTCATCGAGAAGAAGATCTCCTTTCGTCTGTTGATGGCGATCTCGTGCACCGGTGGAATGCCAGGGTGCTCGAGCTGACCCGTGATTTGGGCCTCCTCGACGAAGCGCGCAAGATGCTCCGTGCACTTGGAGATATGGGGCAGGATGACTTTCACGGCAACGCGTCTGCGCAAGTCGCGGTCGAACGCCAGAAGGACCTTGCCCATGCCGCCCTTGCCGATCTCGCGCTCGATCACGTACTTCCCCTCGACCTCTCCGGGGGCCAGGCCGAGAGCGCTCTCGGTCGTGAGGCTCTTCAGCTGCACTCCCGGTTCGGAGCCGAGGAGGTCTTTTAACCGAGCAATTACGCTTCGTGAGGCCAGTGTCTCCTCGGCGCCGGAGTCAAGCTCAAGTCGTATTCCATGATCATCCATGCTGCTTGTGCAAGATTGTCATCCTCCAAAGGAGCAGGTGCAACGTAGATTGCCCATCCTTCGCGGCTGGAGCTATTCTCCCTGCGTCAGTCTTTCCAGCGCTTGTTGGAACGCCGTGCGCTCCTCTGCCCTCGGCTTGTGCCATTTGCCGCGGGTGGTACGGGCCCGAACCGTCTCTCCGGAGTAGACGATGCTGGTTACGTGCCGCGCCTGGTCGTTGAAGACGTGCACGCGGTTTTTCGGGCCAATCACGACCCATGTCTGCTCCTCGACGTCGCGGAAGATAGCCTCGGCCGAGGCCTCGAGTGCGTCGCGGAATGCCGTCGAGGTGGGCCGCTTGCGGTTCGCATGTCGTTCCTGCGAATGCTGGGTCCGCCTCTCGCGCTGGCGGAAGATCCGATCCAGGTTCTTCTCGAGGTTGTGAAGCGCCCCCATGACGAGCCTGCTGCGTTCCCTGGCCCGCGACTTACGGCTCGTCTTGAGGAGGCTGATTTCTTCCAGACTCCGGCGAGTTGAGTGGAGCGCGTCGGCGAGCCTTGTGTCCCAGGACTCCTCGAAGGCTTGAAAGGCCGGAGTTCCGTCGGGTAGCTTCCCCACGACGTTGAGGATGAGTGAACTGCCGCCAGCATCCACCACCTGAAACGTGAGGGCGAGCGGCGTCCTCTGCGCCGGCGATGTACGTGGCAGGCTTAGACTGTCCGGAAAGATCAGGTACCCGACGCTGACTTGCCCGAGGACGCGGCAGATGGGAGAGCTCTTGCCATAGATGGGGAGTTGCTTCCTTGAGAGCTCGTGGCCGGGGTGCAAAACCGTGATGAACGAAGGCGCGCTTCCGAAGATCGAGTCGACGCGGGGATGACGGCGCTCGAGAAGCACCGAGACGAACTCGGGCCAGGTCGGCTGTCCCGTGGGTGTGTAGCCTCCAAATACGGACCGAGGCTCCGGCGGTGAAGCGTGCTCACAGTAGAAGGACCGGCACCAGTGGCAATAGATTTGACCCAGGGGCATGGAAGCCAGCCGGTTCGCGTAGCGTTCGGCAGTGTTCTGGAGCTGGACATAGAGTTGATCGGAGGAGTGGCCACCCGAACCTGGTTGGGGAAGCTCGAGGCTGAGCTTGAGGTTGCCCGTCTTGAGCTTCGCGTGCACCCCCTGAGCTCTACGGCGACTTTCGAGAAGAGAATGAAAGATACTTTCGAGTTCACGCTGGACTTGATGGACACGGTCCTTCAGTTCCCGGGTGCTGGGGGGACGGTTGAAGGGCGAAGTCTCATGCGGCTGGGGCGGGACGGCGTGGGCCGAGTTCTCCATCTCCACGGCTGACTCCTTCCGGTGAGAAGTGATACCCCCATCTTACAGGAGAATGGAAAACTGGCCATCCGTGGGCCCAATATCGGGTTTTTCAAGCTCCGCGCGGCCATGATGGGGACATCTTGACCAAGGCTCACCCACGATCGGAGCCGGAGGCGTCCGGCGCTGGGGAGGTCTTTCTCCCCCCGCGAGGAGTGCAATCACTGGACAGGAGTCATCCGGAAAGTTCCCTGGTCGGACTTCGAGGCGTAAGTTGAGAAGAGTTCGGCTGCCTTCACCTGGCCGACGTACGTGTAGACGCCTCCGGCGAGCCATCCGAGGTCCGCACTTCCGCGGAACTTCCACGTGTCCGCTTCGCGCTCCACGGCCATGAGGACCTCGTAGGAGAAGGTGAACGCTCCGCCGTAGGTGGCGTGATAACGAGCCAGGTACTGCCCGTTGGGCTCCGGCGAGAGAATGCAGCGGAGCACGCCCTCGTGGCCGTTCACCTCGCTGAGCCATGTTCCTTGCCAGCGCCCCGCAAGGCCTCCGGCCCATCCCTCGCCAGTGGTGGAAGCCTTGCTTGCCTCCTCCCACGCTTTCTCGAAGGTGGAGCAGCCGGTACACAGGGTCAGCGCCGCCACGATCAGGCTCGCTGGAAGGCTATTATTTTTCACAGCACTTCTTGTGTTTCTTGCCGCTGCCGCAAGGGCAAGGGTCGTTACGGCCGACCTTGGCCGCCTCGCGCACGAGGGGCGCGAGGCGTGTGCCCCTGTTGAGACTGCCCGGGGCGTGAGCTGGCTCGAAGCCCCCCGGATCGCGCCCTGAGCCATGTTGGTGATAGTGGTGGTGGTGGTGTGTGGGGTCGTCGCAAACGTGTTCATGGACATCCCTGTCCTCTTCCTCGTCCCACGCGCTATCAGAGTGTTTCAGACTTCCTGGATCTGCCTCGTTGCCGCGCTGGAGAGAAACACGCTGTTTTCTCTCGGCCTGCTGAAGCAATTCGTCCGCGTCGCATTCGAAGCCGCAAATCTCGAAGAGCATGTTCAGCTCGAGCGTCAGCTCGTTTTTCGTAACCATTGCCCAGGCTTCAATATGGCTGTTGACATCAACTTCACCACTGCGAATGACCCGTGCCAGAAGCTCCGCCGTGGAACGGCTCCCTGTGGCCTGGGCAGCGCTGATGACCGCCTCGAGCTGTCCGCTTGGCCGTAGTAAGAGGTCGAGGTTAGCCTCCAGGTAGGATCTTGCTTGCTCGGTACCGAGCGTCTTGATCGCAAGGAAGAGCGCGAACGGGAGGTCCTCATTCCGGGGGTAGGAGTTGGCGGCATCCACGATCCAGGGAAGCACGGCATCGCCCAGGAGCGCCACGCTCCAGACAAACCTCAAGAAGTCAAAATCGCGCTCTTGATCTATCAGCTTTGCCCTGAAGTGACTCTCAGGCAGCTTCGCAGCGAGTGCCCAGTCGGCTAGCCCACGGACTTCATCATCGGGTTGGTCGGCGAGAAGCTCCAGTAACTGTGGTGGAGCCGCGGCCACGAGTTTGCGAAAAATGTCCTCGTCGACCCAGTTCGCATCGACCGCGGCGAGCTCGAGAAGCTTCCCTGTTTCTGGCCTGGCCACCTTCAACTCCCGCTTCAAGTCCCAGCCTCGAATCGACGAAGCCAGTAGGCCCAGAAGCATGGAGCCAAGGATCTCTTGATCTTTCCTGTCGAGGAGTCTGACGAATTGTGGGGTCGCAACGGCCTCGGTGAGAGCTCGAATTACCTCTCCGAGAGGGGCGAAGGGGGGATGATCCTCGCTCGCGAGCCTCACTGCATCCAGGGTGATGTCCCGCAGAGTGTAGACAAGCTTGCTTACCTGACGCCTCGCTGCCAGATCCTCAAGACCCTCGAGACGGTCTTCCGGGAGCGCTCGCAGGGAGCGGTCTCGAGCGGCGGTACCTGCCTGCGGCCTCAGGAGAGACTTGAGATCTTTGTCAGTGTCCTCAGGAACAAGGCCCTTCCTGAAGAGGGCACCCGCGCCGTGGCGAATGGAAGAGCCGGAGCAGACAGCCTCCAGCATCTGATCGCAAAAATACGCCAGGGGATCCCCTCCGGTCAGCAGGTGCTCTTGCAGGAGCGCTCCGAGGCCTTGCCTGGTTCGAGGGGCGTCACGCAGATGGATCAACGCGGCCAGGGCATTGATGGCCGGCTCGAAGCTCTTGAGTCGTGGGATGCTCCGCAAAATGAGCTCCGCGTCCTCCGGGCCTCCAATCTCCGCCAGGGTCAGAAACGGATTGCACCCCGCGGTCTCCTCCTTCTCGCAAAGTCGGCGCAGCGGATCAGAATGGCCGATGGGGTCCAGGGCAGCCTGGACCTCGACGGCAGTCGCCCGCAGGTAATCGTCCTTGCAGGAGGCACAAAACCTCTCCACGCACTGGGCCAATTCCATGCGTTTTGGCGCGCTTCGAAGCTCCCGCAAGTCAAGAAGTGCACGCAAAGGAAGCTCATCGTTTTCGGAGCGAAGCAACAGCTCGACGGCCGGAATGAAGTCGAGGTTCTCGGCCTCGCCCCTCTCCTCAGCGAGGTAGCTCAGGGCCCAGGCAGCCGAGGCCTGCTTGCCCGAGTTCAGCAGCTCTTGCAGCCGCTCGGACGGCCAAACACGGCGGTTCATCGCCGGAAGCGTCTCGGGGTGGACCCGGCGCTGAGACTCAAGCCGCGCGTGGCGCTCGATCGGCGATTGCCCTTCGAACTCTCGTCTGGGGGTGTGATTCCAGAGGGCGCTGATCACAGCAGTCAAGTCTCTCACAGCCTCGGCGTTCTTGGCGGGGACATAGCTTGGCAGTGAGCAGAGTAGCTCCGTCGCCGACGCCTTCGTCTGCAGCTCCTCCTCGACCTCCTCCACGGTAAACGGGATACCCAGGCGCTCCAACACTCTCGCCGCACGGAGCTGGACCTCGAGCCGGTCGTCGGAATGCTTTCCTTCCTCAGGACCGTCCGAGGTCACCCGGTAAAGGAACAAGGGGTCCTTCAGAAGACGAAGGTTCTCCGGCTTCTCCGCGAGGCTCCGGGCGAAGTCCGCCACGGCTGCGGAGGCGGCTCCAAAAACCCCAGCGAGTACGTTGCCGCGACCCGTGGAGACGACCCGCGTCACGATCGCGGCGCCCGGCTCGAGCTCGAGCCCGGGGTCCTGCGGCAGGAGCACTGCCGTTTGCCCGTCCCCTCCGATCCTCCGAAGGATCGCAGTAGATTCCGTCGCCTGCTCAACCTGGAAGAGCCCCAATTCGCTTCGTCGCAGACGAGCCAGAACGCCCTCCCGGTCGATGACCTTGACCTCGAAGTGATTGTGGAGAGATCGGCGATCCTCGTCGCGGTGCGCGAAGAGCACATAGTCGGCGAAGCCTGGAGGCGCCTTGTCCAACGGAGGCGCTTTCTCGCCAAAATAGGCCAACGCCGCGCCGCGAACGAAGTCCGTGGCCCAGGGACCCATTGCGAACTCCAGGAGCTGTCTCAAGTCTTCTTTGATGCTGGGATCGGCGCGCATGATTTGGCTCCACCCGACCTTTCTACCGTGGTTTTCATTCTCCGACTCGTGTGGATTGGACTACCAGCCGAGGGCAGCATGTTATCAGCCTCTTTCGCCGGGGCAACGGAGAGCCGATGATATATCTCACGCGGCCACGTAGGAGACATCTTGAAGCCCGCACTGTGAGGGCGCCGGCGGTTCTGCTGCGCCGGAGGCGCCCGGCGCGCCGATCCAGCGCCGAGGAGTACAAGACACCCATGGACGATCGGATCCGCCATATCCTGGAGCGTGTGCCCGGCTGGAAGGCTCAAGACTGCACCCTCACGCCCCTGCTCGGAGGCATCACCAACCGCAATTTCAAGGTTGTGCGGGGTGATGAGGCCTTTGTATTGAGGATCGGAGGTGAGGGCACGGCGCTCCTCGGCATTGATCGTCGCAACGAGCACCGGGCCAGCGTGTTGGCAGCGGCATGCGGTGTTGGCGCCGAGGTCGTCTGTTTCATGGACGACGAGAGCGCCTTGATCACGCGCTTCATCGAGGGCTCGCCGGTGACGCCCGAGAGCGCCGCACGGCCTGACTTGCTGCGCCGTGCGGCCGAGTCAATCCGCCGCTATCATGCGGGTGTCAGTTTCCCTGGCTGGTTCTCGGCGCCCGCGACCGTTCGCAACTACTGGCAGCTTGCGCGCGAGCGAAACGTCCAGTTCCCACAGACGCTTTCGCAGGCGCTCGAGCTGATGGACGTAATCGAGAATGCGCTGGGTGTGCCCGCAAGGAGCGTTCCGTGCCACAACGATCTCCTGGCCGCCAACTTCGTTGATGACGGCCGCACCCTGCGCATCCTTGACTGGGAGTACGCTGCGCAGGGCGACCCCTTTTTTGACCTGGGCAACTTCTCCGTCAACCAGCGCCTTGGTCCGGAGAGATGCGAGTTATTCCTTGGCTATTACCTCGAACGTTCCGTCCGACCCGCCGATCGCGCCCGCCTGGAGCTGATGAAGCTCCTCTCGGACCTCCGCGAGGCGTTCTGGGGCTTTCTCCAGTCCGGCGTCTCGCGGCTCGACTTCGATTTCAAGAAGTACGCGGTGGACCACCTGGGTCGATTCTTGAAGAATGTCACGGCGCCGGAGTTCTCGGAGTGGCTGAAGGCTGTCAAGGAGTGAGAGGACTTTCTCTTCTCGACGCTGCCCATCGGACTTACCCTCCTGGTGAAGCGTTCGAGTCCAGCGGAGGTTTGTCGTATGCACCCATCGACCTGTTTCGCATCACGGATTGTGTTGGTCGGAGTCGTTCAAGCTCGTGCCCAGGACCTTGACGGCGCGCGTTTTTGTGCGGAGGCGCTCGAGGCCCCATGAAGCTCTACTTCAAACCGCAACACCTCCGGCGCTACCGCGAGATCGCGCGCTTGCTCCTGAAATTCGGCCTCGCCGAGGTAGTTCGCAGCTCAGGCCTCGATCATCTACTCGGTGGCGAGAAGAGCAGGCTGACCCGCCGAACGATGCCAGAGCCGCAGGAGCTGGCCGAGGACCTCGAACGCATGGGGCCGACCTTTGTGAAATTGGGCCAGGCGCTCTCGACCCGCGCCGATGTGGTTCCGCTGCGTTACCTCGACGCGCTCGCGGATCTTCAGGACAAGGTTGGACCCTTCCCGTACGAGGAGGTCGAGCGGATCCTTACCGAGGAGCTGTGTCAACCGGTGAACGTCGCCTTCGCGACTTTTGAGCGCGATTCCGTTGCCGCCGCCTCGCTAGGGCAGGTGCACCGCGCCACGCTCGGCGATGGAAGAGTGGTGGCCGTCAAGGTCCAGCGTCCGAGCATCCGTGCCAGGCTTGTCGAGGACCTCGAGGTGCTCGACGAGCTTGCGGCGATGTTGGAAGCGATTCTGGACGTGGCGCGGCGTTACGAGGTCCGAAGGATCGTGGAGGATTTTCGCAGAGCTCTCCTTCGTGAGCTCGACTACATTGAAGAGGCCCGAAACCTCGTCACTCTGGGTGAAAATTTGGCAGTTTTCAAGCACATGCTTGTGCCGAAGCCCATCGAGAGTCACACGACAGCGCGGGTACTTACCATGGACTTCGTCGAGGGCAAGAAGCTCTCGATGCTCTCAGCGGAGGACCGCGCGCAGCTCGACGGCGGAATCCTGGCGGAGGAGCTCCTGAACGCCTATGTCCAGCAAATCTGCATCGACGGATTCTTCCACGCGGACCCGCACCCCGGCAACGTGCTTTGCACGCCCGACGGCAAGCTGGCGCTTCTCGATCTCGGAATGGTTTCGCGCATCACTCCGGCGACGCGTGAGCACCTGCTTCGGCTCCTGCTTGCGATCGGAGAGGTGCGCGGGGAGGAGGCGGCAGATCTTGCGGTAAAGATCGGCGAGCCTCGTGAGGATTTTGACGAGTCGAGACTTGTGCGCGAGGTGAACGAGCTTGTGGCGCGGCAGCAGGGGGCGAACGCTGGCCAGGTGGAGCTGGGCAAGGTGGTGCTCGAGATTGCCAGGGTCGCGGGCGAATCGGGCTGGCGCATGCCGGGAGAGGTGACGTTGCTTGGCAAGGCGCTCATGAATCTTGACCAGATCGGTCGCATGCTGGCCCCCGAGTTTGACCCCTACGCCACGATCCGCAGGGGAGCGGCTGGCTGGATGTTGCGGCAGATGCGGCAAGGCGTGACCGTGAGCGGCACTTTCCTGAACGTCCTCGAGGTGAACGAGTTTGTTCGACACCTGCCGGCGAGACTCAACAAGATCCTTGATCGAGCGTCGAGCAACCGGCTCGAGCTCAAGGTGAGGGCCTTCGACGAGCAGCGCATCCTCGAAGGGTTTCAAAAGATCGCCAATCGCATCGCGCAGGGCCTTGTGATTGCCGCGATGATCATTGCGGCCGCCTTGCTTCTGGGGAGGGATCCGCCATCGGGTAGTTTTACGATCTTCGGCTACCCGGGCGTTCCCGTGCTCCTCTTCGCCGCCGCGGCGGGCGGTGGCATCGCGCTCACCTACGACATCCTGCGTCACGACCGGCGGAGGAAGTGACTCGCAAGTGGCTCGGAGCGCTGCCCCGCAAACATGGCCGCTCGAGTCCGAGAGCCGTTACCGGGCCGCCCGCCAACTATTGCTCTCCGCGCGAGGCCCGCGCAGCAGCAAGGATTCTTGCTCCGTCCTCCAGGCCCTTCCCTTCAGGCCCCCTGCCCGCTATTCTATGGCCCTTTCGGACTTGATTGAATCCATAGCGGAGCATACATGAGCTGGCTTCTTGCAACAGTCTCGGCATCGATCGGAAAAAAACAGTGCATGGCCCTCAGTGGGCTTGCGCTTTGCGGCTTTCTGGTCGCACACCTGTCGGGAAATTTCCTCATCTTCTTGGGCCCCGAAAAGTTCAACGCCTATGCGCATTTTCTCGAGAGTCATCCTCTCTTGATCCCCGCAGAGATCGGTCTCGCCTTTCTGTTCCTTGTCCACATCGGCCTCGCAGCTCGCGTTACCCGCGAGAACTGGGCGGCAAGACCGCACGGATACGCCGTCAAGGCCACGGAAGGAGGTCGTTCGCTCGCGAGCGGCACGATGTGGCTCTCGGGTCTCATAACGCTTGTCTTTCTTGTGCTTCACTTGATCCACTTCAAGTTCGTCGCAGACGATGCGAAGATGGATCTCCACAAGCTGGTGGTGACGACATTCCACAGCCTTCCCTACGTTGTCTGGTACGTCTTCGCGGTTTGTGTGCTGGGTCTCCACGTCGGGCACGGTCTCAAGAGCGCCTTCCGGTCGCTGGGACTTGAACACCCGAAATACACGCTCGCGCTTCTTTGGCTGAGCCGGCTGTTTGGGGTTGCCATCGCGATCGGCTATGCCTCGATTCCCATCTGGGCCTACTTTTTCACGAGAACTCTCGCATGACACTGAACTCGCATGTGCCCGACGGCCCTCTGGCAGAGAAGTGGGACAAGCACCGATTCGGGCTTAAGCTGGTCAACCCTGCCAACAAGCGGAAGTATGAAATCATCGTCGTGGGGACCGGGCTTGCCGGAGCCTCGGCGGCGGCGAGCCTTGCAGAGCTGGGCTACAGCGTCAAGGTCTTCTGCATTCAGGACTCGCCGCGGCGAGCCCACAGCATTGCTGCGCAGGGCGGCATCAACGCCTCGAAGAACTACCCGAACGACGGTGACAGCGTATACCGCCTCTTCTACGACACGATCAAGGGAGGTGACTACCGGGCCCGCGAAGCCAATGTCTATCGCCTCGCGCAGGTTTCCGGCCAAATCATCGATCAGTGCGTTGCTCAAGGCGTGCCCTTTGCCCGGGAATACTCTGGCCACCTCGCCAACCGTTCGTTCGGTGGCGCCCAGGTCTCCCGGACGTTCTATGCACGGGGCCAGACGGGTCAACAGCTGCTCCTCGGAGCCTACGGCGCCCTCATGCGGCAGGTCGCGACGGGCAAGGTGACGCTCTTTCCTCGATCGGAAATGCTCGAGCTGGTCGTCGTCAACGGCCAGGCCCGAGGGATCGTCACTCGCAGCCTGATTACGGGCAGAATCGAATCGCATACCGCCCAGGCGGTTGTCCTGGCGACGGGAGGGTATGGAAATGTTTTCTACCTCTCTACCAACGCGAAGACTTGCAACGTGTCGGCCTCTTGGCGCGCCCATCGAAAGGGCGCCTTCTTCGCGAACCCTTGCTTCACGCAGATTCACCCGACCTGCATCCCTGTCCA
>SXGR01648734.1_pt1 | contig 17072 bp, 11 predicted proteins | sample 3174711 | NCBI WGS metagenome assembly SXGR01 (sample SAMN11356860, study PRJNA531348) | freshwater metagenome | isolation source: freshwater sample F1-60 | place: China: Fuxian Lake, Yuxi | collected 2017-12-25
AGCGTTCATGCCCAGCGTTCATGCCCAGCGTTCATGCCCAGCGTTCATGCCCAGCGTTCATGCCCAGCGTTCATGCCCAGCGTTCATGCCCAGCGTTCATGCCCAGCGTTCATGCCCAGCGATAAACCCAACGGCCGCGCACGAGGAGCGCCCTAAAACGGCTCCTTGTAGATCGCCGCCTCGATGCGCGTAATGAACGGCTGCTCGAGCTCGGAGAGCGTCAGCTTCGGCCGGATCCGCCCGACGTCGACCGACGCGATGGGCTTCTGAATGCGCCCGCTTATCGTGATCTCGGCGAGCGTGATGATGCCTCGCGGTGCGCGCCCCTTCGCCTTACCCGTCGCGGCCCCGTCTTGCGCAGCCGCGACGGCAGGAACGAGCGCGACGGTAGAACCGACGACCAGCGCCGCAACAGCGACCCCAAAGCGCATCCGGATCTTCATCGCCCGAACGATAGCACGCGCTCTTGGCATGCTCACCCGCCGTCGCCGTCGCCGCCGTCGGCAGGCTGCGGGTGTTCCTCTCCGGCGCCTGGCTCACCCGTTGGAGCCGGTGCCGGCGGAGCGGCCGGCGGCTCGTCCGTTCCGGCACCCGGTTCACCCGTTGGCTCCGGTGGCGGCTCGGCGGGAGCAGCGTTCGCCGCCGCCAGCGCGACGAGCTCCGCCTTCTTCAGGTTCGCGCGACTAAGCAGCTCATCGACGTCCGTCGGGTCGGTCTTGCTCCGCAGCTCCTTGAATCGCGTCAGCTCCGCGATGGCGGCCTCGACCTGCTGCGTCGGGGTCAGCCCGTCGAGACTCGGCGCAAAGAGGTAAAGCAGCCCGAAGTTGTAATAGACCGGCGCAAGATTACCGTCCTTGAGCTTCACCCACTCGAACTCTTCCTTGGCCTTTGCGTAATTGCCAAGCAACCGCTGGGCGTCTCCCATGCAGAGGTGCGCGGCGAGGTTCTCGGCATCGTACCGAAGCGCGCCCTCGAGGATGGGCACAGCCTCGACCGCTCCGCCCGTCTCGAGCAGGTAGGTCGCGACGCGAACCCGCGGAAGCACCAAGTCCGGCCGCAGCTCCATCGCCCGCCGATACGCCTCGACGGCCCCCACGCGCTTGTCCTGCTCGAGCAGGATGACCGCGCGCAGCAGGTGCGCGTCGGCGTTGTTTCGGTCCCGCGCCGGGTTGGCGTCGCCGAAGCCGTCGAGGATGGCCTTGAGCGCGTAGAGCGCCAAATCGAGGCGCCTTGCACGCCAGTGATCGCGGGCAATGGCCATCATCGCAGGCGCGTGGCTCGGGTCGAGCTTCAAGGCCTCTTGTGCAATCTGCTGGGCGCTCGCGCTGTCCTTGGCGAGCGACTTCACCTCGGCGAGCGCCGACGCCAGCGCCGCGCTCTTCGGGAGTCGGCCTCGTCTCTCGGTCAGGAAAGCGTCCGCGTCGGAGACCGCACCTTCACTCGCCTGGAGCGTCGCGTACGCGACCATCGCGTCGGTGTATTCAGGAACTACCTCGAACGCGCGCTGGTAGGACGACAGCGCTTCGCTCGGCCGCCCAAGTCGTTCGAGCACGGCGCCACGCGAATAGTGGGCCCGGTAGGCGGTCGGATCGGCCGTGGCGGCCTGCCGAAACGCCACCTCGGCACCCCTGAGATCCGCGTTGCCAAAGGCTGCGACGCCCTGGCCATAAAGGGCCATCGCCTGCGCGTTCATCTGGGACCCGCCCGCCGGAGCGGGAGCTGGGGGAGCCGTGACCTGCGGTGTCACGGCGTCGGCCCCCGGCTGCCCCGGCATCGCGGGCACCGCATACGGAGCGGTCGAGGTGGGCGTGCCACTTGGCTGCGGCGGGACGTTCGGCGGCGGACCTTCCTCGCAGCCAATCGCCGCGGCCCCAAAGACCGCCGTCGCCGCGACGATCGCGAGGGAGGCTCCGATGCTGTGCACGGCGTTACGCATGCTCGACTCCTGATTCACCCGCCGGAAGCCTGAGACGCTCACTGAGGGCTCGCCGGCAACGGGCTCGTAAGAACCGTGGTGGGCATGTCGGCGGTGAGTCCGCGACGCATACGCAAGAACATCCCATCCGCGTAAACGAACGGCTCGCGGGTCTCTGGGTTGTCTTTGCTCTGAACCGTCAAGATCCCCGTGTATTCACGAAGCTTCTCGTCACCGAGGATGTCCGTGTAAAAGGCCAACCGCCCCACGGCCGCGTCGACTTCTCTCGTGCCGACCTTCCATTCGCGCGCCCAGATGATCGCCTGTCCGTAGCCGGACACCATTGGCTTGTCGGCGCCCTCGAGATTCTTGTCTCGGTCTTCGCGCCACTTCGTGCGACGGTTCGCGGTGAACACCTCGTACTTGGTGCACGCACTCTCGTTGCCCTGATTGACGCAGAGGTCATCGAGCTGCTTGAGCACCTTCTCCTCTTTGTCCGTGTAGAGCTTCAGGCCGGGCTCGCGGGCGTTGTAAAGACCCGTCCGGCACGAGTCGTAGAGCGACCCCTGGCGCGCGCGCGAGGCCACGGCCCAGCGCGGCGACTCGTACTTCGTGATCACGGTCTGAAGGCGGTCGAAATATCGCTTGGCGTCTTCCTCGACGTCCTTCTTGAACTCCTTGGCGACGTCGACGATGACTCCGGAGTAGCGATGGTGTCCGCTCTCGTAGTCGAAATTCTTTTTAAGGTCCTCGTCGATGACCCGGTAATCGCACTCGGCGGCCATCTCGGCCTGCGTGCTGCCGAACGCCTTGCTGCGGCCCTTGTCGTTCTTCGGCGCGCTGCCTTTGTAGGCCTCGAAGCCGGAGATGGTCTTTTGACACCACTCGTCCGATTTCGGGTCGTTGCCCAACCGACGCATTTTGGCGACCCCAGACGCCGCCTGAACCGTGAAGGCATGTCCCGCGGGGTCGCCTGACCATTTCGCGTGGAAGCTCTCCAGCGTGGCGACGGCGCGAACACGCGCGGCCCGATTTTCGCCCCGATCCGGCGCGCGCTCGTCCCACTGTTTCACGTCGCCCTGGACGATCAGCCACTCAATCTCCGCCTGCTGATCGCGCGGCGGATTCATGGCAAAAAACCGCTTCTTCGTGGCCTCGACCTTGTCACGCTCACCGATGCTCAAGAAGAGAAACACCGCGTTCTGCGCGGCTACGCGACGGTCGTTCTCCTCGAAGCGCGTGATCGCGCTGATCTTGTCGAACGTCTGCCCGGCGCGTCGGTAGTCGAAGAACAAGACGTATGACTCCGCGAGGGCGTCGTAGGCCTTCTTCAAATACCCAATGCGCTCTGCGTACTTCTTCGGGTTCGGGGGCTTGCCTTTGGCCTTGTCGCCCTTCTCGAGAACGTCGAGCTGGGAGTCGCTGCCGTACTCCTTGATGAACAGCTCGTACATCTGGATGGCCTTGTCGTAGTTGCCAAGCTGCTTGTACGCGATGGCACCGTTGATCGCGGCCTCGGGCGCGGAGTCGTGGGCGGGCGCCGCCTTGAGCGCCTCTTCGTACAGCTGCCCCGCCTTCGCCCACAGCGCGCGTCGCGCGGGCGTGTCCTCCGTCATTGCCTCGGCTTCTTGGTAGGCCTTGTAGGCCTCCTTGTAGAACCCGGTCTCGATCGTCCCTCGGCTGAGCGCCCCCTCGATCGCCTTGTCGGCGTCGGTGAGGGCGCAGCTCTTTTTCGAGGCGGCGCTGGCGAGCTCGTGGCTCTTCTCGAAGTTGCCCTCCATGTTTGCCATGGTGATGAGCTTCTTCCAAGCATCGTAGCCGTAGCTCGTCTTGCCGCACTGCTGCTGGTAGATGGGCTCGAGTCGCTTCTTGGCGGCGTCGAATTGCCCATAGAGGAACGGGACCTCGCCGCTCACGTAGGCGAAGCGGTTGTGGTTGTCGTACGGGTCCGCCTCGACCGGGATCACCTGCACGTACTCGTCGAAGGCGGCGATGAGGTCGACGAGGGGCTGCGGCAGATCGGCCTTGACGACGCGCTCCTTCGTCTCGCCGTTCTCCTCGTACTTCTCCGTGGTGACCTCCTTACGCTCGGGAAAGCCGAGCGTCCCGCCGCTCTTCTCGTACTGCACGTAGTTGGCGGCGACGACCTGCTGCGCGACGCGCACGACCATGATGCCGGCTGGCTGCAGGTACTTCTCGTCTTCGTTCGAGTCGCGCACCTCGCGCGCCGTGCTCTGCGCAATGGCGATTTCGTCGGGCTCTGGGAGCTGCCCGAGCTGTGCCTTCACGAGCACGATGCTCGTGTATGCGTCCGCGAGCCAGAAGCGGCTCTCGTAGGCGTCGTCGGCATTCTCGTCCTGCAGCAGGTAGCTGCCCCAGGCCTTCGCGGCGAGTCGGTATTCCGCGAGCGCACGCTCGTACGCCGCCGATTTTTCCTCGTCGTCGGCCGCGCTCTTCGCGCGCTCGATGTATTGCCGCGCGAGGTTCGTGTGATCCGCCGCGGCGCGCCGCAGCCCGCCGCGCACGAGCTGCTCGGCGGCGCGGACGGCCTCGGGATCTTCCTTGTTGGCCTCTACCCACTCCGGGATGTGGCCAGGCTGCTCGACGTAGCCGACGAGCTTGCCGCGCGCCTCGAGCGCCATTGCCGCATAGCGCTCCGACTCGGCGCCGCGGGCCTGGGACGCGAGCTGCTCGTACACGCTGGCGATTTGATTTTGAACCGAAGGCGCGTCGCGGTGCAGCGGCCACTTGGCCAGCATCAGCTCGCTGATCTCGATGAGGTTGTGCTGCTGGTTGTACTCGCGAAACTCGAACGCGAGCGCGCGGTAAACCTCGACGGTCCACTTCTTGTCTTGCGGGACGAGATTCGGGTCCTGCACTCGCACGATCGCGGTGTGCATCGCCTCCTCGATCTGCGCCGGATCCGAATAGACGTCGAAGACGTCATTGCGCGCGAAGTACGGATCTTCGGCGCCCGGGCCCTTGAAATCCAGATAGGTCATGGAGCCCGCGATGTAGGCATATGCCTCGTTGCGGAAATCGGCCCCCGGATTGCCTGTCTCGGCCTCGCGCCTGTCGGTCAAGAGCAGCAGGCCGACGAACTTGTTCACCGCCGTCTCGTACCGCTGCTGCTTGAAATAGGTCCAAGCGAGCTTGTACATCGACACGTCGTAGACGGGCGGGCGGTCGTACTTGAGCGCAAACTGGTAGGCGCTTTCCGCACGATTCAGATTGTAGGGCCCGCCGTGCGGGTCGATCTCGTCGAAGTGAAAATCGCCAATGCGCCACCAAATCTCGGCGAGGTATCGCGGCGGCTCTCCCGGCTCAGGCACTTGCGGGATCGGCTGGCAGTCCGCGACGAACGGGTTCTTGTAGATCTCTTCGTCGTCGGCGGTGGGCGCGAGCGGCTCGGGCGCGGCCCGGCCGGGCCTGCGCGGCGCCAGGCGCTTCTCGCGCACCTTGTCGAGAGGCTCGGGGTGCCGCGCCATCCAGCCGAGCCACCACTCGGTGTCATGGTCCTGAGGCAACCGCGCGACGCTGTCCTTCGTGGGGTCGCGGGGATCCGGCGGCACGGGATACGGAAACCGATTTTTGCACACGAGGGCGCGCCACACCTGCTGCGCCTCCTCGAGGCGGCCGCCGTCGTTCAGCGCGTGACCGAGGTAGTAATAGACGCCGGCGAGCTCGCGGTACTTCGGAAACTCGCGGACGATGCGCTTGTAGAGGGCGATGGCCGGACCGAGGTCTTCTTGCGGAGGGGGCTGGCCAGGGGCCACCGGCGTTTGTTCTGCCACGTCACGCGCGCGCTCTTCGTAGAGCGCGGCAAGTCGGAACATCGCATCTGGCGTGTTGTCCGGATGCGCGGCAGAACCGGAGTACTTCACGATGAAGGCCTCGAGGCGCCGGATGGCCTCCTCCCGCGCGTCGCGGAGCGCCTTCGACTCGGTGCCGATCTCGCGCTCGAGCGCAGAGACGACGCGCCTGCGCTTCTCTTCGTAGTGGTGGCGGATGATGCGCGTCATCGTGTCGCGATAGTCGCGCGCGTCCGCTTCGTAGCGCCCTGCCTCTTTCGCCAGCTCGGCGAGCGAGTCGATCTGCGCTTGCGTCGGCGCCGGCAGCTTCGGGGCCGTCTTGCGCCCACGCACCTTCGGAGGAAGGCCGTCCCCTGGCGGCGGCGTCGCTCCACGCGCGCCGGTGGCGGTGAGCTCGGTGGCCGGAGACACACCGGCAGTCCCAGCGATGGCGGGGGCGGCCGATGCCGCCGCGGCGGCACGGCCAGCAGGCGGCGCGGGAGCCTCTGGCGGAGCCGGCTGGGACAGGGCCTGCGCGGCTACGATCGTCAACGCCACGCCGCCCAGCATCGAGAACGCGCGGCGACAGGCCCGCGCCGTGACTCGCAGCCACCGCCCGTGAAGCGGCGCATTCCCCTCGGAAAACCCGGGGAATCGCGCACGCAGTGAAGCTCGGCTCGATGTCATGGCGTCGCCAGCGGGAGTCCGGTTCGACTTGCCCATTCGGCTCAATCCTCCTCCGCCTTCTCGTCGCCGCTGTCGTCGAGGACTTCGTCGAGCTCCTCTTGCAGGCGTGTCTCGGTGCGCGCCTTCTCGACCTTGAGGCGTCGCAGCCGGGTCTGCTGCTCTTCGCGCACCTCCCATGCCTCTTCGGTCACGCCGACGTCGGCCCGGAGGACGATGTTCTTGAGCCGCTCGCGCACGAGCCCGAAGTTGCGCATCGCGATCCCGCCGACGACGATCCGTGCCTCTTTGTCGAGGTCTTCGAGCCGGAGCGAGTACTCGACGACGTGCTTCGTTTCGCGTTGCACGACCGCGCGGAGCTCGGTGACCTTCTCCTGCACGGCCATGTTGAGCCTCTGCAGCGTGGCCTCGATTTTCTGCTCCGTGTCGTCGGCGAGCGTCAACACCGGTACGAGTCGCTTCGCGTAGGCCGCGAGCTCGCCCCCGCCCGCGCCCTGCGCCGAGAGCCGCACTTCTTTCCACAAGAGCTGCGCGTACTGCTTGCGAACCTGCTCGTCCTCGAGGAACCGCTTGTCACCGAAGCCGACCTGAATCTTTCCGGCCTCGGTGATCTTGCGGAGCTCGGCGGCTTCGGCACGATAGCCCGCGACGAGCCGCTTCTGCTCCTCGAGCGAGTGACGGTACATTTGGAGCTGCTGCGGGCTGCGGACGATGCCCTGCTGCGGGCCGTCGGTCAGCATGCGCTCGAGCCCGTTGATCGTGGCTTGCAACGTGTCGATCTCGAGGTCGATGCGCTGAAGCCCCTGAGAGGCGGTGTTCCACTGCTTCTTCGCCTGCTGTTCGCGCACCGTGAAGTCCGCGGCGGTCACGGGGACGAGCGAGAGGCGCTGCTCGAGCGCCTTGCGTTGCTCGCGGACCTGGCGAAGCTCTGCGGACATCCCGTCCGCAGAGACGCCGTCGAGGCCCCCGCCGACCCGAAGGCGCGCGACGGCGAGAGCATTCAAGAGGCCGAGGCCCCGCTCTGCACCGGTCTTCAAGCTGGGGATCGCACGGATCTTGTTCGGCGACGTGAGGACCGCGTTGAGTCGCTCGATCATCTCGTTCGACTCCTTGACGAGCCGCCGACACGTCGTCACGTCGTCGATGACAGCGAACGCAGTGGCACCGTCGTCTCCCTCTCGTGCCCAGCGCAGCACGAGCGACGGGAGCTTGGCCGATTCGAAGAGCTCGAGCTGCTCGGCGCTCAACGTGTCGAAGTAGACGCCAGGATCGCTCGTCGACCCGAGGAAAAAGTCAAGGCGCTCGCGCATCGACTCGTAGGTCCCGCGAACTCCCTCGTAGACCTTGAGCGACTTGTCGAACTGACCGGCGCGCAGCATGAGATCCGCGCGAAGGAGGGATGCGTCGGCGACGTCCTGGCTTGCAGGTGCCGCAACGGCGAGGACCTCGAGGGCACGCTGCGCGCGGATGAAGTCGCCAATGCGCACGTACACCCAGGCAAGCTCGTACAGCATCGTGCCGAACTCTGGGGAGGTGCGATCGATGCGGTTATAGGCCTCGACCGCCTGCGAGTACTGGCTCATCTCGAACATCAGGCGGCCGATGCCTAGCCACGCGAGGTCGATGACGTGGCGATGCTCGGCCGTATCACCTGGCAGCGCGGTCGCCTCACGAAAGCGCGACACCGCCTCGTCGAAGCGTCCCTTGGGGACCGGCGCTCCGTCGGGCTTCGACGGCGCCACCCGCCTCATCGCGACGACGGCGAGGAGGTACTTCGCCTGGTGGCTGAACTGGCTGTCGGCGGAGACGCCGCGCAGCGCGGCCTCGGCCGCATCGACCTTGCCTTGAGCGAGCAGGCCCTTTCCTTTGGCGTAGAGAAGTCCGCTCGACGCCTCGCCTCCGAGCGAGCCGACCATGGCGAAGATGCGGTCGAGCGCCGCGAAGTCGCGCAGACGCAACGCGATATCGACGAGCCGAATGACGGCACGCTCTCGGTACGGCGCGAGGCGAGCCTCGCTGCCCCGCTCGACTAGCTTCGTGAAGGTACGCTGCGCCGAGAGGTATTGCTTCGAGAGGAAGTACGTCTCGCCGAGCAACTGAAGGCCATCCGCATACGCGGTCGCATGATCCGCGTACTGTTCGATGACCTCGTTGAGGACGTCCGCGGCGCGGTCGTAGTCTTTGACGCCCATGAGCAGCACCGCGTCGGCGATCCGCTGCTGGGGGCCGCGCGCACGTTGGCGCTGTGCAGTGACGGCCTGCTCGATCATGGTGGCGTCAGAGACCGCAGACTGGACCTGGTCCTGTGCGGCCTTGAGCGCCTGCTCGGGCTCCTCTGCGCTCGCCGGCGGACCGACGAGCAAGCCGCAGAGCAGCGCCACGAAGGCGGGTGCGCCCCTGCCGCGCGGCCAAAGTTCACTGGAAATCTCCAAGCTAAGTCTCCTCCACGCGCGCCGGCCTCGGTCCCAGGACCCTCGCGTCGGACACGGCCGTGCGGCCGGTCAGTTCGCCGTGCCCGCTTCGACGAGGCCAGTCACGACCTTCTCGAGGTAGCGAATCGCGGGGCGTTCTTCGAGCGGCGTCGTCGCGCCGCCCTTCTCATAGGCCAGGATACGAAGCCGGGTCGTCTTGCCTTCGATGGCCGTGAACGAATGACTGGAGCGCACCTCGAAGCGGTAGCCACGCAGGTACGAGAACACGCCGTAACCGTCACCACGCAGGTTCACGAGGACCTGAACGAGGTGGTCGCCCGGCGGGATCGAGCCGCTGAAAATGGGGATCGTCTTCTGTTCGGCGAGGACGCCGGATCGATCGGATTTGTTGTACTGGACGGCGCCATCCAGCACCACGAGCGCCTTCGTCACCTTGAACAGGTTCGACAGCTTGTTCTCGAGCTGAATCGACGCGCGTGAGCCAGCGGCGCCGCTCGAGAGGATCGTGTCGCTCAGCAGGGACAGCCGCGTGTGGCTGCGTCGGATCTGTTCTTTGAGCTGATCGATGCGCTGCTGCAGATCGCGCAGACGCACGGCGTGCGTCGCGCCGTCGACCGAGGGTGCCGCGGGCGCCACAGCGGGGCGAGCCGCAGGGAGTGCAGCGGGGGGAGCCGCAGGGGGCGCCTCCGCAGGTTGCCCGGTCGCGGGTTGTGCGGTCGTGGCTGGCGCCGGAGCTGCCGCGGGCGCTGCCGTTTTGGCGAGCGCACCGACCACTGCGGGCACGTCAGGAGGGAGAGGAGCGCCGGGCGCAGCCGGCTGCGCGAAGGCCGCGCCACCCGCCCAAGACGAGCCGACCAAGGCCACACCGAGCAAGATCACCCGCAGTGCCGAGCGCGCCGGTCTCGAACCAAGAGCACGCGTCGTCGCGGCGGCGACAAGCGTCCGTCGGAAATCCATGTAAATCCTCGCAGATGGCGCAGCCCCTACCCGGCGGCCGCAGCCCCAGGAGTCTAGTCGGGCTTCGGTCAAGGTGGCAACGTCGTAAACTAGCTCGCGGGCGCGACTACCACGCGACTCAGCGGCGAAGGCGATCGTCGCCGACGGAGCGTAGGCCCGGTGATTCGTCCTCGGGTCGCGTCACCGTGGTTCGGCGACGCCAGAAATTCGGGGGGCGCGAGCGCACCTGGCTGATATCGTGGACGCGATGGCTCGCAAAACTTCTTGCGGCCCGGCGCGTCTCAGGCGGACGAATCGACGCGTTCGCAAGCCGCGCTGTCTATCCTGGCGAGCCGCGTGGCAGACCTGACCGACATCGCAGACGAGACCCTGATGCTGCAGTTTCAGGGCGGGGACCGGCGTGCGCTGGCGGCGCTCGTGCGGCGCCACAAGCTCCTCGTCTACAACTTCATCCTTCGGCATGTGAGGAGCCCAGCCACTGCAGAAGACCTCACGCAGGACGTCTTCGTCCGCATCGTGCAGAACGCCAGCGGCTTCAAGCACGAGTCACGGTTTCTGACCTGGATGCTGTCGATCGCCCGCAATCTCTCCATCGACCACCTCCGCAAGATGTCGCACCGCCGCCATTTTTCGCTCGATCAGCCGGTCTCGTCGGACGACCAGGGAGCCCCCCTCGGCGAACGGATCGCGGACCTGCATCCGAACGCGTCGGCGGAGCGGCGGGTGGTGAGCCAGGACATCGGCGAGCGGGTGGTTCGCGCCGTGGACGAGCTCCCCGACGAGCAACGTGAGGTCTTCGTCCTTCGTCAGGTCGCGAAGGTGCCGTTCAAGGAAATCGCAGAAATGACCGGCGTCCCGGAAAACACGGTGAAGAGCCGCATGCGGTATGCGCTCGAGCGCCTGCAAGAGGCGCTCAGCGAATATGAGGAGTACGCCCGCGCGCTGCGGTGACGTGACGGAACCATGGAGCGCGAACGATTCGAGCAGCACCTGGTCGGGTATCTCTACGGAGAGCTCGACGACGTGACGCGCGCCGCCATGAAGCGGCAGCTGGAGGGCGACGCCGATTGCCGCGAGCTCGAGGCCCGGCTGCGCGCGACGGTCGAGCTGGCTGAGCTGCCGATGTTGGAGCCAAGCGCCGACCTCGAGGAGCGCATCCTCGCCGCGACCGACCTCGCCTCCCGCGGAGAGCCGTGGCACAGAAAGTTGGTTCGCTCGTTGTCGTGGGCCGGTGCCCAGGCCATGCGCCCGCAGATCGCCATGGCCGCCGTGCTGTTGCTGGTGCTGGGCTCGAGCATGCTGCTCTTGCGCGCGACGCCGGGCACCATGCGCAGTGCTGCCGCGGACAAGAACGTCGCCCCGACGAGAGATCCTGCGGCCAGCTCGCCGCAGCCAGCTGACGCGCTCGCGGAAGAGCGCTCCGACGAAGCGGATCGGCGCGGCGCGCAGAACTTCGGCCCCGGTCAGGCGAAGGGCGAGGGCGAATCCCCGATGGCCGCAGGGACGGCGGCGAGCGACGGTGGCGCTCCCGACGGCGGACGGTATACGCGCGGGCTGAAGCGTTTTCGCGCAGGTGAAAACGAGGCCGCGCGCGAGGACTTTGCCGCAGCGCGAGCCGCGGGTGGCGCCGACGCGCCGCTCGCGGGGTTGTACGAAGCGCGCGCCACGAAGGCGGCGACGGGCTGCCGCGACGCGGTCGCTGTCTACGACGGGGTCCGAAAACGGCACGGCGTCTCCGGGGTCGGCGCCGACGCGACGTACGAGCAGGCCGAGTGCCATCGCGAGCTCGGTGAGTCGGTGCGCGCCCGCGAGCTCTTGGCGGCGCTCGACGAGAGCCCCGAGTACAAGACCCGCGCGGCCGAGGAGCTCGCGAGCCTCGGCGCGGGAACGAGCGCTGGCACGAGCGCCGGTAGGGCGGTGACGGCGCCTCGAAAAGCGGCGGCCGCGGCCCCTGCCCCCCCGGCTGCGGCGGCCGCGTCGGCCAAGAAGGCCAAGGCGGCAGAAGAGCGAGCTGCGGACGCGCAGGCGTTCTAGCGACGCGCTATCCAGCCGCGCGAGCATCGGACTATGCTCCGCGCATGCGACGGCTTCGTTCCTTGCTCCCGTGCGTGTCGATCTTCTGCGGCCTCGGGGCCGCGGGCGCCTGCGATAGCGGACGAGTCTCCATCGACCTCGCGATGCGCGTGCCGCAAGGCCTGCTCGACGACGTGACCGGCATGACGCTCACGGTCAGCGAGGGCGCCCGATGCGACGCGGCGACCGGTAGCGTGACGGGCGAGCCGGACTCGGCCCAGTCGTTCGACATGGACCGCGATTGCGGGAACGGCGCCAAATGGTGCAAGGAGATCTCGCTCGAGAACGACGGGATTTCCCGCGTGTTTCACGTCGTCGGCAAGGTCGGCACCGAGGTCGCTGGCGAGGGGTGCGCCGAGGCGGTCGTCGATCAAGATCCGCTGCGGGTCGACATCACGATTCGAAAGTTCGTCGAGGCGGTGTGCTGCAACGACGGCGTGCTTCAGCCGGGCGAGCAGTGCGATCCCGGGATCCAGGCGGACACCGACTGCGCGGGCAACCCGCCGCCCGGCGGCGACAAGGCGTGCTTCGGCACCATTCCGGATGCGGTCTGCGAGTGCGACTGCCTGGCGAAAGAGATCGTGCTGAGCACGCCGAACGTGGGCGCGCCCGCGGTGAACAACGACGCCGGCACCAAGACCGAGCTCGCGCTCGCCTTTGCGGTCGGCGGCGGCGCGCTCGGCAATGCGCTGCGCGCGGTCTACACCGACTCGGAAGCGACCACGGTCGGGGGGCTCGACGTCGACGTGCGCCTGCTCGACGGACGACTCTTCCCGATCGAGTCGCCCGCGACGCTGAAGAACCAGCTGCGGTTGCCGCTTCGGTGCTCGTCGCCGGCAGGCTCAGGCCTCAAGCGGCAGCAGCGGCAGCCGGCGATCGCGTCGCTTGGCGACGGCATCGCGGCGATCGTGTACGGCAGCGACGAGAAGTCGGCCACGCGCTTCGACGCCTACCTGAGCGCGCAAGGCTCGGATGGGTGCGCGGACGCCGCGCCCGAGCAGCTCAACGTGGCGACCTCGGCGTCGTGCGAGCTGCCGGACGTCGCTGCCGGTCCGAGCGGGGCAGCCCTCGTCGTGTGGGTCCAAGCCGGCGCCCTGCGCGGACGGATCTGGCAAGGCGTCGGGAACCTCGTGCCGGCGAGCGCCGACATCGAGCTCGGCGATGCGCTGCCAGGCTCGCGGCCGCGGCTCGCGGGGACCAAGCAGGGTTGGGTGGTCGCCTACGCGGGCAGCGGCCCCGGCGACGCGGACGGCATCGTCATCAAGACGGTGAGCTCGTCCGGCGACGTCGGCACCGCGACCGTCGTGAACACCGCCGTCAACGGCGTGCAAGATCAGCCGGACGTCGCCTCGCTCGCGGATGGCCGCTTCGTCGTCGCGTGGCGCAGCGACGACAAGATTTTCTTCCAACGATTCGACGCGAGCGGCGCGCCGCGGAGCGGGGACCAGGACGGACCGCTCACCGTGGAGTCCCCGCTCCCCGCCACGGTGCCCGCCGTGACCGGCGGTGGCGAGGCGTTCGCGGTCGCGTGGAGCGCGGGCGACGGCACGATCTGGGGTCGCTTCCTCGGCGCGGACAGCGGCAGCCTCTTTAACTCGGTGAATGGCCAGAACGACGATTTTCGAGCCACTCACCCCGGCATCAATCACGCACGTACCGCGCCCGCGATCGCGATGGGCGGCGATGGCTTCGTCGCGATCGGGTGGCACGACGCGTCCAACGACAACGAGCACCACGGCGTCGTCGTGCGCCGCTTCCCGTTGCCCGAGTGACGCAGCATCGCGTCGCGGGCGAACGAGGCTCGCCGTGAGCGCGTCACGACCGCGGAGGATCGCTGCGAAGGTACGCGATCGTGTGGATCGCCTCGACGAGCCGCTCGCGCTCCTCGGGGGAGAGGTCGATGAATTGAATGCCCATTCCCGGGTTGATGTTGTCGCCGAACGCGACGACCGGGTTGATCCATTGCACGCGCCCCTTCGATTGGAACGGCTCGCCGTCGCGCGGTAGGAAACGCAAGCTGAGCAGCGTGCCTCTCGCGAAGGGACTCTCCGTGCGCACGAAGATCCCGAGCGCCGAGATGTTGGCGATCGCGGCGTAGAGGAAGGTGTCGGGCGTCTCGCAGTCGACCGCCCAGTCCGCCTCGACACGTCGCTCGGCTCGCATCTCGGCGCTGTCCGGAGGCGGTGCGCTCCGACTCATGAGTCGATTGGTATCGTCGCCGTGCGCGCGCGTAAAGCACGCGCTGGCCCCCCGCCCCGCGAACACCGCGCTCGGTCGTCACCGCGGGCACAGAGCGCCGTCGAGACGCGCCTCGCCCGAAATTTCAGTCGAAAGCGGGAGATCACGCGAGTACCGTTCGTCCGCCATGGCGCCGCACGAAGGGTCTCGCCGAGCACCCGACGCCACGAGCGACCGAGACCCGCGCGTGCTCGTCGTTGGCTGCGGCGGGATCGGCGGCACCGTGGCCGCGCACCTCGCGGCCTGCGGCACGAACACGACCGTCCTGTCACGTAACGAGCGCATCGTCGACAGCATCAACCGCTTCGGTTTTCGAACGCGCGGGGAAGGGGCGATCGGCACTGTCCCGGGACACGCCGTGTCTCGGCTGCAGGGCGACACCGCGCGGTTCGACTACGTCCTGCTCGCGACTCAGCCGCCGCAGGTCGAGGACGCGGCCCGCGACGCGCTGCCCTTTCTCTCGGACGACGGGCGGATCGTCTGCTTTCAGAATGGGCTCTGCGAGCTGCGCGTCGCGCCGATCGCCGGCGAGGCGCGCGTCGTCGGGGGGATCGTGGCGTTCGGCGCGTCGATGCTCGAGCCCGGCGTGTACGACCGCACCTCGAGCGGCGGCATCGTCCTCGGGCGACTCGACGGGGAGCTCGACGAGCCGCTCGAGAGACTCGTGCGGCTGCTCGAGGCGGTGGGACCGATCGCGACGACGAGGAACCTTCGCGGAGCACGCTGGTCGAAGCTCGCCATCAACTGCGCCATCTCCTCCCTCGGCACGCTCGGGGGCGATCGCGTCGGACCGCTGCTCAAGCGACGCTTCATTCGCCGCCTCGCGCTCGAGATCATGACGGAGACCGTGCACGTGGCTCGCGCCGCCGGTGTCACGCTCGAGAAGGTGAGCGGAACGCTCGATCTCGACTGGCTCGCCCTGACCGCGAGCGAGCGGGACAGGAGGCTTGGCTCGCCGGCGCTCGTCGCGAAGCACGCGCTGCTCGTCGCGGTCGGCATGCGCTACCGACGACTCCGCTCCTCGATGCTGAACGCGATCGAGCGCGGCCGCCCACCCGCGATTGATTTTCTCAACGGCGAGGTCTCGGATCGCGGCAGCTCGCTCGGAGTCGCGACACCCGTGAACGACGCGGTGCGCGAGCTCGTGTGGCAGCTCGCGCGCGGTGAAGTGCGCCCGAGCGTCGCGCTCCTCGAGCGGCTCTACCGCGACACCAGGGCGCCCTCGTCAGGCAACGCCGTCACGAGCGACGAGCCGGACTAGGGTTGCTTGCATCCGGGGCTCATTGTGCGGCGAGGCTCTCGATGATCGAGCCGGGCTCGCCGCGCCGATAGGCCGAGAAGAGCTTGCCCCAGTCGGTCCCGTCGAGCCAGCTCTCGAACACCTTCTTGTCGACGCGGGGCCACCGGTAATAGTCGTGGTACGCCTCGCTCCCGAAGATGAAGAGATTCACGAGCGGGGTGTGGAAGAAGAGCTTCTGAAAGCGCTTCATCGGACCGAACCACATGAAGTCGCCGACGGTGCTCGCGGCGTTGTCGCCCACCGAGAACCCCCAGCTCTGACCCGAGATGTCATCGCCGACGATCTCGATGTCGCGCGGGTCGCCGACGCCGAGCTTGTCTTGGTGCGCGACCGAGATGTACTCGAGGCTCATCGGATCGAACCCCATGATCTTCGCCGCGACCGCGTCGATGGCGACCTGGTCCGCGGACGCCAACATGTAGTCCTTGATGACGGGCTTCATCGTGCGCGGGCCGGGTCCGTTGCCCGCCGTGGTGCCGTCCATGATCGCGTAGAGACCCGCGTGGATCTCCTTTTGTACCGCGAGGAGATCGACGAGCGTCTTGTGAATCCACGAGTGCGTGTAGTGGCGGTGCGTCGAGAGCAGGCCGCCGAAAGCGTTCTTCATCGCGCCCGTCGTCGTCGTGTAGATGTGGCACTTCACCGTCGGCAGGTGGACGATGTTCTTGCCGAAGAAGTAGTCCGGCAGGTGGATCCCGTCCGGATAGATCTTGTCGAGGACGTGCATCTTCGCGCGCGGGCGGTGCGGGACCCACGCCATGTCGGAGTCGCGAAAGTTGTAGAGCACCGGCACGCCGTGCTGCCGGAGGATCGGCAAGTAGTTGTTGAGGTCCTCGCCCTTGAAGGCGTCGGTCACCACGGTCTTGTTCTGCACGCACGACAGGTCCGAGAAGCCCTGCGCTCGCAGCGAGAGGATGGAGCCTTCGAGCTGCCACGGCGTCGTGTTCGCCCCCGGAAATGGGAAGTGCCACGAGATGTTGTCCTTGAGGATCGTCGTGGCGCCCGCGTCGAGCGCGTCCTTCATGCCGGCGAGCCGATTGAGCCGATCGATGTCGTCGAGGATGCTCTCGGGCTTTACCTTCAGGACCGCGACCTTGCTCTTCGCCATGCTCGGCGTATGCACCACGCGAGGCCTCAGGGCAAGGCTCGCGAGCCCGGCAACGTCGCGAGCCCAGCGTGTCGCGAGCCCAGCGTGTCGCGAGCCCAGCGTGTCGCGAGGGCGGCGCGGCGAGCCCCGCGCTTGGCTACCTCGAGCGTGAGCGAACGAGCGGTTCCTTGCCGGCGTAGAGTTGCGCTGAGCCAAGCTCCTCGCCGATCCGCAACAGCTCGTTGTACTTCGCGACGCGATCCGAGCGCGAGAGGCTCCCGGTCTTGATCTGGCCGGCGTTCGTCGCGACGGCCAGGTCCGCGATGAACGTGTCGCTGGTCTCGCCCGAGCGATGCGAAATGATGCGACCAAAGCCCGCGTCCTGGGCCATGCGGATGCAGTCGAGGGTCTCCGAGACCGAGCCGATCTGGTTGAGCTTGACGAGGATCGAGTTGCCGAGGCCCTCGCGGATCCCCCACGAGAGCCGCTCGATGTTCGTCACGAAGAGGTCGTCACCGACGAGCTGCACCTGCTGCCCGAGCTCGGCCGTGAGCGCCCGCCACCCCGCGGCGTCGTCCTCGGCGCAGCCGTCCTC
>SXGR01168830.1_pt1 | contig 17060 bp, 18 predicted proteins | sample 3174711 | NCBI WGS metagenome assembly SXGR01 (sample SAMN11356860, study PRJNA531348) | freshwater metagenome | isolation source: freshwater sample F1-60 | place: China: Fuxian Lake, Yuxi | collected 2017-12-25
CCGGTGTGCCCATCCTTTTCGCCTCGACCGGAGAGAAGCTCGACGACATCGACGTCTTCCACCCGGACCGGATGGCGAGCCGCATCCTGGGTATGGGCGACGTCCTGTCGCTGATCGAGCAGGCCGAGCAGGTCTTCGACGCCCAGAAGGCCGAGGAGGCCGCCGCCAAGATCGGTTCCGGCGAGCTGACGCTGGAGGACTTCCTCGAGCAGATGCTGATGATCCGCAAGATGGGTCCGATCGGCAACCTGCTGGGGATGCTGCCGGGAGCGGCCGGGATGAAGGATGCGCTGGCTGCCGTCGACGATTCCCATCTCGACCGTGTGCAGGCCATCATCCGCGGTATGACACCGCAGGAGCGGGCCGATCCGAAGATCATCAACGCCTCCCGACGGCTGCGTATCGCCAACGGCTCGGGGGTGAGCGTGTCGGAGGTCAACCAGTTGGTGGACCGGTTCTTCGAGGCGCGCAAGATGATGTCGCAGATGGCGGGCGCAATGGGGATGCCGTTCGCGCGGCGCTCCTCCAAACGCAATGCCAAGAACGCCAAGAAGAAGGGTAAGAAGGGCGCGAGCCGGGGCGGCCCGACGCCGGCGAAGGCACGCAATCCGCTCTTCGGGCCGGGCATGCCGGACGGCTTCCCGGACCTGTCCCAGATGCCGGAGGGCCTCAACGAGCTGCCACCCGGGCTGGCCGGCTTCGACCTGTCACAGCTGAAATTCCCTGGCAACAAGTGATGTGAACGCCGCGCCGCTGCTGCACGTGCGGGGCCGCGCGCTGCCCGACGGGCAGATCGTGCAATGGTGGATCGCCGACGGTCTCCTGCGCAGCGACCCGATCGCCGGCGCCCAGACGGTGTTCGACGGCGGGGACAGTGGCTGGATCATCCCCGGTCTGGTCGACGCACACTGTCACGTCGGACTGGGACCGGAGGGTGCCGTCGGTATCGACGAGGCGATCGGCCAGGCCGAGGCGGACCGCGACGCGGGTGCCCTGTTGCTGCGCGACTGCGGTTCGCCGACCGATACCCGCATCCTGGACGGACACCACGATCTTCCCCGGATCATCAGGGCGGGAAGGCATCTCGCGCGGCCGAAGCGCTACTCCAGGGGCTACGCCGTCGAACTCGACGATGAGTGGCAGCTTCCCGGGGCGATTGCCGAGCAGGCCCGCCGAGGAGACGGCTGGGTGAAGGTGGTCGGGGACTGGATCGACCGTTCGATAGGGGATCTGGCCCCGTTGTGGTCCGACGACGTGCTGGTGGCCGCGGTCGCGGCCGCGCACGCCGAGGGCGCGAGGGTCACCGCGCATGTCTTCGGCGAGGACGCCCTACCCGGCCTGATCGCGGCGGGTGTCGACTGCATCGAACACGGCACCGGACTGACTGAGGACACCGTCGCGATGATGGCCGATCGCGGCACGGCACTGGTGCCGACGCTGATCAATATCGACAACTTTCCCGGATTCGCCGACGCCGCAACGAAGTTCCCCGCCTATGCGGCGCACATGCGGGACCTGTACGCCCGACGCGGTCGGCGACTCGGCGCTGCGCGGGAGGCCGGAGTCCCGATCTACGCCGGCAGCGACGCCGGCGGCAGCATCGCGCACGGCCTTATCGCCCACGAGGTGGAAGCGCTCAAAGGGATCGGGATGTCCCCGACCGATGCGCTGGGGGCGGCGTGCTGGGACGCCCGGCGCTGGCTCGGGCGTCCGGGGCTGGCCGAGGGCGCCTCGGCGGACCTGTTGTGTTTCTCCGCGGATCCGCGGTCCGGCCCGGGGGTGCTGTCGAACCCCGACCGGATCATCCTGCGCGGGCGGGTCTGCTGAGATCAGCCGTAGCGGCTGAACCCCCAGTCGAAGAGGGCGCGGCCCTGATCCCAGAGTTCGTCGCTGCCGTACATCTGGACCACGACAAGCCGGCGCCCGTCCCGCTGCGCCATCCCGACGTAGGTCTCCTTGGCGAGCAGGGTGTAGCCGGTCTTCCCGCCGATGTAGCCCGGATAGTTCGGTAGCAGGCGATCGCGACTGCTGATCTGCTTCAGGCCGCCGGCGCCATCCGGGAACACGGCCGCGGATTGATGGAGGATCTGGGCGAACAACGGATAGCCCAGCGCCGCGCGGTAGATCACCGCCAGGTCGTGCGGTGTGGTCACCGACTCCCAGCCGGGTCCGTCCAGCCCGGACGGGGAACCGGCCCGGGTGCCGCGCGCTCCCACCTGCTGGGCTTTGGCGTTCATCAGCGCGATCGCCGAGGGGGTCCCACCCAGCATGTCGGCCAGCATGTTCGCCGCGTCGTTGCCCGACACCATCAACAGTGCGTCGAGCAGTTGGCGCGCCGTGTACACCTGGCCGGGCACCAGGCCCACGCAGGAACACTCGACATCGGTCTGCGCCGCGGTCGCCCGCGCGGCGGCGTCCACGCCGAGCCGGTCGAACACCACCATCGCCAGCAAAGCCTTGATCGTGCTGGCCGGGGCGTAGGACCCGTAGGGGTCCTTACCGCCGATGATCTCACCGCTGACCAGGTCGGCGACCAGCCACGCCGCCGCCGGGCCGTCCGGGGCCGCCGCGGCGGCGGGCTCGGCAAGGGGTTCGGCAGCCGCAGGTGCGGGCATGAGCGGCAGCAGCATTATCGCGACCGCCGCCAGCGCCGCGCGCCGTCGCCGACCGGGGGACACAGCCATGGGTGCGGAGCCTAATCGGGGGAGGCCTCGGTGCGGGCTCGCCGCGGTCTCCGATTGGTTGCGCCGCCGCGGGTTCGCGTCTCGACTTTCGCGGTCACCGAAGGCCAGATACCCTCACTGGCGAACGGGTAGTCGGTGTGAAGTCACGAACGAGGGAGACAGGGTGGATATCAGGAAGTTGGCCGGGGTCGTCGCTGCGGCAGTGGTCGCCGCGGGTGTCGGTACCGTCACCGCGACGCCGGCAATGGCGGCCGACAACATCAAGGTCTTCGGGGAGCAGGAGCGGCTGAACGGGCCCAACGGATTCCCCTATATCGGCTACACCGTGATGGACTTCGGGCAGAGCAACGATCCGGTGCCGCACAACGGCACGCTCTACTCCGCGAAGCTGTTCGTCGATGGTTTCGGAGGCAATACCAACCCGATGATCGAGCGCTTCGGCGCCCGCACCGAGAAGGGTCTCTTCTACCCGGCCATCCCCGGAGCGTCGAACATGGGCGTGCTGTACTTCGACGTCGTGGGCCCGGTGCCCAATAGCGTCGTCTGGAACGACGGCGTTCGCGACATCCTGGCCTGGGTTCCCGGCGAGATGCCGCTGGAAGGCTTCTGGGAGGCCCCGCCGCTGCCCGAGCCCCTCCCCACCCCGGAGCGGTCGATGCTGCCCGAGGCGGCCGCGGGTGCGGGGGCCGCCGAGGCTGCGATGCCCGTCGAGACGGACCCGGCCATCGTGGCCACCCCGCAGATCATCGCGCCGGCGCCGTTCCAGATCACCGAGGGTCTCGCCGCGACTCCGGGCTTCAACCGCTGATCGCGGCTCAGAGCATCGCCACGGACTGCGAGGGGGGCTGGGCGAAACCCCAGTCCAGCAGGGCCGCCGCCTGGTCCCAGTAGGTCGGCCCGCCCTCGCGGACCAGGCCGTACATCATCGCGATGACGAGTCGGCGGCCGTCACGCTGGGCCGCGCCGACGAAGGTCTTGCGGGCGGCGTGGGTGTAGCCGGTCTTGCCGCCGATCGCGCCGGGATAGCGGAACAGCAACTCGTCCTGGTTGATCAGCGGCCGGATGCCGGACTCGGTCGGGAACGGTGCCGAGGGCTGGGCGGTGATGAACGCGAAGGCGGGGTTGGCCATCGCGGCTCGGAAGATGACCGCCAGGTCGTGCGGCGAGGTCCAGCCGGTGCCGCCGGGGCCGTCGAGTCCCGACGGGCTGGTGGCGTGGGTGTCGAAGGCTCCGATGGAGGCCGCCTTGGCGTTCATCTTGTCCACCGCGACGTCATAGCCGCCGAGCATGTCGGCCAGGGTGTTGGCGGCGTCGTTGCCCGACACCAGCAGGGCACCGTCCAGCAGCTGGCCGACGGTGTAGGACTGGCCGGCCTTGACCCCGGCGCAGTTGCACTCGACCTGGGTGCTGGCCGGATTGGCGACGACCGTGGAGTCCAGGCTGAGTTCGTCCAGCGCGGTGAGCGCCAGCAGAACCTTGATGGTGCTGGCGGGCGGACGGGCGCTGTACATGTCGCGCCCGGCGAGCACCTGGCCGGTGTCGAGGTCGGCGATGATCCACGATGGCGCCGGACCGTCCGGAATGGGCACCGACCCCACCGGCTGCACGTTCGGTTCGGCCGATGCAGGGGCGATACCACCCCCGATACCACCCCCGATGACGATGGTGCCGATGACGGTGACGGACGCCGCGAGAGCGGCCACGAGCCTAGCCATGGCGAAAGAGCCTATCCGCTGGGCTCGGACCGCCGTGTCGGTGTTGAATCTCCACATGCTGAGCCTTGCGGAGATTTCGGACCGGTTGGAGATCCAGCAGCTGCTGGTGGACTACTCGACCGCGATCGACCAGCGACGATTCGACGACCTCGACCGGATCTTCACTCCCGAGGCCTATATCGACTACCGGGCGATGGGTGGGATCGACGGGCCCTATCCACAGGTCAAGGCCTGGCTCGCCGAGGTTCTGCCGAACTTTCCCGCCTACTACCATCTGATCGGTAACTTCGACATCCGGCTGGACGGCGACACCGCGGCCGGGCGCACGATGTGCTTCAACCCCATGCAACTCAGCGATGACGGAAGGATCCTGTTCTGCGCGTTGTGGTACGACGACGAGTTCGTCCGCACGGCGCAGGGCTGGCGGATGACCCGGCGGGTGGAAGCCAAATGCCTGGACAAGCTGGTCTGAGCGGTCCCGCGATTTCCGTCGTCGCGGTGCCTTCTGGCAGAATCAGCGGCTGGCCGTAGGCCGCCCACGCGAGGCAAATCCGGATCCGGCATCCCGCCGGGATCGCTGAATTGCAGCGTGACACCGAGGAGACGTTCGTTTCATGGCTGTCAAAATCAAGCTCACCCGGCTTGGCAAGATCCGTAATCCCCAGTACCGCATCTCCGTCGCCGATGCCCGCACCCGCCGCGACGGCCGCGCCATCGAGGTCATCGGCCGCTACCACCCCAAGGAAGAGCCGAGCCTGATCGAGGTCGATTCCGAGCGAGCCCAGTACTGGCTGTCGGTCGGTGCCCAGCCCACGGAACCGGTTCTCAAGCTGCTCAAGATCACCGGCGATTGGCAGAAGTTCAAGGGCCTGCCCGGTGCGGAGGGCACGCTGAAGGTGGCCGAGCCCAAGCCCAGCAAACTTGAGCTGTTCAATGCCGCGCTGGCCAATGCCGATGGCGCCCCGACCGGCGAGGCCGCCCAGCTGAAGAAGAAGAAGGCTCCGGCCAAGAAGGCCGAGTCAGCCGAGGACACCACCGCTGAGGCCGCCGAGCCTGCCGCCGAGTCGGCCGAAGCCGCTGAGCCGGCCGCTGACGCCGGCGAGACCACAGCAGAATGAGTTCCGTCGTGGTCGACGCGGTCGAGCACCTGGTGCGCGGGATCGTCGACAACCCCGATGACGTCCGCGTCGATATGGTGACCAACCGGCGCGGCCGGACCGTCGAGGTGCACGTCCATCCCGACGATCTCGGCAAGGTGATCGGCCGCGGCGGGCGCACCGCCACGGCGCTGCGAACCCTGGTGGCCGGTATCGGCGGCCGCGGCATCCGCGTCGACGTGGTGGACACCGACCAGTAGTGGAATTGGTGGTCGGGCGGATCGCCAGGGCGCACGGCGTCACCGGCGAGGTCGTCGTCGACATCCGGACCGACGATCCGGAGGTGCGTTTCGCCACGGGAAAATCCCTGCGGCTCAAGCGGTCCCGCGGCGGTGGGGAGACCCCCGTCGTCATCGAATCGGTCCGGCCGCACGGCGGTCGGCTTCTGTTGCGACTGCGCGGGGTGGTCGATCGGGACGGCGCGGACGCGCTGCGCGGGGGTCTGTTCGTCGTCGACTCCGGTGAATTGCCGGCAATCGAGGACCCCGACGAGTTCTACGACCATCAACTGGAAGGCCTGGGTGTTCGTACGGTCGACGGTCGCGCGGTGGGCATCGTGACAGAGGTGCTGCACACCCCGGGCGGCGAGTTGCTCTCGGTGCGCGCCGATTCCGGTGGCGAGGTGCTGGTGCCCTTCGTCCGCTCGATCGTGACCTCGGTGTCGCTGGCCGACAGGATGATCGAGATCGACCCTCCGGACGGCTTGCTGGATCTGGAATCCTCCTGATGCGTATCGACGTCATCACGATCTTCCCCGGCTATCTGGACCCGGTGCGACAGTCCTTGCCGGGCCGGGCGATCGAGACCGGGATCGTCGATTTCGGGGTGCACGACCTGCGTCGCTGGACCCATGATGTGCACCATTCGGTGGATGACGCACCCTACGGCGGCGGACCCGGAATGGTGATGAGGGCACCGGTATGGGGTGATGCTCTTGACGAGATCTGCACCGGCGAGACGCTTCTGGTGATCCCGACACCGGCCGGGGAGTTGTTCAACCAGGCGCGGGCGCAGCGCTGGACCGCGGAGCGGCACCTGGTCTTCGCCTGCGGCCGGTACGAGGGTATCGACCAGCGCGTCGCCGAGGATGCCGCCACCCGGATGCGGGTCGAAGAGGTCTCGATCGGTGACTATGTGCTGGCCGGGGGTGAGGCGGCCGCGCTGGTGATGATCGAGGCGGTGGTCCGGCTGCTGCCCGATGTGATCGGCAATCCGCTTTCCCACCAGAACGATTCGCACTCGGAGCAGTACGAGGGACTGTTGGAGGGGCCGAGTTACACCCGGCCACCCCGCTGGCGCGGACTGGAGGTCCCGTCGGTGCTGCTGTCCGGCGATCACGCGCGGATCGCGGCGTGGCGGCGCGATCAGGGGATGGCCCGAACCCGCGAACGCCGGCCCGACCTGATCGGCTAAGGAGTGATTCGTCCGCCGGGGAACATGGTCTTGAGGACCTCGGTGAGGGTGTTGCGCGCGGTGACCTCATCGGCGGGCTGCATGGACGCGATCGCGATCACGAAGCGCCGTTGCGGTCCCACCACGCCGGTCGAGAGGTGCACCTGGTTGTTCGGTCCCCAACAGCACATCCAACCCTGCTTCACCGCAACAGGTTCGGCGTACAGGCCGTCGGGGATGCCGAACCGCTGTGGATAGCCGTCCACACCCACGGGAGTGGATGCGGCCAGGTTGGAGAGGATGATGGCCGCGTACTCCGGCGGTAGGCCACCCGTACCGTCGAGCAACATGTCGTAGTAGCGGGCCAGATCGGCCGTGGTGCTCATGGTGTTCCACCAGTCGCCGTTGTAGGGCACGGTGGTGTCGGTGAGCGTGTAGCGTTTCGCGACCCGGGTGATGACCGCGTTACCGCCGTCGCGCACCCAGAATTCCCCGGCCGCGAAGTCGTCGGAGGACCGCAGCATCATCTCGAGCGCGCGCCGGTCCTGCGGGCTGAGCCCGGTCCTTTTCTGGGCGATCTGCAGCAGCAGGTCGTCGGCGATGAACAGCTTGGCCACCGAGGCGATCGGGAACGGGGCTTTGTCGCCACCGGAGACCAATCGGCCGGTCTGACGATCGATCAGGGTGAAGCTGATATCGGCCCCGCGGCGCTCGGCTTCGGCGGTGGCTTTGGGCGCGAGGACCCCGAGGGCGGCCGTCGGATCCGGCAGCGCGGCCGGCGGGGGTGCTGTGGGGCGCGCGGCCAGCAGGGTCATCGGCTCCGAGCGGCCCGCCAACAACTCCGCGGAGGACGCACCCACCAGGAGTAGCGCCATCAGGACCGCACCGGCGGAGAGGATCATCGACCGTCGGCGACGCATTACCCTCTCCTCGGGTCGGCGGACGCGTTCGGGCGAACGCGGCTGGTCGGGCCCACCCCAGTCGACGCCCGGTAAGGGTCAGGGTAGCCGCACTCTTTGTACACCGCACACACCTCGGGACGGCGAACGGTTCCGGTCCGGGCGGGTCGGTCGACGCCGCGGGCGATTTCGTCCCGGGCCGCCGATCTGGCACAATGATGAGGTTGTTCGCGCGGGCCGTTCCGCCGCCTGCTGCGACATATCCGACCACCCTGCTCGGTACTGCCAGGCGCCCACGCGCCGGACAGATCCCCGAAGCCCGACCGCAAGGAACTCTCCGGAGATGAACACTCTCGACTTCGTCGACCAGGCGTCGCTTCGCGACGACATCCCCGCCTTCGGCCCTGGTGACACCGTCAACGTCCACGTGAAGGTCATCGAGGGCAACAAGCAGCGCGTCCAGGTGTTCAAGGGCGTCGTGCTGCGGCGCTCCGGCGGCGGTGTTCGTGAGACTTTCACGGTGCGCAAGGAGAGCTACGGCGTCGGTGTCGAGCGAACCTTCCCGGTGCACTCGCCCAATATCGATCACATCGAGGTCGTCACCCGTGGCGACGTTCGCCGCGCCACGCTGTATTACCTGCGTGAACTGCGCGGGAAGAAGGCCAAGATCAAGGAGAAGCGCTGAGCTTCTCCGCCCCGGGGCGTGCAGCACCGGGATTCCGACGTGGGTAGCGGGGTTTCGAGCCGCGTGATGGCTACGCTGATCCCGTGACAGCGACCCCCGAACCCCCCGATTCGAGCGCCGAGCAGGCTGCGGATGCTCCGGAGAAACCGGGGAAGGCCGCAAAGAAACACTCCGCGCTGCGTGAGGGCTTAGTTCTGGTCGGCACCGCGGTGCTTCTGTACTACGTCATGCTCACGTTCGTGGCGCGCCCCTACCTGATCCCATCGGAGTCGATGGAGCCCACTCTGCACGGCTGCAAGGGCTGCGTCGGCGACCGCATCATGGTCGACAAGCTGACCTACCGGTTCGGCTCGCCCGAACCCGGCGACGTCGTCGTGTTCAAGGGCCCGCCCAACTGGAACGTCGGGTACAAGTCGATCCGGTCCGACAACGACGCCATCCGTTGGGTGCAGAACGCGCTGTCGTTCATCGGGTTCGTTCCCCCCGACGAGAACGATCTGGTCAAGCGGATCATCGCGGTGGGCGGACAAACCGTTCAGTGCCGCGCGGACACCGGATTGACCGTGGACGGCAAGCCCTTGGCGGAGCCCTATCTCGATCCCGCCACGATGATGGCCGACCCGGCGGTCTACCCGTGTCTGGGCAATGAGTTCGGTCCGGTCCGGGTACCCGAGGACCGCCTCTGGGTGATGGGAGACAACCGCACCCACTCCGCCGATTCCCGGGCGCACTGCACCAGCTCCCCGGCGGAGGCGCAGAAGGGGATTTTATGTACCGGGGATCCGGTGACGGGCACCGTGCCGGTGGACCACGTGATCGGCAAGGCTCGCTTCATCGCATGGCCCCCGTCACGCTGGGGCGGTGTCACCACGGTCGACCCCCAGCAGGGTTGAGATGGCCCCCGGGAGGACCGAGTCGGCCACCTGGCCGCCGCGCACGGTGATCCGGCGTGCCTCGGGACTGCGGACCCTCGAGTCGGCGCTCTACCGCAGTGGGCTGGGCCCCGTCGCAGGGGTTGACGAGGTGGGTCGCGGCGCATGCGCGGGGCCACTGGTGATCGCCGCCTGTGTACTGGGACCGAATCGCTTCGAGAGTCTTGCCGCACTCGACGACTCCAAGAGGCTCACCGAGAAGACCCGCGAGGAACTCTTCCCCTTGATCCGTCGCTACGCCTTGGCCTATCACGTGGTGTTCATCGCGGCCGCCGACGTGGACCGCTGCGGAGTGCACGCCGCCAACATCGAAGGGATGCGACGAGCCGTGGCCGGTCTGGCGGCGCGGCCCGGGTATGTCCTGTCCGACGGCTTCCGGGTTCCCGGGCTGGCGGTGCCCTCGCTGCCGGTGGTGGGCGGCGACGCGGCCGCGGCCTGTATCGCGGCCGCCAGCGTGCTGGCCAAGGTCAGCCGGGACCGGCTGATGGTGGCCATGGACGCCGAGCATCCGGGCGACGGTTTCGCCGACCACAAGGGCTACAGCACGCCCGCGCACAGTGCCGCGCTGGCCGAGTTGGGTCCCTGCGCCCAGCACCGGTACTCCTTCATCAACGTCCGCCGGGTCGCTGGGGCACGGGGCGCGTGAGACAAGATGGAACCCACCCACGACGACAAGGACCACTGAGCCGATGAGTGCCGAGGATCTCGAGAAGTACGAAACCGAGATGGAGCTCTCCCTATACCGCGAGTACCAGGACATCGTCGGGCAGTTCAGCTACGTCGTGGAGACCGAGCGGCGCTTCTACCTGGCCAACAGTGTCGAGTTGGTGCCGCGTAACACCGACGGCGAGGTGTACTTCGAGCTGCGGCTGGCCGATGCCTGGGTGTGGGACATGTACCGGCCGGCCCGCTTCGTCAAACAGGTCCGGGTGATCACCTTCAAGGACGTCAACATCGAAGAGGTGGAGAAGCCCGAGCTGCGCCTGCCCGAGTGAGCTGAAGGATGCAGCCCAGGGGGAGCTGGGGATCACCGCGAGATTGGGGATAACCCCGGCCTGCGGGCACCGGATCCTCCGGGTCTGTCGTCGCCGTCGCCCAGGCTGGGCCCCATGACAACACGCCGCAACCAACTCGGGGCGTTCGGGGAGCAGGTCGCCGTCGAGCACCTGGAGGCTCTCGGCCTGAGAATCCTGGCCCGCAACTGGCGCTGCCGGTACGGAGAACTCGACGTGATCGCCGCCGACGGTGACCACACGCTGGTGTTCGTCGAGGTCAAGACCCGGTCCGGGGACGGCTTTGGCGGCGTCGAATCGGCGGTCACGCCGCGCAAGCTGCGCCGTATCCGGCGGCTGGCCGGAATCTGGCTGGCCGGCCGGCCGGAGCGGTGGGCACAACTGCGGATCGACGTACTGGGAGTGCGGGTGGGCCGGCTGCCCCGCCCCGAGGTCATCCATCTGTGCGGGGTCGGCTGATGGCGCTCGGCCGGGCCTTCTCGGTGGCCGTGCGAGGTCTGGACGGCGACATCGTCGAGATCGAGGCCGATATCAGTTCGGGCTTGCCCGGCGTGCACCTGGTCGGTCTGCCCGACGCAGCCCTGCAGGAATCCCGTGACCGGGTCCGTGCGGCGATCACCAATTGCGGTAATTCCTGGCCGATGTCGCGGCTGACGCTGGCGCTGTCTCCGGCGACGCTGCCCAAGACCGGGTCGCTCTACGACATCGCACTGGCCTGCGCGGTGCTCTCCGCGAACCGGAAGACGCCCTGGCACCGTCTGGAGAAGACCGTGCTGCTCGGCGAACTGGCCCTCGATGGGCGGATCCGGCCGGTTCGCGGTGTGCTGCCCGCGGTGCTGACCGCCCGCCGTCAGGGTTGGCCGACGGTGGTGGTGCCGGTCGACAACCTTGCCGAGGCGAGTCTGGTCACCGGTATCGAGGTGTTCGGCGTCCCCGATCTGCGCCGTCTGCAGCTGTGGTTGGGCCGCGGCACCGGGCTTGAGGCCCGCGTGCGGTCGGCGGCCCCTGCGTCCTCAGAACAGGGCGCCGATCTCGCCGAGGTCGTCGGCCAGACTCAGGCCCGTTTCGCCGTCGAGGTGGCCGCCGCCGGAGCGCACCACCTGATGCTCACCGGTCCGCCAGGTGTGGGCAAAACCATGCTCGCTCAACGGCTTCCGGGCTTACTGCCGGACCTGACCAGCAGTGAGGCACTCGAGGTGACGGCCGTGCACTCGGTGGCCGGACTGCTCTCGGCGAATACCCCACTGGTCACCCGTCCGCCCTTTGTCGCCCCGCATCACTCGTCGAGTGTGGCGGCACTGGTCGGCGGCGGGGCCGGGCTGGCCCGGCCGGGCGCGGTCAGCCGGGCCCATCGCGGGGTGCTCTTCCTCGACGAGTGCGCCGAACTCCAGGTTCCGGCGTTGGAGTCGCTGCGCACTCCACTGGAGGACGGTGAGATTCGGCTCGCCCGGCGCGACGGGGTGGTGTCGTACCCGGCCCGTTTCCAGCTGGTGCTGGCCGCCAACCCGTGTCCCTGCGCGCCGGCCCGGGAGAGTGACTGCATCTGTTCGTCGTTGCAGAAGCGCCGCTATCTCGGCAAACTTTCCGGCCCGCTGCTCGACCGGGTCGATCTTCGGGTGCAGATGCACACCACCCGCGCGGGTGCGTTCGCCACCCCGACGAGCGAGAGCAGTGATCGGGTTCGTGCCCGGGTGGCCGGCGCCCGCGACGCGGCCGCCGAACGGTGGCGCGCCCACGGCGTGATCACCAACGCCGAGGTCCCCGGCGCGCTGCTGCGCGGTGCGTTTCGCCTCGGCCCGGCGGCGATGGTCCCGTTGAAGACCGCGCTGGAGCGCGGCCTGCTGAGCCTGCGCGGGGTGGACCGGAGCCTGCGGGTCGCCTGGACACTGGCCGACCTGGCCGGCCGCACGGCGCCGACGCTCGAGGACGTCGGGGTCGCGTTGAGTTTCCGGCAGTCCGAGGGCATGCGATGACCGCCGACGACGCACAGCGGGCATGGGCCTACCTGTCGAGGGTCACCGAGGGGCCCTGCGCCGAACTGGTCGGCCTGCTCGATCGGGTTGGTCCGGAGGAGGCCGCCGAGCGGATCAAACGAGGAGCGGTCGACAAGGCGCTGGCCCGCCGCACCGCATCGCGCCGTGATATCGACAGTGCCGCTCACGACCTGGAGGTGTTGGATCGCCGCGGTGGGCGATTGGTGACGCCCGAGGACGACGAATGGCCGAGGCTGGCGTTCGCGGCATTCGGCGGAATCCCGCTGCGCGACCGGCCCGAGGGTCGCCCGCCGCTGGTCCTGTGGGTGATCGGACCGGCCCGACTCGATGAGGTCTCCGAACGGTCCGCGGCCATCGTCGGAACCCGGGCGTGCACCGCCTACGGCGAGCATGTCGCGGCCGAACTGGCCGCGGGCCTGGTCGAGCATGATGTCGCGGTGATGTCCGGTGGCGCCTACGGGATCGACGGCGCGGCCCACCGGTCGGCGCTCGCCGGCGACGGTGTGACGGTGGCCGTGCTCGCCGGCGGACTCGACATCCTCTACCCGGCCGGCCACTCGGCGTTGCTGCACCGCATCGGCTCCAGCGGTCTGCTGGTCAGCGAGTACCCGCCCGGTGTGCGTCCGGCCCGATTCCGCTTCCTCACCCGTAATCGTCTGGTGGCAGCGCTGTCGATGGCCACCGTCGTGGTGGAGGCCGGTATCCGCAGCGGTGCGGCCAGCACCGCGGCGTGGGCGCGGGCGTTGGGCCGGGTGGTCTGCGCGGTACCGGGGCCAGTGACCTCGGGGGCCTCAGCGGGTTGTCACGCGCTGCTGCGTTCGGGTGCGGAATTGGTCACGCGTGCCGATGAGGTGCGCGAGATGGTCGGCAGGGCAGGTGAATTCGCCGATGATCTGCCGCGGCCAGCCGGCCTGCTGGACGAACTGAGCGAGGTCGATCGCCTGGTCTACGAGGCACTGCCGGGCCGCGGCGCGCTGACCCCCGACGAGATCGCCGTCGCGGCCGGCGTGCCCGCGGCTGACGTGCTCGGGCCGCTGGCCGTTCTGGAAATCGCGGGCTTCGCCGAGCGCCGGGAGGGGAGGTGGTGCATCGCGCGCCGGCGCTGAGTCAGTCCGCCCCCGACGGTGCGAGTTCGCCGGGTGCGTCCTCGCCGCCGGCCGCCTCGGCCGTGGCCGGTTGCAGCCGGCTCGGCACCGACCGCATCCGCTCGGAGTAAGACGGTCGTGATCGGACCTTCAGAGGCCACCAGAACCATGGGCCGAGGATGGCTGCGATCGACGGCGTCATCAACGAGCGAACGATCAGGGTGTCCAGCAGCAGGCCGATGCCGATGGTCATGCCACCCTGGCCGACGTTGAGCAGATCGCCGGAGATCATCGCGCCCATGGTGAAGGCGAAGACAAGACCGGCTGCGGTGACCACCGTCCCGGTCGAGCCCATCGAGCGGATGATCCCGGTATTGATGCCGGCGCCGATCTCCTCCTTGAACCGCGACACCAGCAGCAGGTTGTAGTCCGAGCCCACGGCCATCAGGATGATCACCGCGAACGCCAGCACGATCCAGTTCAGCTCGATCCCGACGATCCGCTCGAAGATGAACACCGACAGGCCGAACGCGGCGCCGAGGGATATCACCACGGTGCCGACGATCACGATCGAGGCGATCAGCGCGCGGGTGATGATCAGCATCACGATGAAGATCAGCGTCAGCGCGGCGAAGGCGGCGATCATGGTGTCGTACTTGGCGCCGGACTGGATATCGCGGTAGGTGGCCGCGGTTCCGGTCAGATACACGTCCGCACCCGCCAGCGCGGTGCCCTTGATCGCCTCATGCGCTGCCGTCAGCTGGTCGTCGACCACCGAGATGCCCTCCTCGGAGGCGGGATTCACATCGTGGGTGATGATCAGCCGGGCCGCTTTGCCGTCCGGGGAGAGGAACAGCTTGAGGCCCTTCTGGAAGTCGGCGTTCTGGAACACCTCCGGCGGCAGATAGAAGTAGTCATCGCTCTTGGAGGCGTCGAAAGCCTCGCCCATCGCGGTGGCGGTGTCGGTCATCTGCTGCATCTGCGTGATCAGGCCGTCGAAGGTGCTGTGGATGGTCTGCAGCGTCTGCTGCATCATCGTCGCCGTGCCGATGAGCGGCGGGAACTGTGCCACCATCTGCGGGAAGATCGCGTTCATCTCGCCCATCCCGCCGACCATGTCGTCCATCCCGCCGACCATCTCGTCCATCCCGGCGATCATCGCGGTCATATCCGTCTGCAGCATCGCCATGGAGTCGCTGAATTGCGAGATCCCGTCGGTGGCGTCGAAGGCCGCCCGGATGCCCTCGCACACCGTGATGTTGAGGCAGTGCGGTTCCCAGTAGAAATAGTTGCGGATCGGGCGCACCGCGTCGTCGAAGTCGGCGACCCGGTCGCGCATCTCGTCGAGGGTGGCCTTCATCGCGTCCATATCCGCGACACTGCGCTGTCCCGCGCCGACCATCCCGTTGGCGGACTCGACCATGCCGTTGGCCGAGGCGACGGTGCTGTCCATCGAGCCGGACATCTGCGTCATCAGGTTCTGCATCTGCGTCATCGAGGCGATCATCGCGCCCAGATCATCGGACATCCCGCTGATGTCGCCGACGCGTTCTTTGAGGAACTGCAGGTTCTGGGTGATCGGCACGGTGGACATGCTGATCTGGTAGGGGATCGAACTGTGCGCGATCGGCGAGCCCAGCGGCCGGGTGATGCTCTGCACCATGGCGATGCCCTCGATGCGGAACAGCGACTTGGCGATCCGGTCCAGCACGATCATGTCGGTGGGGTTGCGCATGTCGTGGTCGGTTTCGATGGTCATGATGTCCGGATTGAGCCGGGCGGTGCTGAAGTGCTTCTCGGCGGCGGTATAGCCGACGTTGGCCGGCACATCCGCCGGGATGTAGTACCGGTCGTCATAGCTGGTCTTGTAGCCGATCATGGCCAGGATGCCGAGCAGCACGATGCTGGTCGCCGCTGCGAGGATCGGTTTGGGCCAGCGCACGGTCGCGGTGCCGATCTTGCGCCAGCCGCGCGTCTTCATCATGCGCTTGGGATCGAGCAGCCCGCGCCGGCTGGCCACGACCAGCACGGCGGGGGCGACGGTCAGTGCGGCCGCGACGACGATGACCAGGGCGATCGCCGAGGGGTAGGCGAGCGAGTTGAAATAGGACAACCGGGTCAACCGCAGCGTCAGCATCGCTCCGGCGATGGTCAGCCCGGACCCGAGGATGACGTGGCCGACGCCGTGAAATGCGGTGTAGTAGGCCGTCTCCGGATCCTCCCCGTTCTGCCGCGCTTCGTGATAGCGGCCCAGCAGGAAGATCGCGTAATCGGTGCCCGCCGCGATCGCCAGCGCCGTCATCAGCGGAACCGAGAAGGTGGAGAAGTCCATCAGGCCGAGGTGGCCGATGACCGCGACCACGCCACGGGAGGCGCCCATCTCGATGCCGACGATGGCCAGGATGATCAGCACCGTGCTGACCGACCGGTACACCAGGGCCAGCATGATCGTGATGACGATCATCGTCACGACGGTCATCTTGATCATGCCGCTGTCGCTGGCCTCCAGCGAGTCCGTGGTCAGCGGCGCCGGGCCGGTGACGTAAGCCTGCAGACCGGGCGGGGGCGGGGTGTCGTGGATGATCTCGCGGACCGCCTCCACGGAATGGTTGCCCTCGGTGCTGCCCTGATCGCCTGCCAGGTTCAACTGGACGTAGGCCGCTTTTCCGTCGCTGCTCTGAACGCCGGCGGCGGTGATCATGTCGCCCCAGAAGTCGTGGACGTGCTCGACGTGCTTCGTGTCGGCTTCGAACTTGCCGACCAGGGTCTTGTAGTACGCGCGAGCGGAATCGCCCAGCGGTTCCTCACCGACGAGCACCACCATGGCGATGCTGTCGGAGGTGGACTCCTGGAACTTCTGACCCATCCGTTTGGCGGCGATCACCGCCGGCGCGTCCTGGGGGGACATCGACACGGCGTTGGCCATGCCGACTTTCTCGACCTGGGGGACAAGAAGATTCGTTGCCGCTGTGAACGCCACCCAGATCAGGATGATCGGTACCGCCAGTGCCCGGATGGTGCGGGGGATGCCGGTGCGCGCGTCCTTACCGTGCGCGCTCATGCGGCTTTGTCCAGACAGAACGCCTGGGCGTCGCGGCCCTCGGCGAAGTCCTCGACCTTCAGGGTGTCGTCGACCAGGATCCGGCAGCCCAGTGCGGCGGCATCGCCTTGGGCGACCACATTGGCGAGCATTCCCGGATCGGTGGTGCTGACGGTGACCGACCAGGGCAGCGAGGTGAAACCGGCCTCGATCGTCGTGCCGTTGACGTCGAGGTAGCTGACCCGCCCCGAAGCATCCGGTGGCCCGATGATCTCGTAGGTCACCCGCTTGGTGTTGATCGGCCGGATGTCGTCGGCCGGCAGGGAGGCGCCGATATAGGGCTTGTCGGAGTCGAAGAACGTGCGTAGCCGACTCACCACCCCGGCGGCGACAAGCAGGGCCACGATCACCACCAGGGCGACCCAGGAGCGTTTCAACAGGGCGGGCATGTCAGTGGTGTCCCA
>SXGR01236957.1_pt1 | contig 17058 bp, 11 predicted proteins | sample 3174711 | NCBI WGS metagenome assembly SXGR01 (sample SAMN11356860, study PRJNA531348) | freshwater metagenome | isolation source: freshwater sample F1-60 | place: China: Fuxian Lake, Yuxi | collected 2017-12-25
CAGCTCCTTCTCGGCGTTGCTGGTGGTGATGACCATGGGACGGTGCCTGGCCACCACCGTCTCGCCGGTCTCGAAGATGTGGAACGACATCCGGTCGAGCTCCCACAGCAGGTCGTGGGGGAACTCAAGGTCCGCCTTGTTGACCTCGTCGATCACCAGCAGCGGGCGCTCCAGCGCCACGTTCCCCGCGGTCTGCAGGTCGGGGGCAGCGATGTAGTTGTCGGTTCCGGTGAAGTGCGGACGTGTCATCAGCGGGACGGCACTTGCTGGTCCCCGGGGCGTTGTGGTGCCGCGTCCGGCCGTCCGTGCGGCGCACGCGGGTCGCTCCCTCGGTCGCTTACACTCCTTGTCATGCTCATGACGCGCAACATGTGGCGGGCCGCAATCGCGGCGTTGGCCGCCGCGGCCACGACATTCGGCGTCCTCCTCATGCTGGCCCGCTACGGCATCGACCCCCACCACGACGGTGTCGTGTTCAAGGGCGCGCTGGATGTACTGGCGGGGCAGGTACCGCTCCGGGACAGCTACGGGCAGTACGGCGCGCTGCTGCCCGTTGTGCAAGCGGCCTTCCTCGGCGTCTTCGGGCCGACGCTTCTGGTGCTCAAGGGCTCGGCGGTCGTCTTCTACGCAATGAGTGCCGGGTTCCTGATCGCCCTGTGGCGGTCGGTCGTTCCGCTCACGCTCGCCGTCGGCATGTGGGTGCTCTGGCTCGCCGGGCAGCCGGAGGTCACCGATACCGCGACCGCGTTTCCCTTCTCCGGAATCTTTCTCGCCTGGTCGTCCGTCTATGCGCTGGCGACGAGCACCGCGGCGTGCCTCCTCCTCGCCGCCGCCCACAGGTTTCCCCGGTTCCTGGTGGCGGCGTCGATCGCGAGCGGTGCCCTCGTCGCCGTGACCATCCACCTCCGCACACCGACGGGACTGCTCGTGGGTGTGGGGCTGCTCATCGGTCTGGCCGCATGGGCGCCCAGCGGCCTCCGCAGCGTCATCCGGAGTGCCGTCATCTTCGCGTGCGCGCTGGTCGTAGCGAATGTCGCCATCTTCCTGTGGCTGCTCGTCACCGGCACCATCGGCGACTGGTGGCAGCAGATCATCGCCTGGCCGCAGTCATGGGCACGCGACACCGGGAATAGCCTGATCCCGTTCTGGGAGGCCTTCGCACGCGATCGCCTGGCGCGGCTGGTGCCGCTGATGCTTCTCGTCGTGGGAGTCCTCACGCTGATCCGACTCGCGCTCCCGCGCATCGTCGAGGCGTGGCGTCGCGACATCCGGGTGCTTGCGGCGGCGGGCGTCGTCGCATGGGCCCTGGTGACGGCGGTGACATGGGGTTTCGGCCGGGAGTGGGCGCGGTGGTGGTTCTCATTCGACAACCTGATCCTTGCCGCCGTGCTCGTGGCGCTCGCCGTGGCGGTGGCCTCCGTCGCACGCCTCCTCGTGTGGATCGTGCGGCGGCAGTACGGCGATCATGGACAGGCGGCGTCATGGGGCCTCGCGGGTCCGATACCACTCATCGCGCTCTTCTGTGCCGCGTCGTTCATCCAGATTTACCCCATTCCCGACCCCCGGCATCTCTACTGGGCCGCGACTCCGGCGCTGGGACTGCTCGCGTGGCTGCTGTTCGTGGTGGTCGGACGTAGGGCGCTGATCCTGGTGCTCCTCGGCCTGACGGTGTTTGGACCCTCCCTCGCGAGCAGCGTCGATCGGGCGGCGACACGGGTCGACAACTTCTCGGAGGTGCCGGCGGGGTCGCCCAGTCGCTTCGACGGGATGCGGGTGACCCCCGCGTTCAACGCCCAGTACGGGGGCCTCATGCGTGCCCTCGAGGCCGCCTACGCGCACGATCCCCGTGCACCCATCGTGGGGATGACGCGAGAACCCCTCTGGCTGACCCTGGGCACCAGCATGGCGAACGCCGAGAAGTACTTCCTACGCTGGGGTGGGTTTCCCCCCGTCGCGCCCGACTACGCCGCGATCGATGCGTTCGTCGCGACCGAGCGCCCGCTCATCCTGATCGAGAACTGGCCTGGATTCGAGCCGCAGCCGTCGATGGCGCCGTACGAGGAGATCATCGGGTACCGCACCGCATACCCGCGGTCATCCGCCTCGCCGGCGAAGACGACCGCCTTCTGGCTCCTCACTCCCGGCGCCGTACTTGCCCGTCCGCCGTACCGGTGTCCGTCCGATCGGCGTGGCTGCGTGGCCGGCCCCGCGGTTCCGGGGATTGTCTTCGGCCCGTAACGCTCACACCCGACGGGCGACGGCGATTACGTTCTTGCCGAGGACGCGTCCCAGCGCCGAGTCGAGGCGGCGGCTCAAAGGGAAGATCATCCGGTCGTAGAGCGCGACCGCTTCGCCGTCGATGTCGCCGTCCCTGCTCCCGAGGACCTTGAACAGAAGCGTGGCGACCACCCCGAGGGAATCCGCGTAGCGGACGTGCTCCACCCGGAAATCCGCCGCCTCGAGCTTCCGGGCCAGTCGCGCCCTCGTGTAGCGACGGTAGTGGCGCACCTTGTCGTCCATGCTCGTCCACAGCCACTCAAGCGCCGGCAGGTACAGGACGACCACTCCGCCCGGTGCGGTGACGCGGTGGATGTCGCGCAATGCGGCAACGTCATCCTGAATGTGCTCGAGGACGTTGAATGACCAGACTCCGCTGAAGGTCTCGTCCAGGACATCGTCGAGCGAGGCCAGCGTGTTGAGGCCGAGCGCCTCGAGTGCCGTCACATGAACGGCTTCCGGGTCGAGGGCGGTGACGTCGAACCCGAGGGCGTCAACGCGCTCGGCGAACGTCCCGATGCCTGCGCCGAAGTCGAGGCACCTACCGTCGCGGGGCATGTACCGCGCGGCGAGGTCGACCAAGTACGCGTTGTAGCGATCCGCGCGCTCCATCGCCTCCAGGTTGTCGGTGCCCGTGTAGGCGTCCGCCTCAGCCAAGCCGCTCTGCATGTTCATTCTTGGGGCGATTCTCGAACTCGAGGATCCGAAGTTCGTAGTCACGCCGTGAGCGGTCCGCCACGGCATCAAGCACCAGCGCGACAGCTAGGAAGATGAGCGAGGCGAGCATCAGGGCCGAGGCCAGGATCGCGAGCGGGACGTGCGCGACGTACCTGAACTGGATCCAGTCGGCGATCGGGAACCCGCCCAGCGCGAGGGCCAGGACCGCGAGAATGACGCTGACGGTGACGAAGAATGCCAGCGGCTTGAAGCGCCGGAACAGGTTGAAGAGGGTCAGGACGATACGGGCCCCGTCGCGGAACGTGTTGAGTTTCGATTCACTTCCCTGGGGGCGCTCGCGGTAGTCGATGGGGACCTCCACGACTCGGAGGCGCTTGTCGAGCGCGTGGATCGAGAGGTCCGTCTCGAGCTCGAACCCCGAGACCATGACGGGGTACGTCCTGATGAAACGCTTGGAGAAGGCGCGATATCCGCTGAGGATGTCGCGCAGTGAGCCCTGGTAGAGGTGGTTGATCGCCGACAGCACCATCTGGTTGCCGGCCTCATGGAAGCGGCGGGAGTTCTGAGTGCCGTAGGCACCACTCGAAAGGCGGTCGCCGACCACCATGTCGGCATATCCCGCCGCGACCGGCTCGATCAGCGCGTGCACGCTCTCGGCCGGGTACGTGTCGTCGCCGTCCACCATGATGACAACATCCGCGTCCGCAATGCGGAACGCCTCGCGGATCGCGTTCCCCTTGCCCCGTGTCGGGACCGAGAGGAGGACGAAGTCGAGGCCCCGCGCCCTCACTATGCGGAGGGTGCGCTCGCGGGTGGCGTCGGTCGATCCGTTGTCGGCAATGATGAAGCGCGCCCCGGGAACCTGATCGGCGAGCCCCTCGAGGGTGGCGGCGATCGTCGCCTCCTCATTGAGGGCGGGGATGACGATGTCCACGGAGGGAGTGCGGATGTTGTCGGAATTGGTCAGGTGCATAGCTCGCCGGTTACGTTAGTCAGAAGAGGCAGAAGAGTCGCTGAAGCGGCCGGCATCGGCCATCAGGGCCGGGTGCTGCGGTACCAATCGACGACCTTTCCACAGGCCTCCCGGATGGGCACGATCCCCTCGTCCCGGGCGGCGACGGCGGTGACCGAGATGACGTAGACGAGCGCGGTGCCGAGTGGGTCGGCCGTGGGTGAAAGCCAGTTCGTGACGGGCTGGAACCGGATGGGGAAACGACCGGACCGTTGCACGGTCACCTGCCCGGCCGGCCATCGCGGCCCCGGGCGGCCCAGATATGCCGGCAGGGTCACCGACAGCCCCCGGCCCGTTACCTCGATGGGTCGTGCCGAGACGTAGTTGACGACGATGTCCCACGTGCCCGGGTCGAGCGTGAGTGCCACGGTGGCCGAGTCGTCGGCGGGGAACGTGGCGCCCTTGCTGGTCACCTCGGCCGGCCTGAGGGCGGCGACCCCGCCCGCCAGCAAGATGCTCCTGCCCAGCGCTGATCCGCAGTCGAGGCGTGCCCCGGCCTCGGGGCTCGTCTCGCCCGGGAGGATGGCGCGTGCCTCCACGCGCCCTGTCCGCTCGTAGACGTCGAAGCTCGCCGACTGCCTGACGAGGGCGAAGCCCGCGTGCATGCGGCTGGCCGCCGCATCGCGTGGGGTGACGATGAAGTCGAATGACTCGAGCACGCTGGGGTCGATTGAGTCGATGTCGTAGGCGAACCCGTACTGGAACGGCTTGCCCTCGCGGAACGGCATCGCAGGGAAGCCGATGACCGGCGACTGCACCGGCGTGCCCCGGAACAGCCACGGGGTGAAGTCATCGTTCCCGAGATACAGCGTCCTGCGATCGCCGATGGTATGCGTGATGTCCTGGATTTCCTGCGCCTGGTCAAGGGGGCCGACGGGTGCGGCGCCCAGGATGCGAACGGTGGACACCATCTCGATGGCGATCAGCGCGATCGCCGCCAGTGGCCGCCATGATCGGCCGATCCAGGGCATGCGGTCGCGGGCGGGCCGCTCGGGATCGCGCTCCACGATCGGGCGCATGGCGAGCAGCATCAGGAGCGGGGCGAGGATCGTCAGCGTCTTGGCGGCGACGTATGCCGACTGGGTCTGGTCACCCCACACCCACACGGCGATGACCAGGACAGGCGCGAGGACCTCCATCCAGTACCGGCGCCGAAGCGCCCAGACGGCACCAGCGACCACCACCGCGCCGATCATGATCGCCCCGAGGCCGACCCATTCCGAGCGGACGCCCACGATCCGGAAGTCGCTCGTGTTCCAGACCCCGAACGTCTCCCAGAACGGCAACGGCCCGACGAGGTTGCCGATGTTGTCGTCGGAGATGCCATCCCAGCTCGCGAAGCGGTAGATGCGACGCGCCTGGGGGACCAGGAGGACGGCCACGACGCCCGCGGCGATGAGCAGGGGCACCAGGTTCGCCTTCGCCGCGCGCCACACGACCTGCACCGAGCCGGTCGTGCGGATCGCCATCCACGTGCGGATGATGGCCCAGCCGACCAGGAACAGGATGGGCCAGGCGAGACCCGGATAGGAGTAGGTCGTCACGGCGCCGGCGATGATGAGCGCGAACGGAAGCCACTTGGCCGGCCGCGGCAGCGCGAGGCGCCGTGCGAGCAGCAGCATGATGGCCATCATGAAGATGGCCATCATGTTCTCCTTGAAGGCCCCCTGGGCGTAATAGGCCGCCACCATGAACGGGAAGCCAACGAGGATCATCATCGGGAAGGGCGCCCAGCGCACCGGGTGCCGAAGCGCATGAAGCCCCGTCCAGCCCAGGATCACGGGCAGCGCGATCGAGAAGCCGGAGAAGGCGAGGGCCTCGGGGATGTCGAGGCCGGCACTGATCGACGCGACGAGAGAGTGCGGCCCGAGGGGGTAGCCCAGGGCATCCCACGACAGGAGGTCATCTGACCCGCCGGGCATGAGCCCCGTGACCTGCGAGAGGTGGTTACCCATGTCGTTGTTGAACGACACGCCGAGGATGCCGGGCCATCCCGCTGCCAGGAACGGCGTCAGAGCAAGGCCTACCACAGGGAGCGCGGCGAGGAGACCCATGGGGTCGGGCCAGAGCATGCGATCCCTCACGACGACCCAGAGGGCAGCACCGAGCACGATGGCCAGGAGCACGGCCGTGGTGAGCGCCCGGCCCGGCACGACCCGCGCGATGCTGACGACCACCATCATCACGGCTAGGCCGACGCCCGGCGCGAGCCACGTCCAACTCCGCACGCCGAGGCCGCGCAGGACCGCCTGCCCGATCGCGATCGCCGCGACGAGCAGGAGTCCCGTGGTGACGAGCATCAGGATCATCCCGCCGCAGGGGGGTCGGGAGCGGGTGCGTCGCCTGGGTGTGCGGTGGGGTCGAGGAGGGCCTCATCGCACTCGGCATCGGCGATGCGACGGGAGATGTCCGCAACAGTGGGTGCGGCACCGTCTGTCTCGACGGCCACCGGCGTGACTGGCGAGGAAACGTCGGATGTCGCCAGCAGGGCACCCATTACCGAATGGATCGCCTCGTCGCTGACGGAGCGACGGTCGGCCTCGAAGAACGACTCCGGTGCCTGTGGTCCTGTGACGATCTCGTATGCCGGGAAGTATGTGACTGCTTCGCGTGCCTGCTCCACTTCGTCGGCGGCAACACGCAGTACTGACTTGCTGTAGATGGTGGCCTCCAGCACGTGTCGCCCCGATGCGGTCGCCACCAGTGGGACGGGCGAGACCGTCACGATGAAGCGCGCGCGGGGATTGATGGCCGTGACGCCATCGATGGTGGCGCACAGGTCGTCAACAACCTCCGCTGCCGTGAAGTTGTGGAAGCGATGCCGGACCGGGTCGAACGTGCCGGCCACAGTGCCCGGGCAGGTCGGGAACACCGCGCCGTCAAGAGTGGACTCCCATCCCTCCGTCAGCCCGAGCGTCAGCACCACGACATCGGCCGAGGCGAAGGCCTCGCGCGTGGCGGAGAGGTGAGCGGTGGTGATGACGTCGAACTCGACGTCATTCGCGGCCGGGTAGGCCAGCCCCGGCCGGAACAGATCAATCACCTTCCCGTCCTCGTGCCAGCGGTCCTCCTGCGGCCGGAACGTGCCGGTGCAGCGCTCGACCAGCTGCCGCATCTGTCGCGCCGTATACACGTTTCCGTACGCCGCGCTGAAGTTCCGGTACCCGAGGTTCTCGGGCAGCATGGCCACCTGGGGTGGCGGCTCCTCCATGCGCAGATAGGTGAGGCCTGCCGCCTCAATGTGAGGGACGATGTTGGACGCGAAGCACGAGCCCATCGATGCCACGCGGTCCCCCGTGCGCAGGAGGGGCCCACTGCTCGTGACGACATCCGACGGGTCATAGCGACGGGCAACCCCGCGGCTCCACAGTGCACGGTGGGGAAGGCCGACGTAGGGGTTGCTCGCCACTGGTCAGTCCACCAGTTCCTTGATGAGGTGGTGCCACATCATTAGACCGTAATCGGGATTTGCATGCGTCGCATCCGGCCCCGACAGTTGCGGGGGCAGGGTTCCGTCTGCTGCATGCGCCTCGGGTGGCACCGGCAGGAAACGTATACCGAAGTCGGCGGCCACGTCGGCCATACGTTCCTGCAGAGCATCCCATGTGGCGACGCGCGTCGCGGTGTCCACGATGGGCGCAGTGTCGGGGGTAAGGTCTTGCGCGGCCAGCAGGTCGACAAAGTACGGCTCGATCGCGATCCCCGCACGTACCTCAGCCTCGGCCTTTGGCGGTGGCGTGCCGAGCAGCGTTACGAGCGATGGGTCGGGGTGGCCTTCAAGGAATTGTACGAGGTCGGCCAGCCACGGATTCCACAGGGCCTTGACCATCGAGTACGGGATGACCCGACCGATTGGCTCGGATAGGACCCCGCGCGGACCAATGACCGTGATCGGGTCGTCACTCATCATGAATACGAGGTTGTGCTGGTTTCCGTTCCAGAGGACGACGACAGGGTGGCCTGTGGACGCCACCACCGGCCAGTAGGTGTCGTCGGCCAATAAGGGCGCTGCTGCGACGTCGAGCACGGCGACGAGGGCCTTCTCAGACGGATCGAGGCGCTCCATGGCGTAACGGAGCGCCTGGCTGTGGGAATGGCCGGCCACGCGGATGCTGGGTGAGCGCGACCCGACCCACTCCCATGCGGGACCCTCAATCGCCCCCGTAGCTATTCGCACTCCTCGAGCCGTGGTATGACGCGACCCAGGGGGTCATCGGGGTGGCCTTCGCCACGCAGGTAGAAGTTCGGTGCACGTCGGGGAACGACCGCCGCATCGCCGAAGACTGCCGCGTGGTCGTTGCGCACGAAGAACGCGTTCACCCCCGCGAGGTCGGTGTGGACGAGCCGGTAGCCCTTCTCACGCCCGAGTGCCTCGAGCGCGCTGATCGATGCCCCGTAGTAGCTGCTGCCATTCCATTTAAGATCTGCCTGAAAGGGCTGCACGGCGACTTCGCCCAGCGGAATGTGGGCGTTGTACTCGATGCACACGAGGCGCGGACTAATCACGTCAATCGCCTGCCACACCCGGTAGTCGTTGCCGTCGATGTGGATGGAGAGTAGATCCACTCGATCGGCGAGACCCGCCGCAGAGATGAGGTCATTGATGTTGTCGGGGCCGACCATCGCATGCGTGGTCGTAATCCGATCACGGTCCTGGTATCTCCGCTCCAGGCGCTCGAAATGGGCCCTATCTCCTTCCATGAATAGCCCCTCCCATCCGCAAGCCTCCGCGAGGTATACGAAGTTGCCCTCGGAGCCCGACTCGATACCGAACTCGACGAAGGTGCCGCTTGGGATGCCGAGGCGCCGGAGGATCTCCAGAATCACGCCATCCTCGCCGTTCTGGGAGAAGCCCTTCATCTCGTAGGCGGTGAGGTCGTTGGTGGTCGGCGGGTTGTCGGCGGGGGTGGTGGTGATTGCCTCCCAGCGCTCCTGAAGCGTGGCAAGCGTGGCGTACTGGAGCGTGCGGGATGAATTGCTGACCATATGATCCACGCCATGCAGGGTGTTGGCCATGCCCGGTAGCATCAGGGCCAAGTCCTCGTTGAAACACGATATGTGGTCGGAAAGCACGGCAACGTGTTCGAAGGGAGTCTCGATCGCGGCGATTGACTCCTCGGCGGAAGCGATACGCGCCTCGATCTCGGTGAGCACGGCGAGCTCGGTCTCGTCAACCTCACCACGTCGCAGCAGGTACGGGCGGAGCAAGCGCAGCAGCCCGCGGTGAACGATCCCGCGGAGGGACCTCTCGTCATTGCGCCAAGGTGTGCGACCGCCAGCTTGGATTTCCGCGGCCAGCGCATCCAGTCGCCCGGGGTCTGCGCCCGGGACGGCATCGGCGACCACGTATGGAGGCGGGTGAAGGCCCGCCGCCCGTATCGCATCGAGTCGTGTCCTGATGGCCTCGCCTGCCTTCTCGGGCGCGCGCTCCACCCGGATGTGCACCGCGGCGAGCAGCGCTTTGGCATGTGCTTCGTCAGGGTTATTGCGCGCTCGTGTGAGCAGCATCGCGGCGGCGGAGATGTCGGGCTCAGCCCAGGTCGTGCCAGCGGTATAGGGACCGGCGCCCGCGGGCACGATGCCCTCCGTCATGGGCACCAGATATCCCATGGAGTCGTCCATGAACTCGAGGTTGGCTGAATAGGCCGTCGCCACCACGGGCCGCGCGTAGGCCATGGCCTCGGCGATCGTCACGCCGAAGCCTTCGCTGCGATGCAGTGAGAGGTAGCAGTCGCATTCCGCGATGAGTCCCCGGTTAGTGGTGGCATCGAGGTATTGGTCGAGGATGACCACGTCGGCGCGACCGGCTGCGGCCATGCGCAGCTCCTCGAGCTCCTCAAGGTGCCGCTCGCCATTGATGCTCTTGAGCAGCAGTGTGCAGCCGTCGTCGGGTGTAAATGCCGACGTGTACGCCTCCAGGGCGCCGAGGGGGTTCTTCCGGACGAACACGCTGTCGAAGTCATATGCGTAGAGCACGAGGAAGGTGTCCTCTGGTATGCGCACCAACGCCCTCGCGCCACCCACTGGTGGCGGTACGACGACGGGCATGGGGATAACGGTGACGGGTAGGTCAGTGCGTTGACGGATGGCGTCGCCTACGAATGCACTGCCAACCCATATCTCATCAACCACGGAAAACGACTGGTCGAACATCTCGGGGAACGTCGAAGTCTCCCACCACCAGAGCCCGATGCGGTAGCGGTGATTACGCAGCCGTTCGCCCATCCAGTGATTTGCCGCGAGGATGACGTCGGCGTTGATGCACACCAAGTTGGTGTCGTATATCGCCTTGTCGGGACCGTGTTCGGAGAACTGGTGTGTACTACGACCTGGCGCCATGTCGTAGGTCACCGTCGCGTGGGGGATCCCTGCCGCCTCGATGCCGGCCAGCATCAGGCGCGCGGCTTGTCCCACCCCGCTCTCGGCGGTGAAATAGGCGATGACATTGATGCCGGGCTGCAGGTCCTGCGTCGGAGCCAGTGGCATAGATGCCTCGTCTGCCTGCTCTGGCTCAAGTTGCATGGGCACCGTGCCATCCGCCACCAGCTCATCCCGCACGCACTGCTCAAATCCAAACGTGTCTGGTCCCGGCACGCCGGGAAAGCGCTCCCGCAGCGCCGGTGTCTGCAAATAAAGGTCCATCAGGTACCGGCCGGGGGCACGGGAGTCGGCCAACCCAGTGGTAGGCGCGGAGAGCCACTCGGCAAATGCCGGCACGCCGTCGGTGAACGGGTTGGGTGGCGGAGCGATGCCCTCGCTCTCGGTCTCCAGCAGGGCGTTGCGGAAGAGGTCGCGCATTCGGTGGTCGAGAACGAGCCCGTCAATCTCATTGACGCCGAAGGGGATCGCCGAGATGGCTGCGTGCCCTCCGGCCAGCAGTTTGGCGTCGTACTGGGCGAACAGGCGCGCGACGTCCGGGCGCTCCGACAGCAGCACGCGCGGTCTGCCGCCTTGGTGTTTGCTCACCAGGTGCGACTTGCGTGGGTCGTAGCCGCTGAAGTGGAAGAACACGAGATCCTCGCCGTTGACCGTCCAGCGGCCGTCGTGCTCACGCACGTCCCTGTTCGGCAGGTTCCACCATGCAACGTTGCAGCCCGGGTGCCTGAGGATGTACGGCGCGAAGTACCCGGGGAGGAGGTCCATCCACCGCTGGTCGACAAATCGCCACGACGTGGGGTTGATGATGCACTCGCGGCGCAGGCGTGACTGCCACCATTGCGCGACGGTCAGACCCATCTCGCCCCCGACCGACACGAACCCGAGGTTGTAGATGCCAGCCGAGAGGATGACGTCCTCGCCAGGGGTGAGCGCGTCACCACGGGGCAGTGGCTCGATCGCGTGAGGGGTGAGCACCGCACCGTGTTCGCGGGCGAGTTGGTCGATGAACCGGGGGTCGGAGAAGAACTCGATGTCGGCGTCAAAATAGCTCACGGCGGGAGCCTGAGGGAGCAGGTGCTCCAGCAGCCATGGCTTCACAGCGGTTGCGAGTTCCACCACCGTGTACATCGTCGCCATCTGCCCGAATTCGACGGGGCTCATGATGTCGTGGGGGGTGAGGACCTCGAACGGCTCGCCCGTCAGCGGCGTCAATGGGTCGGGGTCGAGTACCACCACGACCATGCGGCTGTCAGGAACCTGCTCGGCGAACGATCGGGCAAGAATGCGCGCCTGTGCGAGATAGTTACGCGCGATGATGGTGCACGCGAGCATGTAGCCTTTCAGCGTTGACGATTCGTGGATGCGCCGCTCATTCCGAAGGGGCGCACGAGGTCGTCGCAGTCTAGTCGGGGTGCAGAAGTCCCGTGCCTGCTTGGCCTCGTCCGCCTGCCGTCTCCGCCGGGGGCAGCATTTCGTCGAGCCACCGAGCATTCCGCGGGATGTTGATGGCCTCGGCACTGGGGAACGCATTGGTCGGCGCGAAGTCGTTGATGAGAATGCGGCGAGCATGTGGCAGATCCATGACGAGTTGGAAGGCGTCAAACCCGACACGCCGAAGTTCGGCGTCCACAGCCGCGCGGAATCGGCCCGATCGCGATGTGGTGAAGATCAGGGTGTACCGATCGCTGTCTTGCCGCTGTAGGAGGGCATCAACGTTCTCCTGGATCGGGCGGATGCGATGCCAACCCCCCTCCCCGGCGGCCAGTGGATGTTCGTTGAGGCCCACCACACCGTCCAAGTCGACGAAGAGCGTCGCGAAGGAGCGGCAGTACCGCCGCCAGTCCTCAAGTGTTCCCCAATCGATGTACGTGCTCGCCGCGACACCGCGTACAGCAGTGCCGTCGGCGAGGATGGCGCGGATGATGTCTGAGACGTATATCTCGGAGGCTCCAGTAAGCGACCTCGCAGCCGTCAGGAAGACCGATCCGCTGGCGAACCCGACGAGCCCCGAGTTGAAGTCGGAACTGATGACGCGCTTCTCAACGATATTCGTGACGAAGTCGCGAGAGTCCAGTTCGACGTAGGACTTGTTGTCGGCGACGACATCCGGGTTGCCATGGAGCGACGCGTAGGTCACGAAATTCTCGCCCAGCGGGAGGGCGCCCGCTGCGACACCCACCAGGTTATCGGTGTCCTTGATCACGACTGGCCTATCGTCCTGTAACGTCGCCAAACCGTGAGTCACCGTCGCCACCATCGATGGGGTGGGAGAGTCGAGCAGCACGAAGTTCACGGGGCAACTGAGGACCCCCTCGACTTCGGCGACGAGAGCCGCAAGGTCAAGATCATGGAAGAAGTCATGGAGCGACACGATCACGGCATGGTCGAACTGCTCGCCGGGAAGACCGGACAGTCCGGCGGCCAGCATGGTTCGGCCCTCGGGGTGCTGAAGGAGGAACTTCGGCCGTGTGAGCCCGTACCGAGTTGACATGCCGGCAGCCGGGACGATCAGAACGGGTTTCAAGGGTGCGCCTCCGCCCGCAGGCGCGGGATCTCGGTCTTCAGGGCATCGGTGAGGATTGCGACGCGAGCCGGGTTTCGCGAGTACGGCAGGATGCGCAGAGCCGCAAAAGCCTTCATGGCGGCGATGGCGCCGTCGGATACGTCGCGCTGCGCACAGAGTTCGCGTAGCGAGCGACTGAGTATCTGCCGCCCCACCACCTCTGCTCCGGTTACACGGTACGCCGTTCGCCACCAGCCGTGCTCCGCGTCTATGAGGAGTCGTCCAACGTCGATAAGGGGCGACTCAAATGGGGAGTCGAGGAAATCGACGCACCAGACCCCGGCATCTCTGGGCGTGATGAGGACGTTTTCGAATGAGAGATCCCCATGGTTCCATCCCGGCGGCAGTACGATTTTCTGAAGGGCGGCGTGAAGTGTGGCGATGGCCCGAAGAGCGAAGGTCCCGTTTGTGCGTTGGCCCAGTTTCATCGCGGCCAGTTTCTCTTCGATCGCTTTCCTTGGTGGTGGCTCCTCCATCTCCCGCCAGTTGCCGCTAACGAATTCGGTCAGAGTGGCAGCGACGCGAGCGCACTCATCGAGAGAGCTCACTTGAAGAAACTCCCCGAGGGGCACCCCGGGTATGTACTCCATGGTGAACGACTCGCCATTCCAGTCATCGATCACGCGCGGGACCCTGATGCCCGTTGCGAGGTCGCGAGCAGCGCACTGCTTCGACGCCTGAACCCCGCACCGTTCGTCATGGCTTGTTTTCCGAACAACCAGGTATCCGCTGCGATGCTCAACCGTCACGCGTGCTCCTGATTGACCCAAGGCCGCTCGCCCGGCCCATTCGTCGGCATCGCTGGCCGGTCTCATCGGGCACCGCCATCACCGGGGTCGCCGGTCTCGCCCGGATTGAGCGGCGGGATCATCTCGAGGCCCGGTCCCAGCAGCCGCGCATCCGGCGGACCATTCTCCACCGCGACTGGGACGAGCGCCGACGGGAGGAGCGATACCAAGTGCCAGTAGCCCTCATCATCGGCGGTGCCGTTCAGTTGGAGGTCGACTGTTGCGTTTGATGGGCCAACCGTGAATGTCCCCAGATGTCGTCCGTTCACCATAACCCCGAAGGATGCCGCGTCGGCGAAGCTGGGTGGCGCCCGCAAGGTGAGCGCGTGTGCCGTTGGCGAATTACCGCGGACGAGAATCTCAGCCGTGTAACCCTGTGCCCAGGCCCCCCATTGCTCGCGCGGCCACCAACCCGCACCGAGATGGATGGCGCCAACTTGCGTTCCTTCGGGGTCGGAGACCTCGGTGAGGTGACCGAGGGCAATCGTGGCCTGCCCATGCCCCGTCACCGAGACGCTCGTGAGTGAGCCCTCCGGCTTGATTCGAAATGTCACCTCCAGCAGATGCTGATCCTCAAACCATGTTGAGGTGCTGGGCGTCAGCATGTCGTCGACGACGACTGATGGCGGTTGTGGGCAAGCGTGAGCGAGGATGGCGAGGTGGACTGACGCGGTCGCTCCAATGGACGAGGGGATCTCAACGCTCAGACGGTTGGGCTCGACTGCCCAGCGCGCCGTGCATCTCTGCATCACTGGCGCCGTTCCGGCGATGGTGTGAGGTGCCCTGTTGCCAGCACCAATTCGGACGAGGCGTTGGGTTTGCCAACAGGGTGGGTCGCCGGGCTGTGGGCGAAGCGGAGTGAACGCCGCCACGTACCCGGGTGTCGTTTCCATTGACTCGACAGTGATCTGAGGGGCGAGTCTCAGGAGGTGGCCATTCGCGTTCAGTCTGCGTGAGAACTCGACGTCCTCAGCCTCGCCCCAGCAAAGCATCTCAGACAGAGGGTGTGCGATCAGGGTCTCGTGCTTCGCGATGATGAGTCCCCCGTTGGCATATACGCCGGGGTGGTAATCGGCGTAATCCAGCAGGCCGATCGGGAAGCGGATCTCATGTCCCGGGCCCTCAAGCGCGTGCCAGTCCGGGAATCGAGCTCCGCTCGGGAGAATGGCTCGCGGCGTCAGAAACGAGTAGTCGCCACCCCAGGCGATGAGGTTCTCGAGGAAGTCCGGCGGAAAGCGGTAGCGATCGTGGGCGATGATCAAATTCGGGCATGAGGATGCCTGCACGATCCGGTTCTTCTTTCCAGTGATCCAAGGTATGGCGGCGAATCGGCTGTCCTCGTCCGCAATCGTGACGTCACGTCCGAGATCGGCATTGCCCAGTACCCGCCCCGGTCCGCATACGATGATTTCGCGGCGCACCCCGGCTGGCATGTTGATCGCCCGCACCGACGCAATCAGTTCCACCAGGCGGTCGATGTTCCGGCCGTCAGAAACGACGCCAAAGGTGAAGTCGCTCATGGTGGCGTCAACCGGGCGCCGTGTCACCTCCACGGCGAGGGTCTGCGTCGCGGAATCCTGGGATCTCTCGCGCAGTCGAACCGGCGTGGTCGAAAGCGACGCCATAACCCTGGCCACCTCATGCTTCTCGGCGATCAGCCTTTCTGTCAGGCGAAAACGGATGATGCCCGTCCCTTTGAGTAGGCGTACGCATTCATCCAGTAACAGCGGCCATTGCGGAACGTCACCAAGATCAATCGCGGTGATGTCGACCGTGTCGGCGCTCTGGTGAAAGCGGGGCGATGCCCGGTGTCCAGAGCGTCCATCGAACAGGCGCGCGCCGAGCGGGTCGCTAGGGGTCGCGGTGAGTTGACGTGTCATTTCATCCAAGGGGCAAGGTCGCGGTGGCTCCTCGCGCTGACTCTACCTCGTGACGGAGGGCTCGCCAACGAAGGCCCACTCGCCCTCGACTGCGGTGATCCCCGTTCCCGGATGACGACTGAAGACGCTGAACTCGGTCACGCCCTCCCTCCAGTGGTAGACGATCTCTCCGTCGTCGGACATGACGGTGACATCGACGGAGAACTGACCCTCATGAATGGGCAGCGCGGGCATCGTGAACGCGATCACCCTGAGTCCTGAGAGTTCGGGTATATCGAAGCCTGTGAGGCGCGTGCTCGTGCCGAAGACGTTGATGCCGTCTCGGGTGGTGATCTTGAATGTGATGTTGGGGTTGGGCACCGTTGTGTGTGCTCGGAGTGTGATGTCCAGGCGGCTGCGGTCGCCCGAGATGAGGCGGTCGGTCAAGCCCTCAGGCCCGAAGAGGAGAGCGGCCTCGACGACGACCTCGCCCGTACCCCAGCCGACCGCGAGTGGCGGGATGCCGTCCGGGCGCATCTGCTCGGCCACCTCGGGGGTGGGGGTGTAGACCTCTTCGGTATCGGTGCGAATGGGCGTCTTCTGCTCAGCAAGCCGACGGTGATAGGCAGTGATGACCGCCGAGGGCTTACCGTCCTTGATCACCACGCCATTCTCGATGAGCACAGCCCGATCGCAGATCTGCTCAATCGCCTCTGCGCTGTGCGAAACGAAGATGAGCGTGCCGCCGCGAGTGCGGAAGTCGTGGATGCGGCCCATACACTTGCGCTGGAAGGCCTCGTCACCGACAGCGAGGACCTCGTCAAGCAACAGGATGTCGGGGCTCACATGTGCGGCGACGGCGAAGGCCAAGCGCATCTGCATGCCGCTCGAGTAGGTGCGCACCGGCATGTCGATGAATTCATCGAGTTCAGAGAACTCAATGATCTGCGGGAGGCGATCCCGCACCGTCTTCTCGGACAGCCCATGGATCGCCCCGTTCATGAACACGTTCTCGCAGCCGGTGAAGTCGGGGTGGAAGCCTGCGCCCAACTCCAGCATCGACGCCACCGTACCCCCGGTCTCGATGGTCCCGTCATGGGGCGGGATGATGCCGGCGAGCATCTTCAGCAGCGTGCTCTTGCCGGACCCGTTGCGTCCAACGAGACCCACCGATTCCCCTGGCGACACGTCTAGGTCGACGCCGCGAAGCGCCCAGAGGTCCGTAGTCCGGGACCGCTTCCTGCGGATGATTGTCTCCTTGAGTGTCGCGTTGCGCTCGTGTACCACCTTGAACCGGCGGGACACACCACGCAGCCGAATGGCTCCAGGATCGAGTTGTGCTGTCAGAGTTCCACCGCCATCTCACGCTCGAGCCGATGAAAAACGAAGATGCCGATGGCCAGTGTCACGAATGCCGCGAGTACGCAGTAGAGCGAATCGGTGAGCGTGGGCCAGCGTCCGAAGAACAGCACGTCCTGTACCGCCACGACGTAGGGCGCGATC
>SXGR01118466.1_pt1 | contig 17057 bp, 15 predicted proteins | sample 3174711 | NCBI WGS metagenome assembly SXGR01 (sample SAMN11356860, study PRJNA531348) | freshwater metagenome | isolation source: freshwater sample F1-60 | place: China: Fuxian Lake, Yuxi | collected 2017-12-25
AGGATCTCCGCACGGGCGTCGAGACGGGCAACATCCAGGCGGTCATGGACGGCGACATCGACGCCTTCATCAACGGCTGGCTGCGCGCCGGCGGCCCGCGCACGCGCAACAAGGACATCAAGATCGAGGACTGAGTCCTCCCGTCGCCCCATGCCCAGCCGGGACGTCCTCCGCCAGAAGCTCCTCGAGACCCCGCTCTTCGCGGAGAAGATCTGGAAGCTTTCGCCGGAGCCTTGGCCCCTCGCCGAAGCGCAGGTGCGCGAGCTCAGACGAATCGGCGCGGCCTGCCTCAGCTACCATCGCGCCCTCGAGCGTCTCTATGTCCGGTCGTTCTCAGGCAAGAAGATCCTGCGTAACCGCGAGGTCCACGCGCCCTGGGTCGCCGAATACCTCGACCGCTACAAACCCGCCGGCCTCGTGGCGCACGGCCGGCACCGCGCCGTGAAGGCCCAGTGCCCGGTGGTGCTCCGTCCCGACCTCCTCATCACGGAGCAGGGCTTCACGATGACGGAACTGGACAGCGTCCCCGGCGGCGTCGGCCTCACGGCCTACCTCAACGAAGTCTACGCCGAGGATTACCCCGGCGTGATCGGTCGCACCGGCATGCCTGACCGCTTCATGGCTGCGCTGGGCCGGCTGACCCCGAAGGAGAAATTCCCGCTGGTCGCCATCGTCGTCAGCGAGGAAGGCTCGACCTACCGTCCTGAATTCGAATGGCTGGGCGAGAAACTGCGCGCGCTCGGCCACGACGTGCACGTCGTCGAACCCTCCCAGGTCATGCAGATGGGCGACGGCTCCTACGTCCCGGTCGACGGCGCGCCGCGGCGGGTCGACATCCTCTACCGCTTCTTCGAGCTGTTCGACCTCGCCAACGTCAAGGGCGCCGACGGCATCTTCAACGCGGTCGAGGCCGGCACGCTGACGCTGACGCCGCCGATGAAGGCGTTCCAGGAGGAGAAGCTCGGCCTCGCCCTGCTCCATCACCCGCAGCTCGCCGAGTTCTGGAAGGAGAACCTGCCCGAAGACCACCACGAGGCCTTGTTCCGCATCGTCCCGCAGACCTGGATCATGGAGAAGACCGAGCTCCCGCCGACGGCCGTCCTCCACGCCCCGGGTTTCTCGGGCCGGCCGATCCGCGAATGGACCGAACTCGCCGAAGCCTCCCAGCGCGAGCGCAACCTGATCATCAAGGCCAGCGGCTTCCATGAGACCGCCTGGGGGGCCCGCAGCGTGACCCTGGGCAGCGACGTCTCGCGCGACGAATGGCTCGAGGCCATCGAGAACGCGCTCAACCCCGAGAACGAGACCTTCCATGTGATGCAGGCCTACCATAAGCCGTCTCGCCTGAGCCACCCCGTGTATGCCGACGACGGCTCCGTGGCGCCGGCCGACGGCCGGGTCCGGCTGTGTCCTTACTTCTTCGTCGACGGCGATTCGGTCGAGCTTTCGGGCATCCTCGCGACCTTCTGTCCGGCGGATAAGAAGATCATCCACGGGATGAGCGACGCGGCCCTGCTGCCCTGTCACGTGGTCGGCTGAGGGACGTGCGTCGCCTTGCTTCCGGCCGGCTTTGCGGCCAAGGTAGTCGCATGAGACTCCTCGCCCTCGGCCTGCTCTCGTTCCTCAGCCTGCTTGGCGACCTCGCGGCCGCCGTCCGCACCAAGGTCGACCTGGTCAACCTGACCCCGGACATCCGTCCGGGCGAGAAGGCGCTGATCGCGATGCGCTTCCGGTGCGACCCTCACTTCCATATCTATTGGAAGAACCCCGGCGACGCCGGCCAGTCCCCCACGGTCGAGTGGCAGGAGAAGTCCGGCACCACCGTCGGCGATTTCGTCTGGCCCGGTCCCAAGATGCTCGATCAGTCGGGCGTCTATAACTTCGTCTACGAGGACGAGACCCTGCTGCTCATGGAAGTCGCCGTCCCCGCCGGCGCCAAAGGCGCCCTGACCTTCAAAGGCAAAGCGGAATGGCTGGAATGCGACGACTCCGGCTGCTGGCCGCACGACAAACAGGTCGAGCTCACCTTGCAGGTGGGCGCCGGCAACGTCGCCTACAAATACGACCCGAAGCTCTACCCGGCGCTCCGCCCTCGCCTGACGACGACCGCGACGAGCGACGGCAAGTTGCTCACGGTCGCCGTCCCGGCGGGTGAGAAACTCCCCCAGACCTGGTTCCCGGAGCGTGGCTTCGTCGCCCCGACCGCGACGGCCAAGCAGAAGCAGGCCGGCGGCAACGTCGTCTTCGAACTGGCGGACGCCACGGAGAAGCTGGATTCCGGCGAGCTGATCTTCACCACGCGGGCGGCCGACGGCGGCTTCGTGGACATCAAGGCGGTGCTCGGCGGCGCGCCGGCCAAAGCCGCGCCCGGTCCGACGGCCACCCCGACGAAGACCACCGGCGAATGGCAACCTTGGTCGCCGGAAGCCCAGGCGCAGGCCCTCGCCGCCGGCAAGGTCGTCTACGTCGACTTCACCGCCCGATGGTGCGCCACCTGCCAGGTCAACAAGCGAGTGTACGCCCAGGGCGACGTCGCCCAGGCGCTGGCCTCCGCCGGCGTCGTGCTCCTCAAGGCCGACTGGACGAAGAAAGACGCGGCCATCGCCGAAGAACTCGGCAAATACGGCCGTACCGGCATCCCCTTGAACGTCTTCCTGAGGGCCGGCCAGCCTCCGGCGGTGCTCTCGGAGGCGCTCACCGGCACCGAAGTGAAAGCGGCCTTGGCCGCGGTCCTCGCCGGCCAGGCCTACCAAGCGGAGCAGATCACCCACTCTTTCGCCTTCTGGCTGATGCTCGCGTTCGGCGGCGGCATCCTGCTCAACCTGATGCCCTGCGTCTTCCCGATGATCGGCCTCAAGGTGCTCGGCTTCGCGAAGGAAGCCGGTGCCGCGCGCTCCACGGTCGTCCTCAACGGGCTGCTCTATTCCGCCGGCGTGATCGCCAGCTTCCTCGTGCTCGCCTTGCTCATCATCGGACTCAAGTCCGGCGGATCCTCGGTCGGCTGGGGATTCCAGATGCAGTCTCCGGGCTTCGTGCTCGGGACCTGCGTGCTGATGGTCGTCCTCGGCCTCTCCCTCGCCGGCGTCTTCGAGATCGGCGTCGGCCTCGGCGGCGTCTCCGCCGGGGAAGGCGACGGCCGCGTCGCGACGTTCCTCTCCGGCGTGCTCGCGACGGTGGTCGCCACGCCCTGCACCGCCCCGGGCCTGGGCGCCGCGCTCGGCTTCGCGCTGGACAAGGACCGCTCGACCGCCGAGACGCTGCTGTTCTTCACCGTGATCGGCGCAGGCATGGCCCTGCCCTACCTTTTGTTGTCAGCCTTCCCGCGTCTGGCTGCGATGCTGCCCCGCCCGGGAGAATGGATGGAATCCCTCAAGCAGGGCATGTCCTTCCCATTGTTCGCCTACGCCCTCTACCTGCTCTGGGTGCTCAACGCCCTGGTGGAGGACGCAGCGTGGGTGCGCGACGCCTCGCTCGGCCTCGCCGTCATCGCGACGGCCTGCTGGGTGCTGGGCCGGTGGGGCGCGTTGCATCGCTCCGAGCGGGCAAGGCTCACGGCCAAGCTGGTCGCCGGCACGCTGTCCGCCGGCACGCTGGCTTACCTCTTCGCGACGCTCCCGTGAGCCGGCGACTTCGGACCTGATGAAGAAGGCCCGCCGATCGGCGGGCCTCTTCGCATGGTCCTCAGCCAGGACTCAGAGGGCGCTGACCGGAGCGGGCGCGGCGCCGTTGGCGGCCGGCGCCGGAGCGACGGCGGCGGGACGTCCGGCGCCCGAGGTGACGGGACCGGCGTAATTCACGTCGACGATGACGGCCTTGCGATCCTTGGCGCCCGACTGGCGACCGGCGGCGGATTTATCGGCCTGCTGCGAGCCAAGGGCCATGATCTCGCTGTTGGCTTGGTTCGCGCCGAGGCCGACCAGGTAATCGCGGACGGACTGGGCGCGACGGTCGGAAAGACCCAGGTTGTATTCTTCGGTGCCGAAGTGGTCGGTGTAACCCGCGATGATGAGCTTGGTGTTCTTGGCGCGTCCGGCGATGGCGTCGACCTTGCCGCGTTCGGCCGCCGAGACGTTGTAACGGTCGAACTCGAAATAGACGGTGGCGAGGATGGCCTCAGGCGGGATTGTGCCGTTGCGAATGGCGTTGGCCATGGCGTCGTAACCCGTCGGGCGGGAGTCCAGGGTTTCGCCGTTGAAACCAGTGCCGTTGCCGGAGGAGAGCGGCTGGAAACCGGCGGGGATACGGGAGGTGCAACCCACGACCAGGGCCGAAAGTGCGAACAGGAACGTAAAACGCTTCATAGTCCCGGGATAAAAGAAGGGCGGACGGGGGTCGGCAAGCCTTGTCTCCTCAGTAACGAGGAACCTTGGGGTCGACACGCAGGGACCAGGCTTCGATGCCGCCTTGGAGATTGCTGACCTGGGCGAAGCCCTTGGCCCGGAGGAACTGGGTGACCTTCATGCTCCGGCCTCCATGGTGGCACTGGACCAGCACGGGGCGGTCCTGCGGAATCTCCGCCAGCCGCGCGGCCACGGTGTTCATGGGGACAAGCCGGGCGCCTTCGATCCGGCAGACGGCGAATTCATCGGGCTCACGGACATCGATGAGCACGGGCGGGGTCGGGCCAGCCAGCAGTCGGCTGGCTTCCTCGACGGTGATTTCTAGGGGGGCGGCGGACATAGGAAAGGGGGTCGGACAAGCCGGCGGGGCGTAGGCGGTTTTTTCCAAGGAGCGAATCGACGGAGCCTTTCCGCAGGCCGGACAAGCCGGATCGGCGGACAGGGCAAGAAGACGGGTACTCCCCGCGGCGACATCGACGAGCAAAAGGCGGGGGGCGGTACGCCGTCCCAGCAGGATGGCGATGACTTCCGAGGCCATCCAAGATCCGATGACTCCGCAGGTGGCGCCGAAAACCCCGGCATCCGCGCAGGTGGGCACCGAAGCCGCGTCCGGGATGGCCGGGTAGAGGCAGCGGTAGCAACCTGATTTCGGCAGGAAGACCCCGACCTGACCGGAATCGCGGAGCACGCTGCCGTGCACGAGCGGGCGACCTCCGAGCACGCAGGCGTCGGCGGCCAGAAACCGGGTCGCGAAATTATCGGTGCCATCGACCACGAGGTCGTAGCGGGCGACCAAGGCGGCGGCGTTCTCGACGGTAAAACCCTCGGGATGGAGCGCCACCTTCAGGCCGGGATTGATCTCGCCGAGGGCTTCGGCGGCGGAAATCGTCTTCGGCAGTCCCAGCGTGTCGAAGCCATGGACGATCTGCCGATGGAGGTTGGAGACCTCGACCTTGTCGGGATCGGCGATGCCGAGATGGCCGACGCCGGCGGCGGCGAGGTAGAGCCCGACCGGGGAACCGAGCCCGCCCGCGCCGAGGATGAGCACCTTGGCATCGCGCAGGCGCAGCTGACCCGCCTCCCCTACTCCCGGCAGACGGATCTGCCGGGCATACAAGGCCCTTTCGTGGTCGGAGAGACGCGGGTCCGCGGACATGCCTCAGTGGAAAGCCGCTCTTGCGGACTGTCAAACCCGCCTCGCCTGCGTGTCGGATTGAATAATCGGCCGGAGTCACCCAACTTGACCTCGTGGCACAGGTCTTCCTCGGCATCGATTATGGCTCCAGGCGGGTCGGGCTCAGCCATGCCGACGAACTCGGCTTCGCCTTCCCCCTGCCCGCCGCGGTCGCCGAAGACGCCGAGGCCCGCTTCGCCCAGATCGGCCAGGAAATCGTCCGGCTCAAGGTCACCCTGCTCGTTCTGGGCTATCCCCTCTCCGTCGAAGGCGAACGCACGCGGCGTTGCGACGAAGTCGACGCCTTCGCCGCCGAGCTCACCCGCCGTTTCGGCCTGCCGATCGAGAAAGTGGACGAGGCCCTGACCAGCCAGGCCGCCGACGAACTCGGCGGGCGCAAAGCCCGGTCGGCCCACGAGCGCAGGCAGCAAGCCCGGTCAGGCGAGCGCGACTCGCGCGCCGCCGCGGTGCTGCTCCAGGATTTTCTCAACAGCCGGGGCATCGGCGCCTGACATGCCTTCCTCCAAGCCGAAGAAACCTTTCACGCCGAAGCTCGAACGCTTCCTCGCGACCGTCGCCTACGACGGCACGGACCACATCGGATGGCAGGTCCAGAACGGACGACTTTCGATCGAAGGGGAGCTCGAGGAACGCCTCTCGCGCATCCTGAAGACCCCGATCGACATCCATGGCAGCGGCCGCACCGACTCCGGCGTCCACAGCGTCGGCCAGCGCTTTCACTTCGACGCCTTCTGGCCCCACCCCTGCAGTTATCTCGTCCACGCGATCAACTCGTGCGAACAGAACGGCCTGCTGGTCACGCGCCTGCAGCGCGTGGCGCCCGGCTTCCATTGCCGCTGGCACGCCAACGGCAAACGCTACCGCTACGAGATCTGCGACGGCTATCCGCCGCCCTGGGAAGCCCGCTACTGCCTCGGCCTGGGCAACAAGACCGTCGACGTGAAACTCATGCGACAGGCGGCTAAGCTGCTGCTCGGCAAGCATGACTTCTATGCCTTCGGCGCCAATCACGGCCAAGGCATGGAGAAAGAGAATCCCGTCAAAGAACTCCGTCGCCTGGACGTCCGCCGTCGCGGCAAGCGGATCACGATCATCGCCGAAGGCAGCGGCTTCCTCTACAAGATGGTCCGGCGGCTCGTCGGCGGGCTGCTGCGCGTCGGCGAAGGCAAGATGCCGCCGGAACGGCTCGTCGCCTACCGCAAGGAGCGCGTCATCACTTCCGAAGTCCCCACGGCCCCCGCCCGCGGACTGTTCATGGAAAAGGTGTTCTTCGAGCCCGGCTCGTTGAAGAATCCGCGCGCCCTGCGTAACCGGAACGATACCGACGGCAGCTCAGAGTAGGCCAAGCCATTGATGGGCGTAACATAACACCGCGGCCGGGGTTCTAAGCACGAACCCATGAACTGCCGAGCCCTCACCCTGTGCCTGTTTTCCTCGATCGGACTTCACGCCGCTCCGGTCGACCTTCCCGCCCTCTTCGATAAGCGGGCGCTCGTGAAGCCGATCACGGAACTTGAGGGCATCCTCAGCGACGGCACCACGGCCACGGTCTATAAGATCGTGGTGCGTTCCCTGCCCTTCGACCACGCGATGGGCCCCTGGGCTCCCGCCACGCTCAAGGACAAGGGCGGCTACTGGGAGGACACCGTCGACAAGAAGCTGTATCGGGTCGACGCCGACTACCTTCGGCTGCTCAACAAGCGTGGCTGGAACATGTTCGACGCGGACGGCACGGTGCACCGCACCAAGGACCGCTCTGAGTTCGACAAGGTCGCCCGCCAGGAACTCGCCGGCTGGACCTATGAACAAGCCGCCAAGGACGGCATCACCAACTCGATCATCGAGCTGCAGCCCAGCGAACAGGTCGTCACCATCTTCCTGCCGAAGCATCCGAAGGCATCCGCCAAGGCCACGCCGCTCCGGCAGGCGAGGTTCTCGCCCCGTTCCGGGCTCGGCATCAGCACCAACGGCGTCCGCTTCTTCCCGCCCGAACCCGTGGACCGCATCACGGCCTTCAAGAACATCGCCCCGCTCGACCCCAAGGGAGGCCACACGGGCTTCGGCCACGAATACCACTACCATCGGGCGCCTTCCGTCATGGACGGCGATCAGTCGGGCAAGGTCGTCGGTTTCGCCCTCGACGGGTTTCCGGTCCGCGGTCCGACCGAAGCCGACGGCTCCGCCCCTCAGAAGCTCGATTCGATCAACGGCCACGACCATGACGGCCTCGGCTACCACTACCACGTGAGCAACGTCTGGCCTTACATCGTCGGCGGCTTCAATGGTCCGCTCGGCACCGCCGTCCTGGGTGACGTCGATGTCTGCGACGCGACCAAGACCGGCGGCGACGGCGGCAAGGGCGGCAAAGGCAAGGGCAAGGGCGCCCCGAAGGGCGGCGACGGCAAGAAGGGGCCGCCGCCCGAAGGGAAATAAGCCCATGCGCCTGCTTCTCGCGCTTTTGTCGCTCGTCTCGGCCGTCCCGGAGGGCGCGGCGCAGTCCGTCAAGCCCAACATCCTCGTGCTCGTCGCCGACGACCTGGGCTGGAACGACGTCGGCACGCGTAATCCGAAGATGGTCACGCCGAACCTCGTCAAGCTGGCGAAGGACGGCGTCGAGCTTCAACGCTTCTACGGCTACCCGGTCTGCAGCCCTGCCCGCGCCGCACTCCTGACGGGCTTGCTTCCCCGCCGGCTCGGCATCGTCAACATCATCATGCCCGGTCAGCCCGGCGTCACCAAAGCCACGCCGACGCTGCCGGCCAGCCTGAAATCGGCCGGGTACGCCACGTCGCTCATCGGTAAATGGCATCTCGGCAGCCAGAACCCTGCTTCGGCGGCGGGCTTCGACCATTTTTACGGTTTCATGGGGGCCGAGGTGGATTATCTCCGGCACACCGACAAGCGCGGCAAGCCGGACTGGCAACGCGACGGCCGACCGATCGACGAGCCGGGCTACACCACATACCTTTTCGCCGACGAAGCTTCGCGACAGATCCGTGACCGGGACAAGTCCCGGCCGTTCTACCTTCAGGTCTCCTTCAACGCGCCGCACATCGACCTTGCGGCCCCTGAAGACCTGGTCGCCAAACACAAGTCCGACGGCCTCTATGGCGCGGTGGTCGAAGGCCTCGACATCGGCATCGGCCGCATCCTGGCCACACTCGACGAGCAGGGCCTGCGCGACAACACCGTCGTCGTGTTCTTCTCGGACAACGGCGCTCCGCGACCGACCGGATCGAACGCACCCCTGCGCGGTTACAAAGCCTCCGTCGACGAAGGCGGCATCCGCACTCCGGCCATCGTCCGTTGGCCCAGGCGTATCCCGGCCGGCGTGAAACTCGACCAACCCATCGCCGTCATCGACCTTTTCCCGACCCTTTTCGCCGCCGCTGAGCTGCGGATGCCAGCCGGCCTGAGCATCGACGGCGTCAGCCAGTGGCCCGCGATCGCCGGCGGCAAGCCGCTCGCGCGCCCGGCCTTCCTCGTGGCCTCTTCCGACATCGCCCTCTTCGACGGCGACTGGAAACTGGTCGAGACGAACGCCGGACAACGCAGCCTTTACGACCTCAAAGCCGACATCGGAGAGACGCGGGACCTCCTGAAAGCCCAACCTGAGCAGGCGATCAGGCTGGGCAGACTCCTTGACACGCTCAAGAAAGACCTGCCGGCCTATGCGGGCGGAAGCATCGGCAAAGGCGGCGCCAAAGGCGGCAAAGGCAAGGGGAAGAAGTGAACCTGACCGGTCCCGCGCGCTTTTGATTGGAACGGGCCCGCCGGAAGTCCTAGTGAGTCCGCATGACGCGTCTGTTCGTGCTCTGGCTCTCGGCCCTCCTGCCGGCGTTCCTGTGCGCGCATGCGCGTTGGCAGGAAGCCTCGGCGCTCGGCGTCGTCGATGACCAAGGCGCCTTCACGTTGACGGTCAAATTCGAGGTGCCTTCGTTCCTCCTCGGACAACTGCCCAAAGACGTCCCGGAAAAAGACCTGGACGCGCTGCTGCTGACGCCCGGCCGGCTCGCCGCGGCCGTCGAACCAGGCCGGCGCAGTTTCCTCGAAGGCATGCGGCTCGAGGCGGACGGACGGCCCGTGGCCTGGTCCGTCCTGGCTTTCCCGACGGCGGAGCAGATCCTCGCGCAGTCGGCGCGCCAAGGCGAGGCCGACCGCCATTCGGTGATGATGAACGTGAAACTGCAGGCGAAGCTCCCGCCCGGCGCACGCGCGCTCAGGCTGCGTTTCCCCGACACGTTGGGCACCGTTTTCACGAACTTGCGCAAAGGCATGGAGTTCCAGACGGTGATGGCGGTCTCGAGGAACGAACCCGGCGAATTCCTGATCGGCGAAGGTCCGGCCAGCGACCGCGGCCTGACGACGGGCGCGCTCCTTGCCGACGGCTTCGCGCACGTCCTGCCCGACGGCTGGGACCACTGCCTCTTCATGCTGGCGATGTTCCTCGGCGCGGCCTCGCTCCGGCAGGCGCTGGGTCGCTCGCTGGTCTTCACCTTGGGGCATAGCCTCACGCTCAGCGCGGTGGCGCTCGGCTGGATCGGCGACCCGGGACCGTGGATCGAGCCTTTCATCGCCTTGACGATCGGCCTGGGCGGGCTGATGGCCTACCGTGGGGACGCTACCAACCGGCAGATGCTCGTCGTGCCGGCCGTCTTCGGGCTCGTGCATGGGCTCGGCTTCGCGGCGGCGGTCGCGGACCGGCTGCAGGACTGGGACAACGCCAGCCTCGTGCGCATCCTCATCAGTTTCAACGCGGGCGTCGAACTCGCCCAGATCGGCGTCATCCTGGCTTCAGCCGCCCTGCTCCGGGCGATGGCGTGGTCCGGCCTGTCCGAAGCCCGGTTGCGTCGTACGCTCTGCCTCGCGACCGCGGTCGTCGGCTTCGCGCTCTGCGCGTGGCGGCTCGCCGGACAATCCTAGGCCCTCAGAGCTTGCCGACCGGGCGCTTGCCCGCGTCGAGCTGCCGCCGCTGCTCGGCGGCGAAGGCTTCTAATTCCTTCACGACCTCCGGATGTTCCTTGGCAAGGTCGTCCTTCTCGCCCGGGTCACGTTCGAGGTCGTAGAGGGCGAGGCCGATCTGACGCTGATGGGTCTTGGCCGGCAGCCCGTCGCGCTCGGCGGGGATCATGTCGACATAGCTGCGATAGGCGTGCGGAAGATGCAGCTTCCACTTGCCTTTGCGGACCGCCTCCAACTTGTCGCCGTAATAATAGGCGAAGGAATCGCGCGCTCCACGTCCGCCCTCGGTGAGCACCGACAGGAAGGAGACGCCGTCGATCGGCAGTTTCGGCGCAGGGGCGGCGCAGGCGGCGACCACCGTGGGCACGACATCGATGTTGGCGGCGAGGGCGTCCGTTTCGACGCCCGGCCGGATCTTGCCCGGCCAGCGGACGATGAAGGGCACGCGGACACCCCCCTCGAAGGTCGTGCCTTTGCCCTCGCGGAAGGGGCCGGCCGAACCGGCATGCCGGCCGAAATTGAGCCAAGGTCCGTTGTCGCTGGTGAAGAGGACCAAGGTGTCGTTGTCGACGCCTTTGTCCGACAGAGCCTTCATCACCGCGCCGACGACGCGGTCAAGATCGGCCAAGGTGTCAGCATAGGGCGTGGCATGCTTGCCCTTGAAATCGGCGGAAGCACCCAACGGGGTATGGGGCATCGAGGTGGCGAGGTAGAGGAAGAAGGGCTTGTCCTTGCCGGCGCTTTCGCGGATGAAGCGGACGGCCCGCAGGCCCTGCATGGAGGTGAGATCGTCCATGTCCACCCAGTCCCGAGTGTGACCGAACAGGAAACCGTTGGTGTAAAGCGGAAGCACCGGGTATGTTTCTTTGCGGCTTTCATCACCGATGAAATAACCTTTCGGCCACATGTCATTGGAGTAAGGTGTGATCATCGAGTCCTCGAACCCGTGCGCCGGCGGAAGGAAACGCGGCGCATCCCCGAGATGCCACTTACCGACGACGCCGGTGCGATAACCCGCCGCCTGCAGCAAAGCACCCAAGGTCTGTTCTTGATTGCTCAGGCCGATCTTGGAGTTGGGCCCCAGAGCGACGCCGCCGAGGCCGAGCCGGTTGGGATAACAACCGGTCATCAAGGCCACGCGCGAAGAAGTGCAGACCGCCTGAGTGGCGAGGAAGTTGGTGAAGCGGACACCCTCCTTGGCCAGGCGATCGATATGGGGGGTCGGATTCTGCTTCGAACCATAGCAGCCGAGGTCGGCCCAGCCCATGTCATCGCACATGATCAACACGATGTTAGGCTTCGCGGCGAACAGGCTCGCGCACAACATAACCAACAAGGCCGGGGTATGCCTCATGAACCTGAAGCATAGGGTGAATCCCCTACCTTCCAAGGACTAAAAAGGGGTGTTTCTCAAGAAACCTTCAAGCCCAACTCGGCGCAGACGGCGGGGTGCTTACGGGCCTTGTTGATGAACTCATCGACGCCGAAGTCAGCCACGATGAAGTCCCCGTAGCGGAAGGACGGGCACTTGGACTGACCAGTCAAGGCGACCAGCTGACGCATCTGATGCATGTCGGCGATCACGTCCCGGACGTCGAGCCTGACCCCCTGTTTGGCGAAATAATCGAGGGCTTCGGTGCACCAAGGGCAGCCAGGCTTGACGTAGAGGATGGGTAGCGGCTGCGGCATGCCGCCAACCAAGCGGAGCAAGCCAAGGTTAGCAAGCGGAGAGCACCCGAGGCGTTGACAGACCCGCGCGGCTTGCAGGAAATGACCCTCCCCATGGAAACCATTCACGGCGCTCCGAGTTACACCCTGAAGTCCTCCGAGGTCGAACTGGCCGTCACGCAGACCGCCGGCCATCTGGCCCCGGTGACCTTCCATCTGCCCGGACTCAAGGCCAGCCCTTACTCCCTCTCGCCTTGGACGCCGACGCAGATCGACCAGAGCCTGCCGAACCTGCTCACCTATCTGCGCGGCGACTTCCTGTGCCTGCCGTTCGGCGGCCAGCAGAAAGGACCGCCCCACGGCGACACGGCCAACGCCCCCTGGCAGCTCGTCGCGTCGTCGGCGACCTCGCTTGAGCTGACGCAGACCGGCACGGACACCGGCGCCACCGTGGCGAAGAAGTTCACGCTCATCCCCGGCCACCACGCGATCTACTCCGAGCACGTCATCACGCAGCTCGAAGGCCGCTGGAACTACGGCAACCATCCTGTGCTCGACCTTTCGCAGGTGCCTGCGGGCGTGGCGCGCATCGCCACCAGCGCCTTCCGTTTCGGCTCCGTCTATGCCGGCGAGTTCTCGAATCCCGCCGACGGCGAATCCGGCGCGCTCAAGCCGTTCGCCGAATTCTCGTCGCTTAAGTCCGTCCCGATGAAGGACGGCACGGACACCGACCTCACGCGTTACCCGGCCCGCGCCGGCAACGACGACCTCATCATGCTCGTCAACGTGCCCGCCACGGAGGCACAGCCCTTCGCGTGGACGGCCGTGACCTTCCCGGGCTACGTCTGGTTCTCGCTCAAGAACGTCGCCGACTTCCCCTCGACCCTCTTCTGGCTGTCCAACGGCGGCCGCCCCGGTCACCCGTGGGAGAAGCGTCACCTCGGCCGTCTCGGCCTCGAGGAGGTGTGCTCCCACTTCTGCGACGGCGTCGATGTCGCCCGCGAGGACCGCCTCGCCGCCAAGGGCATCCCGACCAGCCGCCTCTTCCGCAAGGACGAACGCGTCCGGCTGCCCCTGATCCAGGCTGCCGCCGCCGTGCCCGCCGCTTTCGGCCAAGTCCAGAGCATCGTCCCCGCCGGCCCCGAGTCCGTGCGGATCACGGGCGAAAACGGCCAGGCCGTTACCTGCCCCATTAATTGGCAGTTTTTGAAGCCGTAAGTCGGCATACTCAATTCTTGTCCCTGCCCACGGAGTCGCCTAAATCCGACCTCCCCGACCCTCCTTTCCCCCTAACATGTCCTCCCCCAAGATTGTCCAAGATCTCTCCACCAAGAAGAGCGGCGTCGCCTCTCTCGTGGAGAAGGAACTCGCCAAGACCGGCGGCCTGCTCCGCCTGGCTCCGTGCTGGGTGCCGCGCTCCTTCCTCCAGCCGGGGAAGCGACTCAAGCTCCACCCGGACGATCTCTACGCCTTCGGCCTGAGCCGCGGCGGCATCGACGAGCGCTGGTTCGCCTCCACCACCGAAGCCGCCAACGACAACCGCACGCCCGACGAGGGCCTGTCCTACGTCGTCATCGGCAAGACGCGCTTCACGCTGAAGCAGGCCGTCAAGGAATGCGGCGCCGCGCTCATCGGCTCCAAGATCTGGGGCAAGTACAAGAAGTGGCCCGTCTACTCCAAGTTCTTCGACAACATGGGGCCGATCCCGCACCACATGCACCAGAACGCCAAGCAGGCCAAGCTGCTCGGCCTCGAGGGCAAGCCGGAGTCCTATTACTTCCCGCCGCAGCACAACAACGTCGGCAACAACTTCCCCTACACGTTCATGGGCTTCGAGCCTGGCACGACCAAGGCCCAGGTCCGCGAGTGCATCGCCAACTGGCACAAGGGTGACAACAAGATCCTCGCCCTCTCCAAGGCCTACAAGCTCGAGCCCGGCACCGGCTGGCTCATCGACCCTTGCATCCTCCACGCCCCGGGCTCGCTCTGCACCTATGAGCCGCAGTGGGGTTCCGACGTGTTCGGCATGTACCAGAACCTCGTCGAAGGCCGCGAAGTGCCGTGGGCCCTCCTCGTCAAGGACATGCCGAAGTCGAAGCACCAGGACGTCGACTTCATCGTCGACCAGCTCGACTGGGACAAGAACGTCGACCCGAACTTCAAGGACAACCACTACCTCGAGCCGGTCGTCTCCGTCCAGGGCAAGGGCCACGTGGACAAGTGGATCGTCTACGGCAAGGTCGACAAGTTCCAGTACTTCACCGCGAAGGAACTGACCGTCGAACCGGGCGCCGAGTGCACGATCACCGACAAGGGCGCCTACGGCCTCATCTGCGTCCAGGGCTCCGGCACGATCAACGGCCAGGTCCTCAACAGCCCGAAGCTCATCCGCTTCAACGAACTGACCGAGGACGAATACTTCTGCACCGAAGCCGGCGCCAAGAAGGGCGTGACCTTCCGTAACACCTCCACCACCGAGCCGTTGGTCTGCCTGCGCTACTTCGGTCCGGAAGTGAACCCGGACGCCCCTGCCATGGGCGCCTACAAGAAGGCCAAGAAGAAGTAAGCCTTCGCGCCCTCGCCTACCCCTAACCCTACCCCTACCCCTACGCCCATGAAACTGCACAACGCGATGTGGCCCGGCCTCGTCGGCAAGGAGCCCAACACCGACCACCCTCCGATCTCCCTCGAACGCATGCTCGACATGACCGTCGCCGCCAGCGTCGACGGACACAAGTTCGACGGCGTCGACCTGTTCCTGTTCCATCCGCACACCGACCCCGACATCTCCGAGGACAACCTCAAGAAGATGGCCGACCTCATCGCCTCCAAGGGCCTGAAGGTCGGTTCGCTCGTGGCGCCGGTCTGGGGCGGCACGGTGGGTGACTCCGCGATGGGCTCCGACGAGCAGCAGCAGAAGTTCCTCCTCGCGATCGAGAAGGCCTGCCGCATCGCCAAGCTCCTCAACAAGCACGGCGTCCGCCAGTACGGCGTCATCCGCGTGGACTCCGCCGAGTTCGGCGTGCAGAAGTGGCGCGAGAACCCGAAGGCCAACACGGCCCGCATCGTCGATACCTTCAGGAAGGCCGCGAAGATCGCCGAAGGCCATGGCGAACGCATCGCCGCCGAAGGCGAGATCTGCTGGGCCGGCATGCACTCCTGGAAGGCGATGCTCGACACCCTCGAGGGCGTGGGCATGCCGAAGACCTTCGGCTTCCAGGCCGACCTCGCCCACACCTACCTCTACCTGATGGGTTACAACGAACCCGAGGCCGCCCTCCTCAAGGAAGGCTACACCTCGGAACAGTTCTGGCCCGCCTACCGCGAGATGGTCGGCAAGCTCCGCCCGTGGACCTTCGACTTCCACGTGGCCCAGAACGACGGCACCGTGCACGGCACCGGCTCCCACGAGAAGACCGGCCGCCACTGCCAGGCCGACGACGCCAACGGCAAGCTCGACATCACCGCCTGCTCCAAGGTCTGGCTCGAAGGCGCCTCCGCCCGCGGTATGAAGCACATCTGCTGGGATGGCTGCATGTTCCCGAACGCGACGCTCGAGAACCCGAAGACCTGGAACACCATCCTCTCCGCGATGGTCAAGGTGAAGAAGGCGCTCTGAGCCACCTATCCCCATACTCGATACTCCAAACTCTCATCCCCTCGAACTATGTCTAAAGCCATTCGCATCGGTCTCATCGGTTACGGCTTCATGGGCCGCACCCACTCCAACGCCTACTCGCAGGTCGGTCACTTCTTCCCGAAGGACAAGCTGTCGACGGGCCACCACATCGTCCGCCAGGCCGTCTGCGGCCGCGACGAGGCCAAGGTCAAGGACTTCGCCGAGAAGTGGGGCTACGCCTCGTACGAGACGGACTGGCGCAAGCTGGTCGCCCGCGCCGACATCGACGCCGTCGACATCTGCACCCCGAACGACTCGCACGCCGAGATCGCCCTGGAGTGCATCAAGCACGGCAAGATGATCCTCTGCGAGAAGCCCCTCGCCCTCAACGGCGCCCAGGGCGAGCAGATGGTCGCCGCCGTCGAGAAGTCCGGCCTCCCCAACCTGGTCTGGTATAACTACCGCTTCCTCCCCGCCGTGACGCTCGCGAAGAACATCGTGGCCGCCGGCGAGCTGGGCCGCGTGTTCCACTACCGCGCCAACTTCCTCCAGGACTGGACGATCTCCACCGAGCTGCCCCAGGGCGGCGCGGGCCTCTGGCGCCTCGACGCCGCCGCCGCCGGTTCCGGCGTCACGGGCGACCTGCTCGCGCACTGCATCGACACGGCCCGCTGGATCAACGGTGACATCACCGAGGTTTCCGCGATCACCGAGACGTTCATCAAGGAGCGCGTCCACACCGCCACGGGCAAGAAACAGGCCGTCACCATCGACGACGCCGCGATCTTCCTCTGCCGCTTCGAGAACGGATCGATCGCGCAGTTCGAATCCACCCGCTACGCCCGCGGCCACAAGGCGCTCTACACGTTCGAGATCAACGGCGAGAAGAAGTCCCTCCAGTGGGACCTCCACGACCTCAACCGCCTCAACTACTTCGATCACTCCGTCCCGGGCGATCGTCGCGGTTGGGCCAGCATCCACACGTCCGACGGCGACCACCCGTACGCCGGCAACTGGTGGGTCCCGGGTCTCTGCCTCGGTTACGAGCACTCCTTCACCCACGCCCTCGCCGAGTTCCTCAAGAGCCTCGACGACCCGAAGGCGCCGAAGGCCTACCCGGACTTCCGCCACGCCCTCGGCACCCAGTACGTCTGCGACGCCGTCCTGGAGTCCGCCAAGACGAGGCAGTGGGTCAAGGTGAAGAAGGCCTAATCCGCCCTCCAGCCGCCTTCCAGAGGCCTCGGATCACCCGATCCGGGGCTTCTTTATGCCC
>SXGR01540004.1_pt1 | contig 17057 bp, 14 predicted proteins | sample 3174711 | NCBI WGS metagenome assembly SXGR01 (sample SAMN11356860, study PRJNA531348) | freshwater metagenome | isolation source: freshwater sample F1-60 | place: China: Fuxian Lake, Yuxi | collected 2017-12-25
ACTATCACAAATCAATACCACCGGATTTTTCACCTGATTTATATGCAATTCAGAGAACATACGACGCACCGACTGCATGGCATTCTTGTTCAAACTACTTAAGCAAAGCACTGCCGTCTTGTCTTGACGAATGGCATTAAGATAGAGTTGAAGTACTTTTCGATCCGGATCACTGTAGCAATCCATCATCACAAAATTGAGTGTGTCACTTCGCAATTCACTTTCTACATACTGCCTGTATTCAAACAGTGGAACGTAGGTTTTGGAGTTAGCAGATTTCCAGGCAGCAGGATAAACCAAGACACGCAGCGTACCAGGCAATTCAAAATTTAGTAATTGATTGCCAGTAAATATAAAATCAGCAGCGGTATCAGCAATTGACCACTTATCGGTATCCGCATCATACGTGTATCCCACACTTTGTAAATGTGCAGGAGTAATTTCTTCAATAGTGCTTAGATCTGCTATTACAACTGGAACTTGTGAACCACCAATACGCTCCACTTGAAAACTTTCTCTACGCGTATAGGCAAATGGATTGTAAGGCAAAGTTTCAATGGGAGGTACCGAACTGGGCTCACAAGTAGTATAGCGCTTGACCATATCCTTGCAAACCGGAATTTCTAATTCAGGATCCTCAGTTAGTGATACACGAATAGTATCGCCAATCCCATCCTCCAACAATGTACCAATCCCCACGGCACTTTTAATTCGTCCATCTTCTCCATCACCCGCTTCAGTAACACCTAAATGCAAGGGATAGATTTCTCCAAACTCATCATTCATACTTCTAATCAGCAACCGATAGGCCTGGACCATCACCTGTGGATTGCTACTCTTCATACTCAAAATAATATTATGAAAATCTTCATCACGTGCAATTCGTAAAAACTCCATTGCACTCTCCACCATGCCAATCGGCGTATCTCCATACCGACTCATAATACGATCACTAAGCGAACCATGGTTAGTTCCAATTCGCATAGCAGTACCATGTTCACGGCATATTTTTACTAATGGAGTAAATCGTTCTCTGATTCGCTCGATTTCCTCTGCGTATTCCGCATCAGTATATTCTAGTTGTTCAAACTTTTTCTTATCAACGTAGTTGCCGGGATTAACTCTTACTTTTTCCACTATACGTGCAGCAATCTCCGCTGCGTTGGGAGTGAAATGAATATCTGCAACCAGTGGAGTATCATAGCCGCGTTTTCTGAGTTCGTCCTTAATAATTTGTAACTGATTGGCCTCTTTCATGGAAGGGGCGGTTATACGGACTAATTCTGCACCGGCTTCAATACATCGAATGGTTTGTTCCACCGTTGCGTTAATGTCCATGGTATCGGTAGTGGTCATGGTTTGCACCCGAATCGGATGACCATTACCCAGTAGCAGATTACCAACACGAACCTCCCGCGTGATCAGACGTTTGTATTGGGTTTGTGACGAACAGTAGGCTTGCATGATAAATGCGTTGATTATCTATTTCCTTCAAAAAAGCCCTGACCTTTCAGGATATTTTTTACATGGTCTACCAATATAGCTGGCAGGTTTTCCTGTGACGTGCTGGATTCCGTATTCAAAACAAAAAAGTAGGCATGATTGTTCTCTTCTATCCAACCTACGACCCATCCGATTTGATTTCCATTTTTTAGAATACCCGTTCCTGTCTTATAGCCCAACTGGTAAAGTGTATTATCCTCCTGTACCAACGCTTTTTTAACGGTTTCCTGGTAGGCTTTAAAAAATGGAAGTTGTCCAAAATACAGTTGCTTGATTAATCCTAATTGCGCATCAGATGTAATTTTTAAAGAGTTGTCTAGCCAGAAAGAATCAATATTATTGATCTTGAAGCGTTCTTTATCATTGCGCGCGCCGTATCCCAATGAATCCATCCAGGCCTGCGCTCCCTTTTTATCTAATACCGGCAAACTATCAATAGAAAGAGAGGGAACTCCGGTAATTTGACCGGTCTGCAGCCCAATCAAGGCATGTACAATGCTAAATGTACCGGCAGGTAAATAACTGCTGTCTCTAAACCGCTTCAAATTATGTACAGTAAATCGCCCCGTTCCATTATCCATGATAGCAAAGGAACCATTGAGGTTATTTTCCTGAAAATAGTCTTCCAACTTGGAATCCTGCTCTACTGCATTGAATGTGCAGGAACTCAGCAATAGTACAAAGGCAATAAAAGTGATGTAACGCATCCCGATAAACTTTCGGGCAAAGGTAACTATCCTACTTTAGTACACCGAGCTCTTTCCCTGCTTTAATAAAGGCAGCGATAGCTTTGTCAAGATGGGCTTGCTCGTGGGCAGCACTTAACTGAACACGAATCCTGGCCTGGCCTTTAGCCACCACCGGAAAGAAAAACCCAATGACATAGATCCCTTCCTCTAATAAGCGAGCAGCCATTTTCTGCGCCAACACTGCATCGTATAACATAATGGGTACAATGGGGTGATCGCCTGGTTTAATATCAAAACCGGCTTCTGTAACCTTACTTCGGAAGTAGCGAGTGTTATACTCTAATTTGTCACGAAGCTCAGTGGTTTCCGTGAGCATATCTAATACAGCAATAGAAGCGCCTACAATGGAAGGGGCCAGCGTATTGCTGAATAAATAAGGTCTTGAACGCTGACGGAGCATTTCAATAATTTCTTTACGTCCGCTAGTGAATCCACCAGAAGCTCCACCGAGCGCTTTACCCAAAGTACCGGTAATGATATCGATCTTACCCATTACACCCCGATACTCATGTGTGCCCCTACCTGTTTTACCAAGGAAACCAGAGGAGTGACATTCGTCTATCATTACCGCAGCATCATATTTTTCTGCGAGTACCACAATCTTATCTAGCTGGGCAATGGTACCATCCATACTAAAGGAGCCATCCGTAATAATGATTCGGCTTCTGCAAGAAGCGGCTTCTTGCAGTTTGCGCTCTAGATCCTCCATATTATTATGCTCATACCGAAAACGCTGTGCCTTACAAAGACGAACACCATCAATAATGGAAGCATGATTCAGTGCATCAGAAATCAATGCATCTTCCTCATTGAACAAGGGCTCAAATACACCGCCATTTGCGTCAAAGGCCGCTGCATATAAAATCGTATCCTCGGTACCGAGAAAAGCAGAAATTTTAGCTTCCAGTTCTTTGTGAATATCCTGCGTACCACAAATAAAACGTACACTGCTCATGCCAAAGCCACGTTGGTCAATAGCTTGATGTGCTGCCTCAATTACTTTGGGATGCGAGGAAAGTCCCAGATAATTATTAGCACAAAAATTCAGCACCTCACGTCCGCCCACTTTTATAACTGCACCTTGTGGACTCTCAATCACACGCTCCGTTTTAAATAGTCCGGCTTGTTTGATCTCCTCCAGCTCGGCGCCCACACGTTGTACTAACTTTTCGTTCATACCTAGTATTTGCCACAAAGATAGGTGGCCTTGCCATTGGTGTAATTACAGCAATCTTTTACCTGTCTTAACATTTTTTTCAATTTTATGCGGCTAGTTTTGCGCCACAAAACAAAAAATCACATGACTGCTTTTCGTTCAAGCCTTTTAGTAATTACGATGCTGTTTTCCCTGACTGCTATAGCGCAGAAAGACACCATCATTATCAATCGCGGGAAAACCATTTACACTAAAGTGGATACTTTCAAAATCGGGAACGACCCCTCGAATATTGAAAGAATTATAGTTATCAAAGGGGATAGTCTTAGCGTCAACAAAGCGGACAGCTTTGTTCTCAAAACCGATAAAATTGTGATGGGTAAAACAACCATCCTTTCGAAAACGGATACAGTGAATGGTAAGCAACAAAAAACGGTGGAGATTTCAGTTTCTGGTGAAGGACTGGGCGAAATGATCGAAAAACAAATCGACTTTTTTACCAACCGTGATAAAAAGCCAGGAAAGAAAGTTGAAGGATTTGACTTATTTAAAACAGAAAAACTGGTAGAAGGCTTTGATCTTTTCAAAACGGAAAAGAAAAAGGAACTCAAAAACATTGAAAACTTCTGGTGGGTGCTGGACCTTGGATTTTCAGGGTACACTGACCAAAGCAACTACGCCCTGGCGCGTACAATAGGATTTGTTGCTCCCAACGTTGGCAAAGACCAACTAAAGTTGAATATGGCCGCTTCCAGAAATGTGAACCTTTGGATCTTGATGCAGCGTGTGAACCTGGTTAAGCACATGTTGAACTTAAAATATGGTGTAGGACTGGAGATGAACAATTATCGTTTTGAGCAGGAGAATATACAGTTTCAAAAAAATCCAACAGCTATCTATTTAGGAATGGTGGAATACAATAAAGTAAAACTAGCCGCAGATTATATTACTGTACCCATGATGTTGAACCTAAATACATCGCCAGAAAAAAGTAATGGACTCAGACTTTCTGCGGGAGTGAGTGCCGGATTTTTATATTCCTCCCGTTTCAAAACAAAAGAGGGAGGAGATATCGATAAAATCAGAAGCGACTTCGACCTTGAACCCTTCAAATTTTCATGGGTGGGCGAATTAGGATTAGGCCCCATCACGCTCTACACCAGTTTTGCAATGAATAATATGTGGAATAAAGGATTGGATATGCGCCCTTACAATGTGGGTATTCGTTTGGGAGCACGTCCAGAAAAAGCAAAAACTAAAACTATCACCTCAACAAAAAAATCCAGCTCCTTCAACTGGTCTGAAAAACTTTAATCGGCTACCCGCCCTACTGCGATCTCGTCTACAATAGCGGGATCCAGCAAGGTGCTAGTATCTCCTAAGTTTTTAGTTTCCCCCTCCGCAATTTTTCGAAGTATACGTCGCATGATTTTTCCACTGCGCGTTTTAGGGAGCCCTTTTACAAACTGAATTTTATCTGGCTTTGCTATAGGTCCGATTTGACGAGTTACTGTCTGCAAAATATCCTTGCGAGTTAATTGAGGATCGTCATGTAGTTGCTCCATGATTACATAGGCATAGATACCCTGCCCCTTGATATCATGCGGATACCCGACTACTGCACTCTCTACCACCCCAGCATGCATATTGATAGCATTCTCCACTTCGGCCGTTCCTAATCGGTGTCCACTAACATTCAATACATCATCCACCCGGCCAGTAATTCTGAAATTGCCTTGTTCGTCCTTCAAAGCACCATCTCCGGTAAAATAGAGACCGGGATACGTAGAGAAATAATTTTTGCGACAACGTTCATGATCGCCATAGGTAGTTCTTAATATACCAGGCCATGGTGCTTTGACACACAAGTTTCCTTTGTAATGTCCCTGTTCGTCCTTCACTATTATTTCTTTTCCTGTTTCATCAACCAGGATGGGTTGAATACCAGGCATAGGCAAGGAAGCCCAAGATGGAATACCCGGTGTAACACCCGCCATATTCGAAATCATACAACCCCCTGTTTCGGTTTGCCACCAGGTATCAACAACAGGACATTTTTCTTTTCCTACATTTTTATGATACCAATGCCATGCCTCTTCATTGATGGGCTCACCTACTGTTCCTAATACTTTGAGTGAGGAAAGATCTTTTCCTTCTAGTGGTGTAGTACCAAATCCCATCAAACTTCTGATGGCGGTTGGTGCTGTATACAAAATGTTCACGCGATGTTTTTCAACAATATCCCAGAAACGCCCGGCATCGGGCCAGGTAGGAATGCCTTCGAATAATACGCAAGTTGCACCAGCACTGAGCGGACCGTATAAGATATAACTATGCCCGGTAATCCAACCGATATCGGCAGTACAAAAATGAATATCGCCGGGTTTGTATTGAAACGCATTCACAAAAGTGTAATTAGTCCACACCATATAACCTGCCGTAGTATGAACCACACCCTTGGGCTTGCCGGTACTTCCCGAAGTGTATAGAATAAAGAGCGGATCTTCAGCATCCATTGCTGCCGCTTGCTGATGTACTACTCCATTTACTTCAACCTGTGCTTCGGCATGTTCCATTTCGTCCTCCCACCATACATCACGTCCCTTTAACATCGATACAGGCGTGCGTGTACGCGTATAGACAATTACCTTCTTCACTAATTTATTTCCAATCAGTGCATCATCAATCACTGATTTAAGTGGAATGTCTTTATTACCTCGGTAAGCACCATCGCAGGTAACAATAAATTCTGCTTTGGCATCTTCTAATCGATCTGCAATACTCTGCGCAGAGAACCCTCCAAATACCACACTATGAATAGCGCCAATACGCGCACAACCCAGTACCGCATAAGCCAACTCAGGTACCATCCCCATATAAATACAAACACGGTCTCCCTTTTTTACTCCATTATTCAACAACACTTGTGCAAATTGACAAACACGTTTGTGTAGCCGATTGTACGTTACTACGCGCACGCGTTCGTTCGGATCATTGGGCTCCCAGATAATAGCGGGTTTATCGCCCAACGTAGCCAAATGACGATCGATACAATTCTCCGTGATATTGAGTTTGGCACCAGCAAACCACTCCACCTTGGGTTCTTCAAAATTCCAGGACAATACCTTGTCCCATTTTTTTTTCCAAGAAAAGTTTTCGGCCACTGTTCCCCAGAATTGTTCGGGATCCTCCACACTTTGTTTGTAAGCAGCCCGATAATCAGCTTCACTGCGTATTTGATAGGGATATGACATAGAATTTTTTTGCAGGGACTAAAATTATTGAATGGTTCTTGAACCAAAGAGTCTAAAAGTGAAAAGTCCAATGATCGCAGAAAGTAAGGATGCCACCAGGATTGCTACTTTGGAGCTGACTATCGTAGCAGAATCTGGAAAAGCCAAGATGGTAATAAAAATTGACATGGTAAACCCGATGCCTGCTAACATTCCTGCAGCCATGATATGTTTCCAAGCCACCCCTGACGGCAAGGAAGCTGTTTTGATTTGCACAGCCACTGCACTAAACACTACTATTCCAATTGGTTTTCCCAAAGTCAAACCCATCATGATCCCTAAGCTATTTACTGAGCCGAGTGTATGTAAGATTTCACCCGAAAGAATAATGCCTGTATTTGCTAATGCAAAAACAGGAACAATAAAATAGGCTACCAGAGGATGTAAAAAATGTTGCAACCGTGCAGACAAGGATTGATCACCTCCTTTTCCAAATGGAATAGCAAAGGCAAGTAATACCCCACTAATGGTAGCGTGCACGCCCGAACGGAACATACAATACCAGAGCACAATTCCACCTATTCCATAGATCCACCCCTTTGTAATACCCTTTTTACCTATGAAAAAAAGAAGTACAAATATCAATAGGGCAATACTTAAATAGAGTATTGAAAGTTGCTCGGTATAAAAAAGTGCAATCACCAAAATGGCACCGAGGTCATCAATAATCGCAAGCGCTGCCAGAAAAACCTTGAGGGCGGGCGGTACTGCTTTGCCAGCCAGGGATAAAATCCCAAGGGCGAAGGCAATATCGGTAGCCATGGGTATACCCGCGCCAGCAGAAGTAGGTGTCCCGCTGTTAAGCAACAGATGAATTACAGCGGGCACTACCATACCCCCAAAAGCAGCTATGATAGGTAATACCGCATGCCGAAAGGTGGAAAGCTCCCCGATATAAATTTCTCGTTCTATCTCCAACCCAACCAGTAAAAAAAATATGGCCATCAATCCATCATTAATCCACAACTCAACCGTTAAACCGGCAAATGGGAGATGCCAAAAATGCGCGTAAACCTCCCCCCATGAAGAATTGGCCAGTAAAAGTGAGACCGCAGTACACCCAATCAGTAAAAACCCTGAAAATTGTTCGCTTTTAAAAAAGTCCAAAAACAGCCGGGTAAAGACCTGGTTGCGGAAATTGGAGGATTGAGTTCCGGACATAGATTGAAATTCAGGGTTTTCCCCTGGTGTTTTGGAAGCCTCAAGTTAATTATTTACAATTCTTTGACAAGGATCCTAGGTAAAAAAGTCTACTTGCCTTTAGATTTGCATTCCAGTATGAAATTAATTACATCAATACTACTTTTTGTGTTCTCCCTAACGGTCACATTGCCGGTGGCTCAAGCCCTGCTGGCAAAAAATCAAATAACCCTTTTTGTGGTGGACGAAGAAAAAAGCTCTTCAAACGAATTAAATGAGACTAAGGAAGAGAAAAAAGAGATTTCCAATCAGTTTTACTTATCAGATATTGCCATACAATCGGCTTTATCACTTGATTTATTCTGCCTGAATCAAGCGAAAATTCCAACTGCTCCATTAATGGAAAAGACTACACCTCCTCCCAATTTTTGTTGATTATTCATTCTTCACTATCGGGTACAATACCCTGTTACATAAGACTGAGTTTTTAAACGAAGAACTCGTTGAAAAAATAAAAAGTCAGCTGACAGTAAAACTACCCTTACCTGCTTTGAATAAAACAGACATTAATATATTTCAACTACTATATTGAGCGTCATAAAAACGAAACGATAAAAGCAACTTGATAAATTGAACTTTCTTTTATAATTCTTCATTTAAAAATATGCCAACTACCCCCACATTTAAAGATTACATAAAAAGTCTACCAAACGACCTTACCGCGTCGGTTGTCGTATTCCTGGTTGCTCTACCTCTTTGTCTTGGGGTAGCACTAGCCTCCAATGCACCATTATTCAGCGGAATTATTGCCGGTGTGATTGGTGGAATAGTGGTGGGACTTGCCAGCCGGTCTCATCTTAGTGTAAGCGGCCCCGCAGCAGGGTTGACCGCCATAGTAGCAGGTTCCCTCGCTATGCTCCCCTCGTTTGAAGCATTTTTACTGGCTGTTGTCATGGCCGGGGCGATACAGTTGATTCTTGGTTTTTCCAAAGCGGGTGTAATTGGAGATTTTGTCCCAGGGAGTGTAATCAAAGGAATGTTAGCGGCCATTGGTCTGATTCTATTAATCAATCAATTTCCGCATCTACTCGGAGATGACTCTCAATTTGAAACAGACGAAGGTGTTCCTCGCAAGGGAAACATTTTCAGTAATTTCTTTTTTGCATTCACCAATATCAATACCAGCGCCTTTATTATTGGGGGGCTGGCCTTGCTGCTGAATATTTTTTGGGAGAAATTTCAAAAAGGAAAAACTGGCTTTATTCGCTTTGTTCCAGGACCCTTGTTAATGGTTATAATTGGAGTAGCGATGAACCAGCTTTTTCAGACACAAAACTGGTTACCGGCACTCACTGGAGAACACTTGGTAATTCTACCAATGGCAAATAACCCAACTGAATTCTTTTCCTTTTTTACCAGGCCCGACTGGTCTCAATTAGGAAATACGGCCGTGCTTACCGTAGCCGTTACGCTAGCATTGGTTGCAAGTCTTGAAACCTTACTCAGTATTGAAGCTGTTGATGAGTTAGACCCCTATCAACGAGTAACTCCTACCAACCGCGAGTTAAAAGCACAGGGTTTGGGTAACATCATATCCGGGCTTTTAGGTGGGCTGCCTGTAACTAGTGTAATTGTACGCTCCTCTGCTAATGTAAATTCGGGAGCCAAGACAAAAATGTCTACCATCTATCATGGTACCTTATTACTGCTTTGTGTGGCATTAATCCCCGCATTGTTAAACCAAATCCCTAAATCAGCCCTTGCCGCTGTACTAATATTTACCGGTTATAAATTGGCAAAGCCTTCCTTATTTGTTGGCTTTTATAAAAAAGGATGGAATCAGTTTTTGCCATTTGTGGGCACGATTCTGGCAATTTTGGCAACTGATCTATTAAAAGGGGTGTTGATTGGTATTGGAATCGCTATCATCTTTATCATACGGTCCAATTTCAAGTCAGCGGTTATTATTACAAATGAGGCTGATAAATATTTGGTTCGCCTGCGTAAAGATGTTTCCTTTTTCAACAAAGCAATTCTAAAACAAGGTTTAGAAAAAGTACCTACTAATTCTTATGTAATTATTGACGTATCCCGTGCTGATTTCATAGATCAAGACATTATTGAAATCATAGAGGATTTTCAAAAACATGCTCCCCTGGAAAACATCAAAGTAGAAATCAAAAAAAACCCTTCGTCAATATCCATTTTGACATAATTTTTAAAAAACAAAACATGGAAAACCCAACAAATAACCTTTTCACTACAGAGATGGTGAAACCTGCTTTACAAGCATGGTGCGATGCAGTCGTAGCTACAGGTAAAGTTTATACTGATGGTAACGATACGCTGGAATTTGCAAGCCAGGTACTAACTGATGCATACGACTATGATAATGGCAAAGTATTATTTAAGCCTACCCTCACTTCAGGTGATCAAACATTTAGGCCAACAAAGGAAGGAGCGTTATCTTACTTTGTTGGAAAGAACCCTAATTACCCGACTGACCATGGTTTTTTATTAGAGCCATGGATAAAAGTTTGGTTTACTGATTTAGATTATATTTTAACCGGAAATTTGGCTATTATTCAATGTAACGTACACTTTATTTCAGCCAAAAGAGAAATTTTTGTTAACAAGAGTTTTGTTTTCAAAATTGATAACGACTTAAAAATCAGGATTTGTTTGCATCATTCCTCATTACCTTACAACCCAAACCCAATCGGATAAAAAATAATATATTTTTCCCGGTGAGTAAATGGTAGAGATTAATACTGGAAGTAAAGGTCATGGTGCTGTTTAAAAATATCAGCATCGTGACCTTTAAGCTTTTCAACGTAATTTTTAAAAAGCCAAACCATAAAATGCAACTCATTCTATGGTATTACCTATCTCATTAATTTCTTATAAATATTTTAGGTACGCCTCGGAGCTTCTATACAAATTTGACGATCTCTGAGTTACCTTCGTGGTATGTCCATCGAGGTAAGCGGTCTTCTTAAGGAATATGGCACCCAGCGCGCCGTAAACAATATTTCCTTTCAAGTTAAACAAGGGGAAATTGTAGGTTTTCTAGGCCCCAATGGAGCGGGCAAATCTACCACTTTAAAAATGTTGACGGGCTATCTGCAACCCACGGCCGGACAAGCAAGGGTTTGCGGACTCGATCTTGCCACACAGCCACTTAATGTTCGAAAAAAACTAGGATATCTCGCAGAACAAAATGCGTTGTACCCGGATCTCTATGTACGCGAGTACCTTTCTTTTATTGCAAGAGTTCATCACGTAAATAAAATTACCGAGGCAGTTGAACAGGCATTAGCCCTGACAAGACTTGAACAAGAAGCGCACAAAACCATTGGACAGCTTTCCAAAGGATATAAACAACGAGTAGGATTGGCAGCGGCCTTAATTCACAATCCGGAGGTTTTGATTTTGGACGAACCCACCTCAGGGTTAGATCCCAACCAATTGGCAGAGATCCGAACCCTGATCAAGCAGCAGGGGCAAACCAAAACCGTTTTATTCTCCACGCATATCCTGCAAGAAGTAGAGGCGCTTTGTGATCGCGTGATCATCATTAATAAGGGGACCATTGTTGCAGATAGTCCATTAAACAAACTTGCGGAGACAGTATCTTTGCCGCGCCGTGATATGAAATTGGAAGAAATATTCCGCTATCTGACCGGCGAATCTTAAAACCAACAATACGACTATACCCATGAGCTACATTGCTGAGATTTTTGCCCGACAAATTTTAGACTCCAGAGGAAACCCAACCGTTGAGGTGGATGTAATCACTGAAAATGGTGCCTTAGGACGGGCCGCTGTTCCAAGCGGCGCCAGCACAGGTATTCACGAAGCGGTTGAACTAAGAGATGGAGACAAAAAGAAATACCTCGGTAAAGGAACGCTCAAGGCCGTTGACAATGTCAATAAAAAGATTGCCCCGCTTTTGTTGGGGTATGATGTAGCCGATCAAACCGGTATCGATGAAATCATGATTCAAATAGACGGTACTCCCAATAAAAATAAATTAGGTGCTAATGCGATGTTGGCCGTAAGTATGGCTGTTGCAAAGGCAGCTGCGGAGGAAGCTGGACTTCCCTTATTTCGTTATATAGGCGGAACCAATGCCAAAGTGTTGCCAATGCCTATGATGAACATTCTCAACGGCGGAGCGCATGCCGATAATAAAATCGATTTCCAGGAATTTATGGTGCTGCCAGTAGGCGCTCCATCGTTCAGCGAAGGTTTACGTTGGGGCGTTGAAATTTTTCATGCCCTCAAAACAGTACTCAAGAAAAAAGGATATAGCACCAATGTAGGGGATGAAGGTGGTTTTGCACCAAATATCCAAAGCAATGAGGAAGCAATTGAAACTGTATTGACGGCTATTGAGGCTGCAGGTTACAAAACAGGTACACAGATCAAAATTGCGATGGATGCTGCCAACAGCGAACTATGGGACAGCAAGAAAAAGAAATATATTTTTCATAAGAGCAGCGGGAAAGAAATGAGCAGCGAACAATTGGCTAAGTACTGGGAAAGCTGGGTAAAAAAATACCCCATCTGCAGTATCGAGGATGGTATGGCAGAAGACGATTGGGCCGGTTGGAAAATGCTTACCGAAGCAGTAGGGACTAAATGCCAGCTGGTAGGAGACGATCTTTTTGTAACCAATGTAGAGCGTTTACAACAGGGTATTGATAAAGGAATTGGTAATGCCTTATTGGTAAAAGTGAATCAGATCGGTACCATTACGGAAACTATCAATGCTGTATCCTTAGCTCAGCACAATGGTTATAATACCATCATGAGCCATCGAAGCGGGGAAACTGAGGATACGACTATTGCTGATCTGGCGGTGGCCCTGAACTGCGGACAAATTAAAACAGGAAGCGCCTCTCGTACGGATCGGATGGCAAAATACAATCAGCTCTTACGCATCGAAGAGTTATTGGGAAGCTCAGCCATCTATCCAAAAGGTAAAATCAAATTTGGCAAATAATTTATAGAGGGGCGAATCAAGCCCCTCTATATCTTTGAGGAATACATGAACCAGTTTCTCTCTACCATTCCACCTTGGATTCGCAATAAATATTTTATTGCAACTGCCATTTTTATAGTGATTGTATTGTTCCTGGATAAAAATGACTTGTTTACGCAATTAGACCGAAAACGAGAGTTACACAAATTGGAAAAAACCAAAGAGTATTACTCCAAACAGATTGAATTGGAACGCAAGGAGTTGGAATCCCTCAAGAAAAATCCGGCTACCATTGAAAAATATGCTCGGGAAAAATACCTGATGAAAAAGGACAATGAGGACCTGTTTCTGATCACGGAAAAGCCCGCCGCCCCAAAAAAATAGCCCTTTTTTCCCTTTTACACAATAAGGGATCTTCTTTCTCGTTTTTAGGTTGTATCATTTGATGATTCACCCCATGTACTCCTACACCCCTGAAGATTTAGTCCTTTACCTCTACAACGAAATGGAGGCCCCTCGCCGGGTAGCCCTGGAGGAAGCACTGGAAATGGACTGGACTCTTCGTGAAAAATTAGATGTTCTCAAAACTACCTTGCAAAGACTGGACCGCACCTTGGAATCCCCCCGCACAGAGGTAATTCTAAACATACTTCGACACGTCTCCAGCACACAGGAGCAGACCGTTCGTTGATCCGTAACTTGCGGCCATGACCCGCCAGCAGAAGTACCAATTTGTAACGGATTATTTTCTTTCCCACGCCCCCGATGCAGAAACTGAGTTATTCTACGATAACCCTTACCAGTTGTTGGTGGCGGTCATTTTATCGGCGCAGTGTACGGACAAACGTGTCAACCAAACCACTCCTGCCCTATTTAAAAAATTCCCTACGGTACAGGCCCTGGCTAAAGCTGGTTTTGAAGATGTATTTCCCCTGATTCAAAGCATTTCCTATCCAAATAATAAATCCAAACACTTGATTGGGATGGCTCAGAAGCTAATCAAGGATTTTGGTGGAGAAGTACCCATGACCGTCGAAGAATTAATTCAATTACCCGGTGTGGGACGCAAAACTGCCAATGTAATTACTTCTGTAATTGACAATCAGCCCAATATGGCAGTGGATACGCATGTGTTTCGGGTAAGCAGAAGAATTGGATTGGTACCATCAACCGCCACTACACCACTGGCCGTAGAAAAAATATTAATTAAAAATTTTCCAGCCTCGCTCATTCACAAAGCACACCATTGGCTGATCCTGCATGGCCGATATACTTGTGTTGCACGTAGCCCCCAATGTGAAAAATGTGGCTTGCAGGATGGATGTGCTGCTTTTAAAAGAAAAACTTTTTAGTTTCCCCCCCCTAGCATCTCTTCGAGACAAATCACCAACTCCGTTTTAGTAATGGGTACACCCATGATTTTGTTATACCCTTTGGCATCGACTAAATAAGTGTCACGAATTATTTTAATTAACTGCCCGTTATTGATTTCCGGTATAAGGACTTGATCAAAATTATTGATGAGTGCTCCCAGATTACGTGGAAAGGGACGTACATATCTAAGGTGTGCATGACTAACCGCTTCACCACGGGCTTGCAATTCCGCTACAGCAGATTTGATGGCTCCATAAGTAGAACCCCAACCCAACACTAATATTTTTCCTTTTTCAGGACCACTGTCTAATTTTTGTTCTGGAATGTACTCAGCAATCTTATCTACTTTTTCCTGACGAAGCTTAACCATTAATTGGTGATTCTCCGGTTCGTAGTTCACATTACCGGTAATATTTTGTTTCTCCAAGCCACCAATACGATGTTCTAAACCAGCCGTACCGGGAACAGCCCAGGGACGTGCTAACTTTTGATCGCGTGCGTAAGGTTTGTACTTTTCTTCCCCTTCGTCCAATGCTGTTTTGAATTTTACTTCAATAGCGGGAAGATCTTTTGACTGCGGATAACGCCAAGGTTCTGCACCATTGGCAATATATCCATCACTTAAAAATATGACAGGTGTCATATGCTGAATGGAAATGCGAACAGCCTCATAAATCGCATCAAAACAATCCGCAGGTGTGGAAGCAGACACAATCGGCATTGGACATTCTCCATTACGTCCGTAATAGGCCTGCATCAAATCACTTTGTTCTGTTTTAGTAGGAAGACCTGTGGAAGGACCGCCGCGTTGGATATTAATAACCAATAGGGGGATCTCCAGCATCACAGCCAAACCCATGGCCTCACCTTTTAAAGCAATACCAGGACCGCTGGAAGTAGTAATACCTAAAGCACCACCATAGGAAGCTCCTATGGCAGAAGTAATAGCGGCAATTTCGTCCTCCGCTTGAAAAGTACGAACCCCAAAGTTTTTATACTTGGAAAGATCATGCAGGATATCAGAAGCAGGCGTGATCGGATAAGATCCTAAAAACAGTGGTAATCCGCTTTTTTGTGATGCAGCAATTAAACCAAGTGACAACGCCTGGTTACCCATGATAGAACGATAAGAACCCGGCTCCATTTTGGCGCGCTCTACAGAATAGGTTGTAGTAAATGTTTCAGTAGTATCGCCGTAATTATACCCCGCTTGCAAGACCGCAATATTACTATTCATGATATCGGGCTTCTTGGAAAACTTTTCTTTGATAAAGTTGATCGTATTTTCCATTTCACGGCCATACATCCAATACAAAAATCCCAGTACGAACATATTTTTTGCACGGTCCTTCTCTTTCATGCCGAGTGTAACATCTTTGAGCGCCTCACGCGTCATTTTTGTTACATCCATCTTGAACACTTCATAATTGGTGAGACTTCCATCCTCCAAGGGGTTAACGCCCTCTGGATAGTTAGCCAATCGTAAATTCTTTGCATCAAAACCATCTGTATTTGCAATGATCTTACCACCTTTCTTCAGGGCTTTCAGATTTACTTTTAAGGCAGCTGCATTCATAGCAACCAATACATCACAGGCATCACCCGGTGTAAATACACGATCGGAAGAAAAACGCAATTGAAATCCACTCACACCAGGTAGCGTACCCTGTGGTGCACGAATTTCTGCAGGGAAATCCGGAAAAGTAGCCAAGTCAATCCCTAACAAAGCAGTGTTGTTTGTAAACTGACTTCCGGTCAACTGCATACCATCGCCACTGTCCCCAGCGAATTTGATCACTACATCCTGTAATATTTCTTGTTTGCGGCCCATGCTTATGTTTTACGTTCTGACTATGAATTTAATAATTATTGGCTCAATTTACCGGGATGACCTAACCATACTTTTCTTCCTTGGATTCGGCGTACAATAAACATAATGCCTACAAAAATGAAAAAGAACGGTCCGGCAAATCCTAAAAGGGCTATATATCGGGTACCATAGAATTGCTCCATGGGACGGCGTAAACGCTCGGCAATCAAATACATACCAGGCACCATAATTAAAGTAAGGAAGAACGAAAAAATCAATCCAAAGATGATGGTCCAGCTGAGCGGTCCCCAGAATACCACACTGTCCCCGCCAAAGAAAATATTGGGGCGAAGGTGCTGAAATAGACCGGCAAAGTCAATATTGAATCCAACGGCCAAAGGCAATAATCCCAGGATCGTTGCAACGGCGGTGAGCAATACAGGAATGATACGAATCTTACCAGCCTGGATCGCGGCTTCACGGGTACGATATCCACGCGTGCGTAGTTCGTCCGTGAATTCTATAAGAAGAATACCATTCTTGATTACAATTCCTGCCAGTCCAACCACCCCTACGCCCACCATGATGGTAGCCAGTGTAATACCGCTGAGTGCATAACCAATGAATACACCAATTACGGAGAAGAAAATTTCAGTGATTACAATAAATGGCTTACTCATGCTATTGAACTGCAAGACCAGAATCAGGAAGATAATTCCGATAGCCATTAACATGGCAGTGCCCAAGAAAGCCTGTGTTTCTTTTTCCTGTTCACTTTGTCCTTGTTGACGGATAGTAATATCCGGAGGAATACTAGTGATAGATTGGAAGGCTTCAATCTTCTCTTTGAGTGCGGCATTAATACCGGTAACTAAGGTGGGATCCTCAACACTGCTTTGCAACTGAATTGTTCTGCGTACATTTTTACGCTTGATACCTCCGGCTGTATTAGTATATTCAACTGAAGCCACAGCACCTAACGGAATTGATTTCACTTGCATGGTGTTCATATCCATGAACACAATCCGTGTATTTAATAAGTCAT
>SXGR01227435.1_pt1 | contig 17049 bp, 12 predicted proteins | sample 3174711 | NCBI WGS metagenome assembly SXGR01 (sample SAMN11356860, study PRJNA531348) | freshwater metagenome | isolation source: freshwater sample F1-60 | place: China: Fuxian Lake, Yuxi | collected 2017-12-25
AAATTGCCAGCCGTTAAATTCTGCTGCCAAATAGATCTTCTTGGCTTTTTCGACGAGTTCTTTTGGTGCAACGAATTTCACTTTGCACGCAGGTTTGGTTTTAAAGTATTTTTTTTCGATGCTCATAGTGGCTCTCCATGTTGATGATCACTTTGCTTAAGCAGAATTCATGCCGATGAATCTAAATAGTCTAGAGTGACTATTTTTCAATATGATGAACGTTAAAAAAATAATGTTATGAAATCTCTTGTGCAAATTGACTATTACTCTTTTGTGAGAGTTTGTTGTTGGTTTGCGATAAGTTGACGTTTAAAGCATTTTTTCCTGCATGCTCCGACGCCACACATTTGCGCTATAGATCCAAATTTTGTTTCAGTATTTTAGCTTGGCGGCGCGATACTTCAACCTGTGTTCCATCTTGGAGTTTTATGATAAGGCCATCGTTTAGCCAAGGCTCAATAGTATCAATGTAATCCATGTTGATAATTTGCTGCCGATTTGCGCGAAAGAAAACACTTGGGTCTAATCGTTCTTCAATATAGTTAAGTGATCTTGCCAGTAGTGCTTTGGTTTGTTGGAAGTATAAGCGAACGTAATTGCCTTCTACATTTATGAGGCGTAGGTCACTTAGTTTAATGAAATGACAGCGCTCGCCATCGCGCACAAAAATTTGATCTGTGCGGGTTTTGGGTGCGCTCGCAATTGCTGGTTGTGCGGGGTTATGTTGTTTGCTAATACTTTTTTGAATGGCTGCCGCTAAGCGCTCATGTGTAACGGGTTTCAATAAATAATCCAGCGCATTAAATTCAAAGGCGCGCAGTGCGTGTTGTTCATAGGCCGTGGTAAAAATAATCTGCGGCGTAAAATCGCTCTGCTCCAGCACATCAAAGCCATCACCATCGGGCAAATGTATATCCAATAAAACCAAATCGGGTTTATGCGTATTAATAGCGGCGACAGCACTATTAACATCTACCGCTTCGGCGATCAGTGTTGTACTTGGTATATCAGCCAATATATCGGCAAGTTCTTTTCGTGCTAAGCGCGAATCATCCACAATTAAAATATTCATAGGGGAATCTCTACAGTCGCCGTAACCTGTTCGGCAATATCTAAATTAAGGCTGGCTTGTTCACCAAAAGCGATTGCTAAACGTTCGCGCGCATTGCGCAAACCAATTTTGTTGCCTTGATGGGTGGATTGAAACTCGGGCAAAGGATTAATCACTTTTATTTGCCAGTGCGTTGGTGTTGATCTTTTGATGGTGATAGTTAAACGCCCGCCGGCGCGGCGTGCGGCTATGCCATGTTTAATGGCATTTTCCACCAGCGTTTGCAGAATTAAAGGCGGTAGTTTGGCGGTGAGTAAGTTTTCATCGACATCAATGGTAGTGCTTAAGCGATTTTCAAATTGCAGGGCTTCTAGTGAAAGATAGCCTCTTACCCACTCCATCTCTTCGCGTAGGCTTACCAGTTGTTGGCCATCGTTATGAAGCAGGCCGCGCAATAGCACTGAAAGATTGGCTAAACCTTCGCGCGCTTGTTCGGCATCTTCTTTAACAAGGCTGCGCAGGTTGTTAATGGCATTAAAAAGAAAGTGTGAGTTAATTTGACTGCGCAAAAATTGCAATTCATTTTCTTTAAGTTGTGCTTGCAGTTGCCAGTGAGCAATTTCTGAATTTCGGCGCTTTTGAAACTCGGCGCGTAATAAATAAATAGTGCACCAGAGGCCTAATAAAATGCAGTAATTTATTGCAAAGCCAATCATACCGCCTGCGCTGGTAGGTTGAGAGCCAACAGCAGCGGCAGGAAACAAAGTGGTTAGTGCCAATATAAAAGCAAATAAAATGGTTTGTGCAGTCAACGCTGCCAGAGGGATTAGCCAGATTAAATGTAAACTAACTTTCAGTAGCGTCCAATTGTAGGTGTAGGTTTTATATAAATACCGAAAGCCATGTGTAATCAAGCCGAGTATTATGGAAAGCGCAATAAAGAGCATGGTTAAAAAAGGTGATAGTGCTGCGCCCCATAAGCTCATAAAAATTAAGTTAAGTACACCATAGCTGCCCCAAAATATGCATTGAGCAATAAGGTAGTGATGTGTGGTTCTGTTTTGATTGTCGTTCATAAATCGATGTCATTCACTCAAAGGTTATGCTGTGAAAGTTGACGCCAGCGCATCTCTAGGGTGTAAATTGTAATCGCGTAAATTACCACAATCACTGCCGGAATCACGACAAAACTGTGCTGCGGAAATAAATACCAAGCAAGTACGATTAAAATGGTGCGGCTTAACACATGAAATGTACCTATCCAATGCTGAATAATCCACGAGATAGGTAGCCACATAAGCCCGGTTAAAATGCCTATGCAGAGCGGTAGTGAGCGAGCATCTATCATGAAAAAAGGGATGGCAATACTGTAAACGAGTAACGCCATGCCAATGCAGTGAAAAAATAATCCGTCAAATGTATTTTTGGTTTTTGATTTTTTAAACATGTCTTCGCCAGTAAAACGCGCCACTAACATGGCAACATAAATAATGCTGCCGGTGGCGATAAATAACACCAAGGCTGCCCATTGCGCAGACACAAAAATATTAATAACGCCAGCAATTAGCCAACAAATTGTGCCAGACAAGGGCATTGCTAGAAAGCGGCGGCTTGAAAATTCAGCGCGTTGTTGTTCGAGTGTTTGAAGGTTTGCGTGCATAACTAAGTCCTCAAATTTGCTTATGGTTGATTTTTTGTTTTCACATCCCTGTGAATGAATTGAATAGCGTTATTGTGCTGCGAGAAATTCACTGATTTGTTGATTAACCCAATCTTTATCATCCCACATTAAAAAATGATAACCCGTTTCAGACATGCGAATGTCAACCTGTTTTAATTCTGCATATTGTGCCGTAAAAATAGCTTTAGTGGATTCTTGTGTGGCGCCATAAGCTTTGTAGGCTGCCCATGCGCCTAGCACCATTGTTGGCGCTTTTATGCTGGCGATGGGTTTGCGTAAATCGGTCACCATCATGCTATACATTGCATTTGCCGTTGTGGTGCTATCGCTAGTTTTTAACCATTCGGTGAGTAATGGAAGACGCTCTGGGTTATTGCTCATACCCATCAGATTTTGTGCGCCGAACTTCAAGTAATCTTCGCGCGGTTGATTCAGCATCATATTGCGCATTTGTTGTGCGCCCGGTTTCATTGATTCAGATGTGGCGGTAGGATTCTGAATCGCAGAATAGAATGGCAGTGCATCTATAATCACAACCTTGGCTGCTAAGTCTGGAGAGTGTTGTGCAATCATTAAGCTCAGTGTTCCGCCCAAGCTGTGGCCAATCAAGGTTACTTTTTTCAGTTTTTTAGTCTGCGCGTAGTGCTCAATTCTATCGCGCATATCCAGTAAGAAATCTTTATCGCTTACTGCTTGTGCAGGGTTTCCTGCAAAACCGGGCAGCTGTAATAAATGACATTGGTGTTTCGCTTTAAGTGCGGCGCACGTTTCGGTAAATACTGAGGCGGCACTGTTAAGGCCTGGAATAAAAATAACTGCTGCACCCTTGCCTTCAACTTTTACATCAAGCCCCTCAAAATTTTCTGCATGAGATTTATTGGCCACAAACAGCGCCACCAGTACACCAATAATAATTGCGATATAACCACCGTTACCGCCATTTTTTTTACAAAACATTTCCTGCTCCTTAACCACGTGGGTTAGCTGATTGAGGTTGCAGAATAGAAGGCTGCTTGGCTATGGGGTTAAACTTTCGTGGGAGTGGCTGTATGGGCCGGCGAGTGGCGAAAGTGTAGGTTGAGCGGCGGCAGGTGATTGGGTGGGCTAGGGAGTCATTTGTTGGTTTATCTGCGTGAGTACATGATTCCAGTGCATCAGCCAGCAGCAATTATGATCGGCATCTTTAATAATATGCATGGCTTGCTCCATAGATTTTAACCATGCCGCGCTGAGTGCAGGCGGGATGTTGTCGTCTTTCTCACCACCAAAATGCAGTTGTTTAATGTGCAGCAGGTTTAGGTCTGCAGGGTTAAGTGAATACTTGAGCGGCGTGTAGCGATGCAAGCGCGCCCACGCTACTATGTCTAAGTTACCTGCAAGCGTAACCACTTGATCCACTTCTGGCATACGCGCAGCCATGAGCACGGCGAGGGTGCCGCCACCGCTGTGGCCAATCAGGCTTATACCTTGGTGCGGGTGTGTACTGAGGTGTTGTCGCAGCGCGGCAATCATGCTGTTTACAACGGCTTCTGAGTAGCGTGCACTGGTCCAAAATGTGGGGGTGCATTGTGTGTCTTGCATTGCGGGGGTACTGTTAGTGAAATAGCAGGGCCGGCCAAGATAAAAGCTGCTGCTTTTATCCTGCATCATTAAATTTAACATCAACGGATTTTGTGGGCTGGGATCTTTGGCGATGAGAAAGCGATTCAGAAAAGGGCGGCCATCTCCTTCTATGTAAACGTGTAAACGTTCCCCTTTCCCCTCTTGAAAAAAAGTAAGGTGTTTAAATTGCGCATTGACAACAAGGCTGTTTGTCGGTGCTTGAAAGTCCTGGCGATGGCTTGTTGTATGGCAGGCGCTCATAAAAAAACATGCCATCAAGAGTGCAAAATGTCTTATTGCCATGCGGTCAACCTAATTTGATTTTACAGTGCTCTGTTATACGCTATTGAGCGCTAACATTATGGTCAAAACATGACTTGCACCATGATGATTGCGTTATCATTTGATCTTCAGGCGTGTAATAATTAACCAGTTCTAGATTGTTCTCAATCAATATCTATAAAAATTATTCGATCAGGTGCTGGGTATGAATTGCATTTTAACTTTCCTTGTAAGTTTATTTAACAGAGCAATCGCATTAGCAATAATTATTTTATTGGCAGTGTCTTGCAGTGCGCCGCGCCCCGCCGCTACGGTGGCTGGTGCAGCTGCTCCTAGCGCCGCTGACTTATATATTGTCGATTGTCTCCTGCCAGGGCAGGTTCGCCAACTGGGTAGTGGCAGCTATATGACTCCGCGTCGCCCAGCACTTACAACAGCGGCTGATTGCCGCATTCGCGGTGGAGAATATGTTGCCTATGATCGCGCTAATTACAAAACGGCCCTGCAAGTGTGGTTGCCCGCTGCGGAGCTGGGGGATATAGAAGCACAAGTGAATGTAGGTGAGATTTTTGAGCGTGGTTTAGGTGGAGAGCCTAATTATGAAGCGGCCTTAATTTGGTATCAAAAAGCCGCAGAGAAAGGTAACGCGCGTGCGCAATTCAACTTGGGGACGCTTTATGAACAGGGTCTCGGTGTCGATAAAAATAAGATGACGGCACTTAACTGGTACCGTAAAGCCTGGGGGCTGCCCCACGATAATTTGATTTATCAATCTGCGGCCGATGCTACACAGCAAGAGTTGCGCACTCAGCTGCAACAATCTCTTGATGAAAAAAATACACAAATAAGTCTGCTTAATAAACAGCTTCAAGCTTTGGCTGTTAATACAAAAAAATTAAATGAAGAGGCTAAGCGGCAAGCTGAAATAGCGCAGTTAAAAAAATGGATTACCGGTATTGATACTGAGCGCGCGGCTGTAGTGAAAGAAATGAATACGCTGGCGCAAATTCGTGAACCCAAAATAAATGCTGCAGCTGTAACCTCCAGCGAAATAGCTGCACAAGAAATGAAAAAAGGTAATTTGCAGTTTGGAAAATATTACGCGCTCATTATTGCTAATCAGCAATATGAGCACATCGATAGTTTAAAAACACCGCACGCCGATGCAAAGCGTGCAAAGCAAATACTGGAAGGAAAGTTCGGCTTTCAAGTCACTATGGTGCTGGATGGAAATAACAGCACCATTATGAAGGCCATTAATGACATGGATGCGCGCTTAGGTGAGGCGGATAACTTATTAATTTTCTATGCGGGCCACGGCAGCCGCATTAAAGCTGGCGGTATTGAATCTGGGTACTGGCTACCGAGCAATGCCACTCCTCCGCCCGATGATACTTTTTGGGTGTCTAATGAATTTGTTAATCGCCATCTTGCGTATGTCAAGGCAAAACGTGTTTTAGTGGTTGCTGATTCTTGCTATGCAGGTCTTTTATCTTCCGAGCCGGGCCATTTATTTATGGGCGATAAGCAGACCTTTAGCGATGACTATATCCGCTATAAATTACCCAAAAAATCACGCTTACTCTTGTCGTCGGGCGGCGATCTTCCGGTGTTGGACAATGGTGGCAATGGCCACTCAGTATTTGCGCGCGCCTTTTTGGACGCGTTGGATTCAGTAACGGGTGTTATTAGTGGCCCTGAACTTTTTTTAAAAATAAGAGATCAGGTTACTGAAAAAGCTAAGGTTATTAATTTCGTTCAGTTACCCGAATTTAAGGCCATTAAAGGAACCGGGCATGAAGTGGGCGATTTCTTTTTTGTTAGTCAATAACGCCAGCGCGATTTAAGTAACGGGCTAAAAAAATTAAAGCACAATAGGTGTAGAAGAACTTTATGAAAATAATAATGAATAGCCGCACACTCGTGGCATGTATGCTTATGTTGTCTACAAACACTTACGCTGGGCTAGAGCAAATGCTGGGTAGCTTTGCCAATGAACTTGAAAACCGCAGTGCCTATGCAAGTTTTCAAACCTATAAAGATTTAATTGCCAATGCCGGTTGCTTTGACACCATGCGCGCCCCAGCGGTTATAAGTGCGAATGGAAATCTTGCAGTTGGTCCACGTTGTACTGGGCAGACTTATCAGTTGTTCAAGAATGTTCGCGCCATTGTTCACACGGGTAATGAATTAACCAATGATGGCCCTACGCAATTTAGTTTGGGTCTTGATAAGCGTGGGTTGGGCTTGGCACTCCGTTGGGATGCGGCAGAGGAATATTCTGCGCAGGGGTCTTTGTCGAGTGATTATTTGCGTGGGCAGTTATCTAGCTTGAGTTCACGATTGACCGCTTTGCGATTAGGAGGTCAAGGCTTCTATATGCATGCCCAAGCAAATTATAACGGTCAATCTGATTATGTATTGCGAGATGGGCCGGTGACGGGTGGCGGTGCGGGTGATGAGGTTTACAGCGCTTGGGGTGGGTTTATTAATTATTCAGGAGGAAGGGGTACAAAAGCCCCCACGAGTCTAGAAGATGCTTTTGCTTTTGATGGCAGTCAACTCAATGCCGGGATTGATTATCGAATTAATGATAAATGGATTGTTGGAAGTTTGTTGGGTTTGATTGATCAACGCGTTGATTTCGATAGTTCAAAAAGTACGGTATCCGGCAATGTGGACGCATCGGGTTTTAGTATCTTTCCCTTTGCAATGTATCAGCTGGAGCATTTATACCTGAGTGCTTCGGTGGGCTATCAAAAATTGAAATTCGATAGTGTTCGCGCTATCCGATATCCATCATTAAATCCTGATATTCCTAGCCCTAATACGGAAACGATTGCTGCAGTTGATGCGCAAAACATGTCCCTATTTTTGGGTGTGGGTTACAACATGAATTATAAAAAAGTGAGTCTTGAACCCTTTCTTCATGTTAATACTACTACCACAAAGATAGATCAATTTATTGAGCGAGACATTAAGCAAACGGCATTTGATTTGGTGGTTGCGGGTCAAAAAATTAATGCCGCCAATGCAACCGTGGGCGCAACACTGCGTTATACCTTTACACCTTCAATTGCTGTTATTACACCCTACCTCACCTACGAATTCGTTAAACAAAAAGAGGACTCTGGCCGAACTATAGCAGCGCGCTATTTTAACGCAGTGAGTCAAAACAATACCTTTGGTGTTCCTACAGATTTGGTTGATGAAGAGTATACGATTAATACTTTTGGTATTTCAGCGGTACTGCTTGGTGCGCATCAAACAACTGTAGATGGTGTGCTGGCGGGTGGGTTACAGGCATTTTTGCAATATAAAGAATTGCAAGATTTAGAAAATTACAAAATCGATATGATTGAACTAGGTATTCGCTATGAATTTTAATAACGGCGAAACTTAATTGATAATGAATGTGTTGTGGCAATGGATATTATGAATAATAAATTTTTTCAGAATTTTATTGCGGCGCTATTTTGCCTATTTCTAACGGGCTGTGGTGGTGCAGCTAAAGATAAAAATAAAAAAGAGTTGCCAGCAGATGTTGCCCCTCAGGCTGTGGCAGAGGTTTTAGGTGCTGCAGTCAATAATGGGGTGATCACAGTTCGTTCCGGTTCGGATGTGTTGTTGACGGGGCAGAACAGTAAAGGTTTTGATGATCCTATTCTTCAGTATCAATGGGAGCAGATAGATTCCACTGGCGTTAAAGTTGAATTTTATGAGCGCGCAACTAACTCAATTGCATTTCAAGCGCCTAATATTCCTCTCGCTGACTCAAAAGGAGTCAATTTAAAATTTCGTTTAACAATTACGGATGCAGATGGCGTTAAGGCTATAAGCGAAGTTGAGTTGTCAGTTCAACCTATCAAAGACGCCAATCATTTTCTTGCGAATCCTTCGGTTGACAATAAAGTATTGGCTTATGTTTCTGCTGCAAAAGATGACATTTTGCTTAATGATGTTCCTGTAGTTCTGAATGTAAAAGGCATTGCCACTTGGCAGGGGCGCGACGGAAATACCCATCAAGCAACTGTTATGAGCGAGAGTTTTTCGGGTGTTGTTCCAGCCGGTAAAGTGGAGTCAGTTAATGGCAGTAATAATCTCTCGTTTAGTATTTCGCTCCCCGAATTAAATATTGATGAGATTAACAAACAATTTAAAGCGGCCTCACGCATGGCTCGCCTTGAATTTGAGCATCTACAAGCAGCTCAATTGCAGTTGAGATTTGAGCTGCAGCAGTCTACAGGTGCGCCTTTGCATGTTTACTTGGCTGATACGGCAGACAATGAAGTTTTGACTGTTTCGGCTGCTAAACAACTTAATGCTACTGGGGTGAGTACCGCTATTAAATTGCAGAAACCAATATTGATTGGCAGTGGCGCATCGGTACTGGTTGATGTAGAAGAGTTACGTCAAGCGCTCAATTTAGAGTCAAAGCTCAGTGCTAAAAATTACTATAAATGTATTGATCCTTTGGAGAAAACCACAACCTTCGCTAGTTGGTTGGCAAGTGCCGGGTTTACCGGAAAAAACGACGGCGATGTGAATACCAAATATGTGAACAATTATGACCTCGGTTTCGGGCGTGATATGCATATCCGTAAGGATACCAATGGTAATGTGTATTCTTATGTGACCAATTATAATACCTTGGAAAACACACTTCATAATCGCAATGAGTTTGCTATTGTTGTGATGGAGTATAGCCCGGCCCCTACGGGAAATTGTGGTGATACTCCTGATGCAACAGCCCCTAATTCTGCCAAAAAAATTGTAAAGTTTTTTGCCTATATTCCCGATGTTAAAAGCGGCGGCTACATTCGCGCTGAATCTATGAACTTTGATGGTCGGGGTGAAAAATATTTACCCGGTGTGTGTACTGCCTGCCACTACGGCAATAATCACACGAAAGAATTCAATACTCTTGGCGAAATAGCAGCGATTAATGCAGATTTAGATTCTAGTTTTATGCCTTGGGATCTTGATGCCTTTTTATATACAAACGCAAGTAAGCCTAGCTTGATTGATCCTGCCTATGCCGCCTTCGCAAAGGCCACGGGTTTGGTAGGTGGAGAACGCGATAAATTCAGTAGGGAGGGGCAGGAGGGATTGTTCAGGCAGCAAAATGAAATGGTGTTGCATACCTTTACAGATAATCCCAAAAATATTCCGCGCTTTGCGCACGCGATTACGCAGTTACAGGGTTGGTATGGAAATGCTGCAGAGCGCGCCAAAGTAGAGTCTTTGAATTTTGGCGGTGATACTCGCAATTTGACTGATCCAGAGCTGCAGGAATTGCAGCGCTCTTTGAAATCATTACCCGCTGGAAAGTTTGATGGTAGTTATGTTCCTAAAGGCTGGCGTGCTAATGCCGCTCAAGAAAATTTATATACAAATGTCTATGATCGCAACTGTCGCATGTGTCATTTGTTTACGCCTAATATCAAATTCGATTTTGATAGCTACGATGAATTTGTTAATCATCCATCGCTAAAAAATTATGTGTATGAGCGTGGTCTCATGCCTATGTCGCGACTGACATTGGATAGGTTCTGGTTAAGCTTTAATGGTGGTGATTCCGCTGCGAAAAAACTACGTGATCATTTGAATGCAGATGTGAACCCAGAAAACGATATCCCTCAAACGTCAATACCGGGAACACCTGTAGCTGTTATTTTTCCGGAGTCTAATCCCAAGGCGTCTAGCGATTTACAAATGGAGTTTGATGAAACACTTTTGTTTGATGGCGGCGCCAGTTTATTCGCTGAAAATTATCGCTGGACGCTGAATGAACGTTTGGTTGGGTTCAATAAAAAATATGCTTTAGCGCCAACTCGCCCAGGTGATGCTCATACCATTGGCCTGCAAGTTGGCAGTGTGGAAGGCGAGTCATTTATAGCAAAACGTAGTGTCATAGTAACTAATCATAGGCCAACACTTGCTGATATTCCTAATCAGTCGGTGATTGAAGGCAGTGAGGTTGTGATTAACCTATATTCATTGTTATGCCCCAATGCCGCAGTGGATGATAAATCCTGTAGAAACATTTTTGGTGATATTGAAAAAGGAAAAACACCGCAAATAGCCTTAGGTGAATCAATCAAAAATGGTGTGATTAAAACGGTAGATTCAATAACGGGTAAGATTATTTTTCAATCCACCGCCGCTAAAACAGAAGGCGATGCGGAGTTTAGTGTTGCAATAGAAGATTCATTTGGTGAACGGTCTGACTTTAAATCTGTGAAGATAGTGGTGAACTCCTTAGCTGCGCCAACAATAGGCAAACCTGATTCTTGCTCATTGTCGGCGCGAACAACCATAAATAATAATCAGTTTCCTATTGCCTTTGGAGGTTCAACTTGCCTTGATCCTACTGCCAATGATGTTGCCGCACCGGGCTTGGCTATTCATTTGGATTCGGTTGATTCGGTTTCAGCAAAAGGTGGAATTGTGAGCATGGTAAACGGAATAATTTTCTACACGCCGCCCACAAATTATGTGGGTGCAGATTCTTTTAATTATCGTATCCGGGATAACTCATTTACCCAAAAAGTAAGTGAGGGAACTGTAACAATTACCTTGGTTCCTAAGGTGCAATTTTCAACCATTAGTGCCAGCATTGATTCATCCTGCCCTGCTTGTCACCGCGTAAATACGAGTGTTCTAGGGCCTAACTGGCGGCTTTACTCTACTTTTTCATCTTATGCGGGCGGATTAGGTTCATCTTTTATGGCTTATGCCTGCGGAGATCCCAATCATCTTGGTGAAAATAGATTGTGTAACGCCTCTTTAAATGGTGCTGCGCCAACATCTGTTGATCAGCTCAATAGTTTTGGCCAAACTATTTTGACGTGGATCGAAGAAGGTGGGCTAAATAATTAGCCCACGAACTTTTCGGGAAATAGTATTAGTGTGCAGAGTTGGTATTTGCAAATGCGGGATAAGCTTTTAATTGATCTAATTGTTGCTGATAAAACGCGCGATCTACATCTGTGTTGGCTGCTTTTAATTTGGTAGAAATAATACTGACAACTTTATCGCGGAGTTTTATTAATTCCTTTTGAGATGGGTGAATCTTATAAGCCTGATCTATGTTCACCACAGCGCCCTGTAAATCGTCAAAACTCATGGCGGTTTCGGCTTCTTTTATATGGGCCGTGAACTCTTGCTGCGCGGCCGCTGGCAAATCTGAAAATTTAACCTCGTGTGCAGCAAAATAATGCCAGTAAATAAAATTTGCTGTCAGTGCGACAATGCCTATAGCGGCTATCCCGATCGTAGTTTTTATTCCCTTGCGAGCAAATTTTAATCGTTTGAGAAAGTCTGCAGCATTTTGAATGCGATGCGTGCGTTTAACCGCAATGCTCTGTTGCAATAACTTTCGCAATAGCGGGTTGCTTAGTTTAGGTATTCTTGGGCTTATAGCATCAATTAAAACTTGTTGTGCGTTTTGGCGTTGATAGGGATGTTCCTTATCAATTAATTCGCAGGCAATAATGCCCAGTGCATAAATATCGTCACTGGTATGCGGCTGCTCAAAATTGAGTATTTCTAAGCTGCCATAGGCAAAGGTTACCGCGCCAAGTTTTCCTGCATCAAAATGGTCTTCGTAGGCGTCCGCATTGGCGGCGCGTGCAATACCAAAATCTAAAATCTTTACAATGTTTTTATCGGTAATAAAAATATTAGCGGGTTTTAAATCTGAGTGAACTATACCTTTGCTATGGGCATAGGCTAAGCCCTGCGCAATTTGCTGAAGTATGTCGAGTTTTTGCTTCAGAGAAAGAATGGTTTCTGAATCTGCTAATAACTCGTCCAGTGATTTCCCCTTAAGTTCTTCCATGGTCAAATAGATTAAATCGCCATCGCGATCAAAATCATAAACGGTCACTATGTTAGGGTGCGCCAGTTCCTGAGTTTTGCGCGCTTCGCGCTGTAGTGTGATCAGCGCATGAGGGTGATGTTTGAAATCATCACCTAATAATTTTAAGGCGATATAAGGTTTATTATCACCTGCTTCCTTTTTGCGTAGATCAAGTGCGCGGTAGACGCTGCCCATGCCACCTTTGCCGAGCAAATCATCCAATACAAAGCGATTTTTAATGGTGTCGCCTATATCAATACTCGTAGGTTGCTTTGATGTAGGAGCGCTTTCCGGTAACAGATGCATATCAATATGCGTTATCGGTGTTTCAGTGTTGATGAGGGTTGCGTCGGAAGATGAATTATTGGTAGGCGGTTGTTCAGTATTCATTTGAGCGTTCTCGCAGTGATCTCACCTGTGAGTTTAATGATTGGGGCTTTAATTATCTACTGAGCGCTTACACAGTAATATGAGTCATCCTAAGGGTTTACACTCATGAGCAATATATTCCTTCCACTCCACAATATTGGAATCTTCAGATTCAAACAGCGCTAAACCAATTAAAAATTCGCCAGGGTTTTGCCACGCTTGGGCCCATTTAATTTCGCTAATCAACATAAAGCGTTGCTGCATATCTTGGGTTTGTACGCAGGCGCGCACAATGCTGCCCGCAGGTAGTTCGCGATCGGTAATAATGCGCAGGCCATTGGCAGAAATATCCAGGCTGCGGCTGACCACAATGGTGGGCTCGGCATCTACTTCATCGCCCAATTCTAAAAAAACGGTGAGTTGGGTTTCTAATCGATATTCTTGGCGTTGATCTTCAGTGGTCATTGATGGCTCCTATCTAAGAATTATCTAAGAAACATCTTTGCGTAAACCGCGAATTACTTTAACGAGTTGATCGTCAAAACTATCGCCGTTGTTGAGCAATGTGAGTTGCTTATCGATTAACGCTTGCACTAATTGTTCGCGCTGGAATTCCGCAACCTTGCGGCCAAGGTTGTCGGTAAAAATATACTTTCCGGTAGCGGCAATAATCACCGCCAATTTGCAGCGCACTGGCTCGCCATTTTGTGTGAGTTCAACGCGCGCACCTAAATTGAGTGCGCTTATGTGAATATTGGCCAATTGCATTTTTTGTAAATTTTCAGCGGCTTGCTCTGCTTCTGCCTGCATGCGCGCCCGCTCTTGCGCAATTTTTAATTCTGCCGCGCGCTCGGCGCGGTCTTTCGCTAGGGTGGCGGCTTCAGATAAAGCTTTTTGGGCGGCGGCGCGGCGTGCGTTTAACTCCTGCACAATACGTTTCTTCTCTTCTGCTTCGGCTGCGGCTTTGCGCTCGGTTTCTTGTTTGTGCTGCAATTCTAAGGCGGCCAGTGCTTGCTTATTTTTTGCTTCAAGCTGTGCTTGGCGATGGTTCTGCTGTTGTGCATGTTTATCAATTAAGCCCTGAATAAGCTGGATAACATTGGCTTCAATATTGATTGACAGCATTTTTTTTGCGATGCCGGTTGAAAGGCACACCGCAAAATCTTTGATACTTTTATTCATCACCTTGCGGCCATTGTGATCAACAAACAGTAGCTGATCTGTTTCGCTATTTTTAAGTGCGAGCTTGCAGCGAATCGTCTGCGTATTTTCGCCGCTGAATAAAATCCAGTCGCCTGTTTGTAAACTGTTAGTTTGTTGTAGCAGATCTGGCGTTACACGGGTATTGAGGCTGCTATGACCTTCGGGATAATTCATCGCCGTAAATATTCTGCAATCGATAGCTTGTTTTTGTATTGCAAGCATTAATTGTTCGCTTAGGTTCTCTGTCCATTGGCGATAGCTATCGGGGTTGCTGGTATTAATATTTAAGCTGCGCTCCAATTCATTTAAGAGTGCGGGAATGGTGCGATAGAGTGCTTGTTCGTCATCGTCATTGCGGTTTTCGTAGGCTATGGTTGCAAATGTTTTGCTCAAGGATGGCAACAAGCGTTGCCACATTTTCCAGAAGGGGCTATTTTCGCCCGAAATAAAATAAGCGTGTAATAATTCGCTCTTGAGTATGGCGATAAGGCTTGATTGTAATTCATGCGGGAACGGGCGACCCGCGAGCGCGCTGTTCATAAAATCCAGTACGCGACACTCAGCATGTAGAGTTCTGAAGTTGTTGATTTCAGATTCGCATAAACGGCTTTCCAACATGCTTGCTCGTTTATCTTCTACATCCAGCCACTGTTGAAATTCAGTGTGTGAATTTGTCAGTGTTGCGATATTGCTACTTTGGCAAGCGAGCATAAATGCCGATAACTTTTCTAAAAATTGCTGGCTGTTTTTTGATTCGCGTGCGTACCAAGTTCGGCCGCGCAGCAATAGCAAATCGAGTGCTTTGCGCAGCGGGTGTTCGGGCGTGCAATAGAAACCATCGTCTTGTGCAATTTGTTGGTTGATAGCTTGTTGTAATTCACCCAGTTGTGCGGTGAGCGCAGAGTCAAATATGTCCTTTGCAAATAAAGCCTCGGATAAGTTTGCTGCGGTACTAAGGCGTAAATTGGCGGCGGAAGTGGAGCCTACCGCTTGAAATAGTTGACCCAGCTGGGCGGTATCACCTTGAAGAATTTTGGGTAGGCTAAAGTGTAATGGCATGGTGATTGGGTGGTCGCTGGTTCAGAAACATGTTGTGTGTGCGAAGATATTCCTCTAACCACTATAGGTTTAATTATGGGCTAGCGCGAATCTTTGGCCGGATAAATTCTGGCTGCGGTGACTCTACTAACTTGCGTATAATCGCCCACCATTAGCGTTCCCCCTTTCTGTTTCAGTTTCTTATCTAATTGAGTGCCCTATGAAAATCACTGCGCCCGACAATGCCCTCTACTCAACTGCGCAGGTTTACGCGCTGGATGCCGCCGCCATCGCCAGCGGAATCCCCGGTATCCAGTTGATGAAACGCGCTGGTCGTGCTGCCTTTGATTTGCTGCTTGAGCGCTTCCCAGCGCCGGAATTGATCACCATTTATTGCGGTGCCGGTAAAAATGGCGGCGATGGTTATGTGTTGGCTGCCTTAGCTGCACAGCGCTTGCTGCCAGTGCAGGTTATTCAACTTACTGCAGGCGATAAGCTGACGGGCGAGGCGCTCGCGGCTTATGAATTTGCGGTACAAGAGCGTGTAAATATAATTCCCTTTGCTGCGGCGACTACGCCCACTGAGGGTGTGATTGTGGATGCGCTTTTGGGTATTGGCCTGCAAGGCGATGTGCGCCCCGTGTTTGCGGCAGCTATCGCGCAGATTAACGCGAGCGGTTTACCCGTGCTCGCCATCGATATCCCCTCTGGTCTTAATGGCAATACTGGCGCGGTTCAGGGGGTGGTCGTAAATGCTGAGCTGACGATTACCTTTATAGGCATTAAGCGCGGATTATTAACAGGTCGCGGCCCTGCGGTGTGTGGCGAAGTGGTGTTATCGGATTTAGCGATTCCTGCGGATGTCTATGCAGGAGCAACCGCCACCGCTGAGCAATTACACCTGATCGATCTGCTTGAGCTGCTCCCTCCGCGCGAAGCCGATGCCCACAAAGGCCACTTTGGTCATGTAATGATTATCGGCGGCGATTGCGGATACGGCGGTGCTGTGATTATGGCCGCCGAAGCAGCAGCTCGCTCTGGCGCAGGCTTGGTCAGCGTGGCGACTCGCCCAGAACATGTGCCCGCAATCCTCACTCGTTGCCCAGAAATTATGGCCTGTGGCGTGGTCTCGGGTCAGGAATTGGAGCAATTGCTTTCGCGTCCAAGCGTATTGGTGATTGGCCCCGGCCTTGGCCGTTCGCCGTGGTCTGAGCAAATGTTGCAATCCGCTGCTAAATCGGGTTTACCGATGGTGGTGGATGCAGATGCCCTGAATATTATCGCCGAAGGCCGAGTCTTACCTGATGCTCAAGCCCGCGAAAATTGGCTGTTCACCCCGCACCCCGGCGAAGCCGCGCGCTTGTTGGGCGTTACCAGTGCCGATATCAATGCAGACCGTTTTGCGAGCATCACCAACATTCAGCAAAAATTCGGTGGCGCGGTCATTTTAAAAGGCGCAGGTAGTTTGGTGCTAGGCGAATCCGGCATCACCGGCATAGTCACCACAGGTAATCCTGGCATGGCAACCGGCGGCATGGGCGATGTGCTTAGCGGCATTGCAGGCGCATTAATCGCGCAAGGTTTGTCTGTAGAAGAAGCTGCGCAATTAAGCGCAGTGTTACACGCGAGCGCTGCCGATCTAGCGGTTGAAAAAATCGGCCAGCGCGGTTTAATCGCCACCGATATTATTCCCTATGTATCGCAATTGCTGAGTGAATAAAGTGCCATCGACTACACAAAATTTTACGAGCGAATTTACGCAAGAATTTTATATCGATAACGAAACCGATATGGTCGCCTTTGGTGAGCGCTTAGGCCGCGCATTTTGCGCGCAACCTAAATCTCTCTGCATATTTTTAAATGGCGATTTGGGTGCAGGTAAAACCACCTTGTCGCGCGGAATTTTGCGCGCCTTTGGTCACACAGGCGCCGTGAAAAGCCCAACCTATACGCTGGTAG
>SXGR01237234.1_pt1 | contig 17049 bp, 17 predicted proteins | sample 3174711 | NCBI WGS metagenome assembly SXGR01 (sample SAMN11356860, study PRJNA531348) | freshwater metagenome | isolation source: freshwater sample F1-60 | place: China: Fuxian Lake, Yuxi | collected 2017-12-25
ACCATAAAATAAGAAAGTGAAATCAAAATAATACAAAGTTAAATAAACATACTGAATGAGCATAATCGTGAAAGCTGTGATACTAGCAGGAGGATTTGGTACTAGAATAAGTGAGGAATCAATGTTAAAACCAAAACCAATGATAGAGATTGGTGGAATGCCAATATTATGGCATATTATGAAGTATTATTCATTTTTCAACATTAATGAATTTGTTATATGTCTAGGTTACAGGGGATATATGATCAAAGAATTTTTTACAAATTATTATGTACATAATTCTGATGTTACAATTGACTTACAAAAAAATGAAATGTCTATCATAAATTCCAAAACTGAGCCTTGGAAAGTAACACTTGTTGATACAGGAATCAATACAATGACTGGTGGTAGATTAAAAAAAGTCAAAAATTTCCTTGATGATGAAACATTTTGTTTTACATATGGTGATGGGTTAAGTGATCTTAACATTAAAGATACTGTAGAATTTCATAAAAATAATAAAAAATATGCTACAATAACAGCCGTTAAGCCACCAGGTAGATTTGGATCTTTGAAAATTGATGGGGGATTAGTAGAAAAATTTAATGAGAAACTAGATGGAGATGGCAATTGGATAAATGGGGGATTTTTTGTTTTGGAACCAACAGTTTTTGATTATATTAAAGATGATTCAACAATTTGGGAGAGAGAGCCTCTGGAAAAAATGACGCAAGAAAAGCAAATATCAGCTTACAAACACATTGGATTTTGGCATCCATTAGATACGTTAAGAGACAAAAATAATTTGGAAGTATTATGGAACAATAACCCACCATGGAAAAAATGGTAGTGGGTATTTTTTCTGATCTTAAAAAATAAAAGAAAAAAAGTTTAAAAGATAAATGGATTTATGTGTAAGTATAGACAAACCATTGAAAATTTATTTAGGAGATCTTACTTAAGATACAGTAGCTGTTTCAACCGAAGCAATGCCTCTCAATATTGCTCAGATAGCAAGCTATTGTAACAAATGTTTTGGTGATAAAATTAAGATAACATTATTCAAGTATATTGATGATTTAGAGAAAGCTATTCGAAAAGATCCGCCATCAATATTAGGTTTGAGTAATTATTGTTGGTCACATAATGTAAGTAAAGAAATTTTTAAAATTATGAAAGAAATTAAACCTGACGCATTAACAGTTTGGGGAGGCCCTAATTTTCCAATAGATTTTTCATCACAGAAAAAATTTATGGATAACGTACCTGAAGTTGATGTATACATACCACTAGATGGGGAAATAGGTTTTTCGAATCTTATTGAAAAAGCTCTGAATATAAATAATGAAAAAATTAGAACGTATGTCTTAAGTGCACCATTAGATGGATGTATAATTAAAAATTTAGAAAATAAATTAGAATATACTTTTGCTGAAACTAGAATAAGAAATTTAGATGAAATTCCTTCTCCATATACAACAGGATTATTGGATAAATTTTTTGATGGAAAGTTAGTACCAATGCTTCAAACAAATAGAGGATGTCCATTTACCTGTACATTTTGCACTGACGGTAAAGAAGCAGTGAACATAGTTAATAAATTTAGTAAAGAAAGAGTTAGAAGTGAGATATTATATATTGCACAAAAAGTTCCTGCTAATACTCATAGTTTATTCATTAGTGATTTAAATTTTGGAATGATTCCAGGAGATCTTGACACATGCAATGTAATTGCAGAAACACAAGAAAAATATGATTATCCACATAAAATTCTTTCAACAACAGGTAAAAACAACAAGGAGAAAATCATAGAATCTATTAGACGTCTAAATGGAACTATGGCACTTTCTATGTCAGTTCAATCAATGGATGAGCAAGTTTTGACCAATATTAAAAGACAGAATATTAGTGTGGATAAAATGATGGATTTAGCACCGGTAATCAAAGAATATGATTTACTGACTACAGCAGAAGTAATTCTTGGACTTCCAGGAGAAACATATGAACAACATTTAGACACATTAAGAAAGTTAGTTGAAGCTAGAATGGACGATATTGTAGTTCATACTTGTATGTTATTGGATGGTTCTGAAATGGCAATGCCTGAACAAAGAAAAAAATACAAATTTGAAACAAAATTCAGAATGCTTCCAAGAGATTTTGTAGTTCTTAGTAATGGAAAAAAAGTTTGTGAGATTGAAGAGGTAATTGTAGGATCAAAAGATATGTCATTCGAAGAATATTTAGAATTACGAATGATTGGATTTACTTTATGGATGACAAATAAAGGAATTGTTTATGATTCAATGAACAAATTCCTCAGAGAGAGAAAAGTTGATGTAATTGAGATATTTCATCAGATGGTTAATCAAGTAAATAAGGCTCCCTCAAAAATCAAAGAAGTTTTTGAAAAATTTAAGAATTCCACTATTGAAGAATTGTATGATTCTCCTGAAAAAATTCAACACGAAATTCAAGATGATGCAGAGTATCAAAAATATGTAGATGGTGAAAAAGGAATCAATGTGATGCAATATTATCATGCATATGTATTATCAAAATGTATGGATGATTGGACTGAATATGTAATTAATATTGCAAAAGAATTGTTAGAAAATTCCGGCTTGATATCTAAAGAAACATTAGAAGAATTTAATGATGTCGGGAATTATTGTAGAGGAACATCCCATAACCCATTGGGTAATGATCGAATGACTACAAACCCAAAATTTCTATTCAAATATGATATTACAAAATGGTTAGCTGATAAATCGAATGAACTAAAAATAGCTGAATGTAAACTAATTGCTCCAATTGAAATGTCATTTAATTTGACTAAAGAACAATTTAAGATTGTACAAGATACAGCAGACATGTATGGAGATAGTTTGATCGGAAGAACTAAGACATTGAAAATGGTTTCTCAGCAATCGTTGTGGAGAAATCCATCAACACAATAAATCATTTAGTAAAACCAATTTTATGATATACATTTTCATCAAAATTTGATGAATCAAGAAATCCTCTGCCATCAATTAATAGAGGAGAATTCATGAATTTGTTTAGAATGTTTTGATTCAAATTTTTAAATTCATCCCATTTTGTAAATAAAATAATCAAATCAGAATTTTCAATAGAGGATTCTAAAGTAGAACATAATGTAAAATTTGTAAATTTATTTTTAGATAGATCACTACTAAGATTTGGATCATATGCAAAAATTTTTGCTTCTTTATCATTTAATAATCTTATAGCCTCAAATGAAGGAGAAGAACGAATATCATCAGTATCAGGTTTGAATGTTAGTCCCAATATTGTTACATGTTTATTTTTTAAGGAAGGAAGAAGTTTTTCAGCTAACGATATAATTAAAGAAGGTCTTTCATCATTTATTTCCATTACAGCATTCAATAAAGGAGTATTAACATTTTTAGAAGATGCATATTGTAAAATTGCTCTAACATCTTTTGGAAAACAACTTCCACCAAATCCACATCCAGGTAATAAGTATGATTCTAAACCTGGTTTAATTTTTTGGTTATTAATTTTGGTAGTTATTCGTTTATCTTCAACCAATGCTTTTAGAACTTCAAATGTATCAATTCCAGTAGTTTTTTCTGCGATGTTTGCAATTTCATTAGAAAAAGATATCAACATGGAAAAAAATGCATTATTGGTATATTTTATCATCTCAGCAGTTTCAGGATTTGTAGTAAAGATTGTGGCTTCTTCAAAAGACTCAAAAATATTTTTGGCAAAATTCTGACTTATTAAATCAATACTACCAATTACAATTTTATCTGGATTCATAAAATCAGAAACAGCTTCGCCCTCTCGTAAAAATTCGGGAATTAAACATAAACCATAAGATGTATCTAAAATTTTATCCAGCATAGGAACAATATGTAAATTAGTACTTGAAGGAACAATTGTACTGCGAATCATAATTACATAATCTTTCTTTTGTAGTTTTTTTAGATGTTCGGCTACTAGTTTAATTGAATTTAAAACTTGAGAAATATCTATAGAGTTATTTTTTAATGATGGTGTCCCAACACAAATAAAACATCCTTCAGTATTTTTAATCAATTCATCTATATCAGATGTAGGAATTAAAGTTCCTGAAGATATTGTCTTATCAAGTAATTCTTGAAGATCTTTTTCATAAAAAGGGAGTTTTTTTTCTGAAATCATTTGGATTTTTTCTTTAACTAAATCATATACTGTAATTTTATGACCCAATGATGATAAACATATGCCAGTTGTCAATCCAACATATCCTGCTCCGATAACACCTAAATTCAAATCGAGTCCATCCTATACCAATCATAAATACGTTCAATTCCTTTTTGTAAATTTATTTCTGGAATAAAATTAATAGTATTTTTAACATATTCAAGATCCGGACAACGACGTTGTGGATTATCTACAACATAGTTAGGATCTGAGCTTTTTTGAATTTTTATATTAATTGATGGATTAATTATTTTTTTAATAATTTGAGCTACACCGTAAACAGAAATTTCTTCATCATTTCCTACATTAAATATAGAGCCACCAGGTGCAAGAAGTAAAATTTTAAAAAATGCTTTCATTGCATCAGTTACATAACAAAAACTTCTAGTAGGTGTTCCGTCACTATGAATAATAATCTCAGATCTTTCAATAGCATTTTTAATAAAATCCGGGATTATTCTTCCATCCTCTAAATTAAGATATGGACCATAAACATTAAACGGCCTTGCAATTTTTATTGGAATATTATATAATTGATTATACAGTATTGAAACTGTTTCTGCTAAACGTTTTGATTCATCATAACATGCTCGTGGACCAGTACATGAAACATGTCCCCAATAAGATTCGGGTGTAGGTACTATTGATGGATCTCCGTACACTTCACTGCTACTGAGCAAAAGCATTCCTTCAATGTTTTTTTGACGAGCTAATTCTAATAAATTACGTGTACCTTGATAATTTACATCGATTGTTTTTAATGGAAATTTTCTATAAACAATTGGCGAAGCAATACTTGCAGAATGAATGATGAAATCTATGTCATCCTCAATTTCAAATTTTTGAGATATGTCTTGTTCAATAAATTTTGTGTTGGAGTCATCAAAACTTTCTTTATGTTTAGCAGTTATCAAATTATCTAAAACTATAATTTTACATGGTTTTTCAAATGATTTGTTTAATGTTTGTAAAATTTTAACAAAATAAGTACCCAAAAAGCCCTTCCCACCAACTACTAGAATTTTTTTCCCTTCTAATTTACTTGAAAATCTTTGGATATCTTTTACTATCCAATCTATATCCTCAGATACGATATCATTTGCGCTCATTTTATTCACATAATTGAATGTGATAGATAAATCATCGCTCTCTAAAATCCTTTAATACAATGGGTAAAGACGAATCGAATAGACGTTTTGCGATTATTTTATCCCCCTTGTCTGAGATATGAATATAATCAAAATAAATCGGTTCTTGGATGTCATCAAATGTGTTACGTAAATCTACTGTTTTATCACAATAAACATTTAATTCATTAAGTGAACCTACCATTTCTTCTAAAATTTCTAATGTTCCAAATTCAAATTTATCATTTGGGCTAAGTTTTTTCTCATCTATTGAAAGGGTTTTGTTACCAGTTCCCAGAATTGGTTGAACGGTAATTAATGTAGAATAATTTTTATTTTTACCCATTTCACATATATTTAGCCATCTATTTTTCCATAATGAAACTATCTGAGTTTTTATTTCATCGTTAATTGGTGCAGGTTCTACAGGTTTATAAAATAATTTTTCAAAAATAAAGAATGGTGTTTGATATTCACTTTTTTTTAAGAGCGTTTTTACTGATTCAATCATTTGATTAGGATTAGTATTCAGTGAAGAATTCAAATGTCTATCATAAGCATCATTTCCACCATCATATATTATAAAAAGATCAGGTTCAAAATTAAGAAGATATTCTTTAATGTAAAATGATTCTGTAAAAGAATATGCACTTCCAATTCCTGCATTAATTACTTCTACTTTAAAGTCTAAATTTTCATCGTCAAACATTTTTTGTAGATATCCAGGTATTGTTGTTTCATCAGAAATTGATACAGTACCAAAAGTTGTTGAACCACCAACAACAAAGATTCTATATACATTATCTGGTTTATCAAGTTTTATTTCAGGGCCTCTAAAACCAAATGAATTGATATGTATTGAAGGGAGATCTTGATTTGCGTGCAAATGTAAAAATGGAATTTCGGTATATATTAAATTCTTACTATCTCTGCAATGTGCTTTTTGAGTATTGATATCAATATAATTTAGTGCTTCTTGTCCAATGTATTTACAACCAGGTTCAAAATATTCAAAAGTTCTAACAATTCCTTCAACTGTAACTAACAGAACTAGTAACAACATAAACCCTAATACAAATTGTTTTTTGTATGATACTTGAACAGACATTGGGTGTTTATTGTCTCCCAATAAGATAATTGCCCATAACTAAATAATCCATATCAGTTTTTAAGATCATAGAATACGCATGTTCAGGAGTATTAACAATAGGTTCGCCCATTACATTCATAGATGTATTAATAATTACAGGGATTTTTGTGATATTATAAAATTCATTAATCAAATCATAGTATAATGGATTTGTTTCTTTTGAAACTGTTTGTAGTCTTCCAGTGCCATCAACATGAGTAACAGCTGGAATATCTTTAGGTTTTTTGACAGGAGATACCATTAGCATGTAGGGACTAGGAACATCAATATCAAAATATTCAGAAGTGTATTCTTCTAGAATGGATGGAGCAAAAGGTCGAAATGATTCACGATGTTTGATTTTTGCGTTTAAGATATCTTTCATCTCATCTCTTCTTGGATCTGCTAAAATACTTCTATTTCCAAGTGCTCGAGGTCCCCATTCCATTTTCCCTTGATACCAGCCTACAATATTACCATCTGCAATTAGTTGTGCAGTTTTTTTTAATAATAATGCTCTTTCAAGATAATCATAATGAATTTTTTCAGAATCCAAAAATTTCACTATTTCTTCATTATCAAATGATGGTCCAACGTAAACATTTTCATGAATTAATTGGGCATTATTTTGATATCTATTCTTAGAATTTTTATGATAAATATGGTATAAATATTGTGCAGCACCTACAGCACTACCTGCATCACCAGGCGATGGTGGAATATGAATATTGTCAAATGGGCTCTCTTTCAATATTTTATAATTTGCAACTCCATTTAGCGCAACACCTCCACCAAAACAAAGATTCTTCATTTTTGTTTTTTCATAAATATGATTTGCGATTTTTAAAATCACATCTTCAAGAATTTTTTGCGCACTTGCACCAATATCAAAATGAATTTGTAATGTTTTTTCATCTTTTGTTTTAGGTGAAATTCCAAATAAATTTGAAAATTTTTTATTTGTCATTACTTTATCGTATGTAAATGCAAAATAGTCCATATTCAAATGGATACTACCATCTTCTTTTACATCAATAAGATTATCTAAAATTAGATCATAGTATTTTGGAGAACCATATGATGAAAGACCCATCAATTTGTATTCACCCTCATTCACTTTAAATCCAAGAAAATAAGTGAATGCCGAATAAAACAAACCAAGTGAATGTGGCCAACGAAGATCATTTATAATTTTAATCGAATTATTTTTAGCATAACCAAATGACGTAGTGCTCCATTCACCAACACCGTCAATTGTAAGAATTGCTGATTCTTGAAATGGTGAAGTGTAAAAAGCATGTGCTGCATGAGACATATGATGATCAGGAAATATTATCTCACCTTTGAATCCTTGAAGTGATTTTTTTATTTCATCTTTGATCCATAGTCTTTTGTGAAGCCATTTAGGAATTACATCTAGAAAACTATACAGTCCACGAGGAGCAACTGCAATATAATTATCCAATAATCGTTCAAATTTTAGTATAGGTTTGTCATAAAATGCTACAGAATTTATCATGTTAGGTTTAATTTTAGCCTCATTTAAACACCATTCAATAGCTTGTTTAGGAAAATCATCATCAAATTTTTTTCTTGAGAATCTTTCTTCTTCTACTGCTGCGATTACATGTCCATCTTTGAGTAGTGCTGCTGCAGAATCATGATAATAACAAGAAATCCCAAGATTATACATTAGTACTGCTTCCTTATTTGATTTAGTTTAGTATCTTCAACATCTAGCCAATAAGAATTTGATTGTTTTTTTAATCGTAATAAATCAATTTGCAGTAATTTAAACAGTATACCATAAATTGAAATCACTGTTACAAATAAAATTCCAAGAAAAATTTTTGTGTTAATTTTTGCAAAAATATCTAATCCTTTAGATATTTTATTTGCAAAAATCTGAGTAACAATTAGAATTAATAGAATAAATGAAATTAATAATTCAAAAGAAAATATATCAATGGACAAAATTATTAGTAAAAACCAAAAGGATAATCCTGCAGTCACTGCAAAGGATTTGAATCTAGGAGAAGAAGAATTCATATCGGATAGATAAATGCAACTAGACCAGATTGAGCAAGAGCTGTAACTCCAATTAGTGTAATAAGTAATATAATAATAGGAAACATATGGAATTTTCTTTTATGTATAAATAATTCAAAAAGCTCCTTTATTGTACCAAATCTAGTCATTACATTAAATTGGTAGACCTATTCTAAATATTAATCGCTAACAATTGTATTATTTTTAAAAATATTTTAATTTTTCTTTGTCACAGTTGAAACTAAGCTAATATTAGATTTAATTTGTTCAGTGGTCAAATTCATAGTTTCAAGAATAATTGGCACATGTCTAAATTCTTGAAGTTTTGAGACTTGCCAACAGCTAGGATTCAAACTTTTGTGTTGATCTTGTAATCCATTATTGTTACTAACATGTATGGCTGTAACTTTAGTTTTACACTTCTTTACAAAATCATCTTTATCATAATTTAACCAATGTGCAGAAACAGCAGCATGACCCAAATCCAGTAACAACCCCACATCATTTCTATTTAGATATTTAAAAAATAATTTAATTTCAGGATAATCTGCAAATAAAAGAAGTTCATTTTTTCCATCAATTAAATTGAATTTTTGGACTACACTAGGTTCCATGGCTATTTGTATACCTCGTCCACATGCATATGAGGCAATTTCTACTACAGATTCAACATATGTTAGTAAAGATTTTTTTCTATCAGAAATGTTTGTTTTAGGAAAAGGTTTTCCAATATCAGGAGGATCAACAGTAAATCCAGGATGAAATGTATAAAGAGGACTTTCTAAATTACAACAAAGATTAATAGCCTTTTTTGCAAGAGAAATACTTTTGTTACGAATTGATTTTTGCTGAGAGGCCAAATTAAAGGTAAAGGGTATTTTTGGAGGTGGAAAATAATTATGAATTAAAATATTGAAGGTAAAATTTTTTAAGAGTTTGGTATCAAAATAAGAATGAACAGATCCTAATTCAACATTCTCAATTCCAGCTTTTTCATAAATTTCTAAAACCCTAATAACATTTTTTGGGTTTTTTAGACAATTTGTTGAAGCATAAATCATGAAAATATTTTTTTTATTTAGTAATTAATTCTTACTTGAATGATTGATTCTAACCATTTTCAAAAGGTTTATGATAAATATGAGATGCTAAAAAATGAAATCTGATGAAAATGCTTATTGTAGGTGGAAGTGGCATGATAGGAACAAAAATTTATGATCATTTCTGTAAAAAAAATGATGTCGAGATGACATATTTAACACATAGTATTCCTTTTGGAAATAGTCACAAATTAGATATTTTACAAAAAGAGAATACAATTGACTTGATACAAAAAATTAATCCAGATGTTGTAATTCATAACACTGCATTAGTAAGTGTGAATTTGTGTGAAACAGATAAGAAATTTGCTGATTCAATAAATGTGGAAGGAACAAAAAATGTTATAGAAGGTTGTAAATTAACAAACAGTAAGATCGTGTTTATTTCAACACCGCTTGTGTTTAATGGAGAAAAAGACAAATATGTGGAAACTGACAAACCATCTCCAATTTCACATTATGGAGTTACAAAATTAGAAGGAGAAGTATTGATTAAAAAATCAGGTTTGCCGTATCTAATCTTGAGAACTGATCAACCGTATTGTTGGATTCAGAATTGGCAACATACTAATTCAGTTTTAAGGGTAGTAGAGACTTTAAATGAAAATAAAATCTTACGTGAGATAACAGATTGGTACAATAATCCAACTTATGTGCCTGATATTGCTATTGCATTAGACAAATTACTTGAAAATGAAAAGACTGGAATTTATCATGTAGTTGGAACAGATTTTATTAATAGATTTGAGTGGGGATTGATCACATCAGAATTATTTGGATTAGACAAAAAATTGTTAGAACCTATTACTTCAAATTCATTGAATTTGGCAGTTAAAAGAAGTAATGCAAATCTCTCAAATCAAAAACTAATACGAGATACTGGGTTTACTCCAAAAGGAGTTAGAGAAGGCATAAAACAAATGTTAAAAGATAAAAAGTAGAAAAATCTTTTCACATTATTGAGTGAAACAAAAATTAAAGCATTATAACAAGAAGAAATAAGGTAGTACATAAAATGAAAGAAATTAAAAATCCAAAATTAACAATAGGCATACCTGCATATAATGAGTCAAAATTTATGCATAAAAGACTTACAAATATTTTTGATCAAACATTCACAGATTTTGAGATTATAATTTCAGATAATGGTTCAACGGACAATACATATGAAATATGTGAAGAATATGAAAAAAAAGATAATAGAATTAAAAAATTTAGACAGTCTAAAAATATGGGTTGGGTTTGGAATCATAAGTTTGTTGCAGAAAAAGCCAATGGAAGATATTTTGTGTGGGCTGCAGTAGATGACGTGTGGGAATCAGACTTCTTAGAAAAAAATATTCAAATTTTAGATACAATGAAGAATGTAGTTGCAAGTATAAGTAAAATTGAAAGATATGGTCCAAAAATTGAAGAATTTGAAAATAAAATAAATGATTCAATATTTTTAAGAGTTTATAAAAAAATCCGACGACATTTTAGGCCATTTGGACCTTATCCGGCTTCAGGCACATATGGAAAAAAAATTCAAATATATTTAAAAAAACCATCAGCATTAGGACTTTATTCAGTTTTTAGAACTGATGTATTAAAAAAAAGTCTTGTAAAAGATCGCATTTCAGTATGGGATTTAGCATTTACTTTAGAATTTCTTAAACATGGGGATTTACATGTAATTAATGAGGTATTATTTCATAGATACACAAAAGGGATATCATCCCATGGAATATGGGATGAATACAAAAGACAAAAAGAAATTAGATTTTTTGAAGTAATTTTTCCTCATTCATCATTTACTCTATGGTGTTGGAAAAATATTGGAAAAAAGAATTTTATTAAAAACATTCATAATTTTACATGGTTAAATTGTTGGAGACTGATAGGAATTGGGTTTAATATACTTAATAGAATTAAAAAATATGGTCAAAGTAAAGTAGATGGTTTCCAAAGTTAATCAAAAAATAAAATAATTCATGATGATAAAATTTTTAAAAAGATTAATATTATTTGTTATAATATTCTAACACAGCAAGCACAATCAGCATTAAAAGCCAGATATTCATATTTGATATTAGTTTGAACAACAAACTCTTGAAATGCCTTGAATTCATGTTGCTGCCAATTTCTATAATTAAAATATTCATCAAAGACAATTATTGTTCCACTCTTAATTTTTGAATCTAACATATCAAAAATATTCTTGGTACTAGAATAAATATCACAATCAACATGCAAAAAAGCAATATCATCAGTATTCTCTTTTAAATATTGTAAAATTGTATCAGAAAACCATCCTTTGTATAGATATACATTATTTTCAACTTTTGGTATATTACCCCCTTGACTTAAATCATATTTGGAAAAAAATTTCGTCCTTTTAATATATATCCAATTTGCGGAGATTTTAAAACCAGGGCAGAATTTTGCCTACGAAAATATAATTTCTGGATTCAGTTTGGATTATTCCGAAGATATGAATTACAGAAAAGTATGTTAAGTAATCCAATTTATGGATGGGATTATGCTCTGGTGATCAATACTTTACGATATGGTGATGTGTACATAGTTGATAAAATTTTAATGCAGTTTTATTCAAAAGGTGCTTCAGGTAGTGGAGTAATTGAATTTCTTAAACAACAAAAATTATTAAAATTTGGCTTAATTCTCCCTCATGCTCCGTTGACATTATGGTGCATAAAAAATATTGGAGTGAGATTTTTTATAAAAAATTCAGATTATTTTATTAAATTAAATCTATTAGCTATAATTTCAGTAATAACATCCATAATAATTAAGATTAAAAAAGAAAAATCATAAAATAGATAAAATGATCATCTTTTATTTTTCAATACTTTTATGATATTGTAAATTAAATTTCTAATTTTAGAATCAAAAATATATGTTAATCCAACATAAAATGAAATTCCAAATGCTGTGAACATAATAATTTGTGGTCCAAAATCAAAAGGATTGCTTTCATAGACAAGAAACTTATTTACTAAAATATATGTAATCCCAAAAGAAATTATACTAGATAAAAAATATTTTGAAATTCTAGAATAATTTAATTTAAATTCTATGTTTTTGCGTAATAATATAAAAAAGTATAATGTAAAAGGAATAGTTATTAAAAGTAAAGTAATTGCCCAAAAGTACAATATATCTAAAAATTCATGTGTATCTTTCATAATTATTATACCTATTGATAAAACAGTAAGATACAATATGGCTTGAAGAATTCTAATTGATGGCACTCTAATCAATTTACTATGAAAATAATCTTTCCAATTATTTTCATTTTCATTATCTATTTTTTCAAATGATGTTAACGAAGCTTGAAAGTGAGTTGAAAATATCCAAAAAGCAGTTTGGATTGTTAAAATGTCTAGAATCACATATGCAATCTCATATTGAGGATTTAAAAGATACAATGCAGATTTCCCAAAAACAAAAATTATTGAAGAAAAAAGTATTACAAAATAAAATAATAAATTTGTGACATCTCCAAGTTCTTGGGATTTACCTTGTAGTATTTTTGTATAGATGGCTCTTGTGACATAACTTGAACTTTCACTAATCTTTGAAACAGCTAATGCCACACCCCAAAATGCCAAACCAATAACAGAACCTGTCAATAATGAAAAAATAGTGATATCCATCATTAATAGAAAATATCCTAATGAACTAAACAATGGTATCCATGAAAATTTTATCCATTTCCTTAGAAAATAAAAATTAATCTTGTCTCTTAATTTTTCTTTTGCAAAATAACCTAAAATTAAAATGCTGAAAATATAAGAAATTGATAGTATTTGTATTAAAATCCAAATATCTAATTTTTGGTACAATGTAAAAAATATAGCAAGTATTAGGTTTGATAATGAAAAAATAAAACCAGCAATTATTGGAATGTGTGGTTTAAATCCTGTATTAATTGCAGATAGCATTCGATTTAAAAAAAGTGGTGGAATTATTATTATGCCAAAAAACAGGATATCGGATGATGTATCGATGTTTTTATTGATAAAAAATGCGGCAACAAGATAAATCATTATACCAAATAATGAAAACAGTCCACCAAAAAATACGGTTGATTTTCCTGAAGGTATATTCCTAGCAATTTCTCTTGTTGCCCAATAATTAATAACAGGTTCTATGATCGTTGCATAAACCAAAATTCCAGTTATGAGAATATAAATTCCATAGTCTGTTGAATTTAATGATCTTGTAATAATTAACATAAAGATAAGACTGATAGGAATAGTAAAAATACCAAAAAGTAAAGAAATTAATCCTGAATATGTTACTCTAATTTCACTCATTTTTCAACCATATCCTTGAAAATTTCTTCATATTTAGCTGCAATCAGTTTTATAGAAAAATTCTTTGCATTAGATTGAACATACTTTGAAGCATCATCATATAATTTTTTATCTGAAAGAATCTTCAAAATAGATTTAGCAAATTTTTCAGGACTGGGTTCTAAAATGATTTCACCACCATTATTTTCATTTATTAGTTCACTAGCTATGCCTACATCTGTACTAATTAATGGTAATCCAAAATATGCAGCTTCCAAAAGTGGTAATCCAAAATTCTCATATGTTGATGCAAATACAAATAAATCTGAATCACAATAAATTTTCCACAAATCATCATTTGTTTTCCATCCTACAAATTTTACATTTTCACTAATACCTAATGATGTTATCAAAGATTTTAATTGATTTTTATAACCTGAATCACCATATAGTCTCCCTTGTACCTCATCCCCAACTATAATAAATTCAATGTCAAGAATAGTATTTTTTATAATTTGAATCGATTTTAATATAACATCGAGATTTTTGAGTGGAACTATCCTTCCGACAAACAATATTTTTATTTTTTTAATGGAATTTTTTTTCTCTAAACTCAAATGTATTAAAGGAGAAAAAGATATTGGGATTTGTTTAATTTTATTTTTGCTAATTCCAAATTTTATACAATCTTTAAACTCAGATTGACTTGTTGGAATTACATATTTTGACAATCTAGATGGTAATTTTAAAGTCAGTAAATCATGAAGATGGTAAGGAAGTTTACTCAAGGCTGAATCATACAAGTAATCATAACCTAAGAGTGAACCATGTGGAGTTAGAATGATTGGAATTTTTCTTAAAAATCCTATTAGTGCGCCAAAATCTGTTTGAAATGATAAATAACCATTTAGATGTATAATATCAACATCAATTTTAGCAATGATTTTCAGAAATGAAAGTGATGGAGAATAGTAGGTAATTTTTGCTGAAGAAAACCAAATAATGTTAAACTCTTTTTCTGAAAATAAATTTTTGTATCTATCATCTAACAATAAATAAACAGAATGCCCTCTTGCTGTTAATTCCATAGAAAGTTCCTTTATGAAATTTAATGCGCCGCCTATCACATTACCAAAATAGCTTGAAACAATTAAAATTTTCAACGAGTTTAATTCATTTGTTAAGAGTTATATTTATTTAATTTATGTTATGTATTTTTTAATAAAATATTCCTCATTTAACATCTAAAATTGTATATTTTTTCCATCGTTCTGAATCTAGAGACATATCTATTGTTAGAGGTGGACCTGAATAATCATTTATCGTCATTGGTTCTATATCAGGAGTGGTAATTTTTGCTAGTTCATACAATGATATTTTTTTATCCCCTACAACGTGAATGATTCCAGAAACGTTTTCTTTCTGTACATCATAGATTCCCTGTGCAACTCCATTAGGAAATAGATATGTTCCAAATCTATCAGTAAATGCTTTGGGGTAAGGCCATCTTTTTTTGCTTACATAATTGGTACGAATTATTGTATATTGTGGTAATCTTTCTATAATATTTTCTCCAAGTAATCTAGTTAAACCATAAAAATTAACAGGATATGGGATTGATGATTCAACATACATCCCGGATTTACCATCAAAAATACATGGAGTACTAATATGAATAAATTGAATAGATGGTTTTTTTATCTCTATCACGTCAACTAGGTTTTTTGTTGATGTAACGTTGATTTTCATTGCTTCATTTTTTTTTTTCTTCACAAATTCTAATGTTTAGTAAAGCTGAATTATATATTATGCAATCAAAATCATTGTTATCAAAAAATTTTTCAATACTCTTTTTATTTGTCAAATCTAATTCATTACCAGGTATCAAAATGTCTTCGTATAATTTTTCTAATTCTAATGCTAAAGAACCATGTCCTCCAATATACAGAACTTTCATTTAATTTTACACAGACATTGAACTAATTAATTCTTTAATTTAAATAAAACTAAAATTTTGATGGGATTCTAATTAATTTACCGCGAATTATATTGACTACTTTGGATGATGTTTTACCATCACCGAGGGAGTTATTCCATTGCCAATCTGGAGAAATAGAAGTAATGGTTTTAACTGATTCGACAATATTTTTTGGATCTAGTCCAGATAAGATATTACACCCCGCTTCTATGAATTCAGGTCTTTCCGTACTTTCACGAATTATAACACATGGTTTTTTGTAGTATAATGCATCTTCAGGTAGTGTTCCAGAATCAGTAACATAACAAAAAGCATTCTGTTCTAATTTAGAGAATTCAAAAAAACCAAGAGGTTTTGTTATTTCGATACATTTAGGAATGGATTTTTTATTTAATTTGCTCAATGTTCGTGGATGCATTGGATAAATGATTCTTTTTTTGAATTTTTGATATACTTTTTCTAAACCTAAAAGTATATTCATCAAAGTTTTTGGATCATCTACATTTTCACTGCGATGCGCAGTTACCAAAATGTAATCATTTGGTTTGAGTTTTAATTTATCTAAAATGTTACTTTTTTCGATTTTTGGTAAATAATGATTAATTACTTCTAGTATTGGATTTCCAACGACGTATATGCTTCCAGGATGAATGTTTTCTCTAATCAAATTCTGTCTAGAATATTCTGTGTATGGTAAATTGACTGTAGCTAAATGATCAATTAAGACTCTATTTTTCTCTTCAGGCATTCTATTATCATATGATCTCATTCCAGCTTCCAAATGAACAATTTTAATTCCATGATGTGCAGCTGGAATTGCAGACAAGCCACTGTTAACATCTCCCAATAAAACCAACACATCAGGTTTTTCTTTTAACATTATTTCATCAGTTTTTGAAATAATGTCTGCTACTTCAGGTCCAAAACCATTTGTTTTTATTTTTAAATTATAATCGGGCTTTCGTACTTGTAGATCTGAAAAAAATATATCACTTAACTCTGGGGCATAATTTTGATTTGTAAAAACCATGACATGTTCAAAATTCGCATCTAATTTAGAATAAATTCTGCTTTGTTTTATGATTTCAGGTCTAGTTCCTGAAATTGACATTACTTTCATGTTTGGAAATTATATGGCTTAAATTAA
>SXGR01428948.1_pt1 | contig 17049 bp, 14 predicted proteins | sample 3174711 | NCBI WGS metagenome assembly SXGR01 (sample SAMN11356860, study PRJNA531348) | freshwater metagenome | isolation source: freshwater sample F1-60 | place: China: Fuxian Lake, Yuxi | collected 2017-12-25
GGCGTTCGCGCATGCGCTCGTTTTCACCCTGGGCGTGCACCAGCAATGCCCGCTCGGCGAAATCGCGCGCAGCGTGCCACAACTGATCAAGGCGTTTATCCAGTTGCTTGGCGCGCTCGTTGTCTTCCGGCGATTGCGATGCACGCAGTTCTTCTATGCGCTGCCTCACTTCCTGCAACCCCATGCGCGTGACGATCTGCCGAGCGTAGCCGTTTTTCTGCGTCATCAAACGGATTTTGTTGATGCCGGCTTCGCGCGCGGCAACTTCCATCAAGGCTGCCAGCCCCGCGCGGTCATCGTTCTCGAGCAGATCCCCTAGCGCCTGCGAGGATTCACCACCGCCACCACCTTCGCCGCCTTCCGAGCCGGGGGAACCGCCCTGTGGTACGTCTGGTGGGGCATCGGCCTGCTGGCGTGGTTGTTCTTCTTGATCTGCCTTGGCGAATTCGTCGCGTTTGAAATACTGCTCAAAGGCGTCGTCGTACAGCGCTTTTTCGTCTGGCGATTTTGCGAGCACCAGCCCCAGCGTGTCCTTCAAGCGGGTACGGTCGGTGTAGCCGATGATATCCACGGCACGCGCCGCGTCGATACCCTCGGCCGCCGAAACGCGCAAACCTGCGCTCCGCGCGACCTGCAAAAACTGGCGCAGCGGCTCGCTGGCTGGCGCGGCTTGCGCCGTTGCTGTCTGAGTCATCAACCTGCCGCAGCGCGCGTGGCAGGACGGCCGACGCGTTCGTGCGGTTGGAATGCGGCCTCATAAGCGAGCCTTAGTTCCATCAGCCCCGGTTGCAGCGCCACCCATTTGCGCAGGTTGGAAATCTCTTGCAGACATTTGTCAAACGGGCGCGCGGCCTTGTCTGCGAGATAGCTCGCCACCACCAGCGGCGAGCGGCTGACACCTTCCATGCAATGCACCAAAACGCGGCCCCGTTCAGCGAGATCGTGCAGTTGCCACACCGCTTCGCGCAATTGGTCGACCGGATTGCCGAAACCATCGATGAGTTCCACGCAGCGCCAATCCACACCGTGCGCGTTGTTCGAGCCGTTGGGCCAGCCGGTCAGTGACAGAATGCCGGCAATGTCTGCCGCGCGCAGCACGTCAAAACGCCGCGCGTCGTCGCAATTGCCGATGGCGATTTCTTGGGTGATCCAGTCCAAATCTGTTCCTTTGGTATTACGGATTGTTCTGTAGAGCTACGGGTGATGGCCGATGCTCAAGGCAAATCGCACCAGCCGCCTTTCTGACTCGATTCGCGCCATACCTCGCCGAATTGCAACAACTGCCGGGCGTCTTCAAAGCGTGGCACGGCACGCGCGGGCTGGCGTTCGCCCCGTAACCTGCCGAGCCGGTGAATGCGACACGTGCGCGCGCGGTATCGCCCGCGACGGTGCTGTGCCGATTGTAGCCGCCCGCGCCGATATGGCCGATTCGTATGTTGCGTAATGTGGAGAGCGCCATGATTAGCCTGTCTGCAGTGGTTGCGATTATAGCGATGCAAACGCGCCGGCGAGATTCGCAATTGACTGCGGCGGCCAAGTGGAGAGAAACTCGTCGAGAGCGTGGGTCGTGGCGCGTGCCAGGACCGGATCATGGCAATCCATTTGTAGCGAACAAGGAGCAGGAACATGAAGGCAGTTGTGTGCAAGGCTTGGGGGCCGCCGGAATCGCTGGTGGTCGAAAATCGCCCGCCGCTGACGGCGGCGTCTGGTCAAGTGGTGGTCAGCGTGAAGGCGGCCAACGTCAAGTTTTCAGACACGCTGATCATTGCCAACAAATATCAGACCAAGCCGGAGTTGCCGTTTGTGCCCGGTGGCGAGGTTGCAGGCGTGGTTACGGCGGTGGGCGAGGGTGTTGCCGGTTTCAAGGTGGGGGATCGTGTCAGCGCGCAGTCGCCCAGCGGCGGCTATGCCGAAGAGGTGTGCGTGCCAGTGGAAAGCCTGTCAGCGATTCCTGCGTCGATTGATTTTGCAGGGGCAGCGGGTCTGACTTCGACCTACGGCACGTCGTACTATTCACTGATTGACCGCGGCGAATTGAAGGCGGGTGAAACCCTGATGGTGCTCGGTGCATCGGGCGGTGTGGGACTGGCGGCGGTGGAAATCGGCAAGGCGTTGGGCGCGAAGGTGATTGCCTGCGCGTCTAGCGAAGAAAAACTGGCCGTGTGCCGTGAGCATGGCGCAGACGAAACCATCAACTACAACACCGAGGACATGCGCGCACGCGTAAAGGCCATCACCAAGGGCAAGGGCATTGACGTGGTGTACGACCCGGTGGGGGGCGACTATTCCGAGCTGGCGCTGCGCGACATGGCGTGGGGCGGGCGCTTTCTGGTGATTGGTTTTGCGGCCGGGCCGATTCCAAAGATTTCGCTGAACCTGACGCTCATCAAAGGGTGCAGCATCGTGGGCGTGTGGATGGGCGCCATGTCCAAGCGCGATCCGCAAAAACGCCGCGCCATTTCCGCTGAAATCTGGAAGCTTTATGAGCAAGGCAAGTTGAAGCCGCACGTGTGGGGCGCCTATCCGCTGGAAAAAGCGGCCGATGCGCTCAATGCCATTGCCGCACGCAAGGTGGCGGGCAAGGTGGTGTTGACGATGGTGTAGCAGGTGCTTGAGATTTATTGTAAATAGTTGTTTTTATTATATTATTTTATAAGGGATGGAAGGCCATGACAGACCCAGGCATGCACAAAGGCGACGAGTTCACCGGCAAAGTTGCGTTGGTCACCGGCGCGGCGCGCAACATCGGACGCGCGATAGCGCTGTCGCTCGCGTCCGGCGGTGCGAAGGTGGCGGTGAACACCCGCTCGAATCTGGCGCAGGCGCAGGGCGTGGCGGCCGAGATTAAGGCGATGGGCAGCGATGCGGAAGCCTATGTGGCAGATGTGGCCGATCCGGCGCAGGTGCAGCCGATGGTGGATGCAGTGATTAAACGCTTCGGCCGGCTCGACATCCTCGTGCTTAACGCCGCGGTACGCGAGCATGTGCATTTCGATGAAATCAGCTACGAAGATTGGCGCCGCATACTCGCCACCAATCTAGATAGTGCCTTTGTGCTCACCAAGGCCTGCCTGCCCGCGCTCAAAAAAGCGGGCGACGGACGCATCGTCAACTTCGCCGGCGTCACCGCGCTGCTGGGCCTGAAGGATCGCGCGCATGTCGCGGCGTCCAAACATGGCATCGTGGGGCTGACCAAGGCGCTGGCGCAGGACCTGGCCGAATTCGGCATCCGCGTAAACTGCATTTCGCCCGGCCAGATCGACACCACACGCGCACCGGGCCACGAGTTACCCAACCGTAGCAGCGGCATCCCGCTGGGCCGCCGCGGGACATCGTTTGAAATTGCCGGAATGGTGCGCAGTCTATGCGGGCCTGCCGGGGCTTACATGACCGGACAGACGCTGCATATTAATGGTGGGTTGTCGAATTCGGGAGTGTAAGTCGCATTCGACGTGCGATAGAGAAATTCGAGAAAATGGCAGCCGAACCCTCAGGCGACAAGCACGACCGCATTGACACCAACGTGCGGAAAACGGTTGCGTTTGCCGCACTGAGAAAAATTCAGGGCCATGTATCCGAAGCCCAAGCGACGAGCGGCTTGAGCGGAAGGCGCTGCTGATTGCGGCGGGAATATTCGCCCTTATTTTGCTGTTGGTGGTTGGGTATGTTGCCATGGATCGGTCCAATAAATCGCGATCCGATCCGTCTGCAGGCTACTCACAAAAGGTGGCGCAGCATATTTCAACAACACTCACCTCGACGGCAAGCCTTGGGGCGCTGCCTGCAAGCGACGCATCGATGGCGTATTGGATCAGTATTCGGGCAGACGGGAGGATTGAAGGGGTGCGAATTTTGCGATCGTCGGGCAATAGCGAATTTGACAGCAAGGTCTTGGCGGCTGTTACCGCAATGGCGCCGTTTGAAAAATTTCCACAGGATCTTCAAAAAAGCGCTAGCGCCATCACCCTTAGCCGGACTGTCCAGTTTGGTCAGAGTAAAGGCGGTTCTTGGTGATGATCCGCATACGGCGCTTTGCCCTTGGGTAAATGCGCCCTACAAAATGCACGAACACTTTGTAGGATGCGGTGACGCAGGATCCACATCGTTCGAGGTATTTCGCTGTGTTGCGCGATCGATGCGGTTTGCAGTGCTCACCACATCTACCCTCAGCCATTCAACCTTTCACCTTCACCAGCTTCTGCAAGCACCGTATCCGCGCTGGTTTTGGCACATTCGGATACGAGCGAGAGAACGACACGTAGGCGACCTCGCCCACATACAAATCACCGTGTGAATCCACGCACATGCCGTGCGGCGAGATGAACTGCCCCGGCGCGGTGCCGCGCGCCGGGGCGGCCTGCACGGTGGCGAGCAGATTGCCCTGGTGATCCATGACGCTGATGCGCGGGCCGATGTTGGGGTGGTTGATGTTGACCGACAGGTGCGGGCCGATTTCGGCGATGTAGCAGATGGGGCACTTGCCATTGGTACCACGGGTCATGTAGAGACCGCTCGGACGGTGCAGAGTGTTCCACTGCGCTTCGTAGCGGCCGTTGCCGTCAAACACCTGCACTCGGTGATTTTCGCGGTCGGCGACGTACACCCAGCCGTCGGCGTCGCAGGTGATGTTGTGCGCAATGTTGAATTCGCCGGGCCGCGTGCCGGGCTTGCCCCACGAGAACAAGAGTTTTCCGTCGGGCGAATACTTATGCACGCGCGCGTTGCCGTAGCCGTCTGAAATATAAAGATCGCCCTGCGGTGACATGGCGGTATGCGTGCAACGATGGAAAGGCTCGCCGCTCATGTATGCCGATGCCTTACCCGGTATGCCGATGGTCATCAGCACTTTGCCGTCGAGCGTGCATTGGCGCATGGTGTGATCGCCATCGTCGTTGAGGAAAATCGTGTCATCCAACCCCATGTAGACGCCATGCGGATTCTTGAAAACGCCTTCGCCCCACGAGCGCAAAAAATTGCCGTCGCGATCAAACACCACCATCGGATGCGGGCTGCGGTTGAAGGCGTAAACGTTGTCGTGGCGGTCGACGCCTACCGCAGCAACGTCGCCGGTGTCCCAGCCCTCGGGCCACTTGGCCCATCCGTCCTGCGCGATGTAGCGGTAATCGCCTTCGCCGATAATGGCGTTGTTCATGTGGGTATATCTTGCAGGGTTGTGAGTAAAATTGTCAATTAAAACATATAGTTAGACCATGTTATGCCTTGGCTATCAGCGCCGCGATGGTCGCCATATCGCTTTGATTTTCCAGATCGCTTACCGCGTCGATAATGGCTTTGGCCTGTGCTTTGCCGATCAGTGTGCGCGTGTAGCGACTGAATTTTTCGCAGGCGTCGGGCCACGTGAGCGGGTTGAGCGGTGAGCCCTTGTGCGGCGTCGTCGTTTGTTTGTAAGTAACGCTGCCGCACTCGATAGTGACATCTGCAGGTGGAATCGCGCCGTGGCTATCGGGGATGGATTTGTCGATGATGAGTTCCATGTTTTTCGCCAGAGCACGCACCAGCGGGTCTTTCACCGCGTCGTCGTTGTAGACGAGAGGATTCGACATGTCGCGCGTCAACGCCACCGCCGCCGTGAACGGCAGGCTGTACTGGCCACCCATCACCGTCAGTGGATCACGCACGGTGTGCCGGTCGTGGAGGATGCGATGCGCGCCGCGCAGGGTGACTTTGGTGATGGCTTTCGCGTTGAAGCCGTGCTCGCGCTTCATGTCCTGTATTGCCTGCACCACTGCCTGATGTGTGACATGTGTGGCGAAAGCTTTATGCGACGCGGGCTGGATCAACCATTTTTTGCCGAGATCGGCGGTGAGCTTGGCGATGTCGGTCGGCTCGGAGAATACATTGAAATAACCGTACGGTCCTTCGATCACGGTGACCGGGCCGTGCAGACCTTTTTGCGCGAGGAGGGCGGCTTCGAGTCCTCCGGAACTGGCGCGGCCCAGATGCACACGTTTGGTGTCGTCGCCCGCCCAGGCAAATTCGAGCAAACCCGCCGCGCAGGAGCCGGCCAGTCCCAACGCGCTGGCGACTGTGGCGGCGTCAAAGCCCAACAGCTTGCCGACTGCTGCAGCGGCGCCGAACGGGCCTTGCACGCTGGGGTTGTGAAAGCTGCGCGTGTTTTCAAGGCCTACAGCGGCTTTTTGCAAACGGCCCGACACTTCAAAGCCAAGCGCAATTGCGAGTAAAAAATCTGTGCCCGCGCGATGATCGCGCTGGCAAATGGCGAGCGCCGCGGGCAGCACGGTGCCGCTGGCATGTGAGCCGGTGAGCGGCTCGCATTCAAACGCGCCGATCATCGCGCCGTTGGCCATCGCCGCGCGGCACACATCGGTTTTCCACGGCTGGTTGACGACGGAAACTTCCGGTTTGCCGCCGAGCTCGTGCACCATCTCCACCACGCGTTGCGCCCACGGCATGGATGAACCGACGAACGCGGCGGCCATCACATCCAGCGTAGCGATTTTGCATTCAGTGACGAGGCTCGCCGGGAGATCGGCGTATCGGGTGCCGGCGACGAATTCGGCGAGTAGTCGAGTGGCGGACATGGGGGCTCCTGGCGAGGCAATTTCAGCAAGCAGTGTCACTGAAGCAGTACACAGCGTCAATCACCCACAATGCGAGAAGCACGCTCTGCCGGTGCGGCGATTGCAGTAACCGCACTTGGCAACACTGTGCAGCGGCCTGTAGCATAGGCACGAAAAGCTGCATACTACTAACCCTTAGGAGGCGATCATATGAAGTTTCGCGCAAAGTGGATTCCCGTTGCGGTGTCCTCGGCGGGCGCTGCGGTACTGGCGGGCATTTGCGGTACGGCCACCGCACAGCCAAACGCTGCAGCGAACTATCCCACCAAACCGATACGCTGGATCACGCCGTATCCGCCCGGCGGCAGTACCACCGCGCTGTCGCGCATGGTCGGCGACAAGCTCGCCGAAGCCTTTGGCAAAAACGTGATTATCGACAACCGGCCCGGCGGCAACACCATAATCGGCGCGGAAGCAGTGGCCAAGGCGTTGCCCGACGGTTATTCGCTGCTGCTCGGGGGGAATACCCAGGTGATTCTGAGTTTGCTCACCAAGCCGCCGTTCAATGTATTCAAGGATTTCGCGCCGGTGACGATCATCGCCAAAACCAATTACATACTGGTGATCAACCCCGCGACGCCGGTGAACAACCTGCAGGAGTTAATCACCTATGCCAAGGCGCGGCCCGGTCAGCTTAACGTGGCGTCGGTGGCGAGCGGCAGTTCGCAACACCTGATGGGCGAGTTGTTCAATATTCTCGCAGGGGTGAAGATGCAGCACATCCCCTACAAGGGTGGGCAGCAGGGCATCATTGATTTGATGGGTGGCAGCGTGCAGGCATCGTTCTCCAACGCGATCAACGTCATTCAACACATCCAGAACGGCCGGCTGAGAGGCTTGGCGATCACCGGCGACAAACGCACAGTGGCGTTGCCGAATTTGCCGACCTACGCCGAGGCCGGCATGCCGAATTACGACCCGAAAAACTGGCAAGGCATGATGACCACGGGTGGCACGCCGGTGGCGATCATCAACAAACTGTCCGCCGAGGTTGGCAAAATTCTCGCCATGCCTGATATTCGCGACAAGCTGATAGTTTCGGGCATGGAGCCCGCGTTTAGTGGGCCGGAGAAAATGGCGGCGCAGATGAAGGCAGACTACGCAGAGATTGCGAGGGTTATCAAGGCGGCCAATATCAAGATCACGGAGTGAGGCAGTTTTGCTGTGGTTGGGAAATCTGTTATAAGTATTTGTTTTTATTGAGTATTTTTTTGGTCCCATGACTGGCTTGTAAGTGGGCTGCAGCACTCTAGTCAGCGAGCAAATCTTTCCTCATCGTTCCCGCGCAGGCGGGAACCCATAACACAGTGCCACGTGAGACACAAAAAACATAAACCACCATCCTACCTTCCCTGAGGGAAGGGGATACCCGCCTGCGCGGGAATGACAGGTGCGGTGTTGTTCCGCTTGCGTGCCGGCTAAATGAAGTGGGGAATGCCGCGTTACTCTCCCACCAACGCCCGCACCAACACCCGCGCATCTTTCAACTCGGCCAGCCCATCCACCAACCCTATCAAGCGCTCCATCTTCGCTTCGGGCAACACACGCTTCATGCAATCGCGCACCTTTACCAGATGCGCATCGCGCGCGATCGGGTTGCGCGACGAGCCGCGGAAAGCATCGCAGCGTTCCACCAGCACGTGGCCGTCCTTGAGGCCCGCGCGCGCCTGCACCCAGCAGTCGAGCGTGGAGGTGGAGATATCCGGGTTTGGCTTCAAACGGATTTTGTTCAGCGCCGCTTCCACCGGCGCCGAGAAGCGCACCGGGTCGGTGAAGGCATCAATGCCGACATGATCCTGCGTCAGCGCCACGGCAGCGACATACTCAAAACTGAATTTGCCATCCAGCCCGGTCGCGGGCGCGGGGCGCGACAGGCCGGGGCGGCGCGATGACACTTCCAGCTCCAGCCACTCCACGTCATCGGCGTTGAGCTTGTTTTTCTCGCGCAGCAGCACCACGGATTCGGTGGCCCACTGCATGGCAATCTGCGCCGGGTAGCGTTTGATGTTGAAGCCGTGCTTTTGAAGATTCCATTCACGGCCCAGGCCACCCATTAGCGCATCCCATTCGAACGCGTCGCCGAACAGGGTTTCCACGTAACCGCGGCTGGTTTCGATGATGTCTTCATTGGCAGTGAAGTTATCCGCTGCCAGCATAGCGGCTTCGACACCCATGCGCCCGGCGTTGCCCGGATGCGTGCACTTGGTCATGGTGCCGTTGTTGGCGAAGAGGGCGCCGGTGCGCGAAGCGCCAATGCCCAGTGCCACGCGCGTCTGCTGCTCGGTCAAGCCCAGCAGATTCGCACAGGCCGAAGCACACGACGGCGGCCCGTAAATGCCCGGCGGATGAAACGGCCGAGAGTCCGCGCGACGGGCGGCCATCGCAATGCGTTGTTGCACTTCCCAACCGACCGCGAACGCTGTCACCACCGCACGCCCGGACAAACCGTTCAACTCCGCCAGCGCCAATATGCCGGGCAGTAAGGTGGAGGTGCCATGCGTAGAAGGAATCCCCTGCGGCTCGTAATCCAGCACATGCATCGCCGCACCATTGGCAAAAGCAGCGAGCGGTGGATTGGTCTTGTTGGGCGAGCCGACCACCGTGCACTGCGCATGCCCGCCGAGGCGATCTACATACCGCCGCACAAATTCCGTCTCGTGCTGCGTCGAACCCGCCAGCACATTGGCGATGCCGTCGAGCAGAATCGTGCGCGTGGCGTCGAGCACCGGTTGCGGAATGTCTTCGTAACGGGTGGTGGAGATGAAATGGGCTAGCTGTTGGGTGGCGTTTTTCATGGGTTGCCTTGTTCGATATGAAAAGGAGGTTTTTCAGGATTTTTAGTGAATAGTCGAGCGAATAATAAACCACCACCGTCGTTCCCGCGAAGGCGGGAACCCATAACACAGTGCCATAGAGTAATACTTGCTTGCGCTGGCGATTTTCACATCCCGAACGCACGCGCGTTGCCGCCTTGCGCAGGCGTGCTTACAATGGGCGCATGAAAATTCGCAAATCTATACAAGTTCTTGGCGCCGGAACGGGTTTTTTTGCGTCTGTGGCACTACTGGCGAAGATGGTGGGCGAACCAGCAGCGATGCTCGCAACCGCAGCAGGGTCGTTTGCCGTCCACTCTGCCTCACATATCAGCGCATGGTATGCCGAAGAATTCGAAAAGAATCACCACGATCCCGGCGAGTTGGCTGAAATTCACGAACTGCGAAAACTGGTTGTTATGGCTATCGAGGATGTGCTTGATGGCGTGGTCCAGAGCGAGAATTGGGCAGGTGATAAAGACGGCAAGGATCGCCTCGAAAACTACAAGAAAAATGTGGACTATCTGGTTGATGCCGCAATCAATCCGCGCTTCGAGCCGCTTTGGGATCAAAACATCACGGATTATTTCATGACCGAAGTCAAGGATTTCACCGGTAAAAAGGCGTTGAGTCAGGAGGCGTGGATTTACTTTCTGGAGCCCAACTATGATCCGCGCGTCGCTGCGTTGCACGCTGTAGTGAAGGATGCCGCGACCGCGCTCCACGAACATTTTCTTGAAACGCTGGTTGGTGTTTATCGCGATGCTTTCACAAACCATCCGAAGGTGTATGTCGCGGTAACGACGGAAATCCTCAAGAAAATCTGGAACAGCGTTTCGCGCATTGAAGCCGGCGTTGCGCGTCTTGAGGAAAAGGCGGACAGTAATACGCAGGCGTTGCGCGAGGAGATACGCGCGCTCGCCACGGGGATGGCGAATGCCCATCCAGCGGCGATGCAGGCTTGCATCAAGAAATTCGAGGGCACGCTCGGCGCGTTTAGGAGCGTAGTAGACGAGATCGTGCCGTTGCTCCGTGAGTTGCACGAGGGCGTCGCTGAGGTACGTACGGATGTCAAAGCGGTGCTAAAGATAGTCAGCGCGAATCAGGCAAATGCCGGAATCCGGGGCATTACCGCCCTGACTGACGAAGAAATCAACCAAAAAATAGCCCCATATCTGCAATCACTGATAACCGCTCACCAAAAAATCGAATTGCGCGGCATTCGCGATGGCAGCGACCCGGTAATACGGCTGGAATTGAAAGATGCGTATGTGCCGTTGCAGGGTAAAAAGAAGTTGCAGGTGGATGAATCGGATGCGGAGCGTGGTGGCGGTGGGCGACGATTGCATTTGGTAAAAGGCGGGCGCGAACCCGTCAAAGAAGATGCCGATGTGCCGATGAAGAAAGTGTTGGGCGAAGGCCATCGTCTGGCTATTACCGGCGGCGCGGGTTCTGGCAAAACGACGGTGTTGCGTTATATCGCGTGGTGGCTGGCGGCGTCACGGCTGGGCGAGCCTGCCGCCGAAGAGGAATTCCGGTTGGGCTTGCCGGCTGATGTGCCGCTGCCGATCCCGATTTTTGTGTCGCTGGCCGCTTTTGCGCCCTATCGGCACGCACCGCCGAGCTATACGTCCAACTTTGAGTCGTTTCTTGCCGATGATCTCAAACGCAGGGACGCCAAATTCGATCTGCCGAAAGAATTTTTTGAGCTGCTGCTGCGTGAAGGGCGCAACGTTATTCTGTTACTGGATGGATTGGATGAGGTTGCCGACGATACGCAACGTGCGAGCATGCGCCAGTGGGCTGGTAGTTTTGCAGCTGATCGCCCCGAACTGCGCGTGGTGTTGACGTGCCGCACCATTGCCTGGCGCAAAGACTCGGCACTGCTTAATTTCAGGGATATCGCTGTCCAGCCATTGGATATGAAAACTCATATTGAACCGATGGTAGCGAAAGCCTATGCCTGTATCGAACCTCATAATGAAACGGAACGCAATAAAGGTATCAAGCAGTTAGTAGACGGGATCAAGGGGCTTGAGCTAAAGCGGCTCGCCAGTCTGGGTGTGGATGACCGGCCGTTGGTGGATAGCCCATTAATGGTGCGCATGATGCTGATCGTGCAGCGGAGCAACGTAAAGCTGCCCGACGAGCGCGCCGATCTGTTCGACAAGGCTGTTGATGCCATATACCAGGTTGATCACGGCATCGACGAGGATACAAAGCCCGACTTTACGCAGCATTGGGAAACCTATCTCGAAATGGCGCAGCGTCTGGCTTATCACATGCATTGCGAGGGCGTTGACAAGGGACGTCTGATCGAGAAAGAGGGTGGTGTGGACAAGGTGTTTGCGGCGCCTAGCGAATATCACCCGTTCATCAAGCGGTTTCTTGATTACGCGCAAAAACGCGGCGGCGTGCTGGAAGAATACGGCGGGCCTTACCGCTTTGTGCATCACGCATTTCAGGAGTTTTTGGTGGCGCGTTATCTGCGTACGGTTGAGGCAGTACCGAACCTGCAAAAGATCATCAATGTTGTGACGCCATTGCTGGCCGACCCGTGGTGGCGCGAACCCATTTTGTTGACTGCCGGTTATAAGGCCAGGGAGTCACGCAGTACCGTTATCTATTTTATTGAACAGCTCGCTGCCGCGGGCAAGAGTGCGGATGAACAATTTTCCGGCGCGGAACTGGCGGGGATAGCAGCTCTGGAATGGGGTGATTGCCCGGCGGTGCTTCGTGTGAAATGTGCCAATCGTATTCTTGAGTTACTAAACAACAAAGACGCGTTAGAACACTCGCAACCCGTCATCCGCGCCCGCGCTGGTGATGTGCTGTCGCGTCTGGGTGATCCGCGTTTTGATCCGGCGCGTTTTTATTTGCCGGTCGATGCGGTCGATGACTTGTTGGGGTTCAAGGAAATCGAGGAAGACAAGGATTTCAAGATCGGCATTCGCAGCGGCGAGGCCGCTTCACAGCGGATCTACCAGGCCACCGGGTATGAGCCACGCGAATGCGAAATCAACGACGACCTCACGCCCACGCGCCGGTTTTACATCGCGCGTCACCCGGTCACCGTGGCGCAGTTCAAAGCCTTTGTCGATGCGAAAAAAGCGGTGGATGCGAATTTTACGAAGGGGGATGACTACACCTTGCGCGCGCCCGGCAACCACCCGGTGCAGTCGGTGAATTGGCACGAGGCGCGTGATTACTGCAAGTGGTTGCAAGAGCAGTTGCTGAACGAAAAATCGTTAAAAAACAATGAGATAGTAAAGCTCATTCAGAAAGACTGGGAGATCGACTTGCCCAGCGAACTGGAGTGGGAACGAGCCGCGCGTGGCGGCGAGCGCAATCGGGTGTTTCCGTGGGGCGACGATGATGATGACGAGGCCGATGCGAATCGCGCGAACTATGACGATACAAAAATCGGCGGCACGTCTACGGTAGGCTGCTTTGCGCTCAACCACGGGCTGTATGACATGTCGGGCAACGTGTGGGAATGGACGCGCAGTCTGTGGGGCACCGATTGGCAGAAACCTGACTTTGGCTATCCCTACGAGCTATCCACGATGGCAGAGCGCGAAAACTTTGAAGCTGGAGATGATGTGATGCGGGTGGTGCGCGGCGGCTCGTGGCTCAGTCATGCTGTCGATGCGCGCTGTGTTTATCGCTGCGGGTTCAATTCCGGTTTATCGCCTCAACCTCATCGGGATTCGTGTGGTGTTGCGTTCGCCCCCTGATAAAACCTCCGGTCTCTGAGGCTCTGGCCTCCGATACTCTGAATCTCCGCCTCTGGAGGGGGTGCGGGGGAGCCTTCCCCCGCGGTTTTGGGTTTTTGCGCTATCATGCGTGGGCTGGGTGGCACCATGTAATACATCCGGTCAGGCAGTCTGGAAAGGTGGTGCGCGGCGGCTCGTGGAACAATCATGCTGACAATGCGCGCTGTGCTTATCGCAACAGGAACAATCCCGATAATCGCAACAACAACATCGGGTTTCGTGTGGTGTTGCGTTCGCCCACGTTCTTCAGGCCCTTCTTCTGGTTGTGCGTGCATTTTTTGTTACGGCACGCGCAACGGCGCTGCGGCACACCCGTGCCGCTGGCGTTCCGGCAATGCGGGCCGATGCGTGCAAGTGCGGTTGCGTATTTTCCCGCCGAGGCGAAGGAAGAAGAACAGCGCCAGACAGGTCTGGTCCGACCGCAGGCTGGAAGTCACAAGCAGGGCGGCACGCGGGGCGCCGCTTGCGGCGGGCGCATATTAAAGCCGGGCGCGGCCAAGCCGGAAATTCGGCCCGCCGTTGCCCGCTCCGTTTGATCCAGCAGCGTTAGGGTGGGCACGTTGTGTGTGCCCACGCGGATACACAATGGCAGATACCAAATGGCGGATCGCATGACGCGTGGGCACAAACAACGTGCCCGCCCTACGGGGTTGCGGTGAGGGATGATTCGGTCTGCTTGATCCATCCGCCCAGCAGTTTGCCGGTTTGCGCCACCATCCGGCTGATGTGTTCGTATTGGCCGCTGGTGAGCCATGCAAACCGGTGCGCCAGCCGCAAATACAGCCGCAGCGAATTTAAATGCGCATCGGCGGCTTGCAGATGGTGCAACCGTTGCAGCCCTTTACGGGCGTTGGCATGGAAAATCGCTTCCTGAAAATCCAGCGCCGCGTTTTGCAGGCGTTGTGTGACGGCAAAGCGCTGGCTTTTGGGAAAGCGTTCGCACTGCGCGAGCAGCCAGGCGAGCATGTCGTAGGTTTGGGTAAAAATGATCAGTTCTTTGGCGGGCGGCATGGGGGTAGCTAATTCAAATGGGCGCCATTTTCGACGCGATTGCCGGTTGGGACAACCTGTTGCTGGCGTATCGCCGCGCCGCCAGCGGCAAGGGCGGCAAGGCGAGTGCTGCCAGCTTTGAATATCAATTGGCCGATAACCTGATTGCATTGCAACGCGGGTTGCGCGAAAAGACCTATCGTCCGGGCGGCTACTGCCATTTTTACGTTCACGAACCCAAGCGCCGCAAGATCAGTGCCGCACCGTTTGGCGACCGCGTGGTGCATCACGCGTTGTGCAACGTGATCGAGCCACTGTTCGAGCGGCGCTTTATCACGCACAGCTATGCCAACCGGCGGGGGAAAGGCACGCATCGCGCGCTGGATCAATTGCAGCATTGGGCGCAACGCTACTGCTACGTGCTGCGCTGTGATGTCGTGCAGCACTTTGCCTCGCTGGATCACGCGCTGTTGCGTGCCAAATTGGCACGGGTTATTCGCGACGCCGATGTACTGTGGCTGGTTGACGCGATACTCGGCAGTGGCGCGGGCGTGCTCGCCAGCGAATACACGCAAGTTTATTTTGAAGGTGATGATTTGTTTGCGGCGTGCCGCCCGCGCGGTTTGCCTATTAGCAATCTCACGTCGCAATTCTGGTCGAATGTTTACCTGAATGATTTTGACTGGTTCGTTACGCGCGAACTCGGGTGCGGCGCCTACTTGCGCTATGTGGATGATTTTGTTCTATTTTCTGACAGCAAACGCTTGTTGCGGCAATGGCGGGCGGCTGTCGTAGGCCGTCTCGAACGTGAGCGGCTAACGATACATGTGCCGCAAGCGCAGGCGTTGCCCGTAGTGGCGGGTATTCCGTGGCTGGGGTTTTTGGTGTATCCGGGGCATTGCTTGCTGAAGCGGCGCAATGCCGTTCATTTCACCCGCAAGTTCAAGCGCAACCTTGGAGCGTATGGCAGCGGGGCAATTTCACTCGCGACGCTCGACGCTGGTGTGCAAGGCTGGGTCAATCATGTGAGGTATGGAGATACCTGGGGCTTGCGTGAGCGTGTGTTTGCCGCGCATGCAATTCCGAATCAGTAAACCTCGTCGTGACTGCCCACATTGATCGGCACGATTTCGGACTTTGTGATCAGCAGTTCGAGGGTGATTCTGTGGCTCAGGTTGATGGATACGCTATGCAAGCCCGACAATTTCCCTTTCAACGCATGCAGCCGCAAAGACGGGTGATGCGGATTGGCTTGCAGCAGCTTGAGTGTTTTGGCGTACTGGCCGACGGCATCAGGATGACGCCGCAGAAAGCGCGCGGCGCGCCGGTTGTATTGCTCGGTGAATACGAGTTGCCACGCCACGGCCAACTTACCCCGCCAGTTTGGCGAGGCGCTTGATGTGCTGCTCGACGGATTCCTTGACGAAGCGTCCTGCGTCCAGATCGGCCTTTGATTCGGCGAGCGCGGCTTCGAGTTCGCACTCGCGCAAGTGAGCGTATTGCTCACGGCTCATCACCACGTATTTCATTTGACCGCGCACGGTGACCGAGGCTTCGGGTTGGTCGGCGAGGGCCAGCTCGATGGCGCTGACGCCTTTGGTTTTTAAGTCGTTGGCGGAGATGGTGTTCATGGTTGAATCGTATTCTATATCAAGTGATTAATCGCATTATAAACCGTATATTGCATGCTTCGCAGGGTGTAACGCACTGGATTCCGGCCTTCGCCGGAATGACGGTTGTGGTTTATTGCATGGGTTGTTGCATGTCTGAGGTTTTAGATTCGCTGAGAAATGGGATCCCCATTTGCTTACACGCCCATCTTCGGCGTTCGGAGCGCACGGCAAATTTGAAGGCAGCCTCGCCTTCACGTATAATATTCACCCCAAGCAGCGGGACGGGCGTCTAATCGTATAGACCTGTCCCGCTTTCCATATCTGGCGCTGAAAAAGCGCAATCAAATCAGGAGGTTGCAGTGTCACCACGTACGCCCGCGATCCTGGTGCTTAAGGACGGGACGGTATTTCGTGGCGCGTCCATCGGCGCTGATGGAATATCCGCCGGCGAGGTGGTATTTAACACGGCGATCACCGGTTATCAGGAAATTCTCACCGATCCGTCGTATTGCCGGCAGATTGTTACTTTGACCTATCCGCATATCGGCAACACCGGCGCGAATGAAGAGGACGTGGAGTCGGATCGCGTTTATGCGGCTGGGCTGGTGATCCGTAATTTGCCGTTGATGGCTTCAAATTTTCGCATGAAGTGGACGCTGGACGAATATCTCAAGCGCGAAAACGTAGTGGCGATTGCCGATATCGATACGCGCAAGTTGACGCGTACTTTGCGCGACAAGGGCGCGCAGGATGGCTGCATTATCGCGGGCAAAATTGATGAAGCCGCCGCCTTGAAAGCGGCGAAGGATTTCCCCGGATTGAAAGGCATGGACCTCGCCAAAGTGGTGAGCTGCACCAAGAATTACGAATGGGACGAAACGGTGTGGGCCTTGGGCAAAGGATACGGCAAACTATCCGAGACAAAATTCAATGTGGTGGCGTACGATTTTGGTGTGAAGCGCAACATTTTGCGCATGCTTGCCGCGCGCAGCTGCAAGTTGACAGTAGTGCCCGCGCAAACGCCCGCTAAAGAGGTGCTGGCGCTGAAGCCCGATGGCGTGTTTTTATCGAATGGCCCCGGTGACCCGGAGCCTTGCGATTATGCGATTGCAGCCCTTCGTGAGTTGCTGGATAAGAGCGTCCCGCTGTTCGGTATTTGTCTCGGCCATCAGTTGATGGGCCTTGCCAGTGGCGCGCAAACCATCAAAATGAAATTTGGCCATCATGGCGCGAATCATCCGGTGCAGGATCTGGA
>SXGR01212049.1_pt1 | contig 17044 bp, 18 predicted proteins | sample 3174711 | NCBI WGS metagenome assembly SXGR01 (sample SAMN11356860, study PRJNA531348) | freshwater metagenome | isolation source: freshwater sample F1-60 | place: China: Fuxian Lake, Yuxi | collected 2017-12-25
ATCGCCATGCAGCGCGAGCGCGCTGTAGCCCTGCGCTTGCAACAATTCAACCAGCTCGCGGCAGCGGGCTTTCGTATTGCAGAATGCGAGTGTGCTGACCGGTCGAAAATGCTCCAGCAAAGACGCGACCGTCAGCAATCGCTGGTCCTCTTGCACCTCGTACCAGCGTTGCTCGATCTGCTTGCTGCCATGCTGCGCTTCGACTTTCACCGTGACAGGCTCACGCAGGTACTGTGTCGCGAGCTTCGCGATGCTTTCGGGGTAGGTGGCTGAGAAGAGCAATGTCTGCCGCCGAACCGGGCACTGTTTCGCAATCTTGACGATGTCGTCCGCAAAGCCCATGTCGAGCATCCGGTCTGCTTCATCCAAGACGAGCGTTTCAAGCCCATCAAGGCTGAGATGACCGCGCTCAAGGTGATCGATCACGCGACCGGGTGTTCCGACCGCGACATGGGCGCCATGCTCCAGGCTCGCAGTCTGTGCGCGCAGCGGTACGCCGCCCACCAGCGTGACGACCTTGACGTTATCCTCCGCGCGCGCCAGACGTCGGATTTCAGCGGTGACCTGATCGGCCAGTTCGCGGGTAGGGCACAGCACGAGCGCCTGGACCGTGAAGCGGCGCACCACCAGCTTGGCGAGCAGGGGTAGCGCATACGCTGCGGTCTTGCCGCTCCCGGTCTTCGCTTGGGCGATGACGTCTCGACCTTGCAGCGCCGGGGGCAGACTCGCTGCCTGGATTGCGGTCATCTCGAGGTAGCCGAGCCTTCGAAGGTTCTCCCTCGCTGCGGGCGATAGCGGGAGGGTGTCGAAGCTGCTGGCGTCAGATGTGGTTGAATTCATCTCGACATCTTACGCAGCAAGCCAGATTTGCAATCCGCGCTGCGCTGGTTTTCATGTGGGCTTTATGAACCAGACGGCTGCACCCTCGTCGCGCGCTGCTGGTGTCGCGCGCCGCTGGTCGAGCGTCAGTTGCAGTGGCGATACGATGATAAAAGACCACCAGCCGACCGCGACGCGATGACAGGGATAGCGCGATCCACCCGACGCCGTTGCGCTAAACGGTACTGGTGCTCCTTCCGCAATGAGCCGCAATGAGCCGTTGACGGTATCAGTTCGCCGGGCATAGGATCCGAATGAACTGTACAGGGAGACTGCCTTGAAGCAAGTCAGGCTGCGTGGTCGTGTCCGTCCCCGTAAGGCCAGAAATGCCGCCCGGGATCCGTGCGCCCTGGCACCGCAGTCCAGCCGGTGGGTCGACGGTGTGCTTGAGGCACTCCCATCGTCACCCGGGTATCAGGCGAGCCTGGTTGGTGGGCCGAACGCGTGAGGCGCTCCAGCGCTCGCGTTGCGTTGGTCACCGGTTGCGGTAAAGCGCAGGGCATCGGCAACGCCACGGCTCGCGCGCTGTCTGCCGCCGGGTTCACTGTGGTCGTCTCCGACATGGCGCCGCAGGGGATCGCCAATGACAACGATGCGGCCTCTGACGCCCCGGAAGGCTGGCGGGGGCTGCCCTCTCTGGTCGAAGAACTGCAGGGTTCGGCAGACGGTCGCGCGAGCGCGATTTACGGGGATGTTTCCTCTGAGCGCGATGCAGATGCGATGGTGAGCGAGGTGCTCGAACGCTATGGGCGGATTGATGTGTTGGTCAATAATGCGGCCGCCCCGCATGGCGATGATCGCGTCCCGATTGACCGCCTGTCATTAGAGGCTTGGGAGCGGGTGATGTCGGTCAATGTCCGCGGGGTGTTTCTGATAACGCGTCGCGTTGTCGCGCCGATGCGGGAACAGGGTTGGGGTCGAATCGTTAACGTCTCGTCGGCAATCATCAGGCATCCGCTCCCAGATCGCGTTGCGTACACCGCATCGAAAGCCGCGGTGCTGGGCTTGACGCAGGCCCTGGCCGTTGAAGTCGCCGCTGCGGGTATCACGGTCAACGCCGTCTGTCCGGGATCCATCGTCACTGCGCGAGCCATCAGCCCCACACGGCTCGCGGGCTGGACTGATCTGCAGGCAGGGCTGGCGGCGCGCGCGCAAGGTATTCCGGCGGGGCGGCACGGAGGCATTGCCGAAGTGGCTGCGACCATTTCGTTTCTGTGCTCGGATGCTGCGGGTTATATCACTGGCCAGAGCCTGTTTATAGATGGGGGCGGATTGCCGCGGCCAGCGCAGTGACCTTATCAGCCGCAACCGGCGGGTACGTCAGCGTCGGGTTGTTCGCGGATGTCGGGCGATTGGAGAAGTGACATGGCTTCCAAACCATCATCGAATTCCTCAGTGATCGGCTTCATCGGGCTGGGCGCGATTGGCTCACCGATCGCACGGAGGCTGATCGAGGCGGGCTTCGAGCTGGTCGTTCATGATGTTCGGTCGCAAGCCATGCGCCCGTTCACCGGGCGCGCGCGACTCGCGAATTCCTGCGCGGAGGTGGGTCAGCAGGCCGAGGTCGTGTTCGGGTGTCTACCCGGCGAAGGCGCCCATCGCGAGGCAATTCTCGGCGTAACCGGTCTCGTCGGCGCACGACGGGTCAGGCTTTATGTCAACTTGGAACGCTGGGCGAAACGCTACTGCTCGAGTTCGAGAGGCGCCTCCTCGGCGTTGGAATTGCAACGATTGACGCCCCGATCACGGGCGGCGTTCCACGCGCCGAATCGGGAACCCTGACGGCAATCGTGTCGGGCGATCGGTCCTGGTTCGAGCGGGTTGAGCCTGCGATGTGCAGCTATGCCAGCAAGCGGGTCTGGCTCGGCCCCAAGGTCGGTAGCGCGCAGGTGATGAAGGTGGTAAATAACGCGATCTCGTTATCCAATTTGGTGATTGCGGCAGAGACGATGCTGGTTGGCGTTCGCGCCGGTCTTGATCCGCGAGTGATGCTCGATATCATCAATCACGGCAGTGGCCAGAACAGTGCCACGCTTTCAAAAATCCCCCGGGACGTGTTGACTGGCCAGTTTGATTTCGGCGGTTCACTGTCGATTGTCGTGAAGGATCTGGAAGCCTTCGCGGAGCAGGCCGATAGCCAGAGCATGCCGATTCAATCGATTCGGTCGGTGCTCGAAGCGTTTCGCCTCGCTAAACAGCAGCTCGGAGGCGAGGCCGATGTCACTGAGGTGATCCGCCCACTAGAAGGGCTGGCTGGCGTGTTGTTGCGAGATGGCGCTCCCGAAAAATCTCGTTAGGCTCGTCGGGCGTGTATCGGCTTACCGTGGGGCCCCGGCTAGTGCACCGGTCTCTCGCAAGGCTCGAGGCGTGCGCACTGCATAGGTGTTGTTCTGGAGGTTGTAATAGTGCCGCAGCGGAGAGTACTCGCCGCCCACGATGGTCAGGGCGAAAGTATCTGCGGTCATTGCCTCGAAACTATGAATATCGCTTGGCGGTACGACCATGGCGATGTCACCAACCTTCATCATGACCTCCTCCACCACCTCGAGTTCAGAGTGCCCATCCACGCTTCGGTCATCGACCCGCTCATAGGTGGTGTGTTTCAGCGAGCCGTTGCACAGCACGATCGCTTCCCAAACGCCGTGGTCATGCGGCGGGATGAATTTGCCCTTCGGAAACTCATCGAGCTCAAGCGTCAGTTGATCGTCGTAATAAAGCCACTTGGCGTTGTCAATATGATTGGCTTGGCGCTTGACCCCCAATTTGTACAGGTCAGCTCGCTGAGCCACGGGCAGTGTTGCATCCAGCAGGGCCTGACGCAGTCTGTCGCTGTCACCGTCACGCTCGTAGACTTCGACGGCGTGGATCATCCGAGCCGAGCAGGTGCGGATGGAGCCTGGTGTGTTGAGGCTGGGCATGGTGTTGCTCCTCGAAAAAATAAGGACGTTGGGCGTATTGGAACTTAATGCGGCGCGAGGACTATTGCTCGATTTTCAGGTTGGCGCGCTTGATCGTTTCGGCTGTCCGTATCGCGTCCTGGCGAATGAACTCCGAGAATGTCGTGGGATCGGATACGGTTGGCAACAAGCCGTTATTGGTCAGAGTGCTCGTCACCTCTGGAGAGTTGACCGCATTGCGAATGTCCCGGCTGATGCGATCACGCAGGCTCTCTGGCATTCCGGTAGGTCCAAACACACCTATCCACGATTGGTAGTGGTAGCCGGGTAACGACTCGCCCACTGTGGGAACCTCTGGCAGCAACGCAGAGCGCTTGTCGGAGGTGATCGCGAGCACGCGTAGCGCGTCGCTCTTGATGTGTGGCAGCGCTGCAGTGAACGAAAAGTGACCGTATGGAACATGACCACCAAGGACGTTAATGATGGCGGGTCCGGTGCCGGCGTGGTTCACGGTAACGATGTCGACTCCGGCCATCGCGCGAAACAGTTCACCACTGAGATGGTCTGCAGCACCTACCGAGGAGGTCGAGAATCCGAATGTCTCCTTGTCCGCGTTTTTCTTCTTGATGTGCGCGATCAGTTCACTCACGTTCTTGGCCGGAACAGACGGATGAATCATCACCGCATACCCTTGCGTCGTGACCTGCGTGAGCGGCGTAAGCTGTTTGAGCGGCTCGTAGTCGGCGCGCTTGAACAGCACGGGCGTAGCAACGATCGGGCCGTCCCAGACAAGGAGGAGGTTGTGACCATCAGGGGCGCTTCTGATCACCACATGTGCGCCGATGATGCCTGATGCACCGGGCTTATTCTCAACGACGACCGGCTGGCTCCACTGCTCGGACAAGGCCTTCGCGAGCCGCCTTGCAACGAGATCAGTGCCACCCCCTGTGCCAACGGGTACGGTGATCGTGACGGTCTTGGTGGGGAAGGTACCCTGTGCCAAAGCCCCGCTGGTCAACACAGCGGTGAGGGCTAGCGCGCTGAAGTGGCGCCACGGAAGTTTGCTCATGTGGTCTCCTCCGCAGATCTGTCAAAGTTTTCGACGGTGAGGGCTATTTTGATCCTGGCGCGCTGAATATGGCGTCGGTGGCGTTTCACGAATTGAATTCCTGGCAGGACAGCGATTGATAATCAGCCGAAGATAAAATGGTGCCGGTATCCGCGCCGTTCCTGCCCCTGACGCTCTGCCGGGGGCAGGCTCGTCAACAGACTGACTCTACGGGATAACGTCATGAGCATTAAAGGAATCATCATCAGTACCGCAGTCGCATTGGCCGTGTTGACGATATCCGGTGAATCGGTTGCGCAGGCCAGAATGAAAGCGTCGCTCGCGGTGGGTGGCTCTTCTTCCCAGGTTGTGCTGCTCGCCATGAACGTGGCGCGTTCCAAAGGATTTATTCGAGAAGAGGGACTCGATCTCGAGGTGACCGACTTTGGTTCTGGAGCGAAGGGGCTGCAGGCGTTAATCGGACGCAATGTCGACATGACAATCGGTGTCTATGAGCACACCATCAGGATGCAGGCGAAGGGGATGGATATCCGGTCCGTGGTGCTGCACAGCAGCGCTCCGGGTATCGCCATCGCGATCACACGGCAGTTCGCTTCAAAGTACAAGGGACCGAAAGACCTGAAGGGTGCGCGGATCGGGGTGTCAGCGCCAGGCTCGGCAACCCATCTGCTGCTCAACCAGTTCCTGGTGCAGAACGGTCTGCAGCCTAACGACGTTTCGGTGCTGGGGGTTGGGAATACAGCGGGCGCTGTTGCAGCGATTCGCACGGGTGGTGAGTTGCAGGCCATTGTAAATTACGACCCGGTGATCACGGAACTGTCAACGGCAGGTGATGTCCAACTGATTCTCGACCTGCGGGCGCTCGAAGCAACACGCCAGTTCTTCAAGTCAGATTTTGCGTTTCTGAGCACATACGCTCACGGTGATTACATCGACAAAAATCCGGCGGTCATTCAGGCGATTGTCAATGGGACAGTGCGGGCGCTTCTTTGGATGAAAACCGTGAAGCCCGAGGAAATTCTCGCTGCTGTGCCAGAAGAGTACTGGCGCGCGCGCAAAGAGCTCTACCTCGATACGATTCGCATGAATCTTCACGGATTTTCCTCAGATGGGGTGCTGTCGCCAGACGCCGCGCGTACCGTTCTTGAGGGTCTGCTCTCCTACGACAAGGAAGTTAAAGGCGCAAAAATTGATCTTACAAAAACCTATGACAACCGGTTTGTCATGCGGGCGCTTGAGAAATTCCGCGCCACCAAATGAGCGAGCAACCCGTTTCCGCCGTACCGGCACTCGTGCTCCATGACATCACCTGCACATTTGGAAATTACACCGCAGTCGCCAATACCTCGCTCAGGGTGGCTGATGGCGAGTTCGTGTCAGTCGTGGGGCCCACCGGCTGCGGAAAATCGACCCTGCTGAATGTTGCTGCGGGCTTGCTGGCGCCCACCGCTGGTCATGTAGAAATCTTCGGATCGCCGTTGGTCGGTCTGAACGCACGAGCAGGCTACATGTTTCAGGCGGATGCGCTGATGCCGTGGCGAACCGCACTTGGCAATGTGATGGCCGGGCTCGAATATCACAAGGTACCTGAAGACGAGTCTAAGCGGCGGGCGACTGACTGGCTTGAGCGCGTGGGTCTTGGCGGGCACGGTCATCGCTATCCGCATCAGCTATCAGGCGGCATGCGAAAGCGCACTGCGCTGGCCCAGACGCTTATTCTCGATCCCAAGATCCTGCTGATGGACGAACCCTTCAGTGCGCTCGATATCCAGACGCGGCAACTGATGGAAAACGAGCTTCTGGAGTTGTGGTCGGCAAATCGCAAATCAGTGGTGTTCATCACTCATGATCTCGAGGAGGCGATTTCCCTGTCGGACCGGGTGGTTGTTCTGTCTGCTGGTCCTGCCACGCACCCGCTCAGCGACTTTGTCATTGACCTTCCGCGTCCACGCGACGTTTCCGAAATTCGCCTCACACAGCGCTTTCTCGAGCTTCACCAAAAAATTTGGAACACGATGCGTGACGAGGTCTTGAAGGCTTACTCGTATAACCGCACGGCGCCCTGAGCGTATGAATAAGCCTGCTATCTCGCGTTCAGTGATGGGCCGAATCCGCCTGTACCAGATACTGCTTCTGGTGGTGATGCTTGCGCTCTGGCATTTCCTCGTGAAGTTAGAAATTCTGCCGAAATTTTTCTTCGGTGAACCGGGCAAGGTGTTCGCGACCATGTTTGAGTGGTTCGCGACCGGCGAAATCTGGCCTCATCTTGGCATCACCTTGCTCGAAACGCTGCTCGCATTTTTCGTTGGATTGGCCCTGGGTGTGGCGGTGGGGCTGTGGCTCGGGCTGAGTAACGCCGCTGCGCTGCTTCTCGATCCCTACATCAAGGCCCTGAATGCCATGCCCCGGGTGATTCTTGGTCCGATCTTCGTGGTGTGGTTCGGGCTAGGCATTTGGTCCAAGGTGATGCTGGGTGTCACCCTGGTGTTCTGTATCGTCTTTTTCAATGTCTTTCAGGGCGTGCGGGAGGTCAGTCCAAACATTCTCGCAAGCGCGCGCATGCTGGGTGCGAATTCTCGACAACTGCTGCGCACGGTTTATCTGCCGTCTGCCACCAGTTGGGTGTTTTCCAGCCTGCACACCTCGGTGGGTATGGCCTTTGTCGGCGCAGTCATTGGCGAGTACCTGGGATCGGCGCGCGGCGTTGGATACCTCATTCTCCAGGCCGAAGCGGTTTTCGACGTGAGTGCGGTATTTGCAGGAATCATCGTGCTCACTGTTTTTGCATTGCTGCTTGACTGGTGTGTCACGCTGATCGAGAAACGACTCCTGGTATGGAAGCCCTCGTGACGGGCGGAGAGTCGACTCCGCAGGTAACTCAATTCTCTTTCTGATCTTGCCCGCGTGTGGGCCGTCGCGAGCGCGGCGCTGTCGAATTAGCGTGGTTCCAGCGGTCAGCGGTGCGGGGGCTGAGGAAAGCTGCGCCCCGATTGCGATCAACTCGGGCAGACGTTCGGTGAACAGATCGATCGCCCGATGGGCTCGGCATGTCGCACGCAATCTCAAGTAAGCCGACGAAACTCCGTGTAGGTGGCCCGAGTTTCCGCGCTTGCCTCAGATTCAGCCTGCTCGCTGAGGAGGTTGCTCATATCGGCGACGTTCTCCGACCGCGGGCGACGGTCGCCCACTTTCAACCGTAAACCGGAAGCGTGTCGATCGCGTAGTGATGCCGGATCGAACGCTCAAGCTTGGGGTCATGGAGTTCGATCTCGAATACGGACGACTTCCGGATGCCGCCAATTGCCGGCAGGGTGCCGCAGAACATCAGGCAGTGATCGGCCAATTCGCCGTTGCCGTCATGCCACCGGGAGATCAGGTCCAGTGGGTCGAGCATGCTCGTCACGGATCCTTCCTGATACAGACGGCGCTCGCCGTTCTCAACAATCCACGAGCGAAGCATCAACTGCGACCAGTGACCGGACACCTCCTCCCATGGCCAGAAGGTCGTGGCGATGGGCTTGTCGCACATCGGCTTGGAAACGGTGACGCCCACTGTCTCGATGATGCGGTCGGTGTGATCCGAGCCAACGCCCACATAGAGCCCGCCACGGATTCGGGCAAGCACAAATTCCACTTCGCCGCTTGAGTCTTCGCCACTGACTTCGATGCGCTCGGCCGTGGTGATGCGCGCACTCGCTACGCGATAAAAGATCGGCGTGGACGCGGGTCGCTTGACACCCAGTTCTTCAAGCTCGCGGATATGTTTTTCAACCGCAGCCTGATCACGACCCGTCCAGCCGGCGATGACGGCCGTTGTGAGTTGAAGCTGCGCGAGTTGCGACGAATCGCGGGAACACAGGACAACGTTGAGCGACTGCGGCATGGTGGACTCGTCCAAACGGGAAGGTGGGTCACGACATCTGCGCTGTCAGGGGCGACGCGCAGGCACCGGCCGAATTGAACCAGATTTCTAGCGAGCGTGGCGGCGCGCAGATCCTAGGGCTTGATGACTCTAGCTGAGGCCTGGGACGCTGTTTGATCGTCGGTCAGGGTGCGCAGAAAAGCGACCAGATCGGCGGTGTCGGCAGCGGTCAGGCGTGGTGGGTCGCCAGGCTGGAGCCCGAATGGCGCAGTTAATTCGATATTTCTGAGGGTGGGGATTTTGAATTTCCCATACAGATCGGTTCGCGCTGTCAGGTCGGTACGCTTGGGTCCGCATGGTCCCATATCGAAAAACGCGGGATCGGCATTGGCTGCGATGCTCGGATTTCGGGGCACTCCCAGGGGCGGCATAGCCGAAAGTTGTAAAGACCGGCCGCGACCCGTCGTTTGCCGGCTGGCTGGGATGACAGCTACGGTACCAGCGGTACATTTCACCCGCTTCCACCGTCGTGAAGCGTTCCACCGGAATCCGCCTCATGTCAGACGATCGCTCATCACGTCGCGCGCTCGCTGCTGCGCTGGCGCTGGCGCCCCTGATGTCTTGGCCAAGCCGTGTGGCGGCCCAGACCACCTCGCAAGCCTGGCCCGCGCAGCCCCTCCGCATCGTCGTCACCTTCCCGCCCGGGGGGGCGAGCGACATCGTGGCGCGCCAGATGGCTCCTGCCCTCTCGGACATCCTTGGCCAGCCGGTCATTGTTGAAAATCGGCCAGGCGCCGGAGCAACCATCGGCGCGGCAGCGGTCGCTCAGGCGCGCGCCGATGGCTACACGCTGGTTGCCTCGAACTCAGCCCCGATGTCGATCTCGCCTGCGCTGATGGCCAAGCCCAGCTACGACCCGCTCAAAAGCTTCACGCATTTGGCTTACGCGGGGGCGGTGCCCACTGCGCTGGTGGTCAACCCGTCGGTGCCCGCTGCGACGCTGGGTGAGTTCATCGCCTGGGCCCGCAACCAAAAGGACCCCGTGCCGTTCGGCAGTGGAGGAACCGCGTCGGTCGGACATATTGTTGGTGAATTGCTCGCCAAACAGGCGGGAATCCGGCTTCTGCATGTGCCGTATAAGGGCGCGGGGCCGATGCGCACCGATCTCCTGGGCGGACAACTGCCGATGGCGGTCGACGCGTTGCCCCAGAACATTCCTCTGATGAAATCCAGCAAGCTCAGGCTGCTTGCGCTCACCTCTCAGGAGCGCGTGGCTGCAGCGCCTGATGTACCCACAGTGGTTGAACTGGGTCTGCCCGATCTGGTGGCAGAGAATTTCGTGGGCGTGTCGGCGCCCGCGGGGCTGCCGGAAGCCATCGCAGCCAAAATTGCCGATGCGGTCAGCCTGGCTTTAACGCGGCCCGAGGTGCGCGAGAAGCTTGATGCTCAGGGCTTCGTCCTGGGGCGCAAGACTGCGGCTCAATTTACAGAATTCATTCGCGCGCAATGGCAGCGCTGGGAGCCCGTGGTGCGCGAATCGGGAGCTACGTTGTGAGCAGCAAACGCATCCTGGTCGTGTTGTTCGGCCCCGAAGGTCAAGGTAGTTTCAATGAGTCAGGCGCCATGGGCGCGGAGCGTACGCGCGTGCGCGCTCCACATCACTTCATCCGTACGGCATGGATCGAGCCTCGGGAGCCTGATGCGCGCGCCGCCGCACTGGCCAAGCTCTGCGAGGAAGGGTGGGATCTTGTGGTCGCCCATGGTGGCCAGGGTGATGAACCCGTGAGCCGCGTGGCGCCTGCCTATCCTGCCACCGCGTTCGCTATCGCTCAGTGAGGCTGGCTTGCCGCCAACTGTGCGAGCTATGAGGTTCTCCAGGAACACTCCGCCTTTCTCGGCGGGGTGCTGGCGGCGCTTCATTCGCGCACCGGCGTTGTGGCCCATCTATCGGGCGAGAAAGTGCGGCCTGGTCTGAAGGGGCGCGCTGCGTTTGCAGACGGCGTTCGCGCGGCCGGTCGCAATTGCCGGTTTGTGACGGGTTTCTGTGGGCACCAGCATGAGCCAGATCTCGCCTATGCCCTCATGCGTCGCCACCACGAGGAAGGCGCCGATGTGGTGTTTGCCATGATCGATAGCGGCCGGCCTAGGGTGTCGCGAGCTTGCTACGAATTCGGGATTGCGCAGATCGGCAATGTGCTGGATTGGGTTGCACGCGACCCGGACATCTTTATCGCTTCGGCGATTGCCGATTCAGGCGCTTGTATCGACGCGGCGATCGACAACTGGCTGGGCGGACGCTGGCAGGGCGGATCTCACCGTGTCTATGGTGTCGCCCATCGGGAATTTGTTCGCCTGCATATGCGCGCCGACATTGAAGAACGGCATCGCTCCACCCTTGACGAGTGGGTATCGCGGCTTGCAACCAGCAACTATGTTCCCTTTGAGCGGTATGAAGGGCCAGAGGTGTCAGCCGGGCGCTAGGCCTCCAGACGACAGTTTGATGGTGTTTGGCAGCGCTCACCAGATACCGGCAGATGAATCGCTGATCGGTCGATCGCGCGCCGCTTCGCTTACGAACATTAACCAGGCGCGCCCGACTCGAAAGCGCCAGCGTGTCGGGGTGAACCAGGGCGTCGTGGAGCACCACCTCAGCCTGCTCAAGAAGTCTCGCTGCGTGCAGCGTGAGTAGATCGGGCGCGCCGGGCCCTACGCCCACCAGATACATTCTCCCGTTGACTGGGATGCCTGTTGCCGCAGGCGCGGCAGGGGTGGGGCCGCACTGGCCTGATAGGCCGCGCTGAAATCATTGAATGCTTGCAGCGCGTCCGCCGGGTCCTGACCGTCTTTAAGTGAGAAGGCGTTGAACCCGACCCTGGACAGATAAAAGACTTGATCGCGCTGGATATCGCCGACCGCACGGAGTTCACCTTTCCAGCCAAACCGGTCGCAGAGGAGTCTCGAAATTGAGTATCCACGACCATCTGTGAAGGAAGGAAAACTCACTGTGATGAGCGTCAGCCGACCGAGCAGCCGCGAGAGTTCAAGCGGGTCCTCGTCTGGCTGCAGCAAGACGCCGAGATCGCCGGGTCGAGCCGAAAGAGCGTCATGCTCCGAGCGAAGGCGTGCGAGGGGCACAACGATCGCGGCATGCGTCAGCGGGGACTCGTCGGCGTCAAGCCACTACCAGCGGTCGGTCGTGAGTTGCCGATGTACGATCAGCGCGCCCATAGGCGTAATTCTTGAAAGGGTTGATTCCAATACGATGGACGGTATCGACAAAGCGCTCGGCATCGCTGTCGCGGCGTTCCAGATAGCACTCGATCAGTCGCCTCACGACGCCCAGAACTTCATGGTCGGTAAATGAGGGGCCAATGATCCGCACGATTGCCGCGGCACGACCGACTCCGTTGCCCCCCTGGTGACCGCCAATAGTCACCTGGTAGAACTCCGCGCCGTTCTTGTCGACACCCAGGATGCCGATGTGCCCGACGTGATGGCGGCCACAGGGATTGATGCAGCCTGAAATATTGAGATCGAGTTCGCCCACGTCGTGGACGAAATCGAGATCATCGAAGGCCGCCTGGATGACTTGCGCGATGGGTAGCGATTTGGCGTTCGCAAGCGAGCAGAAGTCGCCGCCGGGGTAGGTGATGATATTGGTCAGCAGTCCGATATTGGCCGTGGCGAGACCGAGCTCGCGCAAGGCCAACCAGAGTTCATGCAGGTGCCGTTGCTCGACGTCCGAAAACAGCAGGTTCTGCTCATGAGTCACCCGTAGTTCCCCGAAACTGTAGCGCTCGGCAAGGTCGGCGATGGCTCGCATCTGCGGGGCTGTGGCGTCGCCAGGGGGGATGTCCCGAGTCTTGAGGGAGAGCGAAACAGCGGCGTAGCCCGGAATCCGGTGAGGACGCACGTTTCGCTTGCGCCAGGCGGCGAAAGCGGGCTCGCTGGTCGCGAGTCCACCCGCCGCATTTTCGCTCCCAACGGATTGATACGCGGGTTGAGTAAAGCGCGCTGACACCCGTTCGACTTCTTCCTGGGTCAGCGTTGCGGCGCCGCCCTGCAACTGAAGCCCTTCGGCCTCCACCTCGGCAGTAAAGCCCGCTGGTGTCCGCTCGCGAACGAGAATTTTGATCCGCGCCTTGTACTTGTTATCACGCCGCCCGTAGCGGTTGTACACGCGCAGAATCGCCTCGGTGTAGTTGAGAAATTCCGACTAGGGTAGGAATTCGCGGATCACATGACCGATGATCGGGGTTCGGCCCATGCCTTCACCTACGATCACTCGAAAGCCTGTCTCGCCCCCGTCACCGCGAACGGCAAGGAACCCGACGTCATGCAGAAAAACGGCGGCCCGGTCTTCCGGCGATCCGCTGATCGTAATCTTGAGCTTACGGGGCAGGAAGGCGAACTCAGGGTGGAAGGTCGACCACTGTCGCAACAGCTCGCACCAGACAAGCGGGTTGACGATCTCATCCGGCGCGATGCCGGCGAAGTGATCCACGTGATGTTGCGCACGCAGTTCCCAGAGGTCTGAATCGCGTGTATCTGTACGTCGGCGAGCGCCGCTAAAATATCGGGCGCGTCCTCGAGCCGGGGCCAGTTGAACTGAATGTTCTGTCGCGTCGAGAGATGCCCATAGCCGCGATCGAAACGCTCGGCGATGAATGCAAGCATGCGCAGCTGCTGCGAATTGAGCAATCCGTACGGAACGCGACCCGCAGCATGGGGGCGTACCGCTGAACATACAGGCCGTTCTGCAGACGTAAGGGCCGGAAGTCATCCTCGGAAAGCTTGCCCGAAAGAAAGCGCTGTGTCTGATCGCGAAACTGATGAACGCACTCCTCGACCAGACGCTGGTCGATGTCGTCGTAGAGATACATGGAGATCGGTGATACCTCGATGGAACGAGGCGGGACTGTAAACAGCCGAACCCTCAAAGGGAAAGAATGAATTTCCATCTGCTTCAAAGCGGGGGTTCGCACCGACCGATACCGCTTTCCAGGCGCTGCTCCAGCGAACTCGGCATCAGCGCGCAGGCGCTCCTTAGCGATACGGTGCTCCTTCAGTCAGTGCTCGCCTATCACTTGATCGGTCAGGTGCAAACACAGTCCAGCTGGGTCTCCGGAAAAGCCAACGAGCCGGTAGGCGGAGGCTTCTTTAAACTTGTGACCGGCAACCCAGTCACGATCACTGATGGACGCAATCGCCTGTCGCGGACGACTCAAACTGATGTACTGCTTGCCAACGGGGCGCTGCATCGCATCGATCGGGTGCTGCTGCCGGCCAACCGAACGATCGTCGAGACCGCTCAGGCAATTGCTCAGACCAGTACGCTTGTGACCGCAATTCAAGCTGCCGGGCTGGTCCCGCTTTGTCGGCAGCAGGGCCGTTCACCGTCTTTGCGCCGGTCAACGCGGCCTTTGATGCGCTGTTGGTCGAGGTTGGCATCACGCTCAATGCTTTGCTTGCAGATACCGTGTTGCTCACTAAAGTCCTGACGTATCACGTCGTGGGCGCGCGGGTCTTGCAGGCGGACATCGTGCCAAACCAGGGCATCACGAGCGCGCAAGGGCAAACATTCCTGATCAACGCCGGATTCCAGATCACTGATGCCAGACAGCGCGCTATCTAGGTTACGGCAACCGATACCCTGGCGAGCAATAGCGTGATTCACCTGGTCGATAGAGTCCTGCTGCCGGTTTGAGTTCGCCTGCGGATTTCCACATCCGCTAATCGGTCGGTCGGCTCACCTCCCGGGCGGACGTTCATGCTTGCGCGTTGACTTCAACCTCGACAACGGGTTCAAGCGCCGCATGGAAGGCTGCGTGCAAATAGCAGGTGTCAGCGGCCATCTGGACCAGCCGTTCCATGACCGCTTCGGACTCCTCGCCGTGAATAAAGATATGGGTATCGAGCGCATGGGCGCGCGCAGCGCCTCCGGTGACCTCGCAGTCTGCGTGCTGCACGATTCGCAGAGCGCGGATCTTCATGTGGTGATGCTCGACATATCGGAGGATCTGGGTCATCAGGCAATACGCGACTCCCGCAAACGCGTAGGCAAGACCGCTCGGGGCGTGATCGTGATGATGACTGGCGGCGCTTTGAAGCGAGAAGCGGGACCCTCCGGGCAGATTGGCCCATGAAGTTGAGCGTGCGACCTCGCCTTCTAGCGCACACGTGCCATGAATGGGGATCTCCACGCGCCCTGATTGCCAGCTGAGTGGTGTGATCTCAGCGGTCGATTTCGCGGGCCCGCGCTTCTCGATGAGGGGCCGGCCCGGGCGGGGGGCGGCCAGGGGGCGTGGCGCGTCCCGCCATGCCTTAAAGGGATCCGTCGCATCGGGTGCAGGGCTTGCAGCCAGATGAGGCAGCGTTCTGCGTTGCCCGTTCGCATAGAGCGCAAACGTGTTCACAAGGGGCTCGCGCCAGGCAGCAAGGATGGGGGATGCCGCAATGGCTCGGTCGACCAGCGCGCGTACGTGGTCTGCGGAAGCGTCGGTGGCCGCGCGGATGGCGATGCGCGGTGGATGGGCGTGTCCCCGGCCTGTTCCCTTGAAAAACGAGCCTTCGAATGCGTAATGGTTGATGAGATCGCTTTGGACGTTTTCCAGGCGGATGGGTTCGGCCGCTGCCAGTAGGGAGAGTCGGCTGAGCAGATCGGCTTGCAGGCCGGCTGCCATGAAGCCAAGTGGAAAGGGCGCAAGATCCGTTCCCTTTAGTAAAGCCCCTTCATCGCTCACCATACGCCAGGCTGAGCCGGTAGGGCCCTCGGTGACTACTGCCTCTTTCTGGTGCCCTCCCATTGCGCGTGCCTGAACAGTGAACCGGTCGCTTGAATCGGTGAGCCCCAACACTGCGGGTCTGGTTTCGCCTTGAGAGACCTTGAAGCAGAGCGGAAAGCCGCTCGATTCGATGGTGTCGGTCACGGGTGCGGAGAGGGCCATCAGCGGGTCCTTTATGGGCTACTTCCGTTTGAGTCAGGTCGGCGTTAGCGCGAAGCCCGCGCCAGGATTATCAGCACCCACGAAAGACGCTCCGAAGAGTACGGAAGGGTTACCTAGAAGCCACGCACGGGCCATCTCGGGCGGGCGGTGGCAACGCAAGCCTACGACGCTAGCCGACTGGGTTGGCAGAGGGCAGTTCGACCTTCAATCGCCACAGCGAGGTCACCTCGGCTCGTCGCGCGGGGTGGAGCGGGTCGCTCACGTCAAACGATCGAGGGTGCTGCGGGCGAACATCATGCCGGGCGGTCACCGTCAGTCCCGCGGCGTTGATCTGCGCGAGCAGCGCCTCGCGGGTTCGAAGGCCCAGGCGTTCGGCCAGGTCGGACAAAATAAGCCAGCCCTCGCCCTCTGGGTTGAGGTGCGCGGCGAGGCCGCTCAGGAAGCCCTGCAGCATGCCGCCGTTCTCGTCGTAAATGCCATGCTCGAGAGGCGAACTGGGGCGTGCTGGCACCCACGGCGGATTGCAGGCCACGAGGTCGGCACGACCCTCAGGGAAAAATGCGGCCTGCGCCACTTGCACGCGCGATGACAGCCCAAGGCGGTGGATGTTTTCTGTCGCGCACGCAATCGCCCGTGGGTCGGTGTCGGTGGCCACGACTTGGAGCGCCCCACGCCGAGCCAGGACGGCGGCCAGCACGCCGGTTCCGGTTCCCACGTCAAACGCCAGACCGATGCGGCCTGCACTGGCGGGCCAGGGCGCCTTCGCAACCAGATCGACATAGTCGGCGCGGGTGGGGGTGAAGACGCCGTAGTGCGGATGAATGTGTCCGCCTGCGGCCGGCACCTCGATGCCCCGCAGGTACCACTGATGGGCACCAATCACGCCCAGCAGTTCGCGCAACGAGACCACCATCGGGCCGGTCACGGGTCCGTAGGCGTGACGGCAGGCAGCCTGCACGTCGGGGGCGCGGCGGAGTGCGATTCCATACTCGGCGTCGAGTTCGATCAGCAGCATGCCCAGCGTGCGTGCGCGCTGCGAGCGTGCCTGCCGTACCCGGTTAAATGTGTCTGCGGTGATGGCTTCTGATGAGCCCCGTGTAAGACTTTGCGCGGCCTTCCGGTCGACGCGGCTCGCGAGCGCGGTGAGCAGTTGCCGCGCGTTTTGGAAGTCGCTTCGCCAAAGCATGCCGACGCCCTGACACGCGAGGCCGTAGGCGTCGTTTGCGGTGATGCGGTCATCGGTGGCGATGACGTTTTTTGGCGGGGGTGTGCCGCGCTCCGATTGCCAGCGGGCCGTACGACTCTCGCCCGCTTCTTCCCAGGCGACCGATGGGAAGGCTTCCGGTGTTGGGGGTGTCGGTGTGTTCAAAACCTTTCGTCCCGGCGAAGA
>SXGR01242090.1_pt1 | contig 17031 bp, 9 predicted proteins | sample 3174711 | NCBI WGS metagenome assembly SXGR01 (sample SAMN11356860, study PRJNA531348) | freshwater metagenome | isolation source: freshwater sample F1-60 | place: China: Fuxian Lake, Yuxi | collected 2017-12-25
CCTCAATGGATCGACCAATATTAGTGATGCGGCAGGTAACTCGGGTGCAGCGGCCTATACCAGCGGTACTACCCACACAGCGGCGATAGCGACTGCGCCAGATGCGCCGACAATTGGTACTGCTACAGCCGGTGATGGCCAGGTAGATGTCACATTCACTGCCCCGGGCAATAACGGCGGTTCGGCGATCACCACTTACACAGCGACCGCCAACCCCGGCGGTGCGACCGGCAACTGCGCTGGCCCAGCGGCTTGTACTATTTCGGTAGGCTCATTGACTAACGGTACTGCCTACACCTTTACCGTCACCGCCACCAATGCTATCGGCACCAGTACGGCGTCGGGTGCTTCCAACTCGGCAACACCTAAAGCTAACCAAACCATTACCTTCGCCAACCCCGGTGCGCAGAACTTTGGCACTACGCCAACGCTGAGCGCGACCGCAACGTCCAGCTTAACCGTTAGCTTTACCTCATCCACAACCGGTGTTTGTACGATTACCTCCGGCGGTGCTTTGACCTTTGTGACCGCTGGCACCTGCACCATTGACGCGAATCAGGCGGGCAACGCCAGTACCAATGCAGCCCCCACTGTTAGCCGCACGTTTACGGTAAACCCGGTGGCTCCGGGTGCTCCAACCATAGGCACTGCAACAGCAGGGGATAGCCAGGCGACAGTGACCTTCACCGCGCCGGCCAGCACGGGTGGTGCTGCAATTCTGGCGGGTGGCTACACGGTTACGGCAAGTCCCGGTGGTGCAACTGGCACTGGCTCGGGTTCACCAATTACAGTGACCGGACTCACCAATGGGGTGTCTTATACCTTTACGGTGACGGCGACCAACTCGGCGGGCACGGGCGCTGCTTCAGCGGCATCCAATGCGATAATCCCCGCATCACCACAGACCATCACCTTTGCTGACCCCGGCGCGCAGAACTTCGGTACAGCCCCCAATTTATCGACATTGGGTGCCGGCGTATCGTCCACATCGGGGTTGACTGTGACCTTCACCTCTGCCACGACCAGCGTTTGTACCGTCACCAGTGGGGGGGTAGTGACGTTTATCAGTGCCGGTAGTTGTACTATCAACGCTAATCAGGCTGGCGACTCGTCCTACCTGCCAGCACCTCAGGTGAGCCGTACTTTCACCGTTAACCCCGTGGTTTCTGCCGCTCCAACCATCGGCACGGCAATCGCCGGTGATACTCAGGCGAGCGTTGCCTTTACGGCGCCGATCAACACCGGTGGAACAAGTATTACTGGCTACACAGTGTCGGTGAGTCCGCCGCATGTCGCTCCGGTAAACGGTGCCTCTTCACCGATCGTGGTGAACGGGTTGACGAACGGACAGGCCTATACCTTTACCGTGACGGCGGATAACTCGGCGGGCACCAGTCCTGCATCAGCCTCATCCAACGCGATAATACCTAGATCGACCCAAACGGTTACCTTTGCTAACCCGGGGCCACAAAACTTTGGCACTACACCAACGCTGATAGCCACTACTGACGCAACTGGTTTGACTCCGACCTTTACGTCATCAACAACCGCCGTGTGTACCATCACGTCGGGCGGTGCGCTCACCTTTGTGTCTGCGGGTACTTGTACGATTAACGCTGATCAGGCAGGTGATGCCACCTACTTAGCGGCGCCACAGGTTAGTCGAAGCTTTACGGTGAATGCGGTGGTTCCCGGAGCACCAACGATTGGCACGGCTAACGCCGGTAATGCCCAAGCGACAGTGGCATTCACTGTGCCTGCCTCTAATGGCGGTTCAGCCATTACCGGATATACCGTTACAGCCAGCCCCGGTGGCGCTACGGCTAGCGGTGCCGGCTCTCCCATTACCATCGCTGGTCTAACCAATGGCACCAGTTACACCTTTACGGTAAGAGCCACTAATGGAGTCGGCGCTGGTTCGCCATCCGCAGCCTCTAATGCGGTGACGCCATCGATACCGCCAAACAATCCACCGGTGATTGCACAGGGGGCTTCCGTCAATGTCACCCTGAGTGAAGATGGATCACCGACACCCTTCGCGTTGAGCCTGACCGCAACCGATAGTGACGGCGATCCATTGACCTGGAGCATCACCGGTGCCGCGAAGAACGGTAGCGCGAGTGTATCCGGCGGCAGTGTCAGTTACGCCCCGATCACCAACTACAATGGCAGTGATAGTTTTGTGGTGCAGGTAAGTGATGGTAGTGCAACGGCAAGCATCACAGTGAATGTCACAGTGACACCGGTGAATGACGCTCCGGTGATAACCGGTACACCGGTAACCAGTCTTGATCAAGATGTTGCCTATAGCTTTACGCCGACCGCAACCGACATTGATACCGCGGACCTACTGACTTTCAGCATCACTAACAAACCTACATGGGCCAGCTTCAGCACTATTACCGGTGCGCTTACCGGTAAACCAACCAACGCTGATGTGGGTATTTCGGGCGGTATAGTGATTAGCGTAAGTGATGGTAATGCAACGGCGGCCTTGCCAGCGTTTGACATCGAAGTGGTCGCAACTACTGATCCACTTCAACCAATTGTGACCGCACCTGCCGCGCTTGAGGTCAACGCCACCGGACTCTTCACTCCTATCACTGTTGCCCAGTTGCTTGGCCTCAGCCCGTCTGTATCCCAAACGGAGATTGATCAGATACTGGGCAGCATGGCGAGCGATGGTGTTAGTGGTAATCGTTGCTGTGTAACTAGTCTGCAGGGGTTAACGGGAGCAGACAGATTATTGCTTCCACCTGGACGTTATGAAGCGACCTGGAAGGCGACTAATGCGGTCGGGGTCAGCGGAGAAGCAAAACAGGTAGTCAATGTGAGACCGCTGGTCTCGCTGAGCAAATCGCAGATTGCTGTGCGAGGCAGTAATGTGAGTTTCAGCGTGATTCTGAACGGGGACTCGCCGACCTATCCGCTGGATGTGCCTTACACAATTCACGCATCCAGCACTGCAACCGCAGCGGAACACAACCTCACTAGCGGTGTGGTCAGCTTTACCCAGAAAGGCCAGTTGGAGATCGACGTTCCCGTATCGCTAAATGGTGTGACTGGCTTTAGTGATAGCAAACTTGTGGTCGCCTTAGGTGGTGCGATTAATGCGGGTGTAGCCAATACGCATACTATTGATATCCGCAGCGGTAATGTGCCGCCGGTGGTGAGCCTCAGTATCAGCCAGGGCAATACCACCACCAGCCTCGTAACAATTGATGGTGGTCCCGTGAGTGTCAGTGTGACCGTGAATGATGCTAACAAGCTGGATAGCCATACCTTTGATTGGTCAGCCACCAGTGGTCTAGCGGATACAGATGGCAATCCAACGGATGCGGGCAGAACCTTTAGTCCTGCGGGGCTGGCAGGTAGTCATCAGGTGCGTGTTACCGTAACTGATTCGGCCGGAGCCAGCGTACAGGCGACCGCTTACTTCCGCGTTGTAGACAGTTTGCCGATGTTGGATACCAACAAAGATACCGACCTTGCTGGAATTAGCGATAGCCTTGAGGGTATCGGCGACGACGATGACAACGGTATTCCGAATTATCAGGACAATATGCCGTCATCCAACATCTTGCCCCAGCAGGGCAATACGACTAACGCCTACTTAATCGAATGCGATCCGGGTGTCCGTTGTGGTCTTGGTCTGTTTGCGCGGAGTGGCACCTCGGGCGGGGTGCAGATCCTGGATGAAGAGTTGGGGCAGCTCAATGATCTGGTTGTCGACCCGGCCTTTGAGCCTGTTGGCGGCATTTTTGACTTTGCAATTCGTGACTTGCCGACACCAGGCCAGTCAGTACGTGTTGCAATACCCCAGCGTGCTGCCATCCCTGCCAACGCGGTTTATCGGAAGTTTCAACGTGGTCGTTGGGTGAGTTTTGTTGTTGATGCCGATAATGCCGTTCATTCGGCGCTGGGCAATGCGGGCTATTGCCCGCCACCGGGGGCAAGTGAATGGATCGCAGGGTTAACTGCAGGGCACATGTGTGTGCAGTTGACGATCGAAGACGGCGGTCCCAACGATGATGATGGTCTGGTTAACTCTGCCGTAGTAGACCCGGGCGCAGTCAGTGAGGCCAAAGAGGTGGTTGAGCCACCCCCGCCGCCACCCAAGCCACCGGTGCAAGTGAACTCTAAGGGGGGAGGGGCGATGCCTCTGTTCTGGCTGTTGCTGTTGGGTGGTTTGGTGATCTTCAAGCGCGCGGCGCCCTCGCGCTTGGTGGTCATAGCGCTTACCCTGTCTTCAATCAATACCCAAGCGCTTGAAAATACTTATCTGCGATTGGATGTGTCCAAGGTCAATAGCAGTCAAACCCAAGCCGAATTTACTAGAGCCTTAGAGGCTGCAGGGCATGAGTTCACGCTCAACAACTACGACCACAGCCGCACCGGTTTTCACATTGCGGCTGGCTACCAATGGCGTGAATGGACCTACACTGAACTGGGCTACCTTGATCTAGGTAACGTGGATGTCGGGTTGACTGCCGACGGTGAAAATGACTTCGACGCCCTGGCGCGAGATTTTGCAGCTAACTATCCCATAACCGCGACCGGTGCGACCTTGGTGCAGGGCTTGAGTTGTAAAATCGGCTCGGTCACGAGGATTTCTTTGGAGGCTGGCGCTTTTCTTTGGAAAAATGAAGTCGAGTCAGATAATGCGGTCTTCGCGATGGAAAATGACGATGGTATTGATCCGCTGATGGGTATGAAAGTCGATTTTTCAGTTACCGAAACACTCAGTATTGGGTTGAGCGGCCGTCGGATATTTTTCGGCAGCGAGGACATCGACTTGTATTCCGTCAGTAGTAGCATCCGCTTTTAAATCCCGGCAAGTCCCGGGTGGGCTGTTGTGATGCTTACAACAGCCCCGCCAACGTCACCAACGCCCGCTCAATCCTGCTCCCCCACACGCCCGCGCATGAGAGCCGGATAAATTGCCGGTATTTTTGGTTTTAACTGATTATCCCTTTATGCGAGCTCTGCATTTTTGAAGTCCGATCAATGCAATAAGACTGACCAGAAATAATCCCAACGGATTAGATTCCGGTACCTCGGTGGTGGCGCCCACAGAGTCGCGACCGTACATTAGAAAATCTGACCTTATTCTCCACGTGCGAAAATCACCTACTGTGCCAAAACTGAAATTTTGGCTACCGTTTAACGTGGCGGTCAACGCGTCTCCTGAAGGAAAACCAGTCATTTGGGATCTGAAATTCGAAACCGATGGATCGTAGTCCGAGTAAACAATCTTATCGTTGTTGACATCGGTGACTTCTGCTTGCACGAAAAACGACAGCCAATCATTTGCAACTTCTTTTTTGCCAAAAAAATTGTAGTCATATGAAAAGGTCAGCAAGTCCGTATAGACCTCGAATAACGCATAGGTGTTAAAACTCACGCTATGCACTGTCGCCGTTGCTGATTCCATAACAGATTTGAGAGAGCCAGAACTATTGCCAGTAGCTGGATCCCAAGTGGCAGACAAGTTTGAATCGCCTAGAGTAAGGCTTCCCGAGTTATTCGCATCCAAAAATGCTTGTGTGTCGATGAAGGGGTCGAACGTCATGATGGAACCGAAAAATCCGCCACTGTAAAGGTATTTGACTGTGCTAGGCGCGGTGTCAAAATTCCACTCGACGCTACCTTGTGCGATGACAGTCGCGTGTGTTTGCACACTGGCGAGTGCGGAAAATAGTACCGGTACGAGCATTTTTAACTTCTTTAGCATGATTCTTTTTCTCCTTTTTAATTCCCCAGAAAAGCATGTCTCGCTAAAACCTGTGAATTGCGGGTTTTGGGGTAAATAACAGTCAATTGATGGTGTGTAAGGTGGTAAATCAAGCAGTCTAAGAGGATGAGCAAACTTTCTCGAGGAAAACTCGCTAAGCTCAAACAAACTGCTTTTATGCGAGGTGGGGGAGTAGGTTCCTATATCATTAACCGACGCTCCATCCCGGCAGGTGAAGGATACCTCAATTCAGAGCAAGGTCGATCGTTTTGTAAATGATTTAGTTTGGAATCAGCCCCGCCAATGTCACCAACGCCCGCTCAATCCTGCTTCCCCACACGCACGCGCATGAGAGCCGGATAAATTGCCGGTATTTTTGGCTGGCCGAAAAAATCGGGCCTGGTGCGATGCTAATGCCTTGCGCCAGTGCCTTTTTTGCCAATAAAAAGCTATCTACATCGCCCGATAACTCCAGCCAAATCACAAACCCACCTTCCGGTCGGGATATTTTGGTTCCATCGGGAAAGTATTCAATGATCGCGTCTGTCATGCGCGTCACCGCTTGTGCATAGTCACCTCGCACTCGCCGTAAATGGCGTTCGTATTGGCCGTTTTCTAAAAGTGCTGTTACGGCCAATTGTGGGATGGTTGCGGTCGCCAGATTCAATACGTATTTCATGTATTCGACTTTGTTTTGGTAAGCCCCCGGCGCGATCCAGCCCACGCGTAAACCGGGTGATAGCGTTTTGGAAACCGAGCTACACAGAATCACATTCTCATCCAGCCCCTTGAGTAGGGAGGGGCGGGCATGGCTGAAACTTAAATCGCCGTAGATATCATCTTCAATCAACGGGATCTCTCGAACCTTAAGCATCGTCACTAGCTTCTGCTTGTGCGCGTCTGGCATTAGGCAGCCGAGTGGGTTGCTAAAGTTGGGGGTGACGACACAGGCTTTTACCGGCCAACGGCTGAGCGCCAACTCCAATGCTTCCAGCGATATTCCCGTGTGTGGATTTGTGGGTATCTCTAATGCCTCCAAGCCCAGGGATTCAATGACTTGCAGCAATCCATAAAAGGTGGGCGATTCAATCGCGACCACATCACCCGGCGATGTGACCGCGCGCAACGCGAGTGTCAGCGCTTCCTGACAGCCGTTAGTGATTACGAGATTGTCTGGATGCACTGCGCAACCAGCATCGGCCAAGCGGCGCGATAAGTGCCGCCGCAACTCAGGCGCACCAGGTGAAAACTCATAGTTAGCGGTGCGGACACGATACTGGCGGGCGGCCTTGGTCAGCGCCTGCTCAATCGCACGGGTCGGCAAAAAATCTGCTGCGGGAACCGCCGCACCCAATTGCACAACGGCGGGGTCGTTGGCCGCCTTGATCAGTTGCAACACCATATCCTGCCCGGTGACTGGGGCAGGGCGCATTGTTGTGACCACAATACGCGGGGGCGCCGCTGCCACGGCGGGTTTGGTTTTGACGTAAAACCCCGAGCGATTGCGCACTTCCAGTAAACCCCAATCCTCCAGCTGGCGATAGGCGGCAATCACTGTGGCGATGCTTAACCCGCGCAACTGCGCCTGATTGCGCACACCGGGTAGGCGGTCTCCCGATTGGAATCCACCGGCGTGAATCAGGCTTGCAAGTTCATCGGCAAGTTTGCGGTAGAGAATGTCCATCCAAGCTCCGTTATCGCGTGCGATAGGTACAGTTCTGATAAAAATATATAGGTACAGATACAGCCAATCCAATCTGTACCGTATCAATTATCTACTTTTGAAACTGTAATGGTTGTTGCACAAGAAATACACTGCTTTCTCGTAACAAACAGTCACTATCACATCACAAGGACACAACCGGAGGAGTTATGAGTTACCCATTATTCTTAGTTGATGCATTTATCGACCAGCCATTTAGCGGCAATCCCGCAGGGGTATGCATTCTGGATAAAGAACAGCCAGCCAGTTGGATGCAAAAGGTCGCGTTGGAAATGAATCAATCCGAAACTGCCTTTGTCCACAAGCGTGACGATGGCAGCTGGAACCTGCGCTGGTTTACTCCGCAAGTTGAAGTGAATCTCTGCGGCCATGCCACTCTGGCTGCCGCCCATGCGCTCTGGCAGCACGGGGGTGAAACCGCCGCGATATTGGAATTCCACACCCTCAGTGGTCTGCTCTTGGCCACACGAATGGGCGATGAAATCCAACTGGATTTTCCGGCCGACTTTCCCCAGTCCATCGCTCAGGTTCCGCCCGCGTTGCTGCAATTACTTGATGGTCAACTTCATTGGTTTGGGCAAGGGCGCGACGATCTTATCGCCGTCTTGGATTCCGCTGAGGCGGTGCGCAAATTTGTCCCGAATGCAGAGCAAATCGCTTCCTTTACCTCGCGCGGATTAATCCTCACCGCACCGGGCGATGCAGGTTCCGGCCTGGATATGATCTCGCGTTTTTTTGCCCCCAAAGCTGGCATCAATGAAGATCCCGTCACGGGTTCCGCGCATTGTTTACTCGCCTGCTACTGGGGCAATCGCCTCAACAAAACGCATCTGCGCGCGCAACAAGCATCGCCGCGCGGCGGTTTATTAACGCTGGATTGGCAGGATGATCGCGTTTTATTAAGCGGCAAAGCCCGCACTATGCTGACTGGAGACTTTTATGGTTGATTTATCGATTGCACAACACAATGCCAGCACCACACCGCCCCCGGTTTGTTGGCGAAACGGCCAGATAGTTCCACTCGAACAAGCGACGGTTTCTGTTTTTGATCACGGACTTTTATATGGCGATGGCGTATTCGAAGGCATACGTTTTTACAAGGGGCGTGCATTTCGTTTGCAAGCGCATCTTGAGCGATTATTTTTGTCAGCGCGCGCGATTGCACTCAACATTCCCTACAGCATTGAACAATTAACTCAGGCCGTTATTGAAACTATTTCTGCCGCACCGGAAATCAACGGCTATTTGCGTTTGGTAGTAACACGCGGCCCCGGCCCCTTGGGCATTGATCCATCGCGTTGCCATTCACCTGTCGTTTTTATCGTTGCAGATCGTTTGCAATTAGTGAGCGAAAGAGTGCGCAGCGAAGGTGCAAAAGTCATCATTGCTGCCACGCGGCGTTTAGGTGCCGACGGACTGGATCCGCGCATCAAAAGTTTAAATTATCTCAACCATATTCTCGCGCGCATGGAAGCCACACACGCGGGAGCTGATGAAGCAATCCTGCTCAATAGCGCGGGCCGAATTGCAGAGGGCAGTGCAGATAATATTTTCATAGTGCAGCGCGGCGAATTATTAACACCGCCCGTTATTGAAGGCGCACTCGACGGCATCACTCGCCAAGTGGTATTGGAACTCGCTGAAAATCTCGGCATAAAAGCACGCGAAATTCCACTCGCCCCTTACGATTTATTCACTGCCGATGAATGCTTTCTTACCGGCACGGGAGCGGAGTTAATTCCCGTAGGCTACGCCGATGGCCGCAAAATACCTGAATGCCCCGGGCCGATTTATTCGCGGTTGTCGGCGGCGTTTAGGGAATCGGTAAATAGCGAAAAATAATTTGTGGTTGTTAGGATTGTAGTAGATGTTTATTTATGAGGTATTGCGATGCACTCATCGCAATACCTCAGCGCATAAATCCTAAATCCGATAGGTTAAAATTTTTCAAGTTCGGGAAAATATGGCTAAGATCATCTGCAGATAAACCAAACCATTTACCCAGAGTTGCTGCATATTGATCAAAACTGAGTTGCGGAATGATTCGGCCGCGCCCGAGGTCGTCATCGCTGTTGATTTCCAGCGTCGGGAATTCGCCATACAAGCGTTGCCCTTGCACCGCACCACCCATTACCCAATGGTGACTGCCCCACCCGTGATCAGTGCCATCGCCGTTGCGCGCGAGCGTGCGACCAAATTCCGATGTGGTAAATGTTGTGACCTGATTTTCCATTCCCAATGCTTCAAGCGCCTGATAAAACAGTGCTAACCCTTCATCCAGCTGAAAGAGTAATTGTGGATGCTGCTGAAGTTGATCGCGATGAGTATCAAACCCCCGTAGCGCGACATAAAAAATTTGGCGCTTAACTTGAAATGTATTCTGTGCAGCGATCAAGCGGGCGACCATTGCCAAACTTTCCACAAAGCCATCGTTGCTACTTACTTTATAAATCGGTAGATCCGTATTTGGCTGACTGGCGAGAATATCGGCGACATATTGTGCTGTACCCCACGCATTCATTTGTACGCTTGAATAATATCGTTGCAATAAATGATTGCGTTCGGCATTAAGAAAGTGGCGATAGAGTTTTGCGCGCGATGCAGAGTACGCAGTCGGATTTTCATCCGACAATTGATTGATGATGCTCACACCACTATTTTTTACTGTGTAGGGTAATTGCACGCTTCCGCGCTGCCAGTAATTATCACCGGATATGCTGATGTTCATCGCCAGCTGCTGGTTGATGTTTACCTCGTTCATCACCTCTGCAATTCTTCCGGCCCAACCGGTAGTTAAATCGCCGTTATTGAGTGTATTGGCATAGAGCGTTTGGTCATGGTGAGAAAATAGATGGATCGGTGGAGTTGCGGTTTTATCAAGATAAGATTGTTTGTTGATCGGCTCCACCATATTGCCGATGTTCGTAATAAGAGCGAGCTTACCTCGATTAAACAATCCTCGTGTTTTGTTCAAGAGCGGGTGAAAACCATAGCTGCCTTTATTCTGCGTATTGAGTGTCAAAAGCTGCTCGCGCGGCACTGCGAGTTCCTGCCGAATAGTGTGATAGGACTTGTACGCAGAATCGCCCATTGGAACCAGACAATTAAAAGCATCATTCCCACCTTGCAAATAAATACACACTAATGCTTTGTAATCACTATGCTGTTGTGCGTTGGCAAATAAGGGTAGGAGGCTACCGCCCAGCGCGCTGCCCAAAACACTTTTCCCGAATAATTTAATCAGGTTGCGACGGCTATTTATTATTTTCATCTTATTACCTTTGAATCGCGTATTCGGGTGAGATGGCAATTAAAAAAAGTGTTTCATAGACTCGTGCCAAAGGGTCTTGCAAAAGGCTGATATGTTCGACAATCAATGCCGAGTGTTCGGCGCTGATTTGTCCCTGGGTTAATAACAGGTTGACTCTATCCACTAATGCACTCGGCGTAGTTGCTAAAGCAATTTCGGTATCCAAATTTAATAACGCTTTGACGGGCAGATTGTTCCAATTCGAGGTCCCTCCCCACGCTTGTCCTGTATCGGTATAGCGATCTTTATCATTGTAATGACGGCGATAAATTAAATTCGCTAATAGATTCGCTTGGTTGACGGCCGCCGCTCCACCAAATACTTGTAATTCAGGCGCAACTAAATTTCTGGTGGCAAGCTCACCCGGTGGGCTGTAATCGGTTTGATAGAAATTGAATACGGTGGGTGAATACAAAAATGTTTGTTCGATGGGATCTTCAGTTAAATATTGAATGGTGTTTACCCAAGCCCCGTTAGGCCCTTTCACTGGCGTGCCGCGCGCTTTAAAGCTCCGCCAAATTCCGGAAATAACCAGTGGAGTCTCTTTGTGCTTACCAAAGTAGTCTGCACTTTCAAGCGGAATAGTGTTCGCTTCTTGATCCAGATAAATTGATTTTATCACTGCTCTCATATCGCCTTTAATGCCTTGCCCATTGTTATTAAACACAGTGGCGACGCGCGCGATATACGCGGGGCTAGGATTGCTGGTAATTAAATGCTGTATGAGTTTTTTGCAAATAAAGGGCGCAACATTATCGTGCGCCATAATATTGTCAATTGCCGCATTGAGATCTTGCTGAGGCGTTTGTCCCGCTGGGATCACTTGGCCGTTGAGTAAGGTTTTTGCGCCGGAATCGTGAAACTCGGCAAATGCTTTCATCGGCTCGACGTTGCTAATCGGTGTTCGCCAGTAGGCAAATTCGCCACCTTCGGCGAAGGCTGTGTTTGTCGAAAATGTCCATCCGGTAAATACACGTGCAAATTCATTGATAGTGTGCTGATCGAACGTTGGAATGGGTTTTCCATTTGCGTTGCGTTTAATGCTGCCATCGATATTCAGCTCTTCAAGACCGATACTGAATAATTGCAAAACTTCACGCGCATAATTTTCATCAGGATGAATGTCGCGCACTGTATCTGCTTTTGGGTTATTAATGGAACTTAAGTAAATACCCATAATCGGGTTCAGGCTTACGTCTGTTAAAAGGTCTTTATAGTTGCCAAACGCGTGCTTGGCTAAAATGTCAGTGTAATTCGCAAATCCACGCTCACGCGCATACAGGCCATTGCCTGCGTGCGAGACTACCAGTATTTGACTAAGCGCCAAGACCACGCGCTGACGTAATTGGTCTGAACCCCATATAACGGTTTCCCACCACACATCATGCTTTGCTATTAATCTGTCCCATTCGCCACCTGTTGCGGCGTCGTAATACATGCTAGGTGGAACAGGAATAAATCCCCAGAATTTCACTCGTTCATCAAGATGGACAACCTGCGAGGTGAGTGGTGTTGATAGCTGCTGCTCCAACCACGCTGCTTTTCCGTGAGTGAGAATAAAATCGATATCTTTTGCGGTAACACCAAAGCTTCCCTGAGCAAGAAATCGCGCAGCGTCACGCGCTTTATCCCACTCGGTAGAGTCGCGTGTGGGGAGTGCAGGGTCAGGTTTTGTGTCGGGGTTTAATGGCTTGGTTTGGCTCGTCGCAGCGGTTGAACTGGAACTGATTGTACTTTTTATACCGGCATTGTTTTTCCCGGATTCTCCGCCACCACTACCGCCACCGCCACAGGCATTGAGTAGTAACAGGATGCTGATACATAGCAGGTGCTGACATTGAACAGGTAATTTCATTATTAGATCCCTCGTCGATGTGGAGGATACTAAGGTCTCCTGCGGCTGGCGTGTACCTAAATTGATGAGCGGTTACTCTAATCAATAAACGGCAATTAGAATCAATAAACGGCAATTAGAATCAACAAGCGGCTGTCCTATTTGTGAAAAGAAAAATCGCTGGAGTTGGTGCCTTTGTCTGGTAAGCTGACAAAAAATAAATAGCTAATCCGCGTCGATGAGTGTGTGAATTTTACAATGAGCGAAAATTTTCTCGTGAAAGAAAGTGGTATGGCTAGTCAATTTCCGGCCAAAGAATTTTGGTATTGCTCAATCGTTGGTTGGGGGCTCTATGTGTTGCTTAACGCAACCGGTGTCTATCTTCATAATGGCGATTTTTTTGGGCAGTTACCCCATTCGTTACTCATCGGCTGTTTGGGTGTTTTATTCGGGGTGGTTTATCGCTATTGCGCACATCAATTCCGCTGGCATGTTAAGAATCCACTCAAGTTAGTGCCTCTCTCGGTATTTTTAGCGATCATTTTTGGCTACGTATTTACGTTAATTGACTATTCGGTGCTTCGAGGTGAAGCGGTAGACGACATAGTCGTAGGTTTAATGACCAAGCCTGAAGGTTACTGGTGGTTTCCCTTTGCTATTAGTCAATGGATAGGCACCAGCTATGTGTTGCTTATCTGGTTGCTGTTATTTAATTTTATTCAAGCCGAACGCTATGACCCGCATCCACAAAAAGCAACGCGCTTGACAAGCATGGCTGCCGTGGTGGTGCTTTATTTATTTAATGAGTTCTTTCATTCGCTGGTGGTAATTGCCTATTACAACCCCGAAGGGTTTCTTTTTTCGGCTGACTTTTTTATTAACAATATTTATGTGTTGCTTACCGGCGTTGTTTTTGGTTCCGCGGTCTTATTGTTTCGCGCTGAATATCCGGTATTTGGCTCTTACTTGCTTTCCTTGATTCCCGGCTTGATATTCGTAATCTTTTGCTCCAGTTTTTTTTGTATGTTGACATTTCGCATACTGTTTTCCATGGAAAGTTTGGAGCAGAGTAGTTTGGTGGACTTGCCAAAAAACATAGCTGCTATTTTTACCGGATCTGGTCAGTTGTGGTTAAGCAAACACGAATTTCTCGGCACCCTGCGATCGCAATTAGATCTGCAAGCGGTTATCGTTTTATTATTGATGTATTTCAGATATCCCTCAGGGCATTTCCGTAAGTCGCAATCGAATAGACTATTGGATTTGAAAGTATGGGTTCAATTTTGGGCCTACAATATTGGCGGCTGGTCAGTGCTGGCCTTTTATTTGTACTTCTCAGATCTATTGAGCTGGCAATCAGTATCAGATGAATTTGCGCGCACTATGCTAATCACGCTAATCAGTGGTGGTCTGTTTGTCGGGCTATTGATGCGCTCGCTCATTCAGCGTTTCCAATTGTTGGACAAAACCCTTTTCGGTTTTTCACTGGCGATGTTTCTGCTATCACTGGTATTTGGTTTGCTGTTGGCAGGGGTGTTGTGGTTGATGGGATACGTTATCGTATTTGCCAGCGATGTGGTGGCGCAGCTGCAACAGTATGAACACTTGGTGAAAGGCGGTGGTTTTTTTATTCCTCTTATTGCAGTAACCAGCGCCGGTTGTTGGATGTGGGTAATGATTTATGAAAAATCGGTGGCGCAGCGGCGAAAAGCTCAACATCAATTAAGGGAATTACAGTTAGAAAAAAATTATAAAGAGTCCCAGCTGAACTTATTGGCAGGAAAGATTGATCCGCATTTTATTTTTAATACACTGAATAATATTCGTGCCTTAATTCGCGAAGATGCCGAAAAAGCCCGCGAATCAATTCTGGTGTTATCGGATATTTTGCGCATACCTCTAGCGGGTAACGGCAGCAAGATTCCATTATTGGATGAGCTGACGATCGCCAGAAATTATATTCACTTGAGCAAAATTCAACTGGAGCATCGCCTGTCTTATGCGGAACATATAAATCCCGAGTTGACGCAAGTCTTAATCCCACCCATGGTTTTGCAAATTTTAATCGAAAATGCCATCAAACATGGCATTAGCCAACTACCGGACGGTGGAAAATTGGTGTTGGAGGTCTATGCGGTTTCAGGAAAATTACACTGCATATTGACTAATAACGGCAGCCTGCAAAACGAGTCGAGCCAAAAAGGTTTTGGCGTGGGTCTGAGTAATATCCGTGAACGTTTGCAGTTGTTGTACGGAGACAATGCAAGTTTTAATTTAAGCGAAAAGAATCAAGTCGTTTTTGCGACCTTGATTCTACCTTTGGAGTATTCACAATGAAGGCCATGATCATTGAAGATTCGCGCTTGGCACGGCAGGAGTTGAAAGAGTTGTTGCTTGCACATCCCCATATTTCACTCTGCGCTGAAGCTGAAAATCCACGCGATGCCTACGCGATTATTCAACGTGAACATCCCGAACTTTTGTTTTTGGATATCAATATGCCGGGTAAAAACGGATTTGAGTTATTGCAAACGCTAGCCTATGAGCCGAAGGTAATTTTTATCACCGCCTATGCTGATCAGGCGATTCACTCGTTTAATTTTAATACGGTTGATTATTTGCTAAAGCCTGTGTCGCCCGAGCGTTTGCAAAAAGCCTTGGATAAACTCAAAGCAGACACAAAGGTTGATGAGGAGGAAGAGAATCAAACTGCTCTGGAACTTCACAGCCAAGTCATGTTGCGCGACGGTGACAAGTGCTACTGGGTTCGGTTGCACGATATCCACTACTTTGAGAGCTGTGGAAACTATACCCACGTATTTTGGGCAAATGAGAAGGTGACGTTGTTTCGCGCTCTGGGGAAAATCGAATTGCGTCTCCCAGAAAGTCATTTTTTCCGCGCGAACCGCCAACAGATTGTCAACATAACAGAGGTTGTCAACGTAGAGCCTTGGGTAAACGGCGGCTATCAATTGCAACTTCGGTCAGGCGTGCTGCTGGAGGTTTCCCGACGACACGCAGCACGGTTTCGGCAGCTGTTTAGTTTGTGAGGCTGTCGGCGCCGCCTCAGATTCTTTCAGCTAGCTGAAAAAATTACAGGCCAAAGAATGGGCTGCCTTGTAAACCCAATTCGGCGTAGTGGAAGTGTAAAAACAATAGGGTGCCCACTATGCTCGATACAAGTACCACCTTGTCATGTTTGGACGAGGGATTTTTCGAACGCCAAAACATGTTGGTCATGATGCTGGACATGTTCAGACCAAAAGTAACCTGATCGTCTAGTTCAGTTTTCACGGTATTGTTTTTCGCGCTGAGTTCCATTTTTGTTACCTTCAAATGGCTGGTTGTTCAATAATGTTACCTAATGTATCACATGACTTAAATTTGTCCAGCATATGGCGTATTTTTTAATAAAACGTCGAAAATGTTAAGGCTTTATGCGGAATTTTGGGTTCGGCATTGTTGGGTTTGGTGTGTATTTGAGTAACGATGGATTTCTTGTGGATGCCTGGATCTATTTGCCCAGCAGCCAAGTGAGCCCACGTGCAGCGGTATCCCTTTGGGATTTTTGGTGATTTAAACCTGGGGTCAGTTAATAGCGATACCGTACACCCAGTACCCACTCGCGTCCCATATCAGGAAGGTAGGAGGCACTGCTGCGGAAGGGTTGATAAAAATTATGCTGTTCGTCGAGAGCGTTGTGTAAGGTTAGATTTACATCAAGTCCACTCATGCCCGCATTTCGCCAATCCAATGCAAGATCCAACAGCGTGACAGAGGGCAGCTCCACTAGTGTTCCGACACCGGTTGAAACCAGTGGTTGGGTGTAAGTCCAGCGCCGCGATAACCACAGCAGTGATGGGTTGAGGCTAATATTATCGGTGAACTTATAGCTCATGCTGGCGCTGAATTTATCCGGTGCATAAGTGATGTGCTCCGTGTCATCAATGACCAGATCATCCGGGAATCGGCGTGGCAGGGCCGCCAGTGTAGAGGTGTTATCTGCTTGATAATGTGAGTAGGCGAATGACAGCTCGGCTTGGTTGAATGAGCGTTGGTAAACCAGTTCGAGGCCTTTTGTTCTGGTCGTACCTTGGTTCAACAGTATCAGTGTGTTGTCTGTTGCGATGTCAAAGAGATTGAGTGTTATCTGTTGATGGGGTTCGCCGCGCCAGCCGAGCTCAAATTCATTGGAGCGCATTTTTTCATTTTCGCGCACCGATAGGCCTTGCAGACCCGCTGAATAATCTTCAAGCGAAGGTGCTCGCTCGGCACGGCTGCTGATCCACTTAAGGTTCCAGCTTTCCCACAATTTTGTATAAGCCAAGCGCTCGGCCCAGAGGTCGCCCGCATACTCGTGGCTGAGCAGCCGTCCGCCCAGCACCAGATTGCCCCAATCCGCTTTATGCAGCAGCTCGGCATAATCGGCG